>Ga0182024_10000422_pt1 | contig 108996 bp, 101 predicted proteins | sample P32metaG_FD_120480 | JGI IMG/M metagenome (GOLD analysis project Ga0182024, IMG submission 120480) | Permafrost microbial communities from Stordalen Mire, Sweden - P3-2 metaG (Illumina Assembly) | ecosystem: Environmental > Terrestrial > Soil > Wetlands > Permafrost | place: Sweden: Stordalen... | reverse complement strand
TGCTGCCGTTAGCGCCGTTCGAGCCGGCGGTGCCGGCGGTGCCGTTTTCACCGTTCGAGCCCGCCGCGCCGGTCGGCCCGTTCGAGCCCGCCGTGCCGTTTGCGCCGTTCGAGCCGCTGGTCCCGGTCGCCCCGTTCGAACCGGCTGCTCCGGCTGATCCGGCTACTCCCTGGGCTCCGTTGCTGCCGTTAGCGCCGTTCGAGCCGGCGGTACCGGCGGTGCCGTTTTCACCGTTCGAGCCCGCCGCGCCGTTTGCCCCGTTCGAACCGCTGATCCCGGTCGCCCCGTTCGAGCCGGCTGCTCCGGCTGATCCGTTCGAGCCGACAGCGCCGGTCGGCCCTGTCGATCCGGTGGCACCTGCTGCGCCGTTGCTGCCGTTCGCGCCGTTGCTGCCGTTGCTGCCGTTCGAGCCGGCGGTCCCGTTTGCGCCGTTCGAGGCGGCCACGCCGTTTGCACCGTTCGAGCCCGCCGCGCCGGTCGGCCCGGTCGCTCCGGTGGTGCCTGTTGCGCCTTTGCTGCCGTTCGAGCCGGCGGCCCCGCTGGAGCCGGCTGCGCCGCTTGCACCATTCGAGCCGGCGGAACCGTTGGAGCCCGCTGCGCCCGTCGCGCCCGTCGCGCCTTTAGCTCCGGCAGTGCCCGCGGGGCCCGTCGCGCCGTTGCTGCCATTGGTGCCGTTGCTGCCGGTGGGGCCGGTCGCGCCCGTGGCGCCTTTGGCTCCACTGGCTCCTGCGGCGCCCGTGACACCCGAAGGCCCCGTCGGCCCTGTGGGTCCGGTCGCTCCGCCGCCACCTGCGCCAAAGCACGTCGTGAAGGCCGGGTAGGTAAAGGGAACGGTGTTGCTGCGGTCGATCCCCACCGTGCCGGTTCCAGCTTCCAGCGAGAAGAACAGCGGCGCCGGCGCTGTGGCCGTGGTGCTGCTCGTGACCGTCGCCGGAGTGGTCGCCTCGTCGAAGAGAAACGCGCTCGGGTCATACCATTCTGCGTAGCTTGATCTTCCGCTGAAGCTGGTGCCCGTGAATTTGATGGTGACGTTCGGGCATCCCGTTGTCGGGGAAACCGACGTCAGGTGCCACGCCGACGCGGCTTGGGCGCTGCCGAGAAGAACGATCAGGCTGAGCGTGCCCGCGAGCAGGGCAATGCGCGCCGTCACTCGACGTGTTAGTCGCCCCGCCTTTGCCCTGATGCCCTGCTTGCCGTGTCCGTAACGCTGCGCTTCCATGCTCCGTCTCTCCTTGACTGGCGCCCCCCCTAGAAGGCACGTTTACTGTCCGACAGTCTCCTTCCTCCGAGAAGAAGAACCGGCACCGTACCAGAATGCGGCTGAAGATGTCGAGATGCCCGCCAGTGCCCAACAGCTTTGCCGCGCGTGAGAACGCCTTCGCGTGGTTTCAGCCGTTCCGTTTCGAGCAGTTTCAGTCGCCCCGCACCAGGCCGTACTGGGACTCCGGCAGCGCCGGCAGCCTGACCGGCGTCGCGTGCATCGTGCGCAGACGCACGTCCTTCCAGGAGAGGCCCTCGTTGACCAGCGCGGGCAGCCCCATGATCAGCGCGGCAGCCACCTCCACGACCTGAAGGACGATGCCGTAGGCGATGGCTTCGGGTGTTGAGATGTGGTATGCGCCGGCCAGCACGGCCACGCAGGCGGCCTGGAATACGCCCACGTTGGCGGGGGTGGCGGGGACCACGGCGGTGACGTTCACGGCGAACAGCACCGCGGCTGCTCCGGCGAGGCCGACCTGGTCGTCGAGCCCCAACGCCATCAAAAGGAACCAGCAGCTCAGCCACTGAAGCGCCCAGGCCCCGAGCTGGGCGACGGTGGCAACGGCCGCCCGGCGGGGCCGGCGAAAGACGCGCAGCCCGTCGCGAAGGCGCATGAGCGTTCGCCGCAGCCCGGTGAGCAGCGCATGCAGCCGCCGCGAGCGCGACACCGCCGTCGGCGGGATCAGCACCGGGGCAACCAGCAACGCGAGCAGCACCGCGAGCGGAGCGAGCGCTATCAGCAGAAGCGGCCGGTCGTTGGCATCGAGCACGCTGACGCTCGACAGGCTGACGCCGCCGAGGATGGTCAGGGCGAGCAGGTTCAGAAGGGTCTGGGAGACCATCGTGCCCAGCACCACCGGCAGGGTCTCCCGCGCGCGGCCGAGCCGGCGGGCGACGATCAGCGCGCGCGAGGGCTCGCCCAGGCGGGCCGGCAGCGTCGAGGACATGAGCACCCCGATGAAGGTGCCCTGCATGGCGTCGCGGCGTTTGGCACGCCGCCAGGTGGGGGCCGCCACGAGGATCGCGTGCCAGGCGAGCGCGCGCACGAACATGGCGGCGCACATCAGGCCCAGGCCGGCGGCCAGCAGACCGGGCTTCGAGGCCACCAGCGAGGCCACCACGGGGCCCACGCCCACCCGCTGGAGGGCAAGCGCAGCGAGTGCCGCTCCCGCCAGCCAGCTCGTCAACAGGGCGGCGCGGCGAAGCGTGCGCAGGCGGCGGGCGGGGACGGCCTGCACCGGGGCCGAGCGAAGGCTCGCCAGGCGCTGGGCGGGGATGCGCGGCAGCCGGTCGGCGGGGGCGAAGCCATGACGCACGGCCGCCCGCCCCATGCGCGTGGCCGGGGATGGGATCGTGAGGGCCTCCTCGTAGCAGTCGAGCACTTCCGCGGCCACATGCGGCCAGGCGAAGCGCTCGGCGCGCTTCCTGGCCGCCACCGCCATGCTGCGGCGACGCGCGGGGTCGAGCGCGAGGCGGCGAAGGGCCTCGGCCAGAGCCAGGGCGTCGCCCGCCGGCACCAGCTGCCCGTCCAGACCGTCGCGCACCACGTCGCGGTAGCCCGGGATGTCTGAGGCGATCACCGGCGTTGCCGCGGCGAACGCCTCCGTCAGGATCATGCCGAAGCTCTCACCGTGAAGCGACGGGGCGCACAGCACCTCGGCGCTCGCCAGCTCCTCGAGCTTGCGCTGCTCTGAGACCTTGCCCAGCGCCTCCACACCGCGGTCGTCCAGCATCATGTGGGCGACCTCCTCGGGGGATGCCCCGACGAGCGTGAGCGTCGCGGGCACGTGGTCGCGCAGCGCTTCGAAGGCGCGCAGCAGGATCGGCAGGCCCTTGCGTTCGACGGCCTGGCCGATGAACAGGATCCGCAGCTGCCGCTGCGGGGAGCCGCCGAGCGCCTCCTCATCCGCGGGCGCGCCGATCTCGGGCCGGGCGAGCGGATCCACCCCGGCCGCCGGCAGGTGCACGCCGTTGGGGATGATGCGGTAGCGCCCCCCGAAGAAGCGCCGCGCTGTCCAGGAGGCGGCCTCTGAGACCGCGATGCGCACGTGCAGCCGGTTCATCCGCCGCCGGCCGCCGAGCGGCACGGCCGCGAAGCCATTGGTGAGCACGTTCTCGGAGTAGGTGTGGAAGGTGCCCACCAGCGGCAGCTCGCCTGCCGAGCAGAGGGCGTCCCAGCCGACCATCGGCACCACCGGCTCGTGGATGTGCGCCACGTCATAGCCGCCCTCGCGCAGCTCCCTGCGCAGGGTGAAGACCGCGCGGGCGCTGAGCGCCATGTTCGACACCGCCCCGTTGGCGGGGATGCCGAAGGTGCGCCCCAGCGACACGAACCCCTCCGGGACCGAGCGCTGTTGCGGGCGCGCCCCGCGGTGCATGCGCGCAGACAGGGCGTCGTCGGGGTCGAACGGCGCCAGGATCCGCGGCTCGTGGCCGTCGGCTCTCAGCTCTCCGGCGAGCGCCTCGATGTGGCGCGTGACCCCGCCGGGATAGGTCCACGAGTACGGCGAAAGCAGCGCGATCCGCACAGCCGCACACTGTATCCCCTGGGAAGGCATAATCGGAGGCCGTGAGCTCACGTCATTTCGTCAAGTACACCTTCCTCAAGCTCGACCCGGCCTGGCGGCGGCTCGACTCCGGCAGGCGCGAACAGGACAAGCGCGAGCTGATGGCCGCCTGCGAGGACTTCGCCGACGGGCACCTGCTGCAGGCCTTCTCGCTGATGGGCACCCGCGGGGACGCCGAGCTGATGCTGCTCGCGGAGGCCGAGAACCTCGAGCGCATCCACGAGTTCCACGTGGTGCTCGCCCAGAGCGGGCTGATGAAGTGGGCGCACACCCCCTACTCCTTCCTGGGAATGCGAAAGAGCTCTGAGTACTCAGAAGACGAACGCGCCGCCCCCCGCGCCTTCAGGGGCAAGTACGTGTTCGTCTACCCCTTCGTGAAGTCGCGCGAGTGGTACGCGCTGCCGGCAGAGGAGCGCTGGCGGGTGATGCAGGGGCACATCGCCATCGGGCGCGAATACCCGGGCGTGGACAACCACACCGCCTACTGCTTCGGCCTGGATGACCAGGAGTTCGTGGTGGCCTTCGATACCGACGACGTGGGCACGTTCCTGGATCTCGTCCAGCGCCTGCGCACCACCGAGGCCTCCCGCTACACCGTCCGCGACACCCCCAGCTTCACCTGCATCAGGATGTCGCTCGAGCGCGCGCTCAACGCCCTCGACGGCGAGCCGGTCGCCTTCGAGACCGCCCTCGGCGCGGCCTGAAGCGCGTGCCGGCCTCTCCCCGCGGAGCAAAGGCCGCGCTCGCGCAACTTCGCTCCTCTGACGAGGTGCTTGCCGCCATCATCGATCGGGCTGGGCCGCTCGATGACGCCCGCCGGGGCCGCCCCGAGCTCGACGACCACTACGGAGCGCTGGTGCGCACCATCACCGGCCAGCAGCTCTCGGTGCTGGCGGCCAGAGCCATCTACGGGCGGCTGATCGACCGCTTCGGCGGGCGCCCGCCCACCCCGCAGGAGATTCTGGACGACGAGCCCGAGGAGCTCCGCGCCGCCGCGGGGCTGTCCCGCGCCAAGGTCACCTACCTGCGCTCCCTGGCCGAACACGTCATCTCCGGAGACCTCGAGCTCGAGCGCCTGGACGAGCTCTCAGACGAGGATGTCATCTCAGAGCTAACCGCGGTCAAGGGCCTCGGACTGTGGAGCGCCCAGATGTTCCTCATGTTCCACCTCTCCCGGCCCGACGTGCTGCCGGTCGGCGACCTCGGCATCCGCCGGGCCATCGAACGGGCCTATGACCTCGACGAGCTGCCCGAGCCGGCCGCCATCGAGAAGATCGCCGAGCCATGGCGCCCCCACAGGACCCTGGCCTGCAGGTATCTGTGGCGCTCGCTTCAGAACGAGCCCGGCTAGCACCCGGGCGGTACGCTGTGTTCATGCGCAGGGTCTATACGGGCGCGATCATGATCGTCGGCGGAATCGCGTTGTTCATCTACGCGCACAGGCACATCCCGGTTCCCGCCCGCCAGCCCGAACTCGGCATCATCACGCCCGCCTCGGGACTGTCCGCCACGGCCTATGACCTGGTCCGCATCGGCGGGTGGGCGCTCGTCATCCTCGGCGGCGTGACCGTGGCGCTCGGCCTGGTCAGATATGCCACTGGCGCGGCCCGGACAAAGACGCCCGCCGGCGCGGGGATTTCAGCGAACGGGGCCTCGAGGCCAGAGGGGGCGCGAGCCGCTGCCAGGGCCCTCAGCCCCGACCGCCCCGCGGCGAGCCCCCCGTGGGATGAGGGCTCGCACGGCGAAGCCGTCCAGCCGAGCACCCCGAACTAGGGCGCCAGGCCTCGATAAGTCTCCATTTCCAGGGCTAAATCTGCGCTTCCAGCAGCTAAAATTTCCCTTCCAGTAGTTCAACAGATGTTGTATGGTCCCCAGATGATTTACCTGTGCTCTTGCACGACCTATCTGCACGGACTCGGGCACCGAGATCGATTGTCTTTCGGGGAAGCACGAGGGGAAGCTACTAGGAGCAGCATTCGCAGGGTTCGCACGCGTTTGTGACGACGCCCGACGCGAATATCTGAGTCGTTACTAAGCACTCGCACGGAGGTGGGAGCATGGCTGACATAGGAGGGCGTACCGCAGCGGCGGCGGCGCCGCTGATGGATCGAAGGCGCCGGGCGTTCAGCGACCGGCGAGCTGGACGCTCAGAGCGTCCCCGCGTGAGCGTGGTCATCCCGACCCTCAACGAGGTCGAGAACCTGCCCTACGTGTTCGCTCGCCTGCCCGGCGATCTGCACCAGGTGATCGTCGTCGACGGACGCTCGACGGACGGCACGCGCGAGGTCGCCCGCCAACTGCGGCCCGACACCGAGATCATCGAACAGAAGGGCACGGGCAAGGGTGACGCCCTGCAGAGCGGCTTCGACGCCTCCACCGGGGACATCATCGTGATGCTCGACGCGGATGGCTCGACCGATCCGCAGGAGATCCCGCGCTTCGTGGCGGCCCTCTGCCAGGGCGCGGATTTCGTGAAGGGGTCGCGCTTTGCCCAGGGTGGAGGCAGCAACGACCTGACTGCCCTGCGCAGCGCCGGCAACTGGGCGCTCAACCGGGTGGTGAACGCCCTGTATGGAACCAGCTACACCGACCTCTGTTACGGATTCAACGCCTTCTGGGCGCGCTGCCTTCCCTACATGCGCGTCGACTGCAACGGCTTCGAGGTGGAGACGCTCATCAACGTGCGCATCGCCAAGGCAGGCCTTGTGGTCCACGAGGTTCCGAGCTTTGAGAGCTCGCGCATGTACGGCAGCAGCAATCTGAGCGTGTTACGGGATGGCATGCGGGTGCTCCGGGTGATCAGCCAGGAGCGCTGGCGCGTGGCCGCACCCCGTATGTCCTCGACCGCCACGCGAACATGAAGGTTGCGCTCGTCGCGCCCCCATACCATTCGCACGAGGTCGGGGTCGGGCGCAGCGTGCGCGAACTCGCGCATGGCGTCTCCCGGGCCGGCGGGCGCGTCGAGGTGCTCGCGCATCTGCCCGAGGCCGTCCGGGCCTCGGCAGCGGATCATGGCCTGCGCGTACGCCACTTCCGCGCCTCGGGCAGCGCCGGTTACGCGACCTCACACGCGATCTGGTCGCATCTGCGTCGCAGCGGGGACGCCTATGACCTCGTGCACGCGCATGGCTATCTGACGCTCCCCGCCGTCCTCGCCGCGCGCGGGCTGTTCGGGCGCCTGGTCTTCAGCCCGCGGCATGACGGCGTGCCGCGCAGCCGGCTCGGTCAGCGGGGCGTGTCCCCCTACCGCCAGCTCGGCCGCACCGCGCTTGCCTCGGCGGACCTGGTCGTGTGCTCCACCCACGGCGAGGCGGCGGAGATCGGCCGCCTGATCCCGGCGCTCGCACCGAGGGTGAGGATCGTCTCCAACGGCATCGACGCGGCGGCGATCGCCGCCGCGCGCCCGTTCACGGCCAAACGCCGCGTGATCGTCAGCGTAGGTCGCGCCGACGGCGGCGGGCGAGCGGACCGCGCCATCTCGGCTCTTCCCGCCCTCGGAGACGGCTACGAGCTCGTGGTGATCGGCTCCGGCGGCGCGCGCCGCCGGCTGCAGGCCTGCGCCCGCGACCTGCTGGTGTCAGACCGGGTGCGCATCCTCGATCGGGTCAGCGAGGGCCTCCTTCACAGCTGGCTGCGCACGGCGAGCGTCGTGCTCGCGCTGAGCCCGGCCGATGCCGACGGGGTGACGATGATGGAGGCCGCCTGTGTGGGGGTGCCGGTGATCGCCACCGATACCCAGGCCCATCGCGAGGTGGCCCAGCTGATCGACGACGCCGCCGTGCGCCTGCTGTCGAGCCGCACCTCGCCGCTGGTGATCGCCGATGAGATCGCGCGTACCGCCGAGATGCGCATGAGCCCGCTGTCCGCGCTCGCGGTTCCCTCGCTCAGCGACGCTGCCGATCAGACCGTCTCGCTGTACTCGGCGCTGTTGGACGATCGCCTGGGGTCTCATGCGACCTCCCTAGCCGCGACTCCTACGAAGGATCAGGGCAGTGACAGTGAGCCGTCCGGCCCTCGGCTGCTCAGGGGAACCCGATGAGCGTTGAGGAGCGAGCGCCTCATGTGGCGATCCTTGACGTGGACCTCGCGGACGGCCTTCAGGCCATCCCGGATGTCGATGACGCCGGTGCCGTGTGGACCTCCGCGCTCGTGCTCGTGAGGGTCTACACGGAGCCCATCGGCGTGGTCGAGCTGGCGATTCCCGTGGGAGGCGTCGGCGCCGGCGATCTCGCACGAGCCATCGGCATGGAGCTCGAGACGCAGGTGCGCGAGCGCATCGTCGCGAGCGGACTTGTTTGGGGGGGGAGTGTGCCGAGCGCAGGTCTGTGCCCAGCCCAGACACCGCCCTTCGTGGCCAGCAGGGAACGCATCCTCGCTAGAGCTCCGTCGCTGACGGTCGCCATCTGCACGCACAATCGACCCCAGGAACTCTCACGGGCTCTAGCAAGCGTCGCATACCAGGAATACCCGTCGCTGCGTGTCGTGGTCGTGGACAACAACCCGCTCGACGAGCGGACCAGCGCCGTCGCGAGAGAATGGGAGCCCCACCTGGACCTGACATATCGGGTCGAGCCTCGGCGCGGCCTCTCTCGGGCTCGCAACACGGCGATCGACCTCGCCGACACCGAGATCGTCGCCTGGTTGGACGACGACGAGACGTGCGACCGCTGGTGGGCGGCGGAGTTGGTCCGAGCGTTCGTGGAGCACCCGCAGGCGGATGCGGCCAGCGGCATGATCCTACCCACCGAGATAGAGACGCACGCGCAACTCCTGTTCGAGCGCTACGGCGGCCACAACAAGGGACGAGGCTTCCAGCGAGAGGTGTTCTCCGCCGCGAACGGGCCCGCCCAGAGCCCTCTCTACCCCCTGCCGCCTTTCGGTGCGGGCGGGAACATGGCCTTCCGCGCCGAGGCGCTCGACCTCACCGGCGGCTTTGACTGTGCTCTCGGCGCGGGCACGCCGACGCTCGGCGGGGAGGATACGGCCGTGCTCAGCACGCTGCTGTACAAGGGGGGAACGGTCGTGTGGCAGCCGACGGCAATTGCTCGCCACCGGCATCTCCGCGGACTAGTCGAGCTGTCGGACACCTTTCACCGCTATGGCCGGGGCCTGGGCGCCTTCTATGCGAGCATGGTGCTCCGTCATCCGAGGTCTGTGCCGCAACTGCTGGCACTTGCTCCACGGGCCCTGATGGATTACGTGTCGCCAGAGGGCCCACGCCTGGGTGCCCTGGCGTCGGACTTCCCTAGCGAGCTCCTGAAGGCCCAGCGGACCGGTCTGTTGCAGGGACCGGCGATGTACGTGCGTGCGCGCTTCGGCGCTCGACGGTCGAGTCGGCAGGCGAGCTCATGACCACGGTATCGGCGTCGGGCGTGGCCATTCTCGCGTACCACAGCGTTGGCCCGTCAACGACGGCCTGGTCTCGACGCTACGCCATCGATCCGGCGCTCTTCGATGAACACGTCGCCGCGCTGATCGATGCCCGGGCGCGCCTCGTCGCCGTGGGGGAGCTACCCGGTCTGTTGTCTGGGGGTCCGGCCGAGCCGCCTCGGGAGCGACGCCAAGCAGCGACGGCGGACGAGGGCTCGGTGCAGCCGAGGTCTGACGAGGGCGCGACGGGCCAGGCGATGACGGAGGGCCCAGCGGTCGCGATCTCGATCGACGACGGATTGGCCGACGCGGCAACCGGCGCGGCTCCCGTGCTGGCTGCCCACTGCGCACCTGCGACCCTGTTCGTGCCGACCGCCTACGTGGGGCGGGGCGCCGCCTGGATGAGCGGCGTCGACGCCGATCGCCCGATGTTGAGCTGGGACGCGCTGGGGGAGCTCGCCGCAGCCGGCATGGAGATCGGCTCGCACGGTCACCTCCATCTCGCGGCCGACATCAACGAGCCGGAGCTTGTCCGTGAGGACGCGATCCGCAGCCGTGCCGAGCTCGAGGAGCACCTGGGACAAACCGTGTCAAGCTATGCCTATCCCTTTGGCTACTGCACGAGGGACGCTGCCAGCGCCGTGCGTGACGCGGGCTTCAGCCTGGCGTGCACGGTGATGGAGCTACCGGCCGTCGCCGGCGATGACCTTCTGAGACTTCCGCGCATCTACGTGGATCCCCGGACGACTCCTGAGATGCTGCTGCGATTGGTCCAGCGACGGCCGACGCGCGCCATGCGCCGCTGGGCTCGGGCCAAGCAGCAGCTCTGGCACGCAGGCCGCCGTTGGGCGGAGTGGGGGCCGCCGGAGGCGCGCCGTGGCTCTCACGCGCAACTCGCCGCAAACGACTTAGGGGCCTGAGCGTGTCACTCGCGGCCCGCGCTCGCTCGTGGCCCGTTGGAGCGGGACCGGTCAAGGTGCTCGTGATCGACGTCGAGCGTCCGCCACTGGAGGTGTCGGCGTTGCACCCTGATGGCGGCCGCTACGCGGCCGCGTGGCTCCTGTTGCGTCGCGACGGACGGCCCATCAACCTGCTGAAGGTGCCGTTTGCCGGCGAGGACCACGCGCTCAGCCATGAGCAGCTGGCGGCTCACATCGAGTCGGCGAGCGCCGATGCGCCGATGGGCGCTCGAAGCGCCGCGCCGCAGAGTCCGCCGCGCCAGCCGATGATCTCGGTGGTAGTCCCGAGCAAGCTCAAGCGTCGCGAGACCTTGAGCCGCTGCATCGAATCGCTCGAAGGTCTGGACTATCCCTCCTACGAGCTGTTGCTCGTCGACAACCGCGCGCGCGACGAGGATGGTTCGCTTGAGTGGCTTGAGCGATTCCCCTCGCTCCGCGTGGTGCGCGAGCGCCGGCCCGGCGTATCGGCTGCGCGCAATCGGGGGCTTGACGCAGCGGCCGGCGAGATCGTGGCCTACATTGACGACGACGTCACCGTCGACCCGGGCTGGTTGAGGGCGATCGCCGCCCGCTTCGCCGCCCGACCCGAGGAGGCGTGCGTCACAGGCCTCATCCTTCCCGCCGAGCTCGAGACGCCCGCCGAGCTGCGCCTCGAGCGATATTACGATGGCGACGGCGTCGCGCCGAGGATCTTCCAACCGGTCTCGCACCGGCTGGAGCAGCAGGCGCGTGGCCGCGGAATCATCCGCAGGACATCAGTCGGGGCCTTCGACGACGAGGATCGTCTCCTGCGCACATTTTCGATCTACGCGGCCGGGAGGTTCGGTACCGGGGCCAACATGGCATTCCGCTCTACCGTGCTGCGGGAAATAGGGGGATTGGATGTGAGGCTCGGTACCGGCATGCCGGCGACCGGGGGGGATCTCCACGTGTTCATACGACTTCTGTGGAAGGGGCACAGCCTCGGCTTCGAGCCGGCTGCGCTGGTCCATCACACCCACTATCGCGATGAGCTCTCGCTGCAGAAGCAGATCGAAGCAAACGGGGTCGGCGCCACGGCGCTCATCTGTGCCCTGATCGAGGAGGACCCCCGGCACATCCTTGCGATGCTCGCAACGCTTCCGCAAGCCGCGCTGTCGCCATACGTGAAAACACTCGGCACGCGGTTCTGGAGGGTCACGAGCCCGGCACGGGACACGCATGCCGGGCCGGACGCCGAGGATCAAATCGCCATGTCCCGGTTGACTCGGACCGAGCTCCGTGGCATGGCCCGAGGGCCCGCCGCCTATTGGCGCAGCCGCCGCCTGGTCAGCAAGTGGTAGCCGTGAAGCCCGTCGGCTCGAAGATGACCGTCAACGCCGTCTCGCTGATGTCGGCCACGTTGGCGACCAACGCCTTCGGGCTCGTCTTCTGGGCCGTCGCCGCGCGCCTGGACGGGCCGCGTGCGGTCGGGAGCGCCTTTGCGGAGGTCGCGGCCCTGATCCTGTTGTCCACGCTCGCACAACTCAACCTGTCGCAGGTCTTCATCCGGTTCCTGCCCGGTGCCGGCCGTCTGACGAGGCCCTTTATCGTCCGCGGGTACCTGGTGGTAACAGCGCTTGCGCTGGTCGTGGGAAGCGCGTTCGTCCTCAGCGGGCTCGGCACCAGCGTCGTCCGCGCGAGCTTGCCTGATCGCGTGCTGTTCGTCGTCTCGGTGGCGCTGTTCGCGATCTTCGCCCTTCAGGACTCGGTCCTCATCGGACTGCGCATCGCCCACTGGGTGCCGGTCGAGAACATCAGCTTCGCCGCGGCCAAGCTGGCCCTCCTGCCGCTGCTCGTCTTCCTGGGGGCGCGGACAGGGATCGTCGTGGCGTGGGTTCTGCCCATAGCAGCGGCGGTGGCGATCGTGAACACGCTGCTGTTCCGGGGAGCGGTGGGCCGGACGCGGCGCCTGATTGGCGGATACCTGCCCGTCCGGCGCCGGCTGGCCTCGTTCGTCGCCGCCGAGTACTCGGCGGACCTCTGTATCACGGCAACCGTCCAGCTCATGCCCCTGCTGGTCCTCTGGCGACTTGGGGCCGTGGACGAGGCATACTTCACGCTGCCGTGGCTCATACGCATGGGGATCCTGGTGCTGTTCTGGAACGTAAACTCCTCGTTCGTCGTCGAGGTGTTGACGCCCGGTGCCTACACGCCCCACGTGCTTCGGAGGGGCCTCCAGCTGTGGGGCGCCATCGTCGCCGGAGCCGTGCTCGTGTGCTGTCTGGGCGCACCCCTGCTCCTGGGCCTCGAGGGCTCCGAGTATGCGGAGCACAGCGCCACGCTGTTGCGGCTGATAGGCCTGAGCGTGCCCTTCACCGCCGTGACCGTGCTCTACGGGGTGTTCGCCTGGCTCGAACGGCGACTTTGGCGCTTGGTCGCGATTCAGGCCGCCACGGGTCTGCTCATGGCCGCTCTCAGCCTCCTCCTGATGCCCCGCCTGGGCGTTACAGCCGTGGGCTGGGCCAACCTCGCGGCTCAGGCGATCGCGGCGGCGCTGATGGCTCCCTCACTGTATGCGCGCCTGGTCGGCCGTTCTTCAAAGACGGTCCCCGTCGTGGCCGAAGGTCTTCGATGAAGGACCTAGGGGCACCGGCCCGGAGGATTCGATGATGGGCTTTCTGCGCCGTCGCGTGCCCTGGATCGTGTTGTGCGTGCTGCTCGTGGCGGGCGCGGCCTACGGGTACTCCGAGCAGCAGACCAAGAAGTACACCGCGACGGCCTCGTTGCTGTTCAACAACAGCCAGCCGGTCCGTCGGGTCGCCGGGTTCCCGATCGTAGTGGGCAACAACCCCCAGGGCGGGCAGAGCACCAACGTGAAGCTCGTCCAGCGTGGCGACATCGCGGAAAAGACCGCGAGCCGGGTCGGCCACGGGCTTACCAGCGAAATGGTCCGCAAAGACCTGACGGTAAGCCCGCGGGGCGGATCGCAAATCATCGACGTTTCGGCCACGTCGACCTCCCCGGCGCTTGCCGCCGAGATAGCGAACACCTACACCACGCGCTTCGTCTCAGAGCACAGCTATCACGCCTACTACAGCTCGGCTCTGGCCCGGGTCAAGAAGAAGCTGGCGGCGCTGTCCGTGAGCCAGCGGACCGGTCCGGCCGGGCTCGCGTTGCGGGTTCGCGCACAGTCGCTGGGGGCTCTCGCGGAACTTCCGTCCGGAAGCGTCCAGATCGCGCAGGCCGCGACGGTCCCAAAATCGCCGTCCTCGCCGAAGGTGTTGAGAAACACCCTGCTCGGCGCGCTGCTGGGGCTGCTGCTCGGCTTCGGCTTGGCTTCGCTGATCGCGCGTTTCGACCGGCGGATCACGAAGCCCAGCGAGCTCGAGGCCATCTACCGCCTCCCCCTGCTCGGAGTGGTTCCCCAGAGCACGGCGCTCGCCCATTCCGATCGGCGCGAGACTGAGCACAGCGAAGTCCCGGGAGAGGCGCTCCCGCCCAGCGAGGCCGGGGCGTTTCAGCTGATTCGCGCCCGCCTGCGCTACTTCAACGTCGATCGTGAGCTGCGCACGCTGCTCGTCGTCTCGCCGGCAACCGGCGACGGCAAGACGACCGTCGCCCTTCAGCTGGCGGCGGCGGCGGCGAGGATGGGTTCGACGGTGCTGCTCGTTGAGGCCAATCTTCGCCGTCCCACCGTCGCCCGGCAGCTCGGTATCCACTCCGGGCCCGGTATCTCCGATGTGCTGATCGGCTCGGTTTCGCTTTGGAGAGCGACCCAGCCGATCGACCTGGATCAGTCCTCCGGCGTTTCGGGGCAGGGACCGACACTCGATGTGCTCGTGGGCGGCGCCCCGCTGCCACCGAATCCCGGTGAGTTGATCGACAGCCACGCGATGGCGGTCACGCTCGAGCAGGCCAGGTCGACGTATGACGTCGTGGTGATCGACACGCCTGCGCTGAGCGCGGTCTCCGACGCGGCGCCGCTGCTGGACCAGGTGGACGGCGTCATCATCGTCGACTGGATCGGACGCACCCGGCAGAAGGTCGCCGAGCGACTCCACCAGACCCTGACCGCGGCCGGCGCTCCGATGCTGGGAGTCATCGCCAATGGTTTCAAGGCGAGGCGTGGCTCCAACGGCTTGGACTACGACTACTACTACTCCGCCGGCAACGGCAACGGCAACGGCTCCGGCAACGGCAGCATCCCAGAGGGGGAGCCCACTCCCCCGCCCGCCGCCACCTGGTCCAATGGCGTGTCCTCGTTTGGTGAAATGGTTCCAATCATTCCGAGCTTCGACATCGACTCGCGAGCGGCCCTCGCGGACGCCGATGCGCGGACGGCGATGACTGCTCGAGTCGGCGTGCTGGTCGGCGTTCTGGCTCCCATCGTCGTGCTGGTCAGCCGCTGGAGCACCGTCGGTCTGCTCGCCATGCTCCTGTTCGCGGTCGCGGGCTTGGGGCCTGGGATCACGTGCCGGTTCGACGCAGGAGATCCATACGCGCAGGCGGCGCTCACCGTCATGATCAGCCTGGCCGCGTTTGCGCTCGGAGCGACGATCCTGATCTGGCTGGCGGCGTGGCATCCCGCAACGCTCCTGCTGCTCGCGATCCCGAGCGTCCTCTCCTGCCTGCAGCGGCTCACGCGGCAGATCGCAGCCCCCCTACCCCAGTTGTCCACATGAGTGCGATCCAGACGGAGCCGGCGCTCCTACCGGACAGTGCGAGAAGACGCGCAAGAAGACGCGCGGTAAGGCCCGCCGTCAAGCCGGCCGCGAGGCCAGCGACGGGTGCCCGTGTGGCGCTGCGCCTGCTGCCTCTGCTGGCCGGGTTGGCCTGCTGGGGATTCGCCCTGGGCCGCCTGCGCGTGGACACCCTCGGGACATATGGGCTGCTCGCAGCGGTCGATGTGTGGTTCTACCTCGGCCTGGCCTTGTTGATCGGCGGCTTCGTCAGCGAGCTCAGTCGAGCACGGCGGGCGACGTGGATAGCCACGCTGTATGTGCTTGGAATCGTGGTCGTCATGTACGCCACGGTCCCGCTGCTGTTCCACGCACCCGAGCTCGCATGGGTGTACAAGCACGTCGGCGTGACGCAGTCCCTGCAACTGCACGGGCGCGTCACCGAACCGTGGAACATCTACCAGGAGTGGCCGGCGTTCTTCTCCGCCCTGGCGGGCGTGTCATCACTCTCGGGCGCGGCGCCTCTCGCCTTCGCGGCGTGGGCGCGACTGTTCTTCGAGCTGGCCAACTGCCTGATGCTGATGGCGATCTTTCGGACCATGACCCGCGACGACCGGGTGCCCATCCTGGCCGTGCTGCTGTTCGAGTGCTTCGTGTGCTGGGTGAACGAGGACTACCTCTCGCCGCAGGCCTTCGACTACGTGCTGTGGCTCGGGCTCGTCCTCGTGCTCCTGCGCTGGCTCTCGAGTCCGGCGCCGACGGAGGCAGCCCGCGGTCGGCTCGGCAGGATTCGCCGCCGTTTGCTGCGCGGCCTCGAGTACCGCCCCGCTCCGTCCGCACGGGTTCGCCGTGTGGCGGTGGTGGCCGCGCTCGGGGTGTTCTTCGTCATCGTGGCGGCACATCAGCTGACCCCCGTCGTCGCGCTCATCGGGCTCGGCGTGCTGGCGGCGCTCGACCTGCTGCGGCCACGTTGGCTGGTGCTCGCTCTGGCGGCAATCTTCGCGGGGTATGTATCGACGCGCTACCACCTGATCTCCTCCGAGTACGGAGGCTTCTTCTCCAGTTTCAACTTCTTCGAAAATGCCTCCGGGCATCCGATCACAGGGCCGGGGGCAGGCTCGCCCGGACAGGCGTTCACAAGCACGGTCCTGCACTGTCTCGTCGTCGGTATGTGGCTGGGCGCCCTAGGAGTCCTGGTCAGGTGGCGGCGTACCCCCGGACGCTTTGTCGTTCCGGCTGTCCTGGGCTTCAGCCCGTTCGCCGTACTCCTCGTGCAGAACTACGGCACAGAGGGGATCTACAGGGTGGTCCTGTTCTCAGCGCCGTGGTGCGCCTACCTGATCGCCACGGCCGTCGTCAGGCTGCGCTGGTCGCACGTGCGTGCCGGCGCGATGGCGCTGGTGCCGGCGCTCGCCCTGCTGGCCGGGCTGCAGGGCCTCTATGGCCCGGTCACGGTCAATGCATTCACTCCCGCCGAGGTGAACGCCAGCGTTTGGATGTACGGGCACACGCCGGCGGATTCGACGCTCGTGTTGGCGGCGGATAACTTCCCCGTACTCGAGACGGCGGCCTCCTGGGAACGCGCCTTCACACTGGCCCTGCCCGATGACCCGCAGGCCGGTGCGGTGCTGTTCGGTGCCAGCAACCTCCCGAGCGTCGACCATTGGGTGGCATCGCTCGGCCATTCGCCCATCTTCCTCGTCCTGAGCCGGAGCATGGCCAGCTACAGCGCCTACTACGGCCTTCCCAAGGGGTACGAGCAGCTCCAGCGCTCGCTGCCCTCCTCGCCGGAGTGGAGCTTGTACTTCAAGAACCGGGACGTGACCATCTACCGGTTCAAGCCCGCCGGGCGATCCAGCGAAGCGCCGCGGCTACGGCGCCGACCCCCGCCGCCGCCGTCCCACCGAGGATCGCGGCGGCCCGCTGCGCATACGCCCACTCACGGTGCGCTATCGCAGCTCTGATGTTGCGGGCGATGCCGATCGGAATCGTCCTTCGCAGATAGTCGCTCTCAGAGCCAAGGTCGCGGTCAGATGCCAGGCGCCTTGACATCTCGACCTTGCCCCGGCCCTCCGAGAACGAGCGGAGCAGGAAGAAGCGCAGAGTGCAGCGACTGGCTGGAACGAGATGATCGACCAGCGCGTCCGGAACGTACATCCAGCGCCGCCCCGGGGCGCTCGCGCTCATCCTGATGCCGAGGTCGGTGTCCTCCGGCCGGGAGACGTGACCCACCTTGCCGAAGTCAGCGCGGAAGCCGTCAACCGCGTCGAACACGTCCCGGCGGACCGCCATGTTCTCACTCCACACGTTGCGGACCGGCGAGCGGGTGTCCGGCAGGCCGCTATAGGAGGCCCCCACCACCCAGGCGAACTCGTCCGGGAACCATCGCGGCCGGGAGCTGGCCCACTCCGGCTCGACCTTGCCCCCGGTGCCCACGACCGACGGGTCCTCGAAGGGCTCGAGCAGCCTTGCCAGCCACCCGGGCCGGGCGTGCGCATCGTCGTCGAGGAACGCCAGAAATGGCGTGCTCGCGTGACTCGCACCTGAATTGCGTGTGCCGGAGGCCCCGCCCGCGTATTCATTTTCCACCACGGTTATGCCCGAGAGCTCTCGTGAGAGACGCTCGTACAACCGCGGATTGTGATCGACCGCAACGATCACCTCCTCCGGTCCCGGGCGCTGCTCGAGTGCGGACTCGATCGCGCGCACGAGCGAGCTCCAGCGCTCCTCGCTGTGGCAGGCGATCACCACGCTCACCGGCCGGCGAGCGCCAGCTCCGGCGGCGTCTGTCGTCCTCACCGGCGAGATTATCGCGTTATCTCGAGGAGATCGTCACGAGTACACCCGCACCCAGTTGACCAGCATCTGTGCCGGGAAGGGCGTCTGTTCGTTCGGCGGCCCGGCGAATTCGCCGCCGACCACGAGGTTGAACAGCAGGAAGAAGGGATGGTTGAGGGTCCACGTCTGCCCGGCGCCCAGCATTGCCGGCGTGTAGGTGGGGGTATAGGGTTTCCCATCGAACAGGAACGTCACCGCATTGGCGCGCCATTCCACGCCATAGACGTGCCAGTTGGTCAGAGACGAGGATGACTTGACGGTTTCACCCAGCCCCCAGTTGGCGTCCAGTTCTGGGTTGCCCGGTTCGGGACCATGGATGTGGCCCATGAAGGTGGACGGATACTGTCCGCGGCTCTCCATCACGTCGATCTCGCCGGAGGTGGGCCAGCGGACTTCGTTGATGTTCGACCCGAGCAGCCAGAAGATGGGGTAGATCCCCTGGCCTTCCGGCAGTTTCATCCGGGCTTCGATCCTTCCGTAGGTGAAAGAGAACTTGCCCTGGGTTTCGACCCGCGCCGAGGTGTAGGGAAACCCTCCATAGTTTTCCTTGCGGGCGGTGATGACCAGATCGCCTTTGCCGTCGAGGCTGACGTTGGACGGTCGCGCCGTGTAATCCTGCAGTTCTTCGCCTCCGCCCCAGATGCCCCCGCCTTCCTCCAGAGTCCACTTGGTTGGATCCGGGCTCGATCCTGCCGGCCCCTTGAATTCGTCCGACCACACCAGGCTGGAGGAGCCCGGGATCGCGGGCGTGGGCGCCGAGGGGGTGGCGCCCGCGGACGCCGAGCTCGAACCCGGCCCCCTCGCGCCCTTGCGAGGAGCCTTCGCACCCTTACGACGGGCCGAGGGGCAGGATCGGCGCGCCGTCCTACGGCGATCGCGCCGCGCTGCGGCGCATTTGCGCGTGGTGCGGCACGATCTCCGCAAAGTCCTACGGCGACCGCGCCGCGCTGAGACGCATTTGCGCGCGCTGGGCCGGGAGGCGCGCTTGTGCCTTGGGACTCCGGTCTTGCCTGCCACGCGCGAGACGCTCCCGTCGGTGACCGAGACATGCGCCGAGGGGACAGCGCCGTCCCCTGGTTGCGCGAGAGCTACGAGTAGGAGCGCTCCGATTGCCATCATTGCCATCACGCCAGCGCAGCGTCGCCAAGAGCGCCCTGGGAATTCACGCGCCGGCATGCCGCCGCGCGAAACATGTCTCATCTGCGTCAGATCGACATGCGCTCAACCTCCTTGAGGCGCAACCAGAGGGATCCGAGGTTCGTCCAGGGCCGGTCAGCCGCCGCCCGCGCGGTGGCAGCTGACCCGCCACCCAAGACGGTTGTGCCGGTTGCCCTCCGTCCGGGTGCGGGCCGCAGAGACCAGCTCGAACTCGCCGTCGAGAAGGCGCCACAGCGCACGATCCCCCGGATGGCGCCAGATCGAGGTCAGCACGATGCCATCAGGGCGAATGGCCGAGGCGACGCGTTCGAGCAAGGTGCGAGGCGAACGCATGTAGTAGAGCATCTCGTTCAGCACGACGACGTCAGCCGGCGGGAGGTCGATCTCCATGGCATCGCCCACCATGAAGTCGGTGCGGCCGTCGGACAGGCGCGAGGCCGATTCGATCGCCTCGGCGGAGAGGTCGAGTCCGAGGTAGGTATCGAATTCTCCTTCGCTGAGAAGCTCGCGCAGCCGCCCGGGTCCGCAGCCGATGTCGAGCACGGAGGGGGTGCCGGGGTACAGGCGCAGGTAGCCGATCAGCAGGCTGTATCGCGGGAGCTCATACAGATCGCTCATGAAGTCGAATTCGCCCGAGGTGTAGGCGCGCTCCCAGCGCTTCACCGCCCAGGGTTCGGGTCGATACGGACGCAGGCCGGGCCCGACGCCGAGCGCGCGCACATGAGCTGAGGTACGCCAGGCGAGCCGTCGAGCACGCTGACGGTTGGTGAGTGTGAGTCGACGAGACGGCGCGCTCATCACGTCACCACAGCGTAGAGGAGACTTTTGCTACTTCGCCGATGATCTCGTCGGGCCGGCCGGCGACCAGGCCCTCACCCAGTCCACGAGCATATGCGCCGGGAACCTGGTTGAGGCGTTCGGTGGACCGGGCCAATCTCCACCGACCCCCATGTTCAAGATGATGAAGAACGGCTTGTTGAACGTCCATTCTTCGCCGGTACCGAGCGTCTTCGGCGTATAGGTGGCGTACGGCCTTCCGTCGACCGTGAGGGTGATCGCGCCCTTACGCCATACGGCGCCGAAGACGTGCCAGCTGCTGCGCGATGAGGAGAAGTGGACCGCCTTTCCCCGTTCCCAGTTGCCTTCGGGTCTTTGCCAGGCGATGGGACCGTGGATGTGGCCGTAGGCCGTGAACGGGTCCTGCCCCAGGTTCTCCATCATGTCGATCTCACCCCAGGCCGGCCATTGATAGCCCACGAGCCAGAAGGCGGGCCACAGCCCTCGCCCAGCGGGAAGTTTGATCCTCGCTTCAAACCTGCCGTAGGTCCATTCGCGCTTGCTTATGAGACACGCCGACGTGTACGGCTGCCCGTCGTCCTCTTCCTTGCGGGCGGTGATGACCAGGTGGCCGTGGCCATCGAGGGTCGCGTTGTTCGGTTTTGATGTGTACTCCTGTTCTTCCCCATTGCGCAGTGTCCCGCCTTCGTATCGCCACTTAGAGGGGTTGGGCCGGCCGCCCGCCCTGCCGTTGAATTCATCCGACCAGACGAGCTTGGCCGAACTGACCGCGGGCGCAGCGAGCGGGGCGAGTGCGATGACCGCGATGACGGCCGCAGGGCACCATCGGCTCACGCGTAGGCCTCCCATCGTTGGATTTCGCGAGCGTACCGGCTGGCGATCTGGGCTCGTCGTAGGCATACCTCCTTATCGGCAGTCCGCAAGGGCGCTAAAGCCTCTCATTCGAGCGTCGGGACCTTCACGCAGCATCCGTCGATGATCCCTGTCCCGACACCGCTGTAGCGCCCATCGGGCTGAACCACGACCCGGTAGTGCGCGCGCGTGCCGGAGCGATAAACGATCGTGCACAACCAGGGATTGCGCAGAGTCCCACCTCCCTGGGGCCTGCAGTTCGCTTGCACGGGGGGCGTGCGATCGGCGGCGACCACGGGCTCAGGGGCCGCGGCCACGTACGCCGCCACCTGAGCCTCGCCCAGTACGAGAGACGGCTTGAGCGCGAGCGAGCTCGACTGTTCGTACTTGAAGGCTTCCTCGCCTCCCCGGCCGCGTAGGGCGACGAACGCCCCGGCTACCCCTACCAGGATCGCGCCGCACACAATCAGAAGAATCAGCCTTCGCACGACGCCTACCTAAGCAAAGAGACCCCGCCATTGCAGGGCCCCCTCTGAATGCGAAGCCTGTCGCCTCGGCTTAGTCGTGATAGTTGTGGTGCGAAGACTGATTCTTGGTGCACTTCCCGCCGCTCCACTTGTATCCCGACTTGCACTTCGGGGGTGGCGGCGGCGGGTTCTTGACGCAGTTCTTGCCGCTCAGCTCATAGCCCGACTTGCACTTCGGGGGTGGCGGAGGCGGCGGCGGAATCTTGATGCAGTTGTAGCCGCTCAGCACGTATCCGGATTTGCACTTCGGAGGTGGCGGAGGCGGCGGCGGAATCTTGGCGCAGTTGTTGCCGCTGCGCTCGTATCCAGACTTGCATTTCGGTGGAGGCGGACAGGGGACGCACTTGCCGCCCTTGTGTTCGTATCCGGATCTGCATTTCGGCGGGGGAGGCGGAATCTTGACGCAGTTGCCGCCGCTGAATTCGTATCCGGATGGGCAGCGGTACTGGTGATAGCTGGCGCTACCCCCCTTGTCCTTGCCGCCGTAGTTGTTCCCGCCCCCGGCCAGCGCGCCACCGGTGCCGATCGCGAGGAACGCGACCGTGAGGAGGCTCATCGCCGGCCGTGACCTCAGCAACGACCGCTTGCCCTGCGGGGCGGACCGGCGTGCTCCGCTCATCGCGCGCAGCTTGACCTGGTCGAGCTCCACGGGCGTAAACCCAGGGCGCGCCTGGCGAAGCTGGTCGGCGACCTCCTGGATGTCGTCCGGGAAGCGTTCCCCGTCGTGTGAGCGGTCCATACCCACTTATACGCACGAGAGGGCGGATTCCTTAGCGGAGATTTTTTCCTGGAGTCGACGCTCCCTCATGGGAGATGATGCGCGGATGCGCGATGACCGCTTCGAGCAGCTCTATGCCGAGCACGCCCAGGCGCTCTCAGGGTTCCTGATCTACCGCACCGGTGATCGCGTGCTGGCCGAAGACCTGCTGGCGGACACCTTCGAACGGGCCTTGCGCGCCCGCCGGCGCTTCGACCCGCGCAAGGCCAGCGAGAAGACCTGGCTGTACACGATCGCCCTGAACTGCCTACGCGATCACGCGCGCCGCCAGAACACCGAGGGCCGAGCGCTCGAGCGGATCGCGAGCGGCCCGGGCCCGGGATCGGGCGGCGAGATCGATGCGGTCTCAGACCGCGATCTGATCGCCCGCCACCTGGCCATCCTCACTGACAAGGAGCGTGAGGCCGTCGCCCTTCGCTTCGGTGCCGATCTGACGGTCCCGGAGATCGCGAGACTGACCGGGGTGCCGCTCACGACGATGGAGGGACGCGTGTACGGAGCCCTGCGCAAGCTCCGCGAGGCGATCGAGTGACGACGCCTACCCCGGGACGATCGATAGATCGTTGCTGGCTAGGGCGGCGGCGCGGACGGTGGGCGCGCGGTTGACCCACTCGGTCGGGCTCGAGGTCCGGAACTCCGCGACCTCCTGTTCGGTGAGCGGCTCGAGCGGGTTCATCCGCAGGGCCCGCGCTGCCGCCGGCCGCGGGTCGATGCCCGAAGCCGCCTGCGCGATCGCGAGCGCATAGTAGGTCTCCCAGCTTCCGGGGTCGTAGCGCACGGCCCGCTTCATCGCTTCGAGACCCTGCCTCGGCAGCCCGCGCTCGATGTCGCAGATACCGAGGATCTCGTACGGTTCAGGACGAACGTCCAGCCATCCGATCGAGGACAGAGATGAGCTGCTCGCCTTCGTGCAGTTGGACGCGGACAGCGCCTGAGCGGCCTCGTCGAGCCGATTCTGCGAGCCGATTATCAGGACGGGCATCACGAGGGTGCACAGGCACAGCAGGCCGAGGATCATCCGGCTGTCGTTGCCCGGCACCCAGCCGGGCCCCGAACCCCTGCGGGGGCTGAGTGCGGCGCCTGCGACGGCGAAGAATCCGAGGGTGACGACGGGCATCTCCCAGTCCCAGTCGACACCGGCGCGCAGTGCCCAGACGACGCCGGCCGCGAGAAGCGCGCCGTAGATTGAGCGTCGCGATCCGCGGGCGCGCACTCCGAGCCCGCCCAGAACCACACCCACAAGGATCAGCAAGAACGCGAGACCGGGAATCCCGAGCTCGGCCATCGCCTGCAGGTACAGGCTGTGGGCGTTGATCGTGTAGATGAAGCTGGGGCGGTTGCGGTCCCAGAGCGTCTGGAACATCCCCGCCCCGTAACCGTGAAGCGGTGACGCCGAGAACCCGTGCAGCGCAACCCTCCAGAGATCGGTGCGCCCGTTGTTGGCGGGATCGGTCAGGCGTTCGCGCAGGTCGCCTGAGCTGCCGCGGGGGACGGCGCCGCCGATGAACCGATGCCAGTCGTGTTCGAAACTGTGGGGGACGCCGAGCGCGACACCGACCACCAAGACCGCGGCGACGGCGCCCGCGATCGCGGCGAGTCTCATATGGCGGCTCATCAGCGCTCTACCCGCGATGCGGCGCAGACGAGGATCCAGGCCGACAGCGAAGATCGCTCGCAGTCCGGCGGACACAGCCACACAGATGCCCGCCGCGAGCGCGACGCGATGACCCTGCGACACAGCTGCGGGCGTGGTCGGTTCGAGCGTGTCAAGAAGGCTGGCGTGATAGGCGACCACGACCAGCACCGCGCTCGCCGGGACCGTCGCGAGTACCCCGCTAAGCAGGCCCCTGGGCCGGGCCACCAAGATGTAGACAACCAGGCCGATCGCTCCCGCGGCGATCGCGCCCCGTGAGAACGTGAAGAAGAGCGTGGCGGCAAGCAGCGGCACGACCGCAGCGGCGAGGATGCGGGCCAGACGCCGTTCGGCAAGAGTGCAGGTGAGGTGGAACGCGAGCACGATGCCCAGCGCGGCGAGCAGCCCAAGCGTGTTCCAGTAGGTGACCGGGTAGCTCAGGCGCTCGTTGGACACGTTGGGAGCGGTGTGCCAAACGTCGGGCAGCACGCGACTGATCAGGCCCGCCAAGCACACGACCGACGCGCCGATCGCGAGGCCCCTGATCAGCCAGCGAAGGTCCTGGGTGCTCGCCCGAACGCTCCCGAACAGGACGAGGATAAGCAGGTAGAGCCACGCACGGTCAAACTCGATCAGAGCTCGGCCCATCGAGTGAGACCAGGACGCGGACAGGAGTGTAATTGCCGCGTACAGCCCCAGTGCGCCGATCGCGGTGAGCGTGACGGGCGCCAAGCCCTCAAACGGTTGGCGCGACTGCATGATCCTCACGAGCAGGATCTGGGCGAGGACGAGCGCAGCCACAGCGGGCGTGGCGGGAAAGTAGCCACCGGCGTTGAACCCCATGAAGACGACCAGGGCGCCGGGCAGCAGCATCAGCGCTTTGACCGCCAGGCTCCCCGTCCTTGTGGCCGGCCGCACCGGCGCTGGATCCCCGTCGCTCGTCGCGGGAGCATCCGGCTCTATCGCAACGCCATCGACCACCCGCGCATGCTAATCGGCGACCCCGCGGGGTGGTCGGCCGGCGGCTGCACGGCAGCGTGCATGGCGCCGGTCCGCCTCTGCTCGAGTCTCTGAGCAGACCGAAGACGAGGCGTGCTCTCTAATCAGCCCCGTTCCACGGGGGGGTCATCGAGACGACCGAAGGGATCCACGGCTTCGCCGTAGAGAGGCATCCCTCCGCGACTTAATTGCTCGGACACCGGCTCCTCAAGCCGTGGGCCCCCGTTGGCCGACGCCTCCGACGCCGCCTTCCTCTCCGACTTCTCCGCGCGGGAGAGCCGCTTGGCCCGAGCCGCCGTGTAGTCGTATCCATAGCCGTAGGGGCCGCGCCGGCTGGCCTTGACTCCATTTGCGACGATCCCAACCAGGGGGGCGCCCGCGCCCACGAGGGTCTCATTCAGGCGTGCCGCCACATCGCGGCGGTTGCGTCCCACGCGGCCAACGATGATGACACCGTCAACCAACGCCAGCAACGGGAATGCATCTGAGACCGCGACAAGCGGCGGTGTATCGATCACGACGAACTCGTACATCGACTTCACCCTCGTGAGCAGCGCCTCCATCGCGTGGCTCTCGATCAGCTCACCCGGGTTCGACGGCAACTCTGCGCCGGCGACAAGGACGTCGAGGGTCCTAACCCAGCCGTCTGCGGACGCCGAGTCCAGGTCGACCGTCTGGATGGCGTCGCTTATCGACACCGCTCCGGCCAACAGATCGGACACACCCGGCCCAGGCTGGACGTTGAGCTGCTGAGCGACCGTCGGATGGCGCAGGTCCACGTCCAGCAGCAGCACACCCGAGCCCATCCTCGCAGTCTCGCTCGCCAGATGACAGGCGATTGTCGTCTTCCCGTCACCCGGGGCGGCCGACGCGACCATCAGTGTGCGCGGCTCGCGATTCGCGTTGGAGTAACGCAGATGCGCGCGAATCAGACGGAATGCCTCGGCCTCGCTGGGCGGCAAAGCTCCTTTGGCCTCGCTCTTGCTCTTTGCCGAGCGAGAGAGCGCGGCGCTCCGGGGAACGACACCAAGCAAGGGCAGGCCGTAGATGGCCTGCAAATCCTTCGGCTCCCTGATTCGCCTGTCAAAGCGCTCGAGCAGGAAGGCGACGCTCAGGCCGAGCAGTAGGCCCAAGACCGCGGCAATGAGCGTATTTCTTGTGGTCTTCGGCGAGGACGGCGACGTGGGGATCGTCGCGGCCTGCGCCACCTGGACGTTGCCGTTGTGCAGTTCGGCCAAGGTCGCCAGAGACTGTGCGCGCTCCTGCAAGGCGAGGCCTGCGGTGCCGGCTCGTTCCTTCGGCGACAGCGCCGACAACTGCTTGTTGACGAGCTGAAGAGCGGACGCGTAGTAGGCATGGCTGCTGTTCTGCTGCTCGGTGACGAACTGTTCGGCGTAGGTGTTGGCAATCGCTGCCGCAAGCGCGGGCGGAGTCGCCGTGGCGGACACGTCCACGACGTTCGATTCCCCTTGTGCGGTGACACTCAAATCGGCCTTGACATGTTCCTTCGTCAGCCCTTGGCCCAAGAGGCCCGCCGTCTTTTCGGCCATGTCCCCGAGCTGGACGAGCTTGACGTTCGTGCTCTGCTGGGCCTGCGGGCTGACGCTGCTCACCGCGGGGAGCCCGGCGATCTGCTGGCCGGGCTGGTTGTTGTTGAAGACAAGCGCAGTCGTCGCGGTGTACTTCTTGGTCTGCTGCTTGGACACGGCATAGGCTGCGCCAGCGACCAACAAAACGCAAGCCAGAATCCACGGCACGCGGCGCCGAAGGATCCCCAGCACCTGCTCGAGGCTTAGATTTGTCTGCTCCTGCTCGAGGCTTAGATTTGTCTGCTCGGTGTCCATTCAAATGCCTCACTCGCCGCATCCGTGCCTGCTCGAAGGATCCCGCAGACCCGCGAATTCTAGACCACGCCCCAGTAAAATTCTAGACCAAGCCCCATGCGCCGCGCCAGCTCCACGCATGGAACAGAGGCTAGGGCGAAGCAGTCGGCAAGAGAGTGGAGCTTGCCGACCACCCGCTGGCACTGTGTTCCGCCACCCCACAAGCTCCTGCTGCTCATTCCGAGCACGTGGGAGCGAGTAAGCCAGCAAGGGCTAGCCTGATGGCGTCCCTGGGGGTTGCGACGAGCATCTCGAACCACAGTGCCCGCTGTCGCTAGCGCACCCCGCGAATGCTTACCATCAACCTGAGGCCGTTCCGAACACCGCCAGCCCTATGACTACGGACCACGCCAACAAGTCGCGCGCTCGAGCCTTTATTGGACCAGCCACAGCTTTGCTCTATCGCGCCCGAACGCGGATCCCGATTGATGCCCAGCGACTTGGACTGACGACGGTTGCTCTTGCGTTTAGCGGCGGCACAACGCTGTTGTTCACCCTTGTGCTCGTCCACGTGCTGCCTCCCACCTCGTACGGCGGAATCGCGCGCACGTTTTCTCTGGGGATGGCGGTCGCTCAACTCTCCATGGCGGGAATCGCGCCTGCGATCGCGCGCGAGGTGGCCCACGGCCGGGACGAATACCAGCGGTTTAGCCGCGCTCGGGGCGGACTGGCCGCTCTCGCATACTGCTGCGGCGCAGTGTCGCTTCTGTACTTTCCGCTGGCATTCGCGGGACTCGGGCCCACGAATCGCTTGTCCTTGCTTCTCGGCTGGAGTCTCGCATTCATATATGCAACGTACTTCGGCCTCAAGCTAATCCTTTTCGCCCTGAACCTATCGGCCCGGTACGCAGCGCTCGAGCTGACCTCCGACGCTGTTTTCTTCGCGACGCTGATCCTCTTGGCGTTGCTCGCGCCCACTGCCGGCCTCCTGACCTTCTCCGTCGCGTACGCCTTTTTTATTGTTCTTGCCACACGCCTCATTTATCATCGCAGCTCGTCGATCGAGCGCCTGCCAATTGACCGAAGGATACTCACCTATACCGGCTGGTCGTCCGTGGCGACTTACACAAGCGTTGCCCGCTATGCGGTCGCCGTTGCAATCACGGGCGCACTCGTCGGATCCGTGACGGCGGGACGGCTCGCCGCGGTCCTCGCGATCTGCGCGCCGTTCTTCCTGATTCCTCAGGCTGCGGCGATGCTGACGTTTGCCGATGTCGCGCGTGCACGCGCAAGCACAAGCGATCCTGGCCGCCCGGTGCGTATCATGTGCCAAGTCTCAGCGTTGGTGTCGGCGCTAGTCATCCCGTCGTGCTGTCTGTTCGCGCCCGAGATCGTGCGGATCCTACTCGGCCCCAGCTATCGTTCGGCGGTGTCCAGCTTTGTGGTCGTTGCCATCTGCTCAACCCCGCAAATCGCGTGCCTCGCCGTGGGACAGGCCCTTGCCGCCCAAGGCGCCGTCAGGTTGAACGCTTTCATTGGCATTGTCGGCTTCGCTGTAATAGTCCTTGGCACCGTCCTTCTCGTCTCGTCCCATGGCCTATTAGGAGGCGCAATCGCCGTCGGAGTCTCACAGGCAACGACGGGGCTTGTGATCCTCTTGGTCGGGCATGCTCGCTACAGCATCGGACCAAGACAGCTCGCAGGTTCTGCTTTCGCAGTGGTAGTGGGAATAGTTGCTGTGATGTGCAATGGCGCTCCGCTGGCGGCCCGCATCGGCGGGGAGCTAGTCGTGCTGGGAGGCATTGCATACATTTCCTGGCGTACGAAATGGCGTCCCTTTGCGACGCAAGGAGACGCTCAGACGCCGGCTGCGGCGCTGTAGACGTAGTGGGTCGAAGTCCTCGCGGTTGTTCAAGGAGACCATCGTCGCAACAAAAGGCGCTTCCCCCCAGCGAGCTGCGAGCGAAAAGGGCCGGCCGCGACTGCCCTGCTGGACGGTCGGCTCGTCTCTGGTTGCCACGGCACACTCCTAGGGGTCCAGAGGTCGCGTCCCGGCTTCAGGTTTCCCGAGGACGTGTCGAGACAGGCGTAGAGCTCAGGTCCGCACGAGCCGTCCTTGCGGGACCAGTTGACATTCCACCTGAAACGGCCAGGCAACAATGGCACGCACAGAGCAACCCGCCGCAGGAACCATCGCTGTCTTGGCGCTGACGACAGTGGCGGTTGCCATCATTTTGACGCCGTGTACTCTCGCGTCTGGGGACCCATACGGCGCCAAGAGAGCCAAATCCAGCTGTCGAGTGCACGCGGCGCACCACGCCCCTCAATGGCGCTCGAGCGGCCCGCAGCGTCATCGAAAGACAGCCAGATGTGTCGCGAGACGCAACGGACGCCGCACCTCCAGCTCACCGCAGACGACGTGGAGGGCTGTCGGTAGACCCCCGCTCTCAGACGCTGAAGCTGCGGCGCGGGTGGTCCACCACCCCGAGCAGCGCCCAGAAAACGTTGCCGCCAACGAATACGTCCCGACCAAGGCCGAAGTCGCGGCTTTCCACTCGGCCGCCACCGCCTTCAGCCCCCTGAGCGTCTACGTCGATGGACGCGACGGCCTAACGAGACCTTCCACCGACGACCTGATCCAATGGACATCGCTGAAGTGGGGCATACCAACCGATTGGTTGCGCGCCGTGTACCTTGAGGAGTCGGGCTGGAAACAGAGCAGCCTGGGCGACATAAGGCAAGTCTCGGCCGCATCGTGGTCGCTCTATCCCGCGGTAGCGAAACTCCCGAACGACGAAGTCTATGAGACCATGGGGATCGGCGGGGTTAAGTGGACGCCGGAACCGAACGGTATCGCTCCTGGCACGGAACCCTTGCGTTGGAAGTCCACGGCCTTCAACATGGACTATCAAGCGAGCGTTATTCGTTACTACTACAGCGACTGTTTCTCCTGCAGCACCTGGCCGGGCTACACCCCAGGCCAGCGGTGGAATAGCATCGGCGCTTGGGATGAGCCCTATCCTTGGCAGAACCCGCTAGCGCCACTCTACATCTCCAAAGTCCAGAGGTATCTTGTCGAAAGGCCTTGGTTCACAGACCCCAGCTTCTCGGCTTGATCGATCAGGATTGCGGCCTATATCGCTCGAAGCCGTGATGTGCCGACCCCCACATACAGAGGGTCGCGGGGATAAACACCAGTAGGATGGCGGTCCCATCGCGGAAGACGGGGACTAGAGCAGTGAGCGATGCGGCCGCGATCGCTACGCCCGGCACGAAGGACGAAGAGGACGAGACAAGGGCGAAGTAAATAAGCGCAGCCAGAGAGATAAGCCACGCGGCGAGGCCAGCATAACCACGCTCACCCAACACGTGCGCGACGAAGTTATCGGAGTTAAACTGTGATCCTTCCGTGCGAAACCCGTACTGACTTCCGAGTCCAGCATCGGCAAAGGCTTCGAGTTCACGACCATAATTCAGGTCCGACCCGTAAGTGCCCGAGCCCTCTCCGAGGGGAAAGGCCCTGGAGGCGAGCTGCTCGGCGCCGTTCATGAACTGCACCCGCGGAGCGGCATGGGCAATGAGGTTCGTCGTCGCCTCGCTTTCTGATTCGGCGCGCCCTGGCGCTGTCACCCATGCAAACGCCATGATGACGATGACAGGGATCGCGGCAGCGAGCGACGCGAGCACCAACGGCCGGATGCCGATCCGCCGCAAATAGAGGAATATGGCGACAGCCACCAGAGCGAGGCCGGGCTTGAACCGCGTACTGAGCAGGAGGTCGAGGAATCCGACACCAATCGCTAGCGCGATCTCACGTTTGCTCACCGCCAGTCGACTTGAGCGACCGTCGGTCAGAACAAAGATCAACAGGAGCGTCGCGGCTAGGGCGTTAGCGGTGGTCTGACCGAAGAGGCCGGTGACTTCGGGGAACCCCAGGCGCGTGGTGGTGTAGTCATGCGCCGCGATCTGGTAGAGCGAGACAAGGGCATTCAGCACATTCAGTAGCAGCAGCCAACGGAAGGCCCACCGACGACGCTGTGACGGCTGAAGACCGTCGGCGACGGCGACACCGATGCCGATCGCACCAAGCCAACGGGCATCCTGCCAGTTGCCGATGACCGCCAAACGAAGACTCCCTCCACCAAGAACTCCGGCCATGGCGCTCGCAAACATGAAGAATAGGACTATGCCCGCGATCCGAGACAGTCTTCGTGAAAGTCGCCCTCGTAGACGGACAAGGAGCAGCACGCCGACCACGAGGACAGCATCGTCAAGATACTTCGCGGCGCTCGGCGCGCCACCCTGCGTCGCCTGCGTGTAGCTCACGGCGACGGCGGCCAAGCCGGCGAGGGCGAGCATCGGGACGCCTTGGCGAACTGTGAAAAGGAACGCAATCAGCACAACTGCCGTCGCCACGACCCAGGCTGCGACTGGTGCCCTGATCGCGAGCACGCCGAGGGCGATAGCCATGGCCGTGATGGCCATGCACTTGACAACCACGGCTCCCTCCCCAATGTGCCAGGGACCCCTAAGCACGCCGCTCTCGCCATCGCTTGATCGCACCGATATTCGAGTCATCGGATGATCAGTTGACGCGCCGCACATGAGCAGGCCGAAAGCGCACGAACCGCCGGGGCGGCATCGGGTTCATGGGGGCACTCAGAAGACAACGCGTCCGAGCTCCAAGATGCGCCTCGCCCGGTGAGACGATGCGCCCCCTCGGACGCGCCACCGCGTGGCGGCTCGCCAGCCGGAAAGCTCGCGTTGGGGCGACTCGAGTGACGGGCGGCATTGAAAACTCGCACTTGGGCTTCCGTGACCAAAGGGGCGAACTCAGGCATCGGCGGAGCCCATTATCATAGAGGAAGAGAGATCTTTGTATGCGGACCTGATTCGTAGCGCTTTTGAGCCGGGCGGCCGGCGCCGTCGCTTAATCGTCTGCCAGCCTCTGTGTGAGCTCCAGTTCGGACCCACCGCTAGCGTCGGTCGTCCGCAGCCTAGAGGGCTCAACAGCGTCACGGCACAGTCTCCGGTAAATTTCCCTGATCGCTTCAGCGGTCGACACAGCGCTTGTCTCTTCCGCCTTCGGGCGACCGTTTGATCGCATTCGCGTTTCGACAATGGGCCGCATCGCATTGGCCAGGGCCGACGGTGAATCGTCAACAACCCGTGATGGTGTAACGCCATTTAGGTGGATGGCGACGTCGCCAACGTCCACGCTAATTACGGGGAGATTACACGCCATTGCCTCCCTATGGATCATGGGCCCGCCCTCATAGTGTGATGTGATGAGCAGCAGATCTGTGGCGTTCATCCAAAGTGGCATGCGCTCGAGTGGCTCCCCAACCACCGTTACTAGCTCGACCTCAGGAATCTCCGCTTGCAGCAACGATATTGCCTGCTCAGCAAGCCAGTGGCGCTTGATCCGATTCTCTGGGTCGGCTGCGAACAGAGCGTACGGTCTACTTTGATCCAAGCCAAGCTCCCGTCTGGCCACGGCTCGATCAATCGGGTGGAACAGCTCGGTATCGATCCCGATGGGTACGACCTCGGGCTGCGCTCGCGGAATCAGCGACGCCATGCGCGCCGAGACGGCGATCACGACGTCCGCTCGACGGGCGACCGCTCGCGATATGAGCGATTCGAACCTTCCCTTCAGTGTCGTTTGCCCTCGCGTGTTCACTGCGCCGTTGATATCGCTGCCATGCAGGGTCACCACGAGCGGCCGCTTCTGCAGAAGGCACGCTGCCCCCGTTAGCCCGTAGTGCGCGTGAACGACGTCGTATCCCCCGGACGCGACAATTCTTGTCAATCCCACGGCGGTCCTTAGGTATCCCAGCGGACCGGGGCTCTGATTTTGTATAACGAATACATCGCAATCGACCCCCGTGCTCCGAACTGCCGCAACCTGGAGCTCGAGGAAGCCATTTCGAAACGAGTCCCCCGCGGTTGGCCACATCTTTGTAACGACGAGGACTCTAGGTTGTCCGGCTGTAAGGGGCTGCACCTGGGTCACCAAGGTGGGAGGCGCCGAAGGTGAGCGACGCCATGTGACTCGTGCGACAGATCGCCCTCAGGTGACATGGCTACCACTGTCTCGAGTGCAAGCCTTTGATTGTGGCAACGGGTCTGAGTCATTCGATAGCCATTGCGTTATCATGAGTACACGCTTGGGACGCCAGACGTCATCCTATCCGACCGAACCAAGCGTGGGCTGCGGTAGGTGCGTAAACTGGATCGATACGAGTCACCAGTTGCTTCAGTGAGGAGAGCACTCCGGCCTCGTGCGACTGCAGCAAGAGTGTAGGCTACGTGTGATCTCAGTCGCCACCCGGGAGTCTGCGGTCGGCAACAGCGTCCCCCACGGGCCCCTCCGACAGATCTGTACCTGACTGCCCATGGGGATTAGCGCGGCAAAGGATCCCAGTCATCGTGGCGCTCGACCCGCTTGATCAGTCCCTTGTCCACGCTCACGCTACTTCCCCCGCAGGACCAACGCTGGCGTACGTTTGCCGCGAGACACGCCACCTCACCTATGCAGCGTCCGACATGGCTGGATGTGCTGACCCGCGCTTATCGTCTCGAGGCCCGTGTCATGGCACTCACCGACTCAGAGGGTGCGATCCTTGCAGCCCTGCCGATGATTCGCAGCAAGCTGCCGGGACGACAGAGGTGGACATCGCTTCCCTTCACCGATACGCTCGAGCCGGTGACCACGGATCGAGTCCACCGAGATGAGCTGTTGGTTTCAGCGGCCACCGAGGGCCACATGCGGTCGATCCTCGTCCGCACACAGGCTGCCCTCCCTGGTTGGTTCTCGCGTCAGGTCGGCACCGTGCAGGTGCTTGACGTGTCGAACGGAGCGGCAGGCGTTATGCGTGGCGCCAGCCCACATCACAGACGCTCGGTCACTCGGGCTCACCGCCCCGAGATCGGTCTGACTGCAAGACCCATCACCTCGCGAAGTGAGTTTCTGGGCGCCAGCTTGACCCTGACTGCGCAGTCGCGCAGGAGGCTGGGTGCGCCCACCCAGCCTCGCCGCTACTGGTCGCGTGTATGGGAACTGCACGAACAGGATGAGGCGCTGACAATCGGGGTGTACCTCAGTAACAGGCTGGTCGCCAATGGCATCTTCATCATCGGTCGCGAGCATTCGGTGTACAAGTACGGCGCATCCGACTCGGCGACTCGTCAGCTGCGTACCAGCTACATGATGTTCGCCACCGCGTTCGACCAACTCGCTGCCCGTGGCGTGCAATCGATGGACTTCGGGATCACGGACCTGCGCAACGCATCGTTGCGCGACTTCAAGGGGCGTTGGGGCGGAGAGGAGCAGGCGGCCCACTTTTCCGCCACAGACGTACGCATGCTTCCCGACACGCTCGAGCCGGGTCCGCTTCTTACCAGGACGATCCAGCGTACACCGGTCTTCGTAGGACGCGCCATCGGCTCAGTCGCATACCCCTTCGTCGCCTGATGGCCGTCCCAGCGCAGAAGGCCGAACCGGCCGCGGGCGCCCTCGCCACGACACTGGGTCCGCTGGCTGAGGCACCGGGGGCGATCGCACTAAACGCCCTTCAGCGCGAGGCCATAGTACGTTGGCGCGATGAGCGCTGGGAAGCGCTGGAGCGGCGGGCCGGCCGTATGATCGTGCGCGACGCGAGCGCTTGGTACGAGCATCTCGCCTATGAGCGCTGGCGCGAAAACGGTAGCGCCGGCGGTCTTCCGCCCGCCGCCCTTGCCGTCCTCTATCGCGTCAAGCCTCTGATTCCTCGCTCAGTTCAGCTCGGCTTGCGTCGGCGGCTGATCAAGCGACAGGGTTCCCCGGTGTTTCCAGCGTGGCCGTACGAGGTCGCCGGAAGTGACCTGCTGCGAATCGCCTTGGCGGACGCTCTGCTCGACCGCGACGTGGACGCCGTGCAGTTCCCTTGGTTCTGGCCCGAAGGCGCCACGGCAGCTGTGACACTCACGCACGACGTCGAGTCGGGGGAGGGGCTCAGGCACGCCTCGGCCGTCGCGGACTGGGAGGAGGACCGGGGCTTCCGATCGTCCTTTAACATCGTGGCCGACTGGTACCCCATCGACATGGACCAGGTGCACCAGCTCGAGAGCCGAGGACATGAGATCGGTTCGCATGCAATTCGTCACGACCGATCGCTCTTCTCATCCCGTGACGCATTCGAACGGCAACTTCCACTCCTGCGCGATGCCGCTGAGCGCCTGGGTGCCGTCGGCTTCCGCTCTCCCGCAACCCATCGCGTCGTCGAGTGGCTCGCCGAGCTTCCGTTCTCCTACGACTGCACGATGCCTCATTCCGATCCCTACGAGCCCATTCCCGGCGGAACCGCCACCACGTGGCCATTCTTCCACGGCGATGTCGTGGAGCTGCCCTACACCGCCCCGCAGGACCACACATTGTTCAATCTCCTCGGCCACCGGGACAGCACGCTATGGAGGGAGCAGCTCGAGAAGATCGTAGCCTGCCACGGCCTGTTTCAGCTCCTGACGCATCCCGACAGTGAGTACCTCGGACGACCGGAGATCTCCCAAGCCTACCGCGACATACTCCAGACGATCGCGCGTCGCGACGATGTGTGGGTAGCGCTTCCGCGAGATGTCGCCGACTGGTGGCGTCGTCGGTCGCAGGGACTCACGCCGCGCAGGAACGGGACAGCAAGGTGGACCTCATCGGGACTCGAGCTGGGCCAAAGCGACCGCGTGAGATCGATGGTTGAGGCCGCGACAAATGGGCGCGAGGAGAGCTCGGGACACGTGGTGATGGTCCTCGAGAACTCCAGCTACCCGTTCGACTCCCGCGTTCGCAACGAGGCCGAGAGCCTTACCGCGGCCGGCTTTTCAGTGGAGGTGCTTGCGCCGCGCGAGCGACGGCGTCCCAGGCATGAGCTAATCCGAGGGGTGCATGTCACGCGCTTTCCGCTACGAGAGGGGCACGGTGAGTTGCCACAGACTGCGATTGAGTACCTGGTTGCGTTTTTCTGGATTTGCGCCCTTGTAATACCTCGTATCGCCCGCTATCGCGAGGGGACGTTGCACGTGCACAATCCGCCAGATGTCTTCTTTCCGCTGCTGTGGCTCGCGCGTTTACGCGGTTGGTCAACTGTGTTCGACCACCATGATGACGCCGAGGGAATACTGCGCGATAAGCTTGGCGGAGCGACCAAATTCTCGGCCACGATGGCATGGCTACGAAGTAGGTCCGCGGAGGCGGCGGATCTGACGATCACCACCAACGAGACTCAGCGATCTCTCGTGACCGGGCACGCACGTCGAACCGTCGTTGTGCGTAACGCACCGCCGATTTGGTTCTCCGAGCACCAATCAAGCCCACCGAGCGGTCGAGCTCGGCTGGTCTTCCTCGGCGAGATTGGCACCCAGGACCGCGTCGATCGAGCAGCCGAGGTCCTAGCCCATCTAGTGCGCACGCGAGGGATCGATGCCGAGTTGCTCATCATCGGCGATGGACCCGAGCGAGTTCGTGTTGAAACGAGCGTCAGGGAACTTCAGATTCAGGATCGGGTCACAATCACGGGCTTCGTCCCCTATGAGCACGTCCCGGCGCTACTCGCCACGGCCCATGTCGGTATCGACACAGCTGAGCCCTCGATCGCAAACCAGGGAACAACCATGGTGAAGATAATCGAGTATCTAGTAGTCGGACTGCCAGTCGTAGCAAGCGCATTGCAGGAGACGAAGGTCACCGGCGCGGATGCCGTGATTGCCGTTGATGAGGACCGCGTGGATGCCTTCACTGAGCCGCTCGCCCACCTTCTCACCGATATGCAGGCTTGGGAGGCAGCTGCCAAGCTGGCCCGAGAGCGTGGGAAGGAACTTCAATGGGAGGCACAGGCCGCAGCTCTCATAACTGCATACCCCCGGCGCGGCCACAATGGACCGACGATGAACTCGTCATCGCAGTCCTGAATCGTGCCAGAGGTCAATTCGCGCCGCTGCGCCGTAGCACCACCGGTAGCGTCCGCAAAATCAATCGCACGTCCCCCCAAAGCGACCAGTTCGTGACGTAGAGGTAGTCGAGCTTGACCATCTCCTCGAAGGGGATGCTGGTGCGACCGAGCACCTGCCAGAGACCGGTGATCCCCGGGGTCAGATCGAGTCTTCCGCGTGCCCACTCATCGACCATCCTGTCCTCCTCGGCGACCAGCGGACGCGGGCCGACCAAGCTCATGTCTCCCTTGAGCACGTTCCATAGCTGGGGCAGCTCATCGAGGCTTGCCAGCCGTAGGAGCCGACCTACCTGCGTGACGCGTTGGTCGTGCTCAAGGTGTAGCCAGCCGGGGTCCTTGCTCTGCGCAAGCAACTCCGCGCGGTGCGCTTCGGCGTCAGCCACCATCGTGCGCAGTTTCAACACCCGAAAGCGAACACCGCCCCGCCCGATTCGCTCCTGGCTGAAGAGTGCGGGTCCCGGGGAGTCGAGCTTGATCGCGATCGCCAGCGCCATGAGAACCGGGAGCGCAACGATGCTCAGCAGGCCGGCACCCACGAGGTCCAGGCCGCGCTTGGCCATCCGCGAGGAGCGGGAGAGCACAGACGGGTTGATCCCCAGCACCGTGACCCCCTGAAGGTCATCGACCTCAACGGACGGGCCGAGCGCGCTGCATGTCGCCGGCAACAGGCTGACCTTGACCGACACGGTCTTACAGTCCCGCAACACACCCAACAGTTGCCCTCCCGCGACCTCCGCGTCCGCCACAACCACCCGCCCCACGCGTTGCGCCACCAACAAGCCCGGCAGGTCGACCTCGTCCAGCGCGCCAAGGCGCGGGAGCGCGAGCGTCTCTCCCGCTTGCTCGTCGCAGCTAACCATCCCGATCGGCTTCAGCCGTAGGCTCGCCGAAGCACGCATCTTCTCGATCAATGCGCCGCTGGCCTTTCCCGTCCCGATCAACAACACGCGCTCGGGCGAAACCACCCGCAGGAAGCCCGCGCGCACGAGCACACGAGCCGTTAGAACAAGCACCATCGCAATAGCACCGAACACGAGGATCGCCGTGAACATCAGCTTGGCGGGCGCGACCAACACAAACCAACACCACATCAAAAGACACCCCAGAAGCAGGGCATGAAACAGCGAAGGCAGATCGTCCAGCGTTGAGTGACCAAGACGCTTGGCGTCTCGCTCGTAGAGCCCGTATAGCTTGAACAGCACCACCCACGCGGGCAGGGTAAATAACCCATACAACAGGAGTTCCTGCCAGGAATGCCCGCCACTACCGCCGGTCAGCGCAAGCGCCGCCGCCATCGCCCCAGCGAGGCACACGGCGTCGCTGACGGCCAGCAACCGCCGCAGGAACCAGTCACGCCGCCCGTACCCAGTGGCCACCAGCGTCCCACCCCGGGGCAAGCCACTCTTGAAACGGCGCGACTGTGCTGAAGCATCCAAGGATGCCGCTTGGGCTTCCGTGACCAAGGGAGCTCCGTTAGACATCAGTAGAGCCGAGATCATAAACTAGAACTCAACCCTGCGCCAGCCGCTCGGCACCGCAGGAGCCGGTGCCACCCCTGGTATAGCTGGCCCGTTGCTAGATTTGGCCCATGCCCGCTTTTGGCCAACAGGCCTCAACTGTTCGTGGGCGGACCGCGAGCATAACTGTTTCTACCTCGCGACTCGATCCTGAATGGGACGCTTTCGTCGAGCATGCACCCGGTGGCCATCATCTCCAGACGAGCCTCTGGGGACAGGTGAAGGCAACACAAGGCTGGCGGCCGATTCGGCTGTGCCTGAAAAGCGACGGAGAGCTTGTAGGAGGGTGCCAGCTGCTTGTGCGCTCGATGCGGATAGGGATGATCGCCTACTGTCCGCGAGGGCCCGTGATGGCCGATCTCGACGATGCCGCGCTCGGCATCGTGCTGGACGCGCTGGCAGGCTTGGCGCGTCGCGAGCGGATTCTCTACGTCAAACTGCAGCCGCCCGCCGGACGGAGCGACGTCGAGGGCGCGTTGCTCGAGCGCGGCTTCGTGGCCAGTGACTTGCCCGCAGCCCCGGTCGCGACCGTGCTGGTCGACCTTCGGCGAACACCTGAGGAGCTCCTGGCGGGGATGCGCGCAACCGCCCGACGGCACGTCCGCAACGCGATTCGGAACAGGATCGATGTCCGTTCCGCGGGAGATGCAGGCCTGGCCGCGTTCGGAGAGCTAATCGCGAAGACGAGCGAGCGTCAGGGCTTCGCGCCCTATCCCGTGGATTACTACGCCGCGATCCTGCGCCAGTTCGGGCCCCGAGCGGATCTGCTGCTAGCCGAACGTCACGGTGAGGTGCTCTCGGGCGCGCTCGTCGTCGGATACGGCGACAGCGTCATATACAAGATGGGCGCTTGGTCGGGTGAGCACCCGAAGCTCACCCCCAACGAGCTTCTTCACTGGCACGCCATGCAATGGGCGCGCGACCGCGGCTACCGCTACTACGACCTGGAGGGGATCGACGAATCCGTTGCCGATTCGATCGTGGCCGGTCACGGTGTGCCGGAGCGCGGTCGCCGCGGCACGACGAACTTCAAGCTCGGCCTCGGCGGCGAGGTGACGCTGTTCCCACGCGCCTATGACCGTTCCTTTCACAGGCTCCTTGTCTGGCCGGCTCGAATCGCCGCCCCTCGGCTGACTCGCTTGCAGTCATCGATACATCGCCTTCTCGGGCGCGTTGCAGGGGAGTAGGGGAGCGTTGAGCGTTAAGAAGCTGATCGGGGGCACGATCAAGCCGGTCTATATTCCGCTGCGCGAGCAGCTCGGTAAAGCTATCTTCGCGCCACGGGCCGACCTGCGCACCGAGGGAGTGATACCTCTCGAGGAGCTCAATCTGGCGAGCCCTGACCGTGTGAGGTACCAGGCCGTCGGGTGGTCGATCCTGCCGCGCGTCCTTCCTGCCCGAGAGGTGTCTGATGATGATGTGTTCATCGACTACGGCTCGGGCATGGGCCGCGTCGTCTACCAGGCGGCCGCGCGCTATCCCTTCAAGCGGGTGATCGGCCTCGAGCTGTCCGATCACCTGAATCAGATCGCACAAGCGAATCTCGATCGCAACTCAGAGCGGCTGCGCTGCTCGAACATCGAGCTCGTCACCGCAGACGCGGTCGAGTACGAACCTCCACCCGATGTGACGGTGGCATTCTTCTACAACCCGTTCAAGGGAAGGACCTTTGAGACGGCCATGAACAGACTGCTCGCAGTGGCCCAACGCCCGCTTCGGATCATCTACCACAATCCGGTGGAGCACCAGCTGCTGATGCGAGACGGCCGGCTAACCACGCAGAGGCGACTGCGCGGATGGCGGCCGGAGAAGGACTGGTCACGCTCCAACGCGACAATCCTGTACGAGTACCTGCCGCCCGCATAGCGCCGCCGCCTAAGTGTGAGTGGTCGGCCTACGCGCCCGGAGCCAAATTCACCGCTCGCCCGGATGTGGCCACTGGCGGTCGGGTTCTGGCATACTGCAGTTTGCACTTTCGATTCAGTGGAATACTCACTCGTTAGAGTGTTCGCCCACCTACGACACGGACGCCATGAGTGGAGACATCGGCATATGCCTACATCCAGCCTCACCGCGCGTGCGGTGACCGGGTCGCACCCTGGGGTTGGGGCCGGTGTCGACATCTCCCACGCGCTGCTGGATCCCGATTGGGATGCCTTCGTTGATTCGACGCCGGGCGGACACCATCTGCAGACGAGTCGCTGGGCGGGGGTCAAGGCGACGCATGGGTGGCAGCCGGTCCGGCTTCGAGTCCACCGGAAGGGCGAGTTCGTGGGAGGCACTCAACTCCTGGTGCGCCGGATGCGGTTTGGGGCAATTGGCTATTGCCCGCGCGGGCCACTGCTTCGCGATAACGATCCGTCTGCGCTCCGGGCCCTGCTGGACGGCCTCGCAAGATTGGCGCGCCGCGAGCGCATCCTGTACGTCAAGGTCCAGCCGCCGGCTGGCCGGGAGGACATGGAACCGATCCTGCGCGAGGACGGCTTCGTGATCAGCGACATGCCTGCTGCAACGGTGGCCACGGTTCGGATCGACCTGCGACGCTCGGTCGACGAGATCCTTGCGAGTATGCGCTCCGCCACTCGAGCCAACATCCGCAAGGCCACGCGCAAGGGGATTACCGTCCGCGGCGCCGGTGCCCCGGGACTGGTGGCATTCGGTGAACTGGTCGCAGAGACGAGCAGACGCCAAGGAGGACTCGCGACGTATGCAGCCGAGTATTACGCCGAGATCCTGAGGCAGTTCGGCGACCGCGGCGAGCTGCTGCTGGCGGAGCTCGATGGTGAGGTGTTGTCCGGCGCGATAATCATCGGCTGCGGCGATACCGTGGCCTACAAGATGGGCGGCTGGTCGGGGCACCGTGCGGGTTTGCATCCGAACGAGCTGATGCACTGGCACGCGATGCAATGGGCACGTGAGCGCGGCTACCGCTACTACGATTTCGAGGGAATTGATGAGTCCGTGGCGCGAGCGATACAGGCCGGCGAAGAGCTGCCAGAGTCAGGCCATCGTGGGTTTACCCGTTTCAAGCTCGGATTCGGCGGCGAGGTCGTGCTGCACCCACGTCCCTACGACCGCTCCTTCCATCGACTTCTCGCTTGGCCGGCGCGCATCGCCGCGCCGCGGCTGAGTCGTTTCCAGGCCCGGGCACATAGCCTTCAGGGCCGCGCCCTGGTTGGGGGGGAGTGACGTGCAGCTTGTCAAACAGGTGATCGCTCACACGATCAAGCCCGCATACCTACCGCTGCGCGCGCGGGTCTCGAGGCGCGTCTACGCTGGCGGAGCCGATCTCGAGACCGACGGGCAGATCTGGCTGGAGGAGCTGGGCCTTGCGGCGCCGGGCCGGGGCCGGTACGGGCCTGCGCAGTGGTCGGTTCTACCGCGCATCCTTCCGGCCCGAGAGGTTTCTGACGACGATGTGTTCATCGACTATGGCTCGGGTATGGGCCGCGTCGTCTACCAGGCGGCCGCGCGCTATCGGTTCAAGCGCGTGATCGGGCTCGAGCTGTCCGATCACTTCAATCAGATCGCGCAAGCGAATCTCGATCGCAACTCGGAGCGGCTGCGCTGCTCGAACATCGAGCTCATCACCGCAGACGCGGTCGAGTACGAGCCCCCACCCGACGTCACGGTCGCCTTCTTCTACAACCCGTTCAACGGAGAGATCTTTGAGACCGCCCTCAACAAGCTGCTCGCCAACGCCGAGCGCCGGCTTCGCATCATCTACCGCTACCCGGTGGAACACGAGCTGATGAGCAGAGACCCACGGCTAACGGAGTACAAGCGTCTGCGCGGATGGCGGCCGGGAAAGGCGTGGTCGTTCTCCAACTCGACGATCATGTACGAGTACCTGCCGCGATCGCGAACGTAGCGGCGCCGTCCCGAGCTCTCAGCCACCACGGCCATTGGCCGGATCGCTCAGGTCCCCTCGCCGTCTGCGCACGCGACCCGGCAAACCGCGGCCACCCGGTCGATCTCCGCGTCTCTGAGCTCCGGGAACATCGGCAGCGACAGCTCCTCCGCCGCCCACGCGTCCGACTCGGGCAGCTCGACCGGGCGGGAACTCGAGGGCAGATCCGCGAAGGCGGCGTGCCGGTGCGCCGCGGGCGTGTAGTGCACGCCCACCTGGATCCCCTCGGCTCCAAGCAGCTCGGCCAAGCGGTCGCGCGCGGCGTGGCGCACCGGGAAGAGATGGTAGACGCAGGGTGTCGCGGAACGCTCACCCAGGAGGACGAGCTCGCCCGGGAGCTCGTCGCGGAGGCGCTCTGCGTGACCGCGACGCATCGCGTTCCAGGCCTCGAGGTGGGGCAGCTTGACCCGTAGCAGCGCCGCCTGCAGCCCGTCCAGCCGCTCGTTGTAACCGACCACGACGTGCTTGCCCTTCTCGCGCTGCCCGAGATCGCGCAGCTCCCTGACGCGAGCTGCCAGCTGAGCATCGCCGGTGCACACCGCGCCGCCGTCTCCCAGCGCACCAAGGTTCTTGCTCGGATAGAACGAGAAGGCCGCCGCGTCGCCCAGCGAGCCCGCCCGTCTGTCCGCGGAAGTGGCGCCGTGAGCCTGGGCAGCGTCCTCGAGTACGAACAGGCCGTGGCGCTGAGCGAGGGCGTTGATCTGATCCATGTCGCAAACCTGCCCGTACAGGTGAACTGCGATCACCGCCGCCGTGCGCGGGCTCACCAGCGCGGCCGCGGCCGCGGCGTCGATGAGTCCCGTGTCCCGCTCCACGTCGCAGAAAACGGGCGTGGCCCCGGCGTGCAGCACGCCCAGCGCCGAGGCGATGAACGTGTGTCCGGGCACCAGAACCTCGTCGCCCGGTCCGATCCCGGCGGCGATCAGGGTTAGCGTAAGCGCGGCCGTGCCGGAGGCCACCCCCACACACTCGGCCACCTCACAGTAGCCGGCGAACTCCCGCTCGAACGCCTCGACCTCGCCGCCAAGGATAAACGCGTTTGCGCCCAGCACGCGATCGAAGGCCGCCCCTAGCTCCCCGGCCAACACCTCGTGCTGTCGGCCCAAGCCCACAAACGGAATGACCTGCTGGCATCCCTGCCGCTGCACGCTCATCACCCCATACGGTAGTCATTGTGCCGAGCCGGCACCCGGCGGTTAGACCAGAGAACCCTGGCGATAGCTGGTGAGCGCACTTGAGACCGCGACCGGAGCGCCGCCGCTGGCCAGCGAGGACTCGGCCGCCTCGGCAAGCATTACGACCTGGCGCGCGAGCACGAGATCGTCGGAGGTCTCCTCCATGTGGATCAGGCGCACGAACTCCGCCAGCTCGGTCACGAGCGGCTCCGTGGCCGCGATCCGAGGCGAGAGGATGTCTCCGGTTCGATAGGACAGCTGGTACTCGCCGAAGGTCTCCGGGTCTTGATAGACGACGCCCCTGTCGAACACCCTGACGGGCTCGGCGGTGCCGTCCTCGTAGACGACCATCTTGTTGCTCCCCACGATCGCCGTGCGGCGCAGCTTGCTCGGCGCAAGCCAGCTCAACTCGACATTGGCGACGATCCCGGACGGAAACTGCAGGCTCATGAAGGCGACGTCGCAGATGCCTGGGACGATCGAGTCGCGTCCCGTGGCCGTGATCGACTCCGGCACCTCGTCCAGCCAGTGCAGCAGGATCGAGAAATCGTGCGGGCCCAGATCCCAGATCACGCTGACGTCGCGCTGGTGCAGGCCGAGGTTCACCCGGCTCGAGGAGATGAAGAATATGTCTCCGAGCTCGCCTGTCGCTATCAGCCGCTTGACCGCTTTCACCGGAGGGCTGTAGAGGAACGTCTGTCCGCACATCAGGCGCAGATCGCCGCTCCCGGCGAGCTCGATCAGCTCGCCGGCCTGAGCCGCTGTCGGCGCGAGCGGCTTCTCGACGAACGTGTGCTTGCCGGCGCGCAGTGCCGCGGCGGCCAGCTCGAAGTGCGTGAACACCGGCGTCGCGAGCACGACGGCGTCGAGCGCCGGATCGTCCAGCAGGTCTTCATAGCAGCTCGTCGCCGTGGCGCCCGGATAGCGCCGGGCGTAGGTGCTGAGACGCTCTTCGTCGAGATCGCAGATGTAGGAGAGATCCACATCGGCCAGCTCCGTGAGGCCACGCAGCAGGTTCGGCCCCCAGTAGCCCAGCCCGACGACTCCTACTCTCAGCAACGATCCGTCGTTCCTTCGAAAACGGTACATCTGACGTCCTGACCCTTGTCATCCCCCCGCACTCGACTGGCAACCCGGTTCGCGGACCCCAGTCGACACGTGCGTCCCGATTCCTTCCGGCCTTGTCAAAAGATTAGCCTAGATTCGGTCTGGACGGATGTTCTAGCTGAGTTTTGTAATCGCGACTCAGAGCCTGGGCCGTCAGGCCAGGCGGCGAACAGCAACTGCGCGGTCCGCCTCCACGGCAATCTCCCAGCCCGGCGAGCCGCCGTGTGAGCGGAAGTGGCGAACGACCACCGCGGTTGGCCCAGGCAGCCCGCGTCCCCCCTCCTGTCCCGCCCTGGCGTCGTGGAAGACCACATATCCGCCCACCGCCACGAACGGATGCCAGCTGGTCCAGTCGAGCTCGCACCCCTCCTGCGAGTGGTCGCCGTCGATGAACACCACGTCGACGGGCTGAGACCAGCTCGCGGCCACCTCGTGGGAGAGGGCGACGTGCCAGCACACTCGCGGCGCCTGCTTGTCGCGACGGCGTACCGTCCGCGCGAGCGCCCGCCGCGTGGCCCACTCGGTAGCGCCCCACCCGCCGGGCAGCGCGTCCGGATGGCGGCCGAAGGGGTCGATCAGATGCAGCTCAGCGTCCGAGCCGAGGACATCGCATAGCGCCAGGGCCGAGGACCCCTCATACACCCCGATCTCGACCACCCGTTTGGCGCCCCTCACGCAGTCCAGCAGCACCCGCGCATCCTCGGGGGAGTGCATCGTGCGCGGCGGGATCAGACCGAGACCCACCGCCAGCGCCCGCAGGCGCACGTCGTCGCGCAGGTGCGCCGGCGTGAGACGGCGCAGACGGGCGGGCAGAGGACTCAAGACGAGCGCAGATTACGCTCGCAACCGCTCAGACCGCCGAGACCTGCTCTTCCTCGGCCACCCGGAAGGAGGAGCCGCAGCCGCAGGCGGCAACGACGTTGGGGTTGTTGACCTTGAAGCCCGCGCCCTGCAGGCTCTCCTCGTAGTCGATGGTCGAGCCGCTGACGAACGGAAGGCTCTCCCGATCCACCAGCAGCTTCAGCCCGTGGCTCTCGAACACGGCGTCCTGGTCGCGCTGCTCGTCGAAGGCGAGCTGGTACTGAAAGCCCGAGCATCCGCCGCCGCGCACGCCGACACGCAGGCCGGCCAGGCTGACGTCGGCCTGCTGGGAGGCGAGGAACTCGTGAACCTTCTCGGCACCCTTGTCGCTGATGGTGAGCATCGCTTTCCAAAGTATAGCGGCTATCCTCGGGGTGGAAATGCCTTCCCCGGAGCACATAAAGCAGCGCATCGAGGCCTCAATCGCGGGGGCCCACGCCGAGGTCGAGGACACCACCGGCGGCGGGGATCACTTCCGCGCAACCGTCACCGCGCCCGCCTTTGAGGGGCGCAGCCGCATCGAGCAGCACCGCCTCGTATACGAGGTGTTCGGCCCAGAGATCGGCGGCGCCATCCATGCCCTGTCGCTGAAGACCCAGACACCGTTGAAGACCCCCCAATGAGCCAGGAGCAATCCATGTCCAGCACAGAGTCAAGCCCCGTCCGCGACCTTCCCATGGCCCAAAACGCCCCCACCCCCGTCGAGCCCCCTGCGAGCAGCGAGTCGAACCCCATCCACGACGCGATCACAGAGGCGATCTCCGAGCACAAGGTGCTTCTGTTCATGAAGGGGACCCCGGAGGCGCCCGCCTGCGGCTTCTCGGCGCGCACGGTCGCCATCCTCGAGGCGCTCGACACGCCCTTCGCCGCGGTGGACATCCTGCCCGACCCGCGCATCCGCCAGGAGCTCTCGGCGATCTCCAACTGGCCCACCATCCCGCAGCTGTTCGCCAACGGAGAGCTCCTCGGTGGATGCGACATAGTTACAGAGATGTACGAGTCGGGAGAGCTGGCGGAGGCTCTCGCATAGGCGTCCCGCGCCTGCTGTAGCGTCTCGCGCCCCGATGCCCTCCGTCGCGGTGGCCACCGACAGCACGCATTATCTGCCCCGCGCTCTGGCGGACAGCGAGGGCATCCATCAGGTCAGCCTGTACGTGGGCTGGAAGGGCGAACCCGAGCGCGAGCTGGGGATGGCGGACTTCGACGCCTTCTATGAGCGGCTGGGCCGCGACGCCGAACTGCCGACGACCTCACAGCCCTCGATCGGCGACTTTCTCACCGTTTGGGAGCCGCTGATCGAGAACGGCCGGGACGTCGTCTCGATCCACCTCGCCGGCGGGATCTCCGGCACCTGCGAGGCCGCCCGCCAGGCGCATGGGCTGCTCGCCGAGCGCGGCCTCGGGGACCGGGTCGAGGTCCTCGACTCCGAAACCGCCTGCGGCGGGATGGGAATGCTCGTGCTCGCCGCGGCGGCAGCGGCGCGCGGGGGGGCCGACAAAGACGCCGTGGTCGCACGCGTGCGTGAGGCGCGCAAGGTGCTCAAAATCTGGTTCTGCCTGGACACCCTCGAGTACCTCAGGCGCGGCGGGCGCATCGGCAAGGCCCAGGCCTGGCTGGGCGGCACGCTGAAGATCAAGCCGATCCTGTCGCTGGAGTACGAAATCGTGCCCGTCGAGCGGGTGCGCACTGCGGGCAGGGCCTTCGAGCGCATGGTCGAGTACGCACGGGAGCTCGCCGACGGCGGGGCCGACGGCTGGGTGGTGCAGCACATCCAGGCGCCCGGACAGGCCGAGCGGCTGATCGACCGCTGCCGGGAGATCTTCGACTCAGAGCCGCTGTTCACCTCGGAGGTCGGACCGGTCATCGGCACCTACACCGGGCCCGGCCTGATCGGGGTCGGTGGGGTGCCGCGCGCCCTGTTGGCCTGAAGCGCTCCTGATCAGCTGCGACGGCGCCGGCGGCGCAGGAAGCGGACGCCGAGCGCGAGGCCCACGACCGCTGCCCCCATCGTCAGCTCACTGCGATGGCGCTCGACGTGCCCGCGCCAGTCGGTGATGTGTGCGACCTCGCCGCGAAGACGGTCAAGCGAGACCGCCAGCTCCATGCGGTTGCTCTCGATCGAGCTGCGGATCTCGGCCGGACTGCGCTGTGCCATCAGCTGTCCTCCTCCTCAGGCGCCGGCGGCGCCGCGGACGGGGCGGGTGGCGGAACGGGCGGAGCCTCGGGCGGAGGCGGGGCCGCAGACGGGGCCGGTGGCGGAACGGGAGGGGCCGGTGCCGACGCGGGCGGAGCCGGAGGCCTCGCGGCCGGGCTCGCAGGGCCCTTCACCGGCGGGACATCATCGCCGCTCACGGTGTCGCGGATCTTGCGCGCCTCCTCGATCGCCATGCTGGGCACCGGCGGGGCGCCTTTTTTGACCGCTTTGGCGGCGATCAGGCCGGCCAGGGCTCCGAGCAGAAGGAGGATCGCGGCCATCGCGAAGAAGCCCCAGAAGTAGGCGAAGTCGCTGACCGGGAGGTAGTAGTAGAGAAGCAGCGCGCAGCCGACCAGCGCGAACACGAGCGCCATCACGACGAAGATCCCCGCGGCGGCGCCCACGACGGCGCCCCGGACGAGCTTCATGGCCTTCTCGGTGACCTCCGCCTTGGCCAGCTCGATCTCCTCGCGCACCAGCAGCGTGGCGCGCTCTGAGACCTCGGCGATCGCCGTGGCGATGTTCTGGGGCTGCTCGGAGCGCTGCTCGCCGGGGGACTGTGGCGGCTCGCTCACTCCGGCGGCTCCTCACCGAACAGGTGCATCCAGACCCTGCCGGCGGCGCGGTGGGCGACGATGCCCGACAGCGCGCTCATACCCGCCAGAAGGCCCGACCACATCAGGCGCTTGACCGTCTCGTTCTCCATCATCGCGCCAGTCTATTGGCCTCATCGACGGGCGTGTTCTCGAGGCCCCCGTAGACGGTCTCGAGCACCGACCACTTGGCCGACTCGAAGTGCTCGTCGTCCTGGGGCAGCAGGCCGAAGATCCAACCGGTGAGCAGCTGCTCGATCACCCCGTAGAAGGCCATGGCGGCGAATCGCGGTTCGATGTCGGGCTTGAAGACGCCCTCGGCCTGGGCCTTTGAGACGATCTCGCCGATCAGGTCATAGGCCGTGCGGATGTGGTCGATGTGGGTGCGCCCGAAGGAGTTGGCCGCACGCGTGACCTCGACGATGATGACCTTCATCATGTCGGGGTCGTGGCGGTAGCTGTCCACGATGAACGACACGATCGCCTCGAGCTTCTCGCGCACGGGGATGGGCCGGGCGTCGACCTCGCGGATCATCTCGAGCATCACGTCCCAGCGCTCGAGGAAGAGGGTGTCGAGCACCTCCTCCTTGGAGGCGAAGTAGTGGTAGACGAGGCCGTAGGCCACCCCGGCCTCATCGGCGATGTCTGAGACGCGGCAGGCGTGGAAGCCCCGGCGGGCGAACACGCGCACGGCCGCGTCGAGGATCATGCGGCGCTTGTCCGCCTGGGCCTTCGAGCGGCCGTTTGAGGGCTGCGCGGCGCTCACGCCCGCACCTCCTCGGGCCAGCGGTAGACCTCGCCGCGGCGGTTGGCCAGCGCCGGCAGGCTCTCGCGGATCTCCCGCTGTCGCTCGAGGTCGAGGTCGGCGACGATGTGGCCCTGCTGGTCGGGGGCCTGCGCGAGCACAACTCCCCAGGGGTCGACGATCATGGAGCGCCCTCCGGACTGGTGGCCGCCGGGATGGCGCCCGACCTGGTTTGAGGCGATCACGAACGCCTGGTTCTCGATCGCACGGGCCCGCACGAGCGTCTCCCAGTGGTCGCGGGTGGTGGCCAGGGTGAAAGCCGCAGGCACCGCGATCACGCGGGCGCCGCGTATGGCGAGGATGCGGTAGAGCTCGGGAAAGCGCAGGTCGTAGCAGATGGAAAGGCCGAGGTCCACGCCCTCGGCGGTCTGGGAGACGACGATCTCATCGCCCGGCTCCTCGATGTCGGACTCGCGGTAGGGGCGCCCGGCGACCTCGACGTCGAACATGTGCATCTTGCGGTAGGTGGCCCTGATCTCGCCGCGGGGATCGACGTGCACCGATGTGTTCGACAGCTTCTCCCGGCCCGGAACGCGCTCGAGGATCGACCCGGCCACCAGGTCGATCGACAGCTCGCGCGCCGTCTGGCGGGCCCACTCGATCGCCGGGCCCTCGAGCGTCTCTGAGGCCGCGGCCTGATCCTCGTCAGAGCCCATCGCCGTCCACTTCTCGGGGAGTACGATCACGGTTGCGCCGTCCGCGGCGGCCGCGCGCGTGAGGCGGTCGGCGCCAGCCAGGTTCACCGCCGGATCGGCGGTGGAGTTGAGCTGTACTGCGGCGACCCTCACTGTTGCATCCTCCCCCACGGCCGGCGCGCCCACGGCTCCCACGACGTTCCACCCACGGAATAGATTGACTGGTCAGTCAACATCCACAAGCATAACGCCAGCGGCAGCCCGGACCGCGCTCGGAGGGGCTGCGCCGGCCGCTCGCATGGGCCTCCTTCGCGGCGGACGGCCGCTGAAGCGCTGGCGCTACGTGGGCGTGTTCTGCGAGGAGCTGATGGCCTGCGCGGCGCTCGTGCAGGTCGGGCCCGCCCGGCAATCCTTCTGGGCGGTGCTCTCACGCGGCGACGGCCGGCTGCGCGAGCGCACGCGGCTGTTGCCCCGTCGCGGCGCCGTCGAGCTCGGCGAGGGCCACATGGGAATCCATGACGACGGCGTCTTCCTCGATCTGATGCTGGACGAGGAAGCGGGCATCGAAGCGCGCTGTCCCCACGGCCGCCAGGAGGTGTGGACGCGCAAGCAGGCGGGCGTCCGCGCATGCGGGAGGATCTCGCTCGACGGCCGCCCGTTCAGGGAGATCGAGGCCCTCGCGGTGGTCGACGACACCGCCGGCTACCACGCGCGCCACACCGAGTGGTGGTGGAGCGCCGGGGTGGGCCAGGGCCCGGACGGGACGGCGCTCGCCTGGAACCTCGTCTCAGGCGTGAACGATCCGCGGAGCGGTTCCGAGCGGGCGGTGTGGATCGCGGGCGAGCCCCGCGAGGCGCCGCCGGTGAGCTTCACCGCCGCCCTCGAGCGAATCTCCTGCGAGGACAGCTCGGAGCTCCGGTTCAAGGCCGAGGCCGAGCGCAGCCGCTCGGAGAACCTGCTGATCGTCAAGAGCGACTACCGGGCCCCGTTCGGCACCTTCTGCGGGACCCTCCCGGGCGGCACCCCACTCGCGCGCGGGCTCGGTGTGGTTGAGCACCACCGCGCGCTCTGGTAGACGACCTCCGCGCGGTGCAGCACCACATGACCAAGGTGCTACACTTACTCGGTCATGCCAACCACGCGCCCCCGCTACACAGTCACTGATACGGGATCGTTGCGCCTCCTGCTGGACGACGCCCAGCGCCGCTGGCCTGAGATCGAGGATCGCAAGGACCTGTTGCTCCTGCTAGCGCAGACCGGACACGATTCCCTCCGCCTGAGCGAACTCGACGCCGAGGCGGACAGGCAGCGCGAGCGCCAGGGCGCCGCGCTCGCGTCTCTGCGGCGCCTCGTGGACTGGGATGCGATCAGAGACGATCAGGCGTGGCGCTAGGCAGGCTGCTGCTTGCGGATAAGTCGGCGCTTGAGCGGGCAACCCCCGAGACTCTCGAGCTGGGCGAGATCTGCCTCTGCGCGATCGTGCGACTCGAGATGCTCTACAGCGCGCGCTCGGCGACGGAGTACGAGAAGATCGAGCAGGACCTGGCCGCGTTTCGCGACCTGCGCATGGATGCCGAGACGATCGCCACCGCTGTCGGCGCCCAAGGGGAGCTCGGACAGCGTGGGCGCCACCGTGTGCCGATTCCCGATCTGCTGATCGCGGCCTGCGCGCAACAGCATCACGCCGGCGTGCTCCACCTCGACCGCCACTACGACACACTCGCCGAGGTGCTCGCCTTCGAGCCGCTGCGGCTGTCCGGCTGAGCGCTCGGCTAGTGCGCGCGTTGACGGCGAAGCTCGGCCAGGAGCAGCTTCGAGTGCATCGCACCGAGCAGCTCTCGCAGCGGCTCGACCCCGGCCGCGATGATCTCCATGGCGCGCTCGATCTCGACCTCGCCGGCGAGGCGGTCGAGCAGCGCGAGCACCTCCTCCTGCACGAGCGGCTCGAGCGCCTCGCGGTAGCGCAGGGTGTCATAGACGGTGAAGCCGAGCGCCTCGTCATAGCCGCCGGCGCGGAAGCTCGCGATGGCCTCGATGATCTTGACGTCGTCCTGGTCATAGCCCGAGCGGTTGGGCGTCAGAACGCCGATCTCGGCGAGGCGGTCGAGCACGTTGCGGGGGATCTCATAGCGCTCGCGCACGGCCTTTGCCGACACCCGGGTGCGCTGCTCGGCGCTCGTGAGGGCGCGCTCGAGGATGCGGTCCTCGAGCTCGATCAGCGCGTGCACGCGCTCGGGGTCCTGCTCGAGGGCCCCCTTGATCACACGCAGCGGCATGAAGCGCTCCTCCTGAAGGCGGCGGATCAGCTCGATCCGCTGCACGTAGGAGAGCGGGTAGTAGGCCATGTTGCGGCTCGTGCGAACGATGTCCTCGCCCTCCCCCAACAGGCCCTCGCGCAGGTAGTAGCGGATCGTTCCCGCGCTCACACCCGAGCGCTCGGCCAGCTCTGACATCTTCAGCAGCGGCCGATCGAGCGAGGCGTCCCCGGGGCGTTCGATGGTGGCGCTCATGCCCTGCTCATGCCCGGAACGCGACGCCATTCTGTACCCCGGCGGCGCCTGCCGCGGCTCCGCTGTGCAACAGATCGGCCACCTCGGCCGCGGAGTAGCCGGCCGCGAGCAGGAGCTCCTCGGTGTGCTCGCCGAGGGCGGGCCCGGGCAGCCGCGCGTGCTCGCCGGGGGTGCGCGAGAGCTTGACCGGGATGCCGAGCTGGCGGACGGGCCGCTCGACGCCGGGCTGCTCGATCTCGACGACCATCTCCCGTTCGGCCACGAGCTGCGAGGAGAGCGCCTCGTCGAGCTCGAGCACCGGCTCAAGGCAGCAGTCGTGGGATGAGGCGAAGGCTTCCCAGTCGGCGCGGGTACGGCTTTTGAAGATGTCGCACACTTCCGTGTGCGGTTGCGAGCCCGGTCTGTCGAACTGAGAGGGGATCAGGTCCTCGCGATCGACGCCCCGGCAGAAGGCCTGCCAGAACTTCGGCTCGAGCGCGCCCAGGGACACCCAGCCGTCGGCGCATTCATACGGGCGGTAGCAGATCAGCGCGCCCGCCAGCGGCAGATCGCCCCGGCGCGGGACCGTGCCGTCGGCGAAGTGGGTGGCCGCCACCATCGCAAGCCACGACAGCGCGCCGTCGGCCATGGACACGTCCACCAGCTGGCCCTGGCCCGAGCGCTCGCGCTCGTGCAGGGCGGCCATGATGCCGAACGCGGCCATCAGCGCACCGCCGCCCAGATCGGCGATCTGGCCCCCGGCCTGCACGGGCTCGCCCCCGCGCTCGCCGGTCAGGCCGAGCAGCCCGATCAGCCCCAGGTAGTTCATGTCGTGGCCTGAGGCCCCGCGCCGTGGGCCGTCCTGGCCGTAGCCGGAGATCGCACAGAAGACGAGGCCGGGGTTCTCCTCGCGCATCCGCTCATAGCCCACGCCGAGGCGGTCGAGCACTCCCGGGCGGAAGGATTCGAGCACCACGTCGTGGGAGCGCACGAGGCGCAGCAGCGCCTCACGGCCCTGCTCGTTCTTCAAATCCAGGCGGATCGAGCGCTTGTTGCGGTTGAGCGCGAGGAACAGCGCCGAGCCGGCGCTCTCGTGGGCGCCCTCGTAGTGGGGCGGTGACCAGCGGATGTAGTCGCCCACGCCGGTGTCCTCGACCTTCACCACGTCGGCCCCGAAGTCCGCCAGAAGCAGCGAGCAGAAGCCGCCCGGCAACAGCCGCGAGAGGTCGAGCACGCGGATGCCCTCGAGCGGAAGGCTCATGCGCTGATCACGTGCTCGCGATGGGAGATGCCGAGCATCGAGCGGGCCTCGGCCACGGTCGCCGGACGGCGCCCCATGTCCTCGGTCATCTGCCTGGCCTTTGCGATCAGCTCGCCGTTGGAGCGCGCCATCTCGCCGTTCGGCAGATACAGGTTGTCCTCGAGGCCCACCCGGATCGAGCCGCCCAGGGTCAGCGCCGCCGAGACGAGCATCCACTGGTCGCGGGAGATCCCGATCACCCCCCAGTGGGAGCCCTCGGGGATGTTGTCGACCATCGCCTGAAGGTTGCGGGCCGTCGGGGGGATGCCCCCGGTCACGCCCATCACGCAGTCCACGTGCAGCGGGGTCTTCAGCAGGCGCATGTCGATCAGCGGCTCGAGGCTTCCCACATGGCCGATGTCGAAGCACTCGTGCTCGGGTTTGATGCCGAGCTCGTTCATGGCCTCGAGCAGCTCAATGATCTCCGCGAATGGGTTCGTGAAGACCATCTCGAAGACGAAGGCCTTGCGCGAGCGCGAGTACTTGGCGTAGTTCATCGAGCCCATGTTCAGCGCCGCCACCTCCGGGCGGCAGGCCCTCAGGTAGGCCACCCGCTTCTCCACCGGAACGCCGATCGTGCCGGTCGAGTAGTTCACGATCACGGCGTCCTGAACCTCGGTCCGGATGGCGTCGGTGATCGCCTGGAAGTCCTCGATCTCATAGCTCGGCGCGCCGTTCGGGCTGCGCGCGTGGATGTGGATCATCACCCCGCCCTCGTCCACGATCCGCCGCGCCTCGGCGGCATACTCCTCAGGGGTGTAGGGGATCGCCGGGCACTGCTCGCGGTTGGCGATCGCCCCGGAGATCGAGCAGGTGATGACGACGGGATCCTCGAGGCTCATGTGTCGATCCTTTCGTTGCTGCGGGGACTCATACGGGGACGACCCCCTGCTTCTTGAAGGGCCGCTCGATGCGCTTGCCCTCGGCCATCTCAAGTGCCCGGCAGATCGTCGGGCGGGTCTCGCGCGGGTCGATGACGTCGTCGATCATGTCGTTGCCGGCCGCGATGTAGACGTCGATGATCTTGCGGTAGGCCGCGATCAGCTCGGCCTTCTTGGCCTCGGGATCCTCAGCTTCCTCAACCTGTTTGCGCATCACGATCTCAACCGCCCCCTCGGCGCCCATCACGCTTATCTCCGCGCTCGGCCAGGCCACGATCAGGTCGGGCTCATAGGCCCGACCATTCATCACGTAGTAGCCCGCTCCGTAGGCCTTTCGCGTGATGACGGTGATCTTCGGCACGGTGGCGTTGGCGACCGCGTAGAGCATCTTCGCGCCGTGGCGGATGATCCCGCCGGCCTCCACCTGGCTTCCGACCATGAAGCCGGGGACGTCCATCAGGAACACGAGCGGGATGCCGAAGGCGTTGCACAGGTTCACGAACCGCGCGGCCTTGTCGGCGGAGTCGTTGTCGAGGATGCCGCCCAGGTGCTTGGGCTGGTTTGCCACGATCCCCGCGGGGCGCCCTCCGAAGCGGGCGAAGCAGGTGATGATGGTCTTCGCCCACTGGGGCTTCATGTCGAAGTAGAAGCCGTCGTCCGCGATCCGGCGGATGACCTCATACATGTCGTAGGGCTTGCGGTTGGATTCCGGCAGCACGTCGAGCAGATCATCCTCGGAGCGGTCGATCGGGTCAGCGCTCGCAACGAACGGCGGCTTGGCCTCGCAGTTCTGGGGCATGAACGAGAGGTACTGCTTGACCCGCTCGATGCACTCCTCGTCATCGGCCACCTCGAGGTCGCCGACGCCCGACTTGCGGCAGTGCACGCGCGAGCCCCCCAGTTCCTCCTGGGTTACGTCCTCGCCCACGGCCGCCCGCACGAGGTGCGGGCCGGCCAGCGCCATCGAGCCGCGGCCCTTGACCATCGGCACGAAGTCGGCGAGGCCGGGGATGTAGGCGGTGCCGGCCGCGCAGGGCCCCATCAGCGCGGCGATCTGGGGGATCACGCCGCTCATAACCACCTCCTCGCGGAACAGGTGCCCGGAGCCCGCGAACAGCGAGCCCACGGCCTCCTGGATGCGCGCCCCGGCGGAGTCGAGCAGCCAGATGAAGGGGATGCGCTTGGTCAGCGCCAGCTCGCGCAGGCGCGTGACCTTGAGCTCGCCGGTCATGCCCATCGAGCCCGCCATCACCGTGAAGTCGTAGGCGCACACGGCGACCATGCGCCCATCCACCTTGCCGTAGCCGGTGATCACCCCGTCCGCCGGCGCCTCCTTGCCGTCCATCGCGCGCTGGGCGAAGTGGGGGCGCCCGTGGATGCCCATCTCGGTGAAGGTCCCCTCATCGATCAGCAGCGCGAGGCGCTCGCGCGCGGTGAGCTTCTCGGCGGCGTGCTGCTTTGCGATCTTCTCCTCGCCCCCGCCGAGCGCGATCTGGGCGCGGCGCGCGTGCAGGTCCTCGACCAGCGGGCGCAAAAGCGATGTCTTCTCCTGGGTGCTCATCAACGCCCTTTCCATTGCGGGTCGCGCTTCTCGAAGAAGGCGGTGACGCCCTCGACGATGTCCTCGGTGGAGGAGGCCAGCGTCAGCTGGGCTCTGAGGTAGTCAAGCGCGTCGTCGAGTGGCATGTCGAGCTGGCGGCGCATGGCCTGCTTGCCCAGGCGCATGATCACCGGCGACTTGCCGGCCAGCTTCTCAGCCCAGGCGCTGACGGCGGCGTCGAGCTCCTCCGCGGGGACGACCCTGTTGACGATGCCGGCCTCGAGCGCCTCGCGGGCGCTGAGACGCTCGCCGAGCAGCAGCATCTCGTTGGCCTTCTTGCGGGGGACGTTCCTGTAGATGAGGGCCATGATCATGAAGGGGAAGGTGCCCACGTTGATCTCAGGCGTGCCGAAGCTCGCCTCCTCGGAGGCCACGATCAGATCGCACGCCAGGGCGATGCCAAGCGCGCCCGCGAGCACGTGCCCGCCGGCGGCGCAGATGGTGGGCTTGCCGAGCTCGCCGATCAGCTTGAACAGCCCCACGAAGCGCTCCGAGCCGAAGTGCCTCTCGACGAGCGGAGTGTCGGCCGCGAAGCCGCCGAGGTTGGCGCCTGATGAGAAGGTGCGCTCGTGTGAGGAGCGGAGCACCACGCAGCGCGCGCCGTCCTCATCGCGCGCCCGCTCGAAGCCCCCGATCAGGCCGGCCAGCATCTCCGGGGAGAGGGCGTTGCGCGTGTCGGGATCGTTCAGGGTGAGCGTCGCGACGCCGCCGTCGCCGAGCTCGTAGAGGACATGCTCCGTGGCCACCAGCGCATCCTAGCCGGATCTCTGGGCAGGTGGAAAGTAGTCAGCTCTACTATTTACTTTGCCTTCGTCGTGCGATAGCGTCGCCGGACACCGCCGCCGCACACCAGACAAGGAGACCGCCCAACATGGCCGCGACCGCCGAGAGCGTGCTGAAGCCCGATTTCCAGACGAGCCGCAAGCACTTCATCTTCACCGACGAGCACGAACAGCTGCGCGAGTCGATCCGCAACTTCGCCATCAAAGAGCTGGCCCCCCACGCCGAGGAATGGGAGGAGACGACCTTCCCCGACTCCGTCTTCCACCGCATGGGCGAGCTGGGATTCCTGGGCCTCGACAAGCCGGAGAAGTACGGCGGACAGGGCGGTGACTACTACACGAGCCTGGTGCTGGCCGAGGAGATCACGAACGCGAACTCCGGAGGACTGGGGATGGCGGTGGCGGTGCAGACCGACATGGCGATGCCGCCGATTCTGGCGTTCGGCACCGAGGAGCAGAAGCAGCAGTGGGCCGCGCCAGCGATCGCGGGCACGAAGATCCTGTGCCTGGGCATCACCGAGCCGGACGCGGGCTCGGACGTCGCGGGGATCAAGACGCGGGCCGTCCGCGACGGCGATGACTACGTGATCAACGGCTCGAAGACCTACATCACCAACGGCCACCGCGCCGACGTGATCGTGCTCGTCACGAAGACCGACCCGGACGCCGGCTATGACGGGTTCACGCTGTTCCTCGTGCCGATGGACGCGCCCGGGGTGATCCGCGAGAAGAAGCTCGTGAAGCTCGGCATGCACGCCTCCGATACGGCGCTGCTGGCCTTCCAGGACGTGCGCGTGCCCGCCTCGGCGGTGCTCGGGCAGGTGGGCAAGGGCTTCTACCACATCATGTGGGAGCTCCAAGGCGAGCGTCTGATCGGCGCCGCCGGCAACGTCGCGGGCGCGCAGAAATGCTTTGAGAAGACACTGCAGTACGCGGGAGAGCGCAAGGCGTTCGGCCGCGAAATCGGCAAGTTCCAGGTGATCCGCCACAAGTTCGCCGAGATGGCCACCAAAATCGAGTCCGCCCGCCAGATGGTGTACGTGACGGCGTGGCGCTTCAACAACGGCGAGTACCCCGTGCGGGAGATCTCGATGGCCAAGCTGCACGCCGCGCGCGTGGGGTGCGAAGTGGCCGACGAATGCATCCAGATACACGGCGGCGCCGGCTACATGCGCGAGTACGGCGTGGAGCGCTCCTGGCGGGACATGCGCCTGGCCCGCATCGGCGCAGGCACCGACGAGATCATGCTCGACGTGATCGGCCGCTCCTACGGGCTGTGAGGCGGGCGCGGCCGGGAGACGATCAGTAGCTCGCCGAGGCGCTGTCCATGAGCCCTCCGACGCCACCCTTCACCGAGGAGCATGAGGAGCTGCGCGCCTCCGCGCGCGGCTTCATCGAGCGGGAGCTCACGCCGCACGCGCAGCAGTGGGAGCAGGAGGAATGGTTCCCCAACGAGGTCTTTCCGAAGCTCGCAGCCCAGGGATTGCTCGGGCTGAAGTACCCCACCGAGTACGGCGGCCAGGGTGGCGACTACCTGCACGAGGCGGTGCTCATCGAGGAGATGGCCCGCATCGGCTCGGGCGGCACCGCCGCCGGAATCGGCGCGCACGTGAACATCGCAACGCCGCCGATCTGGAAGTTCGGCTCAGAGGATCAGAAGCAGCGCTATCTGGTTCCGGCCATCGCCGGCGAGAGGATCGGGGCGCTCGGGATCACAGAGCCCGGCGCGGGCTCCGACGTCGCCTCGCTCTCCACCCGCGCCGAGCCCACCGAGGGCGGCTGGGTGGTCAACGGCGAGAAGACCTACATCACCAACGGGGTGCGCTGCGACTTCATCGTGACCGCTGTGAAGACGACGGCGGAGGGGGGCCATCACGGCATCTCCTTTCTGATCATCGACCGCGGCGAGGGGGTGGTCTCCTCGAAGCTCCACAAGCTCGGCTGGCACGCCTCGGACACCGCCACAGTGAGCTTCCAGGACGTGTTCGTCTCCGAGGAGAACCTGCTGGGCGGGCTGCACGAGGGGTTCGCCCTGATCATGGCCAACTTCCAGTGGGAGCGCCTGGCCATGGCCCTCGGCGCCACGGGCGCCATGCAGATCGCCTGGGAGCGCACCGCCGACTTCGCGCGCGAGCGCCAGGCGTTCGGCCGGCCGCTGTCGAGCCACCAGGCGATCCGCCACAAGCTCGTCGACCTCGCGACCTCGGCCTACACCGCCCGCTGCGTCACCTACGACGCCCTGCGCCGGTTCGTCGCCGGCGAGGAGCCGCTGCGGGAGGTAACCATGGCCAAGCTCATGACCCAGCGCGCCGCCTTCGAGCTGATGGACGCCTGCCTGCAGATCCACGGGGGCGCCGGCTACATGCGCGAGTACTGGGTGGAGCGGGCCGCCCGCGATGCCCGCCTGGGGCCGATCGGAGGGGGCTCGGATGAGATCATGCGCGAGATCCTCGGCCGTGTGCTCGCGCTGTAGAGCCAAATTCGGCCCGTTTCACCATAGATAGGACGTCCAGGCACACGGGCCCAGGCTCATGGCCCTGTCCGTGGGGGTCGATAGCAGGAGGGTGACCCACTCGCGCGCCGTTTGCATAGCGGTTCTCTGCGCGATCTGCCTCTGCGCCGCGGCTCCAGTTTCGCCATCCCCCGCCGCCTCCGGCCCTCGTGCATTCCTCGCCGGCTGCCCCGGCGCCGCCCTGCGCCCCAGCAGGACCAACGCCGGCGCCGTACGGGCGGCCGTTCTGTGCCTGGTGAACCGCGAACGCGCCACCCACGGAGAGCGCCCCCTCGTGCCCGATCCCCAGCTGATGGCCTCGGCCCAGGCCCACACCGACAGCATGGCCAGCCAGAACTACTTCGAACACGTCGGCCCGCATGGCGAAACGCCGCTCACGCGCATGCGCGCCACCGGCTACCTGTCGAGCTCCCACGCCGCCTACGAAGTCGGCGAGAACATCGGCTGGGGCACCCTCTGGGAGGGCACTCCCCGCGCGGTGGTAGCAGCCTGGATGGCCTCCCCTCCGCACCGCGCTAACATCCTCGACACCCGCTTCCACGACACCGGCATCGGCGTCTCCATGCACCCGCCCTCCCGCCTGGCCCACCATCAGCCGGGCGGCGTCTACACGCAGGACTTCGGCGCCGTCATCGGCGGCTGAGGAGGCCGGCCGAGACCCGAGGCGGCCACGTCGGCCAGGCAAGGCCGCCGGCGCGGCGCGGTGTCGAATAGGCTCCCCCCGAATCAACCGGAGAGGAGACGAGATGGCTTATCTGATCACGCATTTCTGGCCGGGGGCCACGATGGACCAGTACAGCAGGACGGTGGCTGCGGTCCACCCCGCGGGAGGCCTGCCCGACGGTCAGACCTACCACGCCGCCGGGCCCACCGAGGGCGGCGTCCTGATCGCGGCTGTGTGGGAGTCCAAGGCTCAGGCCGACCACTTCGTGCGGGACGTGCTCCTGGCGGCAATGCCGATCGAGGGCGGCTTCGAGGGCGGGCCCCAGGAGCGAAGCGCCGAGATCGTGAACCTGCTGAGCAGCTGAGGCTCATCGCCGCGAACGACCGTGCCCGGCAAGCCGACGCAGCCGCTTGACGAACTGCTCGACGTCGGCGGCCGTGACGTCCTCGACGTCGGCTGCGGCGAGGGCTGGCTTGCCCGGCGGCTCGCCTCGGCAGGGGCGCGCGCGGTCGGGCTGGATCCGTCGCCGGACGCGCTCGAGCGCGCGCGTCGGGAGGGATCCACTGATGGAGTGGTGCGGTACGTCGAGGGCACCGCCGAGGCGCTCCCGTTCCCCGACCGGAGCTTCGACGCCGTGGTCTTCTTCAACAGCCTCCACCACGTTGCCCCGGTGTCGATGGACGCCGCCCTCGCCGAGGCCGCGCGGGTGCTTCGCTTAGACGGCCTGCTGTACGTGCAGGAGCCGCTGGCGCGGGGGCCGGCCTTCGAGCTGCTGCGCCCGGTCGATGACGAGACGCAGGTGCGCCGGGCCGCCCAGCAGGCGCTTGTGCGGGCATCGGAGGAGCTGTTCGTGGAGCTCGTCGGCCGGGACGAGAACCTCGCCGTGCGCCATCCGGATTTCGACACCCTGAGGGCCCGCGTGATCGGGGTGGCCCCGGGGCGGGCCGGGGCATTCGATCAGCAGCACGCCGCCCTGCACAGCGCGTTCGAGACGCTCGGGCGCCCGCTCGAGGGCGGCGGCTACGAGTTCGACCAGCCGTTCCACATCAACCTGTTCTCATTGCAGCCCGTTTGACGGATCGCACGATCTCCTCCGGAGAGAGCTGATGGTGGGGGACTTCGCCCGGCGCCTGAGGCCGCGCCGGCGAGTGCTTGGTTCTGAACACGGCACGCGAGAGCTTAGGGACCTGTCCGCGGTTGAATGCACCGGTTTACGCGATCTTCACGGGCCCGCCGCGCACGCGTAGCGACCGCTGATCCAGGCCGGCCGTATATAACTTGGCCCCCCAACCACAACAAGGAGACGCAACAGCTATGGGAGTACTCGACGGCAAGGCGGCGATCGTCACGGGCTCGGCGCGAGGGATCGGACGGGCCACCGCGGAGCTGCTCGTCTCGCAGGGCGCGCAGGTTCTGATCAACGACCTCGACGGCGACGTCGCCGAGCAGGCCTCCGGGGAGATCGCGGGCGAGACGGCCGTGTTCGCGGGCGACCTCACCAAGCCCGGCGTCCCCGACCAGCTCGTGGCGAAGGCGGTGGACTCGTTCGGCAAGATCGACATCATCGTCAACAACGCCGGCTACACAATCGACGCGCCCGTCCACAAGATGTCCGACGAGCACTTCCAGGCGATGCTCGACATCCACACGGTCGTGCCCTTCCGCGTGCTGCGCGCGGCGGCGCCCCACCTGCGCGAGCCCGCCAAGAAGGAGCGCGAGGAAGGCGTCGAGGTGTTCCGCAAGATCGTCAACGTCTCCTCCACCTCCGGCACCTTCGGCAACGCCGGCCAGGCCAACTACTCCTCCGGCAAGGCCGGCGTGGTGGGCCTCACGAAAACGCTCGCCAAGGAGTGGGGCCAGTTCAAAATCAACGTCAACGCCGTCGCCTTCGGCTTCATCGACACACGCCTGACCCAGGCCAAGGTCGACGAGAACAAGATGGAGAAGGACGGCGAGAGCATCCAGCTCGGCATCCCCGAGCAGATGCGCCAGATGGCCTCGATGATGATCCCGCTCGGCCGCCCCGCCACGCCCGAGGAGGCCGCGGGCGGCGTCTTCTTCCTGTGCTCACCCTGGTCCAACTACGTCAGCGGCCAGACCCTTCACATCACCGGCGGCATGTTCGGAGGGATGACCGGCTGAGCCGACCGGGACGCCGGAGCTGCGGAGCGGGCTCAAGGAGTTTGCTTTCTTGGCCGATCATGATGTGATGGCAGCTCAAGGGGAATCCCCTGGCGCGAGCCCGGCCCATAAACCGGCGCCGCCCATCTCACTGTCCGAGTTGAGAGAGGATGTCCATCCTCTCGGCGAAGCGCTGAAGGCACAGGCCGCAGAGGTGCTCGAGCTGACGACCGCGCGATCGACCGGACGCGGCCACGATGTCGATGCCGTGGTTCAAGACCGCTTTGAGCGAATCAACCGGAGCTCCACGATCGCCCTATCGCGATGGCTCGCGGGGGAGGGCGTCGAGGCGGCCATCGAGGCCGGCAAAGAAACCTGGACCATCTACGGAGAGCTGGCGGCTCATCGCGCGGCTTCGCTGAACCAGCTGACGAAGCGCTGCCTGTGGTGGCGCGACTCGGTGGCCGAGGTGCTGCAGCAGAGCGCCGCGCTGCTGGACAGTTCCCCCGAGGCGCGCTCGCAGGCTCTGAACATCCTTCAGCTGACTCTCGAGTTCAGCCTCGTGCGGATATCCAAGTGCTTTGATACCGAGCGCCAGCGAACAGATGAGGAGCTGAAGCGCCGCGAGGAAGAGCTCGGATTCCTGGCGACGCACGACGCCCTCACGGGGCTGCCGAACAGGACGCTGATCCTCGATCGCGTTGAGCAGATGCTCGCGCGCGGCGCTCGCAGCAAGGCACAGGTTGTGGCCCTGTTTGTTGACATCGACAACTTCAAGAGCGTCAACGACACCCTTGGGCACGCAGCTGGAGATCAGCTCCTTCAAGCGGTCGCCGCGAGGCTCGACGGCGTGGTACGCGGCTCCGATGCGCTGGGGCGCCTCGGTGGCGACGAGTTCGTCGTGATCTGCGAAGAGCTTTCGCCCGAGGCCGGACCCGAGGTGATCGCCGAGCGCCTACTCGAAGCGCTCCAGCCCGCATTTCGGCTCGGAGCGGGCGAGGAGACTCGTTTCACCGTGAGCGCAAGCGTCGGCATCGCGGTGGGTGGCGGAACCTCCGCGGAGGAGCTTCTGCGCGAGGCGGACATCGCGATGTACCAGGCCAAGTGGGACGGTAAGAATCGCTACGCGGTGTTCGAGACCGGCATGCTGGACACCATCCAGGAGCGCATGGAACTCGAGATGGACCTGCGGGATGCCATCGAGAGGAAAGATTTCTACCTCGTCTACCAGCCCACGATCGCCCTGAGCGATATGAGCACCACGGGCGTGGAGGCTTTGATCCGGTGGAGGCACCCGGTGCGCGGGGTAATCCCGCCCGATGACTTCATACCGCTCGCCGAGGAGACAGGGCTCATCACGGAGATCGGCAAGTGGGTTCTGGACCAAGCCTGCTCTCAGGGCGCCGCGTGGAGAGCCGCCGGGTATGCGATCGGCATCGGAGTCAACGTGTCGGCGCGCCAGCTCGACAGCGACCAGCTGATCACCGACATTGAGGAAGCGCTCGCCTCGAGCGGCCTTGAGCCGGGAGCGCTGACGATCGAGATCACCGAGACGACGCTCATGCGCAACGTCGATGAGACGGCCCGCCGGCTGATCGCCGTCAAGCAGCTCGGCGTCCGCGTAGCGATCGACGACTTCGGCACCGGGTACTCATCGCTTGCGCACCTGCAGCGGTTCCCGGTCGACGCGCTGAAGATCGACCGGTCGTTCATCGCCGGGCTGAGCAAGAACAAAGAGGGCGAGACGCTCATCCACACCCTCGTGCAGCTCGGCAAGGCTCTCTCGATCGAGACGTTTGCGGAGGGCATCGAGCAGGAGGAGCAGCTCTCGAAGCTAAAAGATGAGGACTGCGACAGCGGGCAGGGGTTCCTCTTCGCCCGTCCGCTCGACGCGGCCGCCACCGAGGCCTTCATGCAGAGCGCCGGCAAGAATCGCGCTGCGACGCTTCCCTGAGCGAGTCGGACCCGAGAGGAGGCTGCGGCGAGCTCTCGGTTGATCTCACGGGCGATCCTCGCCGGCGGGCGGCAGCGCGAGCAAGCCGACGAGTGTTCCCACGATCGCGGCGACGCGCGCCGTCGCTGCTGGCAAATGCATTCCCGACCTTCTCCGTGGGTGTTGTCTGGTCATGGCCGTCCGCGAACGACTGCGCTCAGGTCGTCGGCAGCGACACGGTGAGGTTTGAGACTTCGACGGCGAAGGCACCGTTGCTGGCCCGGTAGTACGGCGCATCGCGGCCCAGGAGCTGGAGCTTGACGGTGTCGCCGGCGGCGAATTCATAGCCGTTGCCGTGCAGTTGGAAGGTGACGGTGCCCGTCTGGTTTTCGGTCAGCCGGTAGACGCCCCGGCTGACCAGCCGCTGTTCGCCGTCGGGAAGGACGTCCCAAAGCCGCGATGCGAGCTCACCGAACGGTCCGAGCGTTTTGATGGCGGCTGTCACGGTGGGCATTCCCATCAGCGTGAAGCCCTTGCTGACCATCGTGTAGTTGGCGGTGTCCGGCTCGGTTTCAGCCTTCACCGTCGTGCAGGCTCCAGCGCTTTCGGGCTCCTCCCCGAGGAGGATCGGGTCGAGCTCGGCGGCGATCGCCGGGTTGCCCCCGGCGGATGTGAGGCTCTGCGGGGAGGAGGAGCCGAAGGTGACCGTGTGGGGGTGGAGCTTCGACCACTCGCTGGCGAGGAAGGGGCCGGCGCCCGGCGCGGTCACGGGGCAGGTCTGCGTGTAGGCGGTGACGCCACCCGACGCCGGTGCCGTGCCGGTGTGCTGGAGCTTTGCTTCAAAGAACCTCGCGCCCTCTTCGTTGAACGCGTGGTCGGTGTTTTCCTTGTTCGAGGCGGGGCTGTGTCCCAGATCCCCCACCATCAGCGCCACGTAGCCCTTCTGGGCCCGGACCGCGTTGTAGACCCGCAGCGACTGTTCGGGTGGGAACAGGTCGTCGGTCCAGCCGCTCTCGAGCAGCATCGGCGCAGGTTTGCCCGGTAGTCCATAGCCCTGGTGGTAGGTGTAGAGCTGGTTGGCGATCGCCTGTGCTTCGAGCGTGTAGGGCTCACCGGCGTTGGTCACCGCGTACCACTTCGTGAGGTCAGCTTCCGGGTCAAGGCCCGGGGGCGCGATGTACCCCTCGGCCTGCCCGAGGGCGTAGAGGCCCGTGTTATAGCTCTGGATCTCGACGCCGATCGGTTCGCGGCTCTGTCCCGCGGGCGCGATTTCGCTGTCCAGGAAGCGTCCGTTCGGCTCGAGCGCAGCCACCAGGTCGGACCATGGCCAGCGCGGGAACGCCGCGGTGATTTCCAACTTCACCCCCTTGGGGCTCGTCCACGGGGCGAATTCGCCGTCGGGCAGGCGGATCTGGTTCTTGAGGTAGGCGAGCTCGATGCTCTGGCCCCCTCCGTAGGAGATTCCGGTGACGCCCAGCGCGTTCGGCTTCGCGACGCGCTGGTCGACCAGCAGGCCGAGCAGGTATTGGGTGTCGCGCGCCTCATAGCGCTGGTCGGCCAGGCGGATCCAGCCTTCGCTGCAGCCCGCGGCGTCCCTTGATTCAAGCGCGCCGCAGGAGTTACCCCAACCGCGCGCGGAGTAGTTGACGACCGCGTAGCCGTGCTGGGCGTAGTAGGTGTTGTTGTAGTCGTAGGTCTCGTTGCCGTCGCCTGCCGGCGTGCTCGACTCAAACGACGTCTTGTTTCCCTCCCAGCCGTGCAGCATCACGATCGTCGGGAATGGGCCCTTGCCGCTGGGCGGGAGCGTCACGTCTACGTCGAGTGGCACCCCATCGAACGACGGCACCCGCTGGGCGAGGGTTTCGGTCGGACAGAAGCGCACACCGTCCTGCGCCTTGCAGGCGTGAGCGAACGGCGCCAATTCGGCCGAGGCCAGGCTCGGAACGGCGAGCATGCCGGCGGCGATCACCAATGTGCCGGCAACAGTCTGCCTGGCTCGAGTTACCTTCACCGAGTTCGTCGCTACCCGCATACATGGGATCCCTAAACAATTGGCCGAGTGCGCGGCTGCGCAATAGACTCAGGCGCCACCACATTCCCGCGCGTCTGGAAGGAGGAGCAGCATGTACGCAGTCTTGATCGCGGTCACGTTCAACGACCGATCAGCCGCCACGGCGGAACTCGAGGGCCTCGTGCCGCAGGTCTCCGGCATGCCGGGGTTCGTCGCCGGCTACTGGGTGTCGCTGTCCCAGGACAAGGGCACGGCGATGATCGTGTTCGACAGCGAGGACGGGGCCCAGGCGCTCGCGGCCGTTGCCAAGGGCACACCCCCCGGAGCCGTGACCTCAGGAACCATCGAGGTCGGCGAGGTCATGGCGCACGCGTAGTCAGACTCACACGGAGCCCAGCGGGGCGCTCTCGGCGCCGGCCGCAGGCGCCCTGTGGAGAAGCTCGAAGTAGAGCACCGAGGCGGCCAGGGCGGCGAGCGGCGCCGTGAGGATCTGGACGACGACGGTGACGACGATGCCGGCGCCGGTACCGGCCGAGTCGCCCAGCACCTCGATCAGGTCCGCCACGACGTTGACGCCGACGACCAGGACGACGATCACCCCGAAGACCGGCCAGCCGTTGCCGCGGACGAGCTCGCGGCTGCGTTTGAGCGCGCCCAGCCCGGGTGGGCGCTCGAGCACGACGACCGGCGCGATGACCGACCAGACGGTGATCAGGATGAGGCCGGGCACGATGATCGCGATGAAGCCGATGACGATGCCGACGCCCGCCACGATGCCCACCAGGATCAGCCTGCCGAACACCGGCGTGACCGCTCCGAGCAGCTGGGCGACGGTGGCGTCTCGGCGTCCGTCCTGGACGTCTGCGACCAGCTCGACGACCATGCCCGTGAACAGCGTGACGGCCACGAGGGCGACGAGCGCCGCGAGCAGCGCGAGCGCGGGGGTGGCGGCGACGAGCACGGTTCTGAGGATCCCCGTGAACACGAACACGACGGCCGCCGCGGGCATCAGCACGGAGGCCTGGTCGACGTAGATGGAGAACACCCGGCGGATCACGCCGCCGATGTCGAGCGGAGCGTTCATGCGCTCAGCCTCAGGCCGGAGCCGTGCGGCGGGTGCGGCGCTCGAGCCGGCGCTGGGCGCGGACGCGCCTGAGGACGCCCTTGCGGCCGTGCGCTTCAAGACCCTCGTACAACCGGCGTATCTCCGACAGGACCTCGTCGGCCACGGCCTGCTGCTGCTCGCGCGAGGGGTTCTCGACCCGCTCCCAGCGCAGCGCATCCCCGTACTGGACGGTGACCTTCGGGAACTGCAGCCGCTTCCAGTTGCGAACGCGTGAGGAGCCGTAGATCGCGATCGGCACGATCGGCGCGCCCGTCTCGAGCGCCAGGCGCCCGATCCCGCGCTTGGCCTCCCGCGCGACTTTGCCGGTGCGCGAGCGCCCGCCCTCGCAGTACATCGTGATCGCGCCGCCCCTGGCGAGGATCTTCTCGGCGGTGATGAACATCTCTTCATCACCCGCGCCGCGTCGCACCGGGAAGACGCCCCCGTGGGTGTAGATGAACTGCATCGGCGGTTTGAACAGCTGCGACTTGGCCATGAAGCGCACCTTGCGCCGGATGTAGGCGCCCATCAGGAAGTGGTCCATGAACGAGAAGTGGTTGGGCGCGAGGATCACCCCGCCCGCGCCGGGCACCTTCTCGGTGGAGATGCCGCGCGCGCGCAGGAAGGTGTACGCGTACAGCGAGGTGATCATGCGCACCATCTCATACACCCAGTCCGGTTCGCGCGAGCGCCCGCGCTCGTGAAAGCGGTCGAAGTACTCCTTCGGCCGGGGGTCGGTGTAGACCTGCTCGCGCATCGACGCCAGATCGCTCATCTGAGCGTCCTACCTCAGCGGGCGCACAAAGTTACGCGCGAGCGCGCTCACGCGCCCGTGCGCGCCTTCGTCAGGGCCTCGTTCCAGCCCGCGAGCAGGGTCGCGCGCTCGTCCTCGCCCATGATCGGCTCATAGCGGCGGCGCTCGCGCCAGGCGTTTCGCAGGTCGCTCACGGTCCATCGGCCCGTGCCGACACCCGCCAGGTAGGCCGCTCCGAGCGCGGTTGTCTCGGCGATCTCGGGGAGCACCACGGGAACGCCGAGCACGTCCGCCTGGAACTGCATCAGCCAGCCGTTGGCGCTTGCCCCGCCGTCCACCCGCAGCTCGCTCAGCGGCTTCCCGCTGGCCGCCTCCATTGCGGTGACCGCGTCGAGTGTCTGGTAGGCGATCGCCTCGAGCGTCGCGCGCGCGAGGTGCGCGCGGCCGGCGCCCCGGGTCAGGCCCACGATCGTTCCCCGCGCGTAGGGGTCCCAGTGGGGCGAGCCGAGGCCGGTGAGCGCCGGAACGAAGTAGACGCCGTCGTTTGACTTCAGGGACGCCGCGAGCGTCTCGGTCTCCTCCGCGCGCTCGATGATCCCAAGGCCGTCGCGCAGCCACTGCACGGCGGCGCCGGTGACGAAGATGGAGCCCTCCAGGGCGTATGCCCGCGAGCCGCCGATGCCCCAGGCGATCGTCGCGAGCAGGCCGGCCGGCGGCTCGGGCGCGGTGAAGCCGGTGTTGAAGAGGACGAAGGAGCCGGTTCCGTAGGTGTTCTTGCCCATGCCCTCCTCGACGCACGCCTGGCCGAACAGGGCCGCCTGCTGGTCGCCGGCGACGCCCGCCACCGGGACCGCATGGCCGTGGAGCGCCTCCGGGCGGGTCTCTCCCAGGACACCCGCGCTTTCCACGACACGCGGCAGCGCTCGCTCGGGAACGTCGAGCAGGTCCATGAGCTCGGGGTCCCAGCGGCCGGCCGTGATGTCGAACAGCATGGTGCGCGAGGCGTTCGAGACGTCGGTGACGTGCTCGCCGGTGAGCTTGAAGGCGAGCCAGGAGTCGACCGTGCCGAACGCGGCCCGCCCCGAGAGCGCACGCTCGCGCAGCCCCTCCACGTTCTCGAGCAGCCACTGGATCTTGGTGGCGGAGAAGTAGGGGTCGAGCACCAGCCCGGTGCGGGCGCGCACGAGCGGCTCATGCCCGGCGGCCCTCAGCTCCTCGCAGCGCGCCGCCGTGCGGCGGTCCTGCCAGACGATCGCGTTGTGGAGCGGCGCTCCGGAGGCGGGATCCCAGACGCACACCGTCTCGCGCTGGTTGGTCATGCCGACGGCCGCGAGCTCCCCCGCCGTAAGCCCCGCGTCGGCGAGCGCCTCTCCGGCGACCGCATGTGTGACCTCCCAGATTTCAAGGGCGTCGTGCTCGACCCAGCCCGGCTCGGGGAAGTGCTGGGCGAACTCCCTGTAGGCGCGGCCGATCGGCTCGGCCAGCTCGTCGAACACGAGGCAGGTGGTGCCGGTCGTTCCCTGATCTATTGCAAGGATCACCTCCGCGCGAGCTTACCTTCGGGCGCGATAGGCCCGCACGGAGTCCGCGAGCTGGCGGGCGCGGTGGGCGAACCCGGCAGGGGTGCGGCGGGTGGCGCGGTGTGAGAGGTCGAGCTCGACCTCGGCGAGGCGATGGCCGGCGCGGACCGCGTCGATGGTCATGCCCACCTCCATGCCGAAGCCCTCGGCGAACGGGAGGACGTCCTCCAGCACGCCGGCGCGCAGCGCCCGCTGCCCGGAGATGGGCGCCGTGGTGCGCAGCCCGCAGCGGCGCCGGATGGCCCAGCGGGCGAAGGCGAGCGAAAGCCCGAACCCTCCCCCCACCCGCCTTGCAAACGTCGCCACCGTCATGTCGGCCTCGCCGCGGCGGATCGGCTCCGCGAGCGCGCCGAGGCCCGCGGCGGAGTCGCCCAGGTCCGCGTCGCAGAGGATGAAGATCGGCTCGCGCCCGTCATCGCCCGCGTCGGCGCGGGCCTGGTGCAGCGCGTTGGCGGCGGCCGTGGTGGCCGCGGCGCCCTTGCCGATCACGCGCTCGCTTCGCACCACCCGCGCGCCCGCGAGGAGGGCCATCTCCGGGGTGGCGTCGTTGGAGCCGTCGTCGGCGAGGAACACGGGTGCGCCGGGAAAGGCCGGCGCCAGTGCGGCCAGCGTGGCGCGGATGCGGTCGGCCTCGTTGTGGGCGGTGAGGATGACGTAGGTGTCGGGGGCCATGGCTGTCAGGCGTGGAGGCTATTGTCCAGGCCCGTCACACTGGCGAATCGCGTTCAGGAGGTTTAGGTGGCTGACGTAGAGGCACACATCACCGGCACGGTATGGAAGATCGAGTGCGCCGTCGGAGACACGATCGAGGAGGGCGACACGGTGGCGATCCTCGAGTCGATGAAGATGGAGATGCCCGTCGAGGCGGAGGACGCCGGGACGGTTGCCGAGATCCGCTGCGAGGAGGGCCAGGCGGTCAACGAGGGCGACACGCTGGTCGTTCTCGAGTAGCGCCTCGCGGCCGGCCCGGCTGCAAGGCCACCATCACCGGGTACGCGGGCATGCGCGCTCGACTAGCCTTCCCCCGGTGTCAAGCGCCCCCCCAAGCGAGCTTGCCGACGGCAAGCTGCTCATCGATCAGCCGGCCGACGGCGTTGTCCGCCTGACGATCTCGAACCCCGCCAAGCGCAACGCCCTCGACCACCCCATCCTCGATGCGATCACGGCAACGCTCAGCGAGCTGGCGCCCTGGGATGAGGACGAGAACACATGGCAGTCCTCGGCGGCGACGGGAGGGCCCGAGGCGCGCTGCGTGATGATCACCGGCGCGCACGGGATGTTCTCCGCGGGCTATGACATCGGGGAGATCCCCGAGGAGGAGTTCGAGGAGCGCGCGGAGCGGCTGGTGGCGCACCCGTTCAGCGAAGCCATCGACGCGCTCGCGGCGTTTCCCTACCCCACCCTGGCGGTGCTGTCGGGGCACACGATCGGCGGGGGCCTCGAGCTGGCGCTGGCCTGCGATCTGCGGGTGGCCGGCGAGGCCGTGATGCTGGGCATGCCGCCCGCGAAGCTCGGGCTCGTGTACTCCCACACCGGCCTGCGCCGCTTCCTCGACGCGATCGGGGCGGCGCGCACGCGCGAGCTGTTCATGCTGGGCCGCTACATCGACACGGCCACGGCCCTGTCCTGGGGCCTCGTCAACCGCGTGGCGGCGGCCGAGGAGCTCGACAGCGTCGCGCTCGAGCTGGCGGTCGAGCTCGCGAGCAACGCCCCCCTGGCACAGACGGGCAACAAGCGCGTGATCGAAGCGCTTCTCGACGCCGAGGGGGAGCTGGCCGAGGAGGTCGAGGAGGAGCTGATCGAGCTGCGCCGCGCGTCGTTTGCGTCGCTCGACATGCGCGAGGGTATGCGCGCGTTCGCCGAGAAACGTCCGCCGCGCTGGCGCGGCGAATAGCCGTCCGCCGGGCCGCCTAATGTGCGGCTCATGGCGCCTCTGATCACCCGCTCCGAAGCGCTTTCGCTGGGCGAGATCGAGGAGCACGGGCGGATCGAAGATTTGGTCGAGCGCGCCTGGGAGGCGCGCGTGGAGCGGTTCGGCGACTCCACCGACATGTGCTCGCTGGTCAACGCCAAGTCGGGCGGGTGCGCCGAGGACTGCGGCTTCTGCGCGCAGTCGCGCTTCGCCGAGGCCGAGACGCCGATGCACGCGATGATGGACCCCGACCAGGTCCTCGAGCATGCGCGCGCGGCCGAAGCCGCCGGCGCGCACCGGTTCTGCATGGTCACCCAGGGCCAGGGACTGTCAAAGCGCGACTTCGAGAAGTACCTGGAAGGCGTTCGGCTGGTGAGCGAGCACACCAACCTCAAGCGCTGCGCGTCGGTGGGGCACATGTCCGCCGCCCGCGCCGCGGCGCTCAAAGAGGCGGGCATCCAGCGCGTTCACCACAACGTGGAGACGGCCGAGAGCTATTACGACGAGGTCTCGACAACGGTTCGCTACGAGGGGCGCATCCGCACGATCCAGGCGGTGCGCGACGCTGGCCTCGAGACCTGCGTCGGCGGCATCCTCAACCTCGGCGAGACCCGCGAGCAGCGTGTGGAGATGGCCTTCGAGCTGGCGGCGCTCGACCCCACGAGCGTGCCGATCAACCTGTTGAACCCGCGGCCGGGGACCAAGTTCGGAGACCGCGAGCTGATCGACCCGTGGGAGGCGGTCAAGTGGATCGCGATCTTCCGGCTGATCCTGCCCGAAGCCCTGTTCAGGCTGTGCGGCGGGCGCGTGGAGAACCTCGGCGAGCTGCAGCCACTGGCGGTCAGGGCGGGGCTGAACGGCGTGATGATGGGCAACTTCCTGACCACGCTGGGTGCCGAGCCCGAGGAGGACCGCGCGATGTTCACCGGGCACGGGCTGAACGTGGCCCGCCAGCCGGACAACGCCGCCAACCCGCGCCCCGACAATCGCTCCGGATGGCTCGAGGGCGAGACCCCGGACGTGGTCGAGGAGCTCCTCGAGGCCCCTCCGGCGGACCTCGCCGCGCAGGCCGCCGGCTCGGTGAGCGGCGCCGGCCTCGAGGGCCCCGCGGACCTCAACATCCGCCTTTGGGACCCCTCCACCCAGCTGCGCTTTCGCACCAAGCGCACGGTTCCCCCGCGCCCCGACGGAGCGCCCAACCGGGAACCCAGGCCGGTGGCAGCCGGCTGGGGAGACTGACGGCGAGCCAGGGAGACCGGATGCGCGACATCGAAGAGCGTTTGGAAGAGCTGGAGCGGCTGGGCCTCGAGCGCCGGCTGCGCCTCATCAGCGGGCCCCAAGGGCCCACGGTGCTGCTCGACGGCAAGCCCGTGCTGCTGCTGTGCTCGAACAACTACCTCGGGCTCGCCGACCATCCGCGGGTGCGCGAGGCGGCGGCGGAGGCGGCGATGCGCTGGGGTGTCGGCGCCGGAGCCTCGCGTCTGGTGTCCGGCACGATGACGATCCACCGTCGCCTCGAGGAGCGCCTGGCGGCGTTCGAGAAGAGCGAGGCGTGTCTGTTGTTCGGCTCGGGCTACCTCGCGAACGTGGGCGTGATCGACGCGCTCGCGGGCCCTGGCGAGACGATCTTCTCCGACGAGCTCAACCATGCCTCGATCATCGACGGCTGTCGCCTGTCGCGGGCCGAGGTCGTCGTGTACCGGCACGCCGACGTTGAACACCTCGATTGGAGCCTTCGCCGCCACGGCGGCCGGCGCGACGGTCGCGGCGGGCGGCTGATCGTGACCGACTCGGTGTTCTCGATGGACGGCGAGATCGCGCCGCTCGAGGAGATCGTGGAGCTGGCGGACATGCACGGCGCGCGCACGGTGGTCGATGAGGCGCACGCGACCGGCGCCCTCGGCCCGGACGGGCGCGGAGCGATCGCCGAGGCCGGGCTGGAGGGCGAGGTGGACGTGGTCGTGGGCACCCTCGGCAAGGCGCTCGGCTCCTACGGCGCGTACGTGTGCGCGGACGCCGAGATGGTGCGCTACCTGATCAACACCGCCCGCCCCCTGATCTTCTCGACCGCCCCCCCGCCCCCCGCCGTCGCCGCGGCGCTGGCCGCGCTGGAACTTCTGCGCGAGCGCCCGCACCGCGTCGAGCGGCTGAGCTCGAACGCGCGAGTCCTGCGGCGCGCTCTCGCCGGCGAGGGGTTCAGAGTGCCCGAGGACGGAATGCACATCGTGCCGCTGATCGTGGGTGAGGAGCGCGTGGCGATGAGCCTCTGCCAGGGGGCGATCGAACAGGGCGTGTTCGCGCAGGCGATCCGCCCGCCGACGGTGGCGCCCGGAACCTCGCGGCTGCGGCTGACGGCGATGGCCTCGCACACGGCCGAGGAGCTGCGCATGGCCGCGCGGGTGCTGGGCGATGTCGCCCGCGGGATGGGCCTTGAGCCGGCTGCGATCGGGCCGCCCCTCGTGGAGCACCCGGCCCCGGAGCTCGAGCCTGCCCGGCCCGATTCAGACCCCTTCCAGCCGGACACAGAGCCGTTCTTCGGAGACGTCGAACCCTCGACGGCGGAGCTCGAACTCGACGTCGCCAACGCCCAGGTCAGCGCTGGACGCGAGCGGCTCGCCTCAGCCGCGCGGTCGCGGGCGCAGTCGCAGGCTCCGTTCGACGCCGAGTACGCGGACGGCGCGACGAGCTCCTCCACCCCAGCGAGCGCCCCGTTCGACATCGAGCGGGAGACCGCGGCCGTCCCCCGCGCGGCCTAGCTCCACGCCGCGAGCGCAGGCGTGGAGGGCCTGTTCATCACCGCCACCGGCACGGGCGTCGGCAAGACGATCCTGAGCGCCGCCTTGCTGGCGGCGATGACGGCCGAGGGAGAGCGGGTGCGCGCATACAAGCCTGTCGTCACCGGCCTCGAGGACCCGGCGGAGATCGCCGCGCGCGGCGACTGGCCGCCCGACCACGAGCTGCTCGGCGCGATGGCGGGCATGGACCCCGGCGAGGTGGCGCCGCTGCGCTACGGCCCCGCCGTCTCCCCCCACCTGGCGGCGCAGCTCGCGGGCGAGCGCATCGACCCCGCGCGGCTGCTGGCGGGCGCGACCGCGGTGGGCGATCGCACCCTTATCGCGGAGGGCGTCGGCGGGCTGCTGACACCGCTGGCCGACGACTACACGGTGTGCGATCTCGCGGTGGCGATCGGGCTGCCCGTGCTCATCGCCGCGAGTGCCGGCCTGGGCACGATCAACCACACGCTGCTGACGCTTCGGGTCGCCCGCGCCGCCGGGCTTGAGGTGCGCGCTGTGGTGCTCACGCCGTGGCCCGCCGCACCCTCCACGATCGAGCGGTCGAACCGCGAAACGATCGGGCGCCTGGGCGAGGTCGCGGTGGCGGGCCTTGCCCTCGTGGAGAGACCGGATCGCTCAGCGCTGGCGCGGGCCGGCGCTGAGCTGTTGGCAGAGCTCAGGCGTCAAGGGGCAGGATTGTGAACGCCCCGCCGGCGAGTGGCGTGACGGCGCGAAAGTGGCGCTCGTCGAAGGTGAGGATGCGAGTCGTCTGATGCCGCTGAGCAAGGACGACGATCGCGCAGTCGGCGAGCCTGAGATCGAGGGCCTCATAGCGCGCGTCGAGCTCGGCGACTCTCGCGTGGTCCTCTCCCTCCAGACACGCGACGGTGAAACGCCCGGCGGCGAGATCACGCAGGAACGCACGTCTGGCCGGCCGCCCGAAGTGACGGCCCAGCAGGTAGTCGACCTCGGCCGTCACGGGCGCGGGTATGACCAGGGCACCGGGCTCCGCATGCATCACATCAAGAATCCGCTCGCGGTTCGGCTCGCCGGCTTCCGCCAGCCCCACCAACGGCCCCGCGTCGATCAGGAGCGTCAACCCCCGAAGCCCTCCAGCAATTCCTCCTCGGGGATCTGCGAGATTGGGCGCGGGTCACCGTCAATCCGCTGAAAACCGGGGCCCGCAAGCTCAAAATCTCGATCGGCCAAGCCGGCGGGCCGGTAGGTGGCGACAGCCTTGCGGAGAATCTCCGCCTGGGACTTGCCCTCCTCGAGCGCGAGTCGCGCCAGGCGCTCGCTCTGCTCCTCATCCAGGTAGACGCTGGTCTTGCGCATGGTCATAATGTAGGGCATAGTATAGGGCACCGGACGGTCGGGGCGGACCCCTGAGGCGGTCACCGCCTGAGCCCGGGAGCGACGGCGCATCCGCTCTCGGCCGCCGCGCGCCGGAGATCCTCATCCCAGGTGACGAGCGTGGGCTCGGCGCCGAGCGATAGAGCGCTGGCGAGATGGACCGCGTCGGATCCGGGCAGCGACAGCGCCTCGGCGAGCTCGCCGGCCTGGCGTGCGAGCTGGCCGTCGATCCCCACCAGCACGAGTTCGCCCTGAAGGGACTCGAACTCCTCTCGTGCCCAGCCGTACGCGTCGGCAGTCAGGAGATCGGCGCGATGGGTCGCGGCGAGCGCCGCGCGGCCCTCGGGGTAACAGAGGATGCTGGACGCCACCCGAAGCTGCGTGCTCCACAGCTCGGCGGCCACCTCGGCGCCGGGCTCGACGACGACGAGCTTCAGAAGCGCGGAGGTGTCGAAGTAGAGGATCAGCGGCGCTGCTCGGTGACGAGCTCTGACACCGGGGCACCTGCGCGCACATGTGCCCGTCGCGGGCTGCGCGGTCGCGCCGGCGGGGTGATGAGGCCTCGCCTGACCAGGTCCGCCAGCGGATCCTCGGCGTCGACGGCAGACAGCCGTGCGATCGGCTGCCCCCGGCGGGTAACCATGATCTCGGCGCCCTGCTCGACCCGCTCGAGATGCTCGCTCAGGCGATCGTGGAGCTCGCGCACCCCAACCTCATAGCCCTCGCCATGTAGCGTCATGCATGGTACGTTAGCAGCTACATGACGGTTTGGGCGCGCTCGCCCGCCGCACCGGCGCCCGCCGCATCCACCACGGCCGCGGTGACCGTCTCGAGGTCATGCTCGTCCATTACGTACGGTGGCATCGTGTAGATGAGGTCCCGGAAGGGTCGCAGCCACACCCCCCTTGCGACGGCGGCCCGAGTGGCGGCGGCCATGTCCACGTCTCGATCGAGTTGCACCACGCCGATCGCTCCGAGCACGCGCACATCGATGACGCCCGGAAGCTCACCGGCCGGCTCGAGGCCCACGCGCAGACCCCGCTCGATCCGCTCGACACGCTCGCGCCAGCCGTCGCCGGCCCCCGCGCCGGCGGGCCCCCCGTCGAGCAGCTCGAGCGAGGCCAGCGCCACCGAGCAGGCCAGGGGATTGGCCATGAAGGTGGGCCCGTGCATCAGCCCGCCTGCCTCGCCGCTGGAGACTGCGTCAGAGACCGCGCGGGTGCACAACGTGGCGGCGAGCGTCATGTAGCCGCCCGTGAGGGCCTTGCCCACGCACATCACGTCCGGGGCCACGCCGGCGTGTTCGCAGGCGAACAGGGCGCCGGTGCGCCCGAAGCCGGTGGCGATCTCGTCGAATACGAGCAGCAGGTCGTGCTCGTCGCAGAGCCTGCGCAACAGCGCCAGGCAGTCGGGTGAGTAAAAGCGCATGCCCCCCGCTCCCTGAACGACGGGCTCAACGACGATCGCCGCCAGCTGATCGCTGTGGCCGGCGACGAGGTCTGAGACGTGCGCGGCCCAGCTCTCGTCGAGCCCCGCATCGAACCCGTCGGGGGGGCGATCGGCGAAGACGTGCTCCGCCAGCACGCCCGTGAACAGGCCGTGCATGCCGCCGATCGGGTCGCACAGCGCCATCGCCCCGAAGGTGTCGCCGTGATAGCCGCCCCTGACGGTCAGCAGCCGATTGCGCCCGGGGCGCCCGAGCGCGCGCTGGAACTGCAGGCACATCTTGATCGCGACCTCCACCGACACCGATCCGGAGTCCGCGAAGAAGATCGCCTCCAACCCGCCGGGAGCCATCCCCAGCAGGCGCTCGGCGAGCCGCACCGCGGGCTCGTGCGTGAGGCCGCCGAACATCACGTGCGCCATCCGCCCGAGCTGCTCGCGCACCGCCCCGTCGAGCGCGGGATGGCGATAGCCGTGGATGGCGCACCACCACGAGGCCATGCCGTCGATGAGCTCTGTGCCGTCGGCCAGCCTGAGGCGCACGCCCTGCGCCGAGACGACGGGCAACGAGGCCAGCGGCGCGGGCAGTGCGCCATAGGGATGCCACACGCGCTCGCGGTCGCTCGCGAGCAGCTCGTGCCAGTCGCTCAGGCCGGTCCTAGTCCTCGTAGGGGTTGAAGTCCCGCTTACGAGCTCCGCACACCGGGCAGAACCAGGTGTCGGGAATGTCCTCGAAGGCCGTGCCCGCGGGGATGCCCCCGTCCGGGTCGCCTTCGTCGGGATCGTAGATGTAGCCGCAGGACTCGCAGATCCAGCGCTGGAGCGTCTCGGTCTGGGTGCTCATTGCTCCAAGACTACCGGCCCGCCATGCCGGTAGGGTCAGTGCATGGGACAGGGAGGCGAGGGCGAGCCGACGGGGAACGCAAAGCCGGGGTCGGGCGAGGAGTACAACCCCGGCCCTGCGACGGCTCCCCGGCAGGCGGCAACGGTGATCGTGCTGCGCGGCGGCGATCGGACGCTCGAGGTCCTGCTGGTCAGACGCACGCCCAAGGCGCGTTTCATGGGCGGCGTGTGGGTGTTCCCGGGCGGCGCCGTCGACGACAGCGACATCGGCGACGGAACCCGATCAGAAGCGCTGCGAACGGCCGCGGCGCGCGAGTTGCGCGAGGAGGCCGCCATCACCCTGGCCGACACCGACGACCTGGTCGAGTTCTCGCGCTGGATCACACCCGCCCAGGTCCGCACGCGCTTCGACACCCACTTCTTCCTGGTCGAGATGCCGCACGGACAGGAGCCGCGCATCGATGGCGAGGAGTGCGTGGACCTCGGCTGGTTCACGCCCCAGGCCGCGCTCGACGCCCACGGAGCCGGCGAGATCGTGCTGGTGTTTCCCACCATCAAGCACCTCGAGCAGCTCGGCGGGTTCGCGTCCGTCGAGGCCCTGCTGGCGCACGCCCGCGGCCTGGAGGTTCAGCCGGTCGAGCCCCGGGTCGTGCTCGAGGGCGAGGTCGCCCGCGTGCTGCTCCCGGGCGATCCCGGCTACTGATCAGCGCTGCTGGGCAGCGATCACGTGGGTCACCGCGTTGATCAGCCCGAGGTGGGTGAACGCCTGCGGGTAGTTGCCGAGGTGGCGGCCGCTGGAGGCCTCGAGCTCCTCCGCATACAGCCCGAGCGGGGAGGCGTAGGAGAGCAGCCGCTCGCACAGGTGCTCGGCTTCGCGGTTCTCGCCGATCTCAGACAGCGCCGAGACCAGCCAGAAGGAGCAGATCAGAAAGGTGCCCTCCTCGCCGTGCAGGCCGTCGTCGGTCTGCTCGGTCCGGTAGCGCAGGACCAGCCCGCCCTCGGTCAGCTCGTCGCGGATCGCCATCACGGTCGCGCGCACGCGTTCGTCCTCCGGGCCCAAAAAGCGAAGCAGCGGCACGAGCAGGCAGGAGGCGTCGAGGGCATCGGTGTCGTAGTGCTGGCGGAAGACCCCGCGTTTGTCCACGCCCTTGGCCAGGAGGTCGCCGCGGATCTCCTCGGCAATCGCCTGCCATTTTTCGCTGTCCTCGGAATGACCGCGCCGTTCGGCCAAGCGCGCGCCGCGGTCCAGCGCCACCCAGCACATGAGCTTCGAGGACACGTAGTGGCGGGGCTCGCCGCGTGCCTCCCAGATTCCCTGGTCCGGTTGCTTCCAGGCCTCAGTGGCACATTCCACCTGCTCGGTCAACACCGGCCACAGGCGCTCGGGAATGTGGTCGCGATTCTTGGAGTGCAGGTAGACCGAGTCGAGGACCGCACCGAAGACGTCGTTCTGGCGCTGGTTGTATGCGCCGTTGCCGATGCGCACGGGGCGTGCGCCGTCGTAGCCCTTGAGGTTTGCGAGCGTTGACTCCTCGAGGTCCTTCTGGCCCTTGATCCCATACATGATCTGAAGCGATCCGTCCTCGTTTCGCTCCAAGTCGGCGACGTACTCGATGAAGTCGTCCGCCTCCCAGTTCAGCCCGAGGGCGTGCAGGCCCCACAGCGTGAACGACGCGTCGCGCATCCAGCAGTAGCGATAGTCCCAGTTGCGCTCGCCGTGGGGCGTCTCGGGCAGGGATGTGGTCGGCGCCGCGACAAGCGCGCCGGTGGGCATGAACGTCAGGCCCTTCAGAGCGAGCGCGGAGCGCTGCAGGTGAAACCGCCAGGGATGATCGGGATAGATGCCTTCGGCCAGCCAGGTGCGCCAGAAGTGGCTGGTGCGGTCGAGGAGCCCCTGGGCCTCCTCGACCGTGTGCGGCCCGCCGCGCGCCTCCGTCCAGGAGAGCGCGCAGAAGCATTTCTCGCCCTCGGACATGGTATGGCGCCCGTGCGTGCGATTGCCCTCGATGCCCATGCGGATGTCGCTGAACAGCCTCATGGCGATGGGATCATCGGCGTGCGCCGCGTCGGTCGCGTCCATCTCGGTCGGGGCATCGGCCTCGCAATCGACCAGGCACGCGCCGTCCTCACCGCTCTGGACGATGGTCCAGCGCGCCGGTGAGGAGCCGTATCCGAGCATCGGCTCGCACAGGATCTCCACCTGGACCTCGCCCTGGATGCATTCGATCGCGCGCACGAGCAGGTGGTCCGCGTCGTAGTCGGTGGGCGGGCGGGTGTGACTCGAGCCGTGCTCGTTGTCGTGCCAGGACCCGATCGTGAGCGCATCGACGACCCTCAGCCACCCCTGCGGGGTCATCCAGGTCGTCTCGATCATGTTCGTCCCCGGTATGTAGCGCCGGCCGGCCGGCACATACAACCCATACGGGCCGACGCGCCAGCTGCCCGCTCCGCGATCGAGCAGCGCGCCGAACACCGACGGCGAGTCGAAGTGGGGTAGGCACATCCACTCGATCGAGCCGTCGGAGGCCAACAGCGCGCCGGTATGGCAGTCTGAGAGAAACCCGTAGTCGGCGATCGGCGGGAAGGGCGAATCGACAGTCGCGCGGGCGGTGGCTGGGGGGCTCACCAGACGACGCCCTCGAAGGAGGGGCGCTCGACGCCCGCGGGCAGGGCGTGCTGTTCCTCGAGCCTGTCCAGATGGGCGGCCAGCGTGACGGTGGCGAGCGGGCGCAGTGCCTCGGGCACCTCTGACCAGACCGCATCGAGCAGCTCGGTCACCGTGCGGCGGCCCTCGCCGAGCGCCGCGATCAGGCGATTCTCGCGATCCAGGCGATGGGCGATGTACTCGTCGAGCTTCGCGTGCGCGTCCCGGACGGGCGGGCCATGACCGGGGCACAGCAGATCGAAGTCCTTGCGCAGCCGCAGCCGCTCGAGCGCCGCTAGATAGCCCGACATCGCGCCAGGATACGGGCTGATGAACACGCTTCCCTCGCCCAGCACGGCATCGCCGGTGAAGCAGGCGCCGGCCGCGATCAGTGCGAAATGGTCGCGGGCGTGGCCCGGAGTGGAGACCGCCTGGAAGGGGCCCACCCGCAGGTCGTCTTCGAGCCTCACGTCGGCATCGCCGCGAGCCGCCGCGAGCGGTGCCGGGCGTGCGTCGAGCAGGGTCCTTACGGCCTCGGAATGGTCGGCGTGATCGTGGGTCAGCGCCACGCCGGCCAGCCCGCCGCGAGCGTCGACGGCGTCGAGCACGAGCTCGAGGTGCCGGTCAAGCAGGGGGCCCGGGTCGATCACCCATGCGCCTCCGCGCCCCACCACCCATGTGTTCGTGCCCGACAGGGTCATCGGCCCGGGGTTTGAGGCGCGCACGCGGACGATGTCATGCCCGCTCAGCTCCTCGAGCTCTGAGGCCTCCTGGTCTGAGAAGCCCTCGTGCTCCGAGGAGCCCTCCGCGTCCATCCCTCCTGACAGCTCCGCGCTCACGTTCGCGACGTTAGCTCAACCGGACTGGCGGCGATCCCCCCAAGCCCGCCGGCCTAGCGCGACCTGCGGCGCCCCCCGCGACCGTTGCTGGCCGACCAGCTGGAACCGCTCCGCCCGTTGCCGCTCGCCTGCCGTGAGGAGCCCTGGCCGTTGCCGGCGCTCTGACGCGAGGAGCCCTGGCCCTTGCGGGCAGCCTGCCGGGGGTCGCCGCGACCGTTCCTTGCGGCGTGCCGAGGAGCTCCCGGGCCGCCGCTGCCGCCGCTCGGCAGACCGCCGAGCTGAAGCTCCTGATGCAGCCCCAGGTCACCCACCATTCCCGCCAGCTCGCGGGCCTGATCGTGGGCCACGAGAGTGACCCCGACGCCGGTCGCTCCAGCGCGGGCGGTGCGCCCGACGCGGTGCACGTAGTCATCGCGGGTCGCCGGGATGTCGTAGTTGATGACGTGCGTGATCCCCGCGACGTCGATCCCGCGCGCAGCGACGTCGGTGGCCACGAGCGTGTCCACCACGCCGGCCTCGAAGTTGGCGAGCGCCCGCTCGCGCTGACCCTGGGACTTGTCGCCGTGCATGGCGACGGCGGGAACCTTGCTCGCGGCGAGCCGCTTCACGAGCCGGTCGGCGCCGCGCTTGGTGCGCACGAACACGAGCGTCAGCCCGCGCTCTGAGCCGCTCAGCTCGGAGACCAGGCGGGCGACCTTGCCCTCGTGGGAGACCATGTGAAAGCGGTGCTCGACGTCTCCCCTGCGCTCGGCGGAGTGAGCGTGCTCGTGACGGCGCGGGTTGGTCGTGTAGGCCTTGGCGACGCGCCCGACCTCGCCCTGTAGCGTGGCCGAGAACAGAAGCGTCTGGCGCTCGGAGCGGGTCATCTTCACGATCTTGTCGACGACCGGGCGGAAGCCCATGTCGAGCATGCGATCGGCCTCGTCCAGCACCAGCAAGCGGATGCGGGCGAGCGACACGTCGCGACGTTCGATCAGATCCAACAGCCGTCCCGGCGTCGCGACGAGGATGTGCGCACGTGCGGCGATCCGCGCCTGCTTGACGATGGCCGCGCCGCCGTATACGGCCGCGATCGACAGCGCGCGGGCATGGGCGATCGGGCGCAGCTCATCGACGATCTGGATCGCCAGCTCTCGGGTCGGGGCCAGCACGAGGGCTGACGGCCGCGCGTCCGAGTCCTTCAGCAGTTCGACCAGTCCCACGCCGAACGCCAGCGTCTTGCCGGAGCCGGTGGGCGACTGGGCGAGCACGTCGTGGCCGGCCAGCATGTCCGGGATGACCATGCGCTGGACCGGGAACGGCTCAGTTATGCCGCGCTCTGAAAGCTCATTTACGACGACCCCGGACACGCCGAGATCGGCGAACGATTGGTGATTCATGTGTTGGTGCTCCTTCTGGCGACCGGTGGGCCGCCGCTGCAGATGGAGATTCGACTGACCCCATCCGCGCATCTGAAGCGCCAACAAAGACAAGAACCTCGCGGATGACGTCGCCACCCGGTAGGGCAACCGTAGCAGCCATCCTGCCGAGGATCAGAGCGCGGGCAGCTTCAGCCGGTGCGATTGGCCGATCTGTTCGGCCATCTGACCGGCGACCCCGGCCACCGCGGCCACCTCCGGCCAGCCTGCGACGACGTCGCTGACCTCGGCGAGGATGGCCTCGGCACGCCCGCGCTTCAGGCCCGCAACAGCGGCGACCGCGCGCAGGTCGGCGACGCTGAAACCGTCGCGTCTGCCGTTGATCGACATCTGATGACTGTCGAGCCAGGGGTTGCCCGGCCTCCACGCCCACACCACGTCGTAGGCCGGCGCGAGCGACCAGGCACCGTCGCGGTCCATCAGGAAGGCGATGTTCTTGACGTGGTCATCCTGGTTGCGGGCGATGACGTTGAAGACCATGCGCCGGAACTGCTGCTCGGCGACCGGCGTACCGAGGCCGAGGCGGCGGATCAACAGCAGGACCTGCTCGTAGCTGTAGGTGCCCGGCTCGTTGTAGCTGACGTGGTCGAGCGCGCCCACCGTCTGCATGTGCAGCTTGCCGCCGTCCTCGGGGCGGTCAAAGCGGCGGGTCATGAAGTGCCGGCGGCCGTGCTCCTCGAGGAGCCGGCACTCGGTCATGTCGATTCCGGCCGCTGTGGCCATCTTCCAGTAGGCGTACTCCACCACGCCCCAGCCCTGCGGGTCGGTGAGCCCGTGGTCGCCGGAACGCGAGACGCCGTCGAACTTCAACAGCCAGTGGCGAAAGCCCTCGCCGACCTGCACCTGGCCGGAGCGCACCTGGCCGGTGGCGTCGTTGTAGGCGATGAACGCCTTCGGGCGAGCGCCCCCGGCGGAGCTGCCGACGGCGAGGATCGCCTTCATGGCCTCCTCCTCGGGGTTCTCGCTGAGCTCGGTCACGAACTCCTCGCGTTCGGACAGCACCTCGCTGGCCAGGCGCACCAGTTCATCGACCTGCAGATCCGCGCCGCCCGACACCGACGGCTCCTGCGCCGGCTGAAACTCGAGCGCGCCCACGCCGCGGGTGCCGACGTAGCAGAGCCGCTGAACGACATCGAAGCTCGACTGCTCGCGCCCCTGGGAGGCCAGCCAGGCGTTGACGAGCGCGGTGCCCCAGCGATCGGGCAGGGAGTCGGCCAGCAGGCCGGGCAGACCGCTGAAGGCGTCCTGCGGCAGGCCGGGGAACCGGTAGGGCTGCGGGCGCAACGGCATCTGGACCGGAGCGATCTCGATGCCGCTGCGGGCGAACGCGGGGTCGTACTGGAAGGTCGCGTAGGGCGTGTCCGCGTCGGTTGACACCGCGGCGATGCGGGCCCCCCACAGCGTCACCGCCGCGACGGTCATTCGCCCGCGCCCGGCGCCTCGCTCCTCGCCTCCGGCTCCTCGCCCCACCTCCAGCGCTCCCCGGCGTCCGTGACGGGCGGGCCGCCGCGACGGCCGCGGGCGCGCCGTCTGTGCCCCCGCTGCTCGCGTTCCAGCCGGGCGATCGGAAGATCGATCGACTCGGGTATCGCGAGGTCGAGCCCGGCAAGCAGTTCGAGCGCCCGCATCAGCTTGATCATCGAGGTCATCTGAACCGACTGGCCCCGCTCCGCGCGCTGCACGGTCGCCTGGCCGACGCCGGCCTCGGCCGCCATTTCGGCCTGAGTCCAGTTGCGCTCGAGGCGGTGGCGCTCGAGCCTGCGGCCGAGCTCGGCGAGAACGGCGGCGTCTGTCACGATCTCATTCAGATGCATCGATTATGATGTGTTAGTTGAATATTCCGCGATAATACATCGGAACTGATGTGAACTATAGCACGGCCCGCGCAAAACTTGGCATCAGTCATGATGTGTTACACCTGTATTCCACGATAACACATCACTACTGATGCGTTGAGCGATACAGACCTCCGCCGCCGGCGCCACGCCGGGCCCGCAGGCCCATCGCCCTACTGCAGGCTGGCCATCACGTGCTTGACGACCGTGTAGTCCTCGAGCGAGTACACGCTCAGGTCCTTTCCGTAGCCGGACTCCTTGAAGCCGCCGTGGGGCATCTCCGAGACGAGCGGTATGTGGTCGTTGATCCACACGCACCCGAACCGCAGCGCCTTCGACACGCGCAGCGCGCGCCCCACGTCGCGCGTCCACACCGAGGAGGCCAGCCCGTAGCGGGTGGCGTTCGCCCAGGCGATCGCCTGCTCCTCGTCTGAGAACCGCTGCACGGTGATCACGGGCCCGAAGATCTCGCGCTGGATCATCTCGTCGTCCTGCTGAAGCCCCGCCACCACCGTGGGCTCCAGGTAGAAGCCCGGCCGGTCGGGCTCGGAGCCGCCCGTCACCACCTCCGCGTGATCGGGCCTGCGCTCGAGAAAGCCCTCCACGCGTTCACGCTGACGGGCCGAGTTGACCGGGCCGAGCGTCGTCTCGGGCGCCAGCGTGTCTCCGATCACGAGCCCCTTCGCCTGCCCGGCAAGGCCGGACACGACGTCGTCGTAGACGCTCCCCTCGGCCAGCACGCGCGTGGCCGCCGTGCAGTCCTGCCCGGCGTTGTAGTAGCCGGTGCCGGCGATCGTCTCCAGGGCGGCCTCGAGGCTCACGTCGTCGAACACGACCACGGGCGCCTTCCCGCCGAGCTCGAGGTGCACCCGCTTGAGCGTGTCCGCGGCGGTCCGCGCGATGTGCTTGCCGGTCTGCACCGACCCGGTGAGCGAGACCATGTCCACCTCCGGGTGGCTGATCAGCGCCTGCCCGGTCGGCTCGCCGGGGCCGCTCACCACGTTCAGCACCCCCTTCGGCAGCACATCGGCCGCCAGCTCGGCGAACCTCAGGGTGGTGATCGGCGTCGTCTCGGCCGGTTTCAGCACGACCGTGTTCCCGGCCGCGAGCGCGGGGCCGATCTTCCACACCGCCATCATCAGTGGGTAGTTCCAGGGGGTGATCTGCCCGATCACGCCCACCGCCTCGCGGCGCGTGAAGGACGTGTAGCCCTCCATGTACTCACCGGCCGCCCGGCCCTCGAGCGTGCGCGCCGCGCCGGCGAAGAAGCGCAGGTTGTCGACCATCACCGGGATCTCATCGCTTTCCACGGCCGCCAGCGGCTTGCCGGCGTTCAGCGCCTCCAGGCGGGCGATCTCCTCGCCATGGTCCTCGAGCGTCTGCGCCAGCGCCAGGAGCGCCTGAGAGCGCTGGGCCGGCGTCGCCTGCGACCAGCCGTCGAACGCCCTGCGCGCCGCCCTCACCGCGCGATCGACCTCTTCGGCGGAGGAGACGGGGGCGCGCGCCAGCTCCTCGCCGGTGGCCGGGTTGAGGATCGCTTCGGTGTCGCCCGTCGCGGGAGCGCGCTCACCGTCGATGAAGTTGGCAAGAACGTCTACCTGGGTCGCCATCTCGAACTCCTCCTCGGTAAGGGGGCTGGTGTTGGTGTTGATTCTCTCAACGCCGTAGCTCCGGGTCTCGCTGCGGGCACATTCGCGTCGGTTCTCACTGAAGGACGGGGGCGGGCTCGCCGAGCGCATCCGCGACGGCCGGGTGGGTGATCTCGCCGCGGCGAACGTTCAGGCCCATGCGCAGACCCCGGTTCCGCTCGAGGGCGGCGCTCACGCCGTGCTCGGCCAGTTCGATCACGTATGGCAACGTCGCGTTCGTGAGGGCATAGGTCGAGGTGATCGGCACCGCTCCCGGCATGTTGGTGACGCAATAGTGGGTGATCTCATCGACCTCGAAGGTGGGCTGGGAGTGGGTGGTCGGCCGCGAGGCCTCAAAGCAGCCGCCCTGATCGATCGACACGTCCACCAGCACGGCGTGCCGGCGCATCAGCTTGAGCTGCTCGCGCGTCACTACGTGCGGCGCGCGCCCACCGTGGACCAGCACCGCGCCGATCACCAGATCCGCGAGCGGCAGCATCTCCTCGATCGCGAGCGTCGAGGAGTACACCGTGGACGCGCGTCCGGCGAACGCGACTTCAAGCTCGCGCAGCCGGTCGATGGAGCGGTCGAACACGAACACGTCCGCCTGCATCCCGATGGCGATGAAGGCCGCGTTCATTCCCACCACGCCGCCGCCGATCACGAGCACGGTCGCGGCGGCCACGCCGGGCACGCCGCCGAGCAGGATCCCCCGGCCGCCGAGGGGCTTCTCGAGCATGAACGCCCCCGCCTGGGTTGCGATCTTTCCGGCCACCTCGCTCATCGGCGCGAGCAAAGGCAGCCGCCCCTCATCGTCCTCGACCGTCTCATAGGCGATGCATGTGGCGCCGGACTGCTGAAGCCCCCTCGCCAGCTCGGGCTCGGCCGCCAGATGCAGGTAGGTGAAGAGCGTCTGCCCCTCGCGCAGCAGCCCGACCTCGGCGGCCTGGGGCTCCTTCACCTTCAGCACGAGCTCGGCCTCGGCGAACAGCGTCTCTGCGTCGGGCACGATCTGGGCACCCTGCACCTGGAACTGCTCGTCGGCCATCGCGCTGCCCTCGCCGGCGCCCTCCTGCAGGAGCACCTGATGCCCGCGCGTGCTCAGCTCCCTGACCCCCGCGGGGGTTATGGCCACGCGGTACTCGTCGGCCTTCACCTCGCTGGGAACCCCGATCCTCATCGTGAGAGCTCCCTGCCGCGCAGGGCAAGCCAGAACTCGATGCGATCACGGGCGTTGGAGAAGTCGCGTCCGCTCAGCTGCTCGACGCGGCGGATGCGATAGCGCAGCGTGTGGCGGTGGCAGTACAGCGCGCTTGCGGCCTTCTCCCAGTGGCCGTTGTGCTCGATGAACACATCCAGCGAGCGCAGCAGCTCCTCGCCGTAGTCGCCCTCCCCCTGTTCGACCGGTCCGAGCACGCTGCGGCAGTAGGAGATGAGCGCATCGTCGTCCTGCAGCGACAGCAACAGCTGGAAGGCCCCGAGATCCGCGTAGGAGGCAACCTCCGGAGCATCTCCGTTCTGCAGTCGCACGGCCTCCAGGGCGCAGCGCGCCTCGTGGAAGCTCAGCCGCAGCGAGTGCGTCGGCGCGGCGCGACTCGCGGCGGCGCGCACGCCCGCAAAACGCGACGAGAGCTCCATGCGGACCTTGCGCGCGAGCTCGATCGGGTCCAGGCCGGCGGCGTCGATGACCGCGCACAGAAGACCGGTGCGAATGGCCACGAGGCTGCCCACGCGCTCCCGCTCGAGGATCCCCTCAAGCAGCGCGGCCGCCGCGCTCGGGTCCGGCAGCGAGAAGGCCATCACCGCGACCTGCTCCCCGATCCCGAACGGACGCAGCCGGGCCTGCAGGTCCTCCGGATACAGATGCCCGGTCAGCGCCTCGGCGAGCACGTCTCCGGCCATGTTGCGCTGGAGCATTTCATAGCGCTCGTTGACCAGCTGCGCGAACACCCGCTCGGTGATCGCGATGAACGGGAGCTCGTAGGGAACCTCAAACAGCGGGAACGAACGCTTGCGCGCCGCGGTGACGAGCGCCGCCGGCAGGCGCTTGTGCTTGAACCCGGTGCCGAAGCCGAGGCCCGCGATCGCGTGGTCGGCCAGCCGATCGATCAGCTCGCGCTGGGTCTTCGGACCGTCCAGCTGGATGCCCGTCGTCAGAAGCAGCTCACCCCCGCGCAGCCACGGCGTCGGGTCCGAGAGCTCGGTGCTGTGCACCCACCGCACATGCGCCTGCGCCGCTTGGTGGCCGCTCGACAGCTCGAGCCCCAGCTCGGCGATCAGGCTCTCGACGGTGAGCTCCATGTCTCCTTGCGGCCGATCAGCGCCGCATGCTCTCCGCGAAGTCGCCCCGCGCCGGGGTCGGCGCCCAGCTCGACACCCGCTCTGACGCCTCGGTCAGAACCGGGCGAAGAATCGACTCGATCTCCTCGAACTGCTCCTCCCCGGCGATAAGCGGGGGCGAGAGCTGGACGATGGGATCGCCGCGGTCGTCGGTCCGGCAGATCAGCCCGCGCCGGTACAGCTCACCGGAGAGAAAGCCGCGCAGGAGCTCCTCGGACTCCTGCGCGCTGAACGTCTCCTTGGTCTCCTGATCCTTGACCAGCTCGATCGCCTGGAAGTAGCCGGCGCCGCGCACGTCGCCGACGATGGGCAGATCGCGAAGGCTCTCGAGCATCTCGCGCAGCCGGTCCTCGTTCTGGAGCACGCGCTCGCACAGGCCCTCGTTCTCGATCACGTCGATGTTCGCCAGCGCGGTCGCACAGGCGATCGGGTGCCCGCCGAAGGTGAACCCGTGGTTGAAGATGGCCTTGCCATGCAGGAAGGGCTCGGCGATGTGGTCACCCGCGATCACGGCCCCAAGCGGGGCATAGGCGGAGGTGATGCCCTTCGCCGTCGTGATCATGTCCGGCTCGTAGCCGAACCGCTCGCAGCCGAACCAGTGCCCGAGCCGCCCCCACGAGCAGATCACCTCATCAGAGATCAGCAACACCCCGTGGCGGTCGCAGATCTCGCGCACGCGCTGGAAGTAGCCGTCCTGGGGCACGAAGCAGCCGCCGCCGTTCTGCACGGGCTCGAGGATCACGGCGGCCACCGTCTCGGGGCCCGCGAACACGATCGCCTCCTCGATGGCATCCGCCGCCCACAGCGGATCGCGGTCCTCCGCCCAGCGATAGGAGTTGGTGTTGGGCACATGCGTCCCGCCCGGCGTCAGCGGTTCGAACGGCGTCCGCAACGCAGTCAGCCCGGTCGCGGTCAGCGCGCCCATCGAGGTCCCGTGATAGGCCAGCTTGCGCGAGATCAGCTTGTGCCTCGCGCCTTCGCCGCGCGCCGAGTGATAGGCCTTGGCGAGCTTCCACGCCGACTCGACCGACTCCGATCCGCCGGAGGTGAAGAACACCCGGTTGAGGTTCCCAGGCGTGAGCCCTGCGATGCGCACGGCCAGCTCGATCGAGCGCGGGTGCGCGTAGCTCCAGTTCGTGTAGAAGCCGAGCTCCGCGGCCTGCCTGGCGGCGGCCTCGCCGAGCTCTGCGCGGCCGTGGCCGATGTTCACGCAGTAGAGCGCGGAGAGCCCGTCGAGGTAGCGCTTGCCCTCCTCGTCGTAGACGTAGCAGCCCTCGCCGCGCACGATTACAGGCACATCGGCGCCGCTCTCGTAGGAGCCCATCCGGGTGAAGTGCATCCACAGGTGGCGCTTGGCCTGCTCCTGAAGATCAGTGGACATTCAGACCCTCAACTCTCCTGGCCGACGAACTAGACAGTGAGGACAACGCTACCCGGTCAAGATATGCGACTCAAGGCGTCGCCTGGTCAACATCAACCTTCTTGATTGTACGCGATGTACAACGGGGCCGAGCTGTTTTGGGGATTGCGCCCCTTGGCGTCAACCGGTGAAGGACGTACCTTTCGGTCACGGGGAGGCACCGGCCTCGTCGGCAACCCATAGAGAGGATCCCCATGGCCACCGACAGTGTCGCCGCATCCGGAGCACCGGCGTCGTCCGGGGTGATGGACAAGGGCCTGAAAAAGGGCGCCATCGGCTACCTCTCGAACATCGTCATCGGCGTCGCCTCCACGGCGCCTGCCTACTCGCTGGCGGCGACGCTCGGGTTCATCGTCGTCGTCAAGGGCGTCGGCGTGCACGCCCCGGCGGTGATGCTCGTTGCGTTCATCCCGATGCTCCTCGTGGCCTCGGCCTACAAATACTTCAACCGCGCCGACCCCGATGCGGGCACCACGTTCGCGTGGACGACGCGCGCGTTCGGCCCCGTGACCGGCTGGCTGAACGGCTGGGCGATCTTCCTCGCGGACGTGATCGTGATGGCCTCACTGGCAGACATCGCGGCGATCTACACGTTCAAGCTGTTCGGTTTCTCAGAACTCGGCAGCTCCAAAGTCGCGATCATCGTCGCGGCGGTCGTGTGGATCGCGATCATGACCTGGATCTGCTATCGCGGCATCGAGCTGTCGGCACGCATCCAGCAGGTGCTGCTCGGCGCGGAGGTGTTCATCCTCGGACTGTTCGCAGTCGTGGCCTTCGTCAAGGTGTACGGCAGCCACCCTCCGTCCGGCTCGATCAAGCCGTCGCTGTCCTGGATCAACCCCTTCGCGATGAACTTCGCAGACCTGGTCGTCGCGCTCCTGCTCGCGGTGTTCATCTACTGGGGCTGGGATTCAGGGGTCGCGGTCAACGAGGAGTCCGAGGATCCGGCAGAGGGCCCGGGCAAGGCCGCGGTCATCTCGACGATCCTGCTCGTGCTCATCTACGTCGTCGTCACCGCGGCCGCCCAGTCATTCCACGGCACAGGCTTCCTGACCGCCGAAGGAAACCAGGAAGACGTCCTGAACGCCCTCGGCTCGGGAGTGCTCGGCAGCACGCTGAACAAGCTGCTGGTGATCGCGGTGCTGACCTCAGCGTCGGCCTCGACACAGACGACGATCCTGCCGACGGCGCGCACGACCCTCTCGATGGCGCACTGGAAAGCCGTCACCAGCCTGCTCGCCCGAGTCCACAAGCGTTATCTCACCCCGACCGTCTCGACGCTCGGCTTCGGCCTTCTCTCGATCGTCATCACCGTCGTCCTGCTGCTGCTCTCGGCGAGCGTCCTCGCCGACTCCCTCACCGCGATCGGTTTCCCGATCTGCTTCTACTACGGCTTCACCGGCGTCGCCTGCGCTTGGTACTACCGCAGGGACCTGACCGAAAGCGCGCGCAACTTCCTGCTTCTGGGCGTCGGCCCGGTGGTCGGCGGGCTGATGTTGTTCGGTATCGGTGGCTATGCCGCCGTGTATTACGGCCACGCCAAGAACGTCGAATCAAAGCCGATCCTCGGCATCACCCTGCCGCTGTGGATGGGCATCGGCGGGATGGTCCTCGGTGCCATCGTCTTGCTCGTCTCGCGTCCGTACTTCAAAGAGTTCTTCTCACGCAAGACGGAAACCGCGCCGCCGGGCCTGCTCAACCAGCCGCCGCCGACAGAGCCCGTGCCGTCGCGCGTGGACTTCTGAGCGCTAGGCGGGCAGCTCCATCTGACCGTGCGGTGAGCCGAGCTCGGCGAGGCGATCGAGGAACGGCTTCGGGGGGAACGCCTCGGGCCCGAGCACTCCCGCCCCCTTCCATACGCCCTCGTTGAGCAGCTCGAGCGCCACCAACGGGTTGATCGCCGTCTGCCACACGACGGCCTGACTTCCGTACTCGCGCATCGTGTTCTCGTTGTCAACGATGTGGTACAGGTAGGTCGAGCGCGGCTGACCATCGGCGCCGGTGCCCGTCACCCACGTTCCTGCGCAGGTGCGGCCGGTCATGCGCTCACCGAGAGTCGCCGGGTCGGGCAGCGTGGCGGCGACGACGTCACGGGGAGCCACCTTGACCCCGCGCACCGACACCGGCCTCGTCGAATCGAGGCCGAGTTTGCGAAGCGTGCGAAGGACGTCGATGAACTCCTCGCCGAGCCCGTACTTGAAGGTCACCCGCTCGCAGTCCACCCAGCGGGGGATCAGCACGACCTCCTCGTGCTCGACGTTCACGCACTGCACCTTGCCGATTCCCTCGGGGAAGTCGAACACCTCGGGCTCGGAGAACGGGGGGGTCGTGTAGAAGCCGCGCTCGCGCTCCCATATGAGCGGGGGGTTCAGGCACTCCTCGATCGTCGTCCAGATCGAGAACGTGGGCGCGAAGTCGTAGCCCTCGACGACGAGATCGGCGCCGTCGCGCACGCCGACTTCCGCGACGCTCGAGAACAGCTCCTGGGATGCGTAGGAGGCGAACACGTCGGACAGGCCCGGCTCGACCCCGATGCCGACGAGCGCGAGCAGGCCCGCCTGCTCCCACTCCTCGTGACGGGCGAGCTGGTGATCGCCGAGCATCGTCCCCGGCAGCTCATAGGGTCGCTCGGGATGTGCCTTGGACAGCGTCATCGCCATGTCGAGATAGGTCACCTTCGCCTCGAACGCCGCTCCGAAGATCGGCTCGTTGAAGCGCGGGTCGCAGGCGTTCAGCACGGCGTCCGGGCGGACCCGGCCGATCAGCTCCACCAGGTCCTTCCTGTTGGAGGCGTCGACGCGCTCTGCGGCGAAGCGCCCCGGATCGCCGAGGCCGGCGACCACCGAGCGGACGCGCTCGGGCGCGACGTCGGCGAGGACCACCCGCTCGAACGCCTCCCGGCGCTGCGCGATCGCCGCGAACGCCGCCCCCACGCCACCGGCACCAACGACGAGAACCTTCATCAAGAGCAGTGTGACGCAAATGCAAACACCCAGCCGGCGCAACGCCATTGCACCGATGCGCCGTTAAGTCGTAGGCGGCTCCCGTATGCTGCGCCGATCCGCGCGGTCCCGAACACGAGCACACAATGAGCACCGGCGTCCCGAGCCCTTCGCGCACGCCAGCAGAGTCTCCGGAGCCAACGGGCTCCGGGGAGGCCGCGCGCGAGAACGGCGCAGCCCCGCTCGACGGGTCGCCCCGAACGGGCGTGCGGCTGCGCGGCTGGACCCCCTCGCCCACGCTCACGCGTTCAGAGCTCCTGTGGGTGATCCTCGCCGGGGTGGCGCTGGCCGTGCTGACGAGCTGGCCGCTCGTGCTGCACCTGCCCAGCCGGATCGCGCCGGATCTCGGCGACCCGGTGCGCACCGCCTGGGAGGTCGCATGGGTGGGGCACGCGATGCTCCACGATCCGCTTCACCTGTTCAACTCCAACGCCTTCTACCCCCATCCGCTCAGCCTCGCCTTCTCGGATTCGCTGCTCGGCTACGGCCCCGCCGGCTTCTTCGGATCGGGCACCGTGGCCGCGCTCGTCCGCTACAACCTGCTGTTCCTGTTCGCCTGGTCGCTGTGCTTCATCGGCGCCTACCTGCTCGCGCGCGAGCTCGGCACCGGCCGGCTCGCCGGCGCCGTCGCCGGCGCCGCGTTCGCCTACGCGCCCTACCGGGTGACCGAGGCCGGCCATCTGCACGTGATCTCCTCCGGCGGCATCCCGCTGGCGCTGTTCCTGCTGCTGCGCGGCTACCGGCGTGGATCGCGGGGGCTCGTGCTGGCCGGCTGGCTGGTGTCGGCCTGGCAGATCAGCCTCGGCTTCACGCTCGGCCTGCAGTACAGCTACCTGCTGCTCGTGCTGACGCTGCTCGTGCTGTGGAGCTGGTGGCGTGGCGATTCGCGGAAGGCGCGCGCCGGGAGCCGGCGCGAGAGCCCCCCGGCCGGCGCGCCTGCGCGCGGGCCGCTGATCCCCCGGCGCGTGCTCGCGGTGACCTGCGTGGGGCTTGCGGTGCTCGGCGTAGTGGTCATCTACCAGGCACGCCCCTACCTGCGGGTCGCAAGCCTCTACCCGACGGCCGCTCGCACGCTCAAGGAAGTGGAGGCCTACTCCTCAGGGCCCGCCGCCCTGCTCTCGGCGTCCTCGGAGAACCGCGTTTGGGGCTCGGTCACCGCCCCGATCCGCGAACACGTGCACTCCAAGAACGAGGATGTGTTCTTCCCCGGACTTGCCATCTTCCTGCTGGCGCTGATCGGGCTGCTCACCTCGGTGTACGCGCGCCGATTGCGCATCGGGCTGCTGATCGGGGCGGTGACCTGCGCGGTGCTTGCGATGGGTCTGGGGCTGACGGGGGCGGGCTATCCCTACCGGCTGCTGTTCGACTACGCCCCCGGCTGGAACGGGGTGCGCGTGCCGGGGCGGATCTTCACGATGGCCACGCTGTTCCTTGCGCTGCTCGCCGGCGGAGGCGCCGAGTGGCTCTTGCGAAGAGTGCGCGCCTATAGCCCGCGCGCGTCGGCGCTGCCCGCGGTCGTGGGCGTCGTGCTCGCGCTCGGCGTCGTCGGCGAGGGGGCCGGGCACATGGGGCACCCGGTCGTGCCCCAGCCCGTGAAGGCGGAAATCGGTCTGCCCGGACCGCTTCTGGATCTGCCCACCGACGGAACCGATGATCGCGTGTGGCAGTACTTCTCGACCGACGGCTTCTATGAGATCCCGATCGGGAACAGCACGTTCGACATGCCCGTCGTGGATGACCTGCGCGGAGGCATGTCCGGCTTCCCCGATCGCGCGAGCGTGGAGAAGCTCCGTTTCTACGGCGTCCGCACCGTCGTGCTGCACACCAAGGCCTACCCGGGGCTTCCCGTCTCCCACAGCTTCGTCGTCCCCGAGCCGCCCAACACGATCGCCGCGGCGGCCAAACCCGTCGCGGGACTGGGCGTCACGCGCCGGCGCGTCGGCTCGATCGTGATCTATGAGATCGGCCCCGGGCCGAAGGCGCTGCACGGAACCGATTGATGCTCACCAGGAAGCGCCTAGCACTCGCCGCGATCCTGCTCGTGGGCCTCTCCTACGCGACGCTGATCCAGAGCTTCTCCTGGAACCAGACCTCCCACTACGACCTCATCCGATCGCTCAACCAGGACGGGACGACGATTGACGCCTTTCAGGAAAACACGGGCGACAAGGCCTTCTACAAGGGCCACTGGTACTCCGCACGCGCCCCCGGTCTAGCGCTGTTCTCGCTGCCCTTCTACGACACCCTGAACCTCGTCAACGCCGACTCCTGGGCGCGCGAATCAAAGGCGCAGCGCAGCGACGACGAGATGATCTATCTGATCGGCCTGTGGGCCAACGTGCTGCCCGGCCTGCTGCTGCTGCTGCTCGTGTGGCGCGTCGCCGAGCGCTTCGAGCCCGGCTACGGCGCGCTGGCGGCCGTCGCGCTCGGGCTCGGCACGATGGTGCTGCCGCTCTCGACTCTTTTGTTCTCCCACGTCTTCACCGCCTTCCTCGGCTTCGCCGCCTTCGCGCTGATGCTGCGCGAGCGCGATGGACCCCCGAGCCCGATGCTGCTGGGGCTCGCGGGGCTTGCGATGGGCTACGCGGTCACCTCGGAGTACCCGCTGTTCTTCGTCGCCCTCGTGCTCGGGCTCTACCTGCTCTCCCGCCGCGACGCTCTGACGCCGCTGATGATCGTCCGCCGCGCCGGCGCCTACATCGCCGGCGGCGTCGTCGGCATCGTGCCGCTGCTGCTGTACAACCACTACGCCTTCCGCTCCTGGACGCACCTCGCCTACTCCGACGTCCCGCGCCAGCACAAAGGCTTCTTCGGAATCGACGTCCCCAGCCTGAAGGTGCTCGCCACTCTGCTGTTCGACTCGCGCGGGCTGTTGACGCTGTCGCCGGTGCTGCTGATGGGAGCGATCGGCACGGTGCTGCTCTACCGGCGCGGGCGCCGCGCCGAGGCGTGGACGATCGGCGGCATCTGCCTCTGTTACGTCGGCTACAACTCGGGCTACTACCTGCCCTTCGGCGGCGGCTTCATGGGCCCGCGCTTTCTCACCACGATGCTGCCGTTCCTGGCGATGCCGCTCGGGCTCGCGTTCAAGCGCTTCCCCGCCCCCACGATCGCGCTGGCGGCGGTGTCGATCGCCACGACGGTGACAGCGACCATCACCCACCCGCTGATCGGCTATGAGACCGAGGCCGTCGTGTGGGCGCGCTACCTGCGCGAGGGCCTGTTCCAGCCGACGATCGCATCGGCCTACGGGCTCGGGCGCGGATGGGGCGGGATCTGGCCATTCTTTCTCGCCGCCGGCGGGGGAATCTTGGCGGCCGTCTACGCCTCAGAGCGCATGCGCCTGACTACATCCGCACTCGCCATCGGCGTGCTCACCCTGGTCGGGTGGGCGCTGTTCGCCGCCCTCGCGCCGACCGTGCTCGGGATCGACCACCAGGGCCTCCTGAGCATCGTCAGGGCGGGCGACAACACCGCCCTGCACAAGGGCTTCGGCTCCTACCCGCTGAAGACCCTCGCCCCGATCGCCGCCGTCGCGGGCCTGCTGGCGCTGGCGGCGATGCGGCTGCTGCGCAACGCGCCCGAGCCGCCGCGCAAACGCCGCGGGCAGCACGGCACCCGCGCCGCGGTCGTGGCGCTGCTCACCGGCGCTCTGCTGTGCGCCGGCGCCGCAACCACGCTCGCGGCAACGCACGGCTCACGGCCGGCGCCGCGCCGCGGCGTGAGCCGTGCGCATGCCGCCGGCCTCGGCCCTCCGACCGCACCCCCCACGCCGCGCACGCCCACAGCGATCTGCCAGCGAATCCGTGCAGACGCCGGCCCGCTTAAGCTGGGCGCCCATCGCAAGAGCCTGACGATCCTCGCGACCGGCGACTCGCTGATCTATCCGATCGATCAGGAGCTGGCGGTCGATCGCCCGGCGGGCATGCGCGTGGTGGCCGACCGCCACGACGGCACCGGTCTTACGACGACCACGGTCAACTGGGAGCGCCTCTCACGCCGCCAGGCCGCGAGCATCCGGCCCGACGTGACCGTGATCACGCTCGGCGGTCGCGATGGCGGCATCCCCCTGGAAAACGCCGCGCATCAGCTCGTCGAATGCTGTGGCACGCCCTGGCTCGAGCTGTATTCCGCTCGCGTCCGCCCGCTGATTCACGCATACCTGCGCGGCGGGCGGGGCCGCGTCTACTGGCTTCTGCTGCCCGCCCCGCGCGAGGCCCTGCGCGCGCCGCTGTTCGAAGCCGTCAACAACTCGATCAGGCTGCTGGCGGGCGAATTCGGCTCCTCGATGCGGCTGATACCGAACGACACGGTCATCTCACCGGGCGGGTTCAAGGAAACGATCACCTACGACGGCCTGCGGATCCATCCACGCACGCCCGACGGGATCCACCTCACCCATGAGGGCGCATGCGTGGAGCGAAACCTCGTCGTCGAAGCCCTGCGCGCGGACGGACTGCTGACCCCGGCGCCATCTTGACGGGGCCGGCGATCTCGACCTGGGCGGCGATTTCGACCTGGGCGCGAGCGCTCAGGTGAACTGCGTGTAGTCGTGTCGTATGCGCTCGCGTCCGCGCGTGCACTGCACGTGCGAGTCGTATTGCACGGCGATTTTCGCGTAGCGGTCCTCGGTGCAATGGAAGCCTTCGACCCCGCTGCAGCGACCCGTGACGCCGCCGTGTTTGATCCGGCACTGGTAGAAGGAGCGCACGAGTTTCTCGGCCTGCTTGCAGCTCGCCCCGCCGCTGACGCCTATGTACGTCACGTAGGTCGGCCCGAGGGACTCTTCCTTGCCGGAGATGTTGCAGCTGCTCGCCGCCTCGGCCGTCGGCTGGGCGACGGCGGAGATCGCATTCCCGGCGCATGCAACCGCGAGTGCGCCGGCAACGGCGCCCGTCAGGAGCAAAGGCCTCATCCATCGCAATGCCGACATAGAGCGTCCTCCCTGGAAGGCTTGACGAACATCGCGCGGATGCTCGCAGGTTGTAGACCCTATAAAACCGGGGACACCTGATCGATGCTGTTTCCGACGGTCCAGTTCGCGATCTTCTTTCCGATCGTCCTTGCGATCTCCTGGTGGCTGATGCCGCGGCCGTCGCTGTGGAAGCCCTTCATCATCGTCGCGAGCTACATCTTCTACGCCTCGGCGAGCTGGCGCTTCGTGTTTCTGCTGGGCGGCGTCACGCTCGGAAACCAGCTGGCGGCGGTGCTGATCGCTCGCACCGAGGACGAGCGCCAAAGGCGCCTGCTGGTGGGGGGCGCGGTGGCGCTCGATCTGGGCGTGCTCGGGGTGTTCAAGTACTACTCGTTCTTCGTCCAGCAATTCGCGGACGTGTTCGCCCATGTGGGCCTGGGAGCGCCGCTGCCGCTGATCACGATCGCGCTGCCGGTCGGGGTCAGCTTCTACACCTTCCAGGCGATCTCCTATGTCGTGGACGTCAAGCGCCGGCTCGTGAAGCCCGCGAGCCTGATCGACGCGGCCGTCTATCTGAGCTTCTTCCCGCACCTCGTCGCCGGTCCGATCGTCCGCGCCCGCGAGTTCCTTCCCCAGCTCTCGATGCCGCGCAACCCCAACCGCGTGGCGGTCGGTTCCGGGCTCGCGCTGATCGCGCTCGGCGTCGTCGAGAAGGTGGTGATCGCCGACTATCTGGCCCGCGCGATCGTGGAACCCGTGTTCGCGGTTCCGCAGGCCTATACGGGCCCCAACCTGCTGCTCGCGGCATACGGCTACGCGGCCCAGATCTACTGCGACTTCTCCGGCTACACCAACATCGCGATCGGGCTCGCGCTCCTGCTGGGCTACGTGTTTCCGCAGAACTTCCGGAGCCCGTACCGCGCCACGGGCTTTCGTGACTTCTGGCGGCGCTGGCACATGACCCTGTCGCGCTTTCTGCGCGACTTCCTCTACATCCCGCTCGGCGGCAATCGCGGCGGGCGCCTGGCCACCTACCGCAACCTCATGATCACGATGATCCTGGGCGGACTCTGGCACGGCGCCGCCTGGACGTTCGTGCTGTGGGGGGCCTTCCAGGGCGCGGGGCTCGTCACCGAGCACGCGCTGGGCGGGCGCATCCGCGCGCCGGCGTGGCTGAAATGGTTCGTCACCTTCCACCTGATCGTGTTCGGCTGGATCCTGTTCCGCTCGGAATCCCTGCACCTAGCGGGCGTCTTCCTCTCTCGCCTCGCCACGATCGGAGCACCGACGCTTTGGACCGCTCCGGTGGTCGGCGCGATCGTCGTCGTCATCGGCCTGCAGCTGATTCCGGAAAAACCGCTGGAACGCTTCCAGGTGCGCATCGAGCGACTGCGCCCGGCGCTGCTCGCCGTCGGGCTCGCCATAGTGATCTTGTTCGCCGCCGCCACCGTGCCCAGCCAGGGCGTCCCCCCCTTCATCTACTTCCGCTTCTGAGATGACCAACGCTCCCCCACCCTCAGGCCCGCATCGCGACGACGCGCTCATGAACCGCTTCGACCGGATGGGCCTTCGCTGCTTTCGCGCCCGCGACGGGGTGCTGGCCGTGCTGCTGGCGGCGGTCCTGCTGGTGGTCTCCCAGGGCGACTCGATCCGCAAGGCGGGCGAGCAGATGAACCCTGGCATCGGCCGTGAAGTCGTGCTCGGCGTCGGGCGGCCGGCGGCGTGGATCGCCGATCAGCTGCCGTTCGCCGGCGTCAGCCGCGCGGCCACGGCCTGGCTGTCACCGAACCCGAGCCTCAAGGGCCTTCAGGGCTTCAGCTCGCGCTCCGCGGCGACAGCGAACAGCGGGACGCCGGTGGTCACCCCCGAAGCGTTCGACCCCGCGGCGATCGGCGCCAAGCCGCCGCCCAAGCGCCCCCTGCACACGCTGCTCGTCACCGGCGACTCGATGTCGATGCCGCTCGACTCAGACCTCGCCCGGCTGCTCGCGCCGAAGGGCGTGCGCGTGATCCAGGACCCCCACGTCGGGAGCGGCATCTCGAACACGCTGCTCGTCGACTGGGGCAAGCTCGCCGGGCTTCAGGTTCGCGAAGACCACCCGAACGCCGTCGTCATCTTCATCGGCGCCAACGAGGGCTTTCCGATGCCCGGCCCGGAAGGCCGCGAGGTCGAATGCTGCAGCACCGCCTGGGCGGCCATCTACGCCAACCGTGTGCGCCAGATGGCCGACACCTACCGCCAGAACGGCCTGGCCCGCGTCTACTGGCTGACGCTCCCGGCCCCGCGCGAAGCGGCTCGCCGGAGCATCGCCCGCGTGGTCAACGCCGCGATCGAGGTGGGCGTGGAGCCCTGGGCCAACCAGATCCGCGTCGTGGACACGGTGCCGATCTTCACGCCGAATGAAACCTACCGGGACGCGATGAGCATCAACGGCAGCCAGACGATCGTCCGCCAGGCCGACGGCATCCACCTGAACGACGCGGGCTCGAGCCTGCTCGCCGGCATCGTGCTGGCGCGGATCGAACAGGACTTCACCGACTGAGCTATCAGTGGCTGCTCACCTTGACGTTGCATTTGGCCGCGTGCAACGCCTTGCAGACGGCGACATAGCCGGCGCGCGGCTTGTTGTGGGCGTCGGTCAGCCCGGCATCAAAGCGCGTCGAGGTGGTGCCGCCGCTCCAGTCGAAGATGTACAGGCGCTTGATCTGCGGGTTGGAGGCCGCGACGTTGAACATGTACTTCAACACCTTCGCCGCCCGCGTCAGACCCGACCCGCGAACGTTCAGGAATTCGGGCTTGAACTGGACGATCCCGCCGGTCTCGGTCAGCCACACCTGGCCGCCCAGAGCCTGCGTCAGCGCGCGCGTGCGCCAGCTCTGCAGGCGGTTGACATCCGAGTAGTCGTGCAATCCCCAGATCGACGGCATGATCGTGTGCAGATGGGCGATCTCGCGCTTGAATTCGCTGATGTAGCGCAGCGTCGGCGTGATGTTGGCCTGGTCGAGCACATCCAGCCCGATGTCCGTGCAACCTTTACACACGCGCAGCAGCGCCTGGTAGTACTTGGCTGAGGCCGAGGCCGAGGGGCTCGCGAAGGAGTGGAGCACGTTCCCGCGGTTGGACTCGTCCCAGGCCTGGTACTGCCTGACGTGGGGGAACAGCTTGATGAATTTCTGCACGTCGTGCTGGTACAGCGCCACGCTCGGCAGCTTCGTGGGCGTGTACTCGGAGTGATAGAAGGCCACCAGGATCTGCTGGTGCTTGGCTTCGGCCGCCTGGATCCAGACCTTCGCCTGATCGTAAGAGAAGGAGCGCACGGCCGCGTCATAGGGAGCGATGTAGCGGGCGATTTTGGTGTGCAGCTGCTGCCACAGCGGATTGCCGAACATCTCCGCGTGCTCGTCTCCTATGCCCGTCAGGTAGCTGGCGGCTGCGTGCGCTCTGGGCGACTTCGAAGCGCTCGTCCCCGCCTGGCTGATCGCGCTGGTGAAGGCCAGGAGCCCGCACAGCAGCGCCAGTACGGTTGCGAACGCGAGAGGGCGGGGGTGTCGTCTGAGTCGGGGCATGCGGAAACCTTCCAGGGCGTTGGGTCTTGCTGGTCTCAACAGGCGCCGCGGCTAAAGGTTGCTGCCGGCGCCCAAATTCAAGGTTCGTCGCCCTCCCCCCGGACCCCTGCCGGTGAAGCAGATTCTTCGGGTGCGCCGGAAGGCCGGCGCAGACTGGGATCGGACACGAGGCGGATATCCACGCCCGGCAACCCCGCCAGAAGACGCGCTAGAAGCGATTGGCCTGAGATCGAGCCGCCGAGGCGCCCGAGCCCCCGCCGCGGCGCCGGGGTGCCCATCAGCACGTAGGTGGCGCCGATATCGCGCGCGAGGCCGATCGCGACCCCCGCCACGTCCTCGCTCTCCTCGACATGCAGGCGCGCCCCGAGCATCGACACGAGCCGCCGCAAGGCCTCAAGCCGCTGCCTGTCCTCGCTGCTGGGGGGACGATCGGGCGGGCGCACCACGAGCGCATCGAGCTCGGCGTCCAGCCGCTGGGCCGAGCGCCAGGCGCGACGCACGACCCGCTCGGAGTCGGGCGCGAGCGTCACGAGCGCGAGCAGCCGCTCGGCGATCGCCTGGGGAGGAGCCTCGGGCGGGGCGATGAGCCCCTCCTCGTCGCGGCGCACCACCAGGCTCGGCTCGCGCACCAGGCGCTTGATCTCCACGTCCTCGGCCACCTGGCGCAGAGCCGTCTCGCGGAGCGCCGAGAGGTTCTCGATCTTGAAGAAGTTGTTCAGCGCGGCGGGCACGCGCTCGGGCCGGTAGACCTTGCCGGCCCGCAGGCGCGCGATCAGCGCCTCCGGGGTGAGATCGACCAGCACGACCTCATCGGCGCCGGCGAGGATCTCGTCGGGAATCGTCTCGCGCACGCGCGCCCCCGTGAGCTGGGCCACCTGGTCGTTGAGACTCTCCAGGTGCTGCACGTTCACGGTCGAGAACACGTCGATCCCGGCCTCGATCACGTCGCGCACGTCCTCGTAGCGCTTCTCGTGCTCGAGGCCCGGTGCGTTGGTGTGCGCCAGCTCGTCGATCAGGCACAGCTCGGGCCGGCGCGCGAGCACCGCGGGCAGATCCATCTCCTCCAGGGGCCTGCCCCGGTAGAGGATCCGCCGGCGGGGGATGATCTCAAGGCCCTCGGCCTGCGCCAGGGTCTCGGCGCGGCCGTGGGGCTCGAGGTAGCCGATCGCCGCATCGCGGCCGCTGTCGGCCTCGGCCGCGCCCTCCTGCAGCATGCGGTAGGTCTTCCCCACACCCGGGGCCATACCGATGAAGACCTTCAGGTGTCCTCGTCCGTCCGCGATGGCGCCATTGTCGTTGAAGTGACGGCGGCCAGCACCGTGTCGTAGCGCCGGCGCACATCCAAACGGTCCGCCTCCTCCGGCACCGACTCCTCGCTCGCACGCAGGATCATCGCCGCCTGCTCCAGCAGCACCTCGCGCTGCTCGGAGGAGGTCGTGTAGGCCATCACCTTGGCGAGACCGTCGAGCTGGCGGATCATGACGGCCGGCATCCCGCGACTGGCCTGGCGTATCTTGTCGTGTGAGCGCTCGACCAGCCGGCGGAAGCCGACCGTCACCGTGATCACGCGCACGTGGCCAGCCGCGTCGCGGTGCACGGTTGCCGGACGCCAGCGATCGGCGAGCTTGCACAGCCCGTCTCCGAGCCAATCGATGCACGCCAGCGCGGTGAAGGTGTCGTTGACCGCCGGCGACAGCGCCCGGATGGCGATCTCCACGAGCTGATCGACCGCAAAGGAGAGATCCTGCGTGAGCGTTCTGTGCGGGCCCGTGGCGTGCGCGCCGCCGAGCGCTCGTGCGACGCCCGGCGCCGCGGCAGCCGGCCAGACGTTCGCCAGCGGTTGCCCCTCCACAAGGAAATGGCCCGGCCGGTACAGCAGGCGGATCACGGCATGGCTTCTCGCGGAGATGTCGATGAGCGTGCGCAGGCTCACGTACTGCAGATAGCCGCTGCTCGGCGCGCGGACGACTCCGCTGTCCTCGTCCAAGCGCACCAGCATCTCGCCCAGTGAGGGCCCCGCCTTTGAGACGATCCGCGGCGCGGCCTCGGCGTCTATCGCCCGCGAGAGATCATGGGCGATGCTCGCGATGACCTGCGGCAGCTGGATCGACTTGGCGATGTGATCGATGAACAGGACGAGCACCGCGACGTCGAGGACCACCAGCAGCATCGTGACCGTGACCGAGAGGTGGGGAACGAATTCCCCATGGCTGCTCGGGCCGATCGATACGAGCGCGAGGATCGCGTACACGAACGTGGCCACGAAGCTCCCCAGCGTGAACTGGGTGATCCAGTCGCGGATGAAGTTGCGGAGCATCCGCGGCCCGAATTGGGTCGATGCGAGCGTGAGCGTCACGATCGTGATCGAGAAGACGAGCGTCACCACCGTGATCACGGCCGCCGCGATCGCGGTCAGGACCTGCCGAGCCGCATCTGCCGAGCCGCTGATGACGAACGACGGAAAATGCAGCGACCCGTCGTAGGCGGCCCGATCGAGCGCGTAGGTGCCCGCGAACAGCGCCGCGGCGAGCAGTATCTCCACCGTCGGTACGAGCCACAGGTTGGTGCGCAGTGCCTCGCGTCGCCACGCCGACGGCAGGGGGACGTGAGGTCTCATGGCCGCGCGGCTCTTCCGAGGAAGCAGCGACGGCCTCGGGGCAGAATGATGAGAGAACGAAGGTGGTGGCGCATTGGGGTTCGGGCAGCTCGAAACGATGCCGACCAGGCTTCCCGGCTCACCACTGCCCACCATACTGCGCGACACTCAAAATGCCGCAATCCACGTCCCGCCACCCCGGCGGGCTCCGCGAGCCGATCAGAGTCCGGCCGGCGGGCGTCAGCTCAAGGTTGTGCGCCTACGAACGCTACGCCGCGAGGGCATCGAACTCGAGGATCGGGAGACCCTCGAGCGCGTCGTGTACTTCACTGACGGCCTGGGCCACGGTTCGCTCGCTGTGCGGATTGAACTGGGGGCTGCGTCGGTCGGTGAGCAGCGCCGCGCTGAGAACAACGCCGCTCGCGCTCACTGAAGCGGGCGCTTCGAGCGAGGGCCCCTGGTCCGTCAGATCAGAAATGCCCGCTCACGGTGTTGGCGGAGATCCGGCGGGTGTCCTCCGGGGCGGTCCGGAGAATGAGGATCTCGGCCGGGACGCGCTCGAGCATCCATCTCAGATCGTCGTAGCCCAGTCCGGCCTTGGGGTCTTCGTCGGCTGAGACGATGATGCGGTCGAAGTGCTCCTCGTCGAGAAGTTTGCGCAGCGCATCGCGGGCGGAGCGCCCGCGGCCCACGCGGGAATCGACACTTATGCCCTGCGCGACAAGCCGCTGTTCGATCGCCTCCAGCAACGGCATCCCCCGCGCACACTGCACCGGCAAGGCCGTCTCCAGTGGCAGGTTCATCGGCACGCGCGCCAGGAACGCCGGCATGACGATCGCGTTCTCGGCCTTGGCGAGCCGGACCGCGGCCTCGAGCGAACGGCGCGAGATCGCTTCACCGCTGAACGGGAGCAGGATGCGACGCACAGGCCGGGGACGGTCACGCGAAGGCAGGCGTCCGTGCGGCGGCAGCCAGTAACCGGCGGCGATCCCCACCAGAACTCCGGCGGCGGCGATTATGAAGACGGTGGCAGCGCTCATGGTTTTTCAGCGCTCGAGCGACTCGAACGATCGGCGACGATCCGCACGTCCACACCGGGGAGGCGCTCCATCAGCCGCTGCGGCAGCGGTACACGCAGGCGGCCGAGGCCGCGTGCCGGGCGAGAACGGCCAACCAGAATGTAGGTACTCCCCCGCCGTGAGACGACATCGACGATCGCGGCCGCCACGTCGTCGGATTCCTCCTCGAGCATCCTTGCGTCGAGCACCGAGGCGAGCTGACGGAGCGCAGCGAGCGAGCGTTCCTCGTCCTCGGACAAGCGCCGGCCCGGTGGCCGCACCCACAGCAGATCGAGCTCGGCGCCCAGGCGCTGGGCCGAGCGCCACGCGCGGCGCACGAGGCGCTGCGCGCCCGAGTAGGGCTCGACGAGCGCGAGCAGGCGCTCGCCGACGGCCTGGGGCGCATCAGCGGCCAGGCTCTCCTCGCGCGAGCCGACGAGCTCGGTTGTGAGGCGCTTGGCGCCCACCTCCTCGGCGACCTGGCGGAGCGCGACCTCGCGCAGCGCGGCGAGGTTCTCGACCTTGAAGAAGTTGTTGAGCGCGGCGTCGATCCGCTCGGCCGGGTAGACCTTGCCGGCGCGCAGGCGCTCGAGCAGGGCCTCGGGAGTGACGTCGATGAGCACCACTTCGTCGGCTCGCGCGAGGATGGCGTCGGGGATCGTCTCGCGCACGCGAATCCCGCTGAGCTCTGTGATGTGGTCGTTGAGCGACTCGAGGTGCTGGACGTTGAGCGTGGAGACGACGTCGATGCCGGCCGCGAGTATCTCCTCCACATCTTCGTAGCGCTTGGCGTGCTCTGTGCCGGGGGCGTTCGTGTGAGCGAGCTCGTCGATCAGGCAGACCTCGGGTGCGCGACGCAGGATCGCCGCCAGATCCATCTCCTCCAGCACCGTCTGCCTGTAGCTCACGCGCATGCGTGGCAGGATCGGCAGGCCCTCGGCGAGCTCGGCTGTCTCGGCGCGCCCGTGGGTCTCGAGCAGTCCGATCACCACGTCGTGGCCCGCCTGAAGCTCGATGCGACCCTCGAGCAGCATGCGAAAGGTCTTGCCAACCCCGGCCGCCATTCCCAGGAAGACCTTCAGGCGACCTCGGCGCCGGTCGGCGGATTCGCTCTCGGTGAGCGGAACCGCGGGCGCCGTGATCTCCTCGCTCATCCCCCGAGCAGGTTGTAAACGATCAGGTCGATCAGCTTGATCCCGATGAACGGGGCGATGATGCCGCCGAGGCCGTAGATCCACAGGTTGCGGCGCAACAGCGCGCTCGCACCGATCGGCCGGTAGCGCACCCCCCGCAGGGAGAGCGGGATCAGCAGCGGGATGACGAGCGCGTTGAAGATGATCGCCGAGACGATCGCCGACTGGGGGTTGCCCAGATTCATGATGTTGAGCACGTGCAGTGGACCCTTGCCACCCGGGGTCGTCGCGTAGGTGGCGACGAAGATGGCCGGCAGGATCGCGAAGTACTTGGCGACATCGTTGGCGATCGAGAACGTCGTCAGCGCGCCGCGTGTGATCAGCAGCTGCTTGCCCACCTCGACGATCTCGATCAGCTTCGTCGGGTTGGAGTCCAGATCGACCATGTTGCCGGCCTCGCGCGCGGCCTGGGTGCCCGTGTTCATCGCCACACCGACATCGGCCTGCGCGAGCGCCGGGGCGTCGTTTGTGCCGTCGCCGGTCATCGCCACCAGCCGCCCATCCGCCTGCTGCTCGCGGATCAGCGCGAGCTTGCGCTCGGGGGTGGCTTCGGCCAGGAAGTCATCGACACCTGACTCTTCGGCGATCTTGGCGGCGGTCAGGCGATTGTCGCCGGTCACCATCACCGTCTTGATGCCCATCGCACGCAGCTGCTCAAAGCGCGCGGCCATGCCCTCCTTGATCGTGTCCTTGAGGTAGATGACGCCCAGCACCTGGTTGTCGCGCGAGACCGCGAGCGGCGTGCCGCCCTCGTTGCCTATGCGATCGAGCTGGGCCTGCAACTCTGGCGGCGGAGAGCCACCTTCGCTCTTTACGAGGTCGATGATTGCGTCGCCTGCGCCCTTGCGCAGGCGACGGCCGTCGATGTCCACGCCGCTCATCCTGGTCTGCGCGGTGAACGGCACGAACTCGGCCTGGATCGAGGTCATGTCGTGCTCGCGGATTCCGTACTGCTTGGCCAGCACGACGATCGAGCGCCCCTCGGGCGTCTCATCGGCGAGCGAGGAGAGCTGCGCGACCTCGGCGAGCTCTGACTCGGGCACGCCGGGCATCGGCACGAACTCCGAGGCCAGGCGGTTGCCGATCGTGATCGTGCCGGTCTTGTCGAGCAGCAGCACATCGATGTCGCCAGAGGCCTCCACGGCGCGGCCGGACAGCGCCAGCACGTTGCGGCGCACGAGGCGGTCCATGCCGGCGATCCCGATCGCCGACAAGAGCGCGCCGATCGTGGTCGGAATCAGCGCGACCAGCAGCGCGATCAGGGTGGTCTCGGAGATAGTCGTCCCCGCGAACAGGCCGAACGGCCGCAGCGTCGCGACCACTATCACGAAGATCAGGGTCAGCGCCGCGAGCAGGATGTTCAGCGCGATCTCGTTCGGAGTCTTGCGCCGCTCGGCTCCCTCGACAAGGGCGATCATGCGATCCATAAAGGACTGGCCGGGCTCCTGGGTGATTTCGACGACGATCTCATCAGAGGTCACGCGCGTGCCGCCGGTGACCGCGCTTCGATCGCCCCCGGACTCGCGGATCACAGGCGCAGACTCGCCGGTGATCGCCGACTCATCCACTGTGGCGATGCCCTCGATAACGGTGCCGTCACCGGGGATCAGCTCTCCCGCCGGCACCACCACAACGTCGCCTCGCACGAGCTCGGCCGCCGCCTTCGTCGAGCCGTCGCGCATCGTGGCGACCGTCTCCTTGCGCATCGTCCGCAACGTGTCGGCCTGCGCCCGGCCGCGACCCTCCGCGAATGCCTCGGCCATGTTCGCGAACACGACCGTCAGCCACAACCAGAACGCGATCGTGAACGTGTACCACGCTTCCTCGTGGCCGCCACCGAGCGGCTTGCCGCCGAACGCCTGGATCAGCCACGTGACCGTCGTGATGGCCGAGCCGATCTCCACCACGAACATCACCGGGTTGTGGATCTGCACCCGCGGGTCGAGCTTCTTGAAGCTGTCGAGCAGCGCGCGCCAGACGATGTCCCGCTGGAACAGCGAGATGGCCTGCCTTTCGTGGGTCGCCGGCACTTGCGCGGACATCAGCCTTTTCCTCCTGTGAGGCGATCGAGTGCGAGGTTGAGCTCGAGCACGTTCACTCCTTCCTCGCCGGAGAAGCCCAGCCCGCGTCCCGAGGTGTACTTCGAGATCAGGCCGTCGACCGTCGCCCGCGAGAGGCCGCGCACCGCGGCCACGCGGTAAGCCTGGATCAAGGCGTTCGCTTTGGAGATTTCAGGGTCGAGTCCCGAGGCCGAGGTGTTGACCGCATCGACCGGGATCTTCGCGACGGTCAGCCCGGGGGCATAAGGCCGCTTGCTCGGCGCTGTGTTCAGTTCGATGTAGGCCTTGATGTTTTCTTCGTCGGCTTCCTTGGTCTTCACGCTGTTGGGCCCGTGGTTTGAGAAGGTGCTCGCGGCGGCGTTGTATGCGCCGCCTTCAGTGGCAGACGGACGCGTCTGGAAGTAGCGCGGGTCGGCTTCTGTCACCACCGCGCCTTTTACTACCTTGGGCTTGCCGTTCTTTTCGAGCACCGGTGTCCCGAAGTTCTGGCCGATCAGCTTCGAGCCGACAAGCTTGCCGTCGAGGTGGATCTGCTGTCCGTTGGCGTTGCCGGGAAAGGCGACCTGGCTGATGCCCGTGATGGCAAGCGGGTAGACGAGCCCGAGCAGGATCGCGAAGACGATGACCCCGATGACCGATGTGATGATGTCGCGTTTCATGTCAGTAGAGGTGTCCGGTCAGGCCCTGGACGATCGGGCCAAGTAGGAGGGCGGGGAAGAACGTCAGGGCACCGACGAGGATGATCACCCCGATCAGGAGCACTGCGAACGTTGGGTTGTCGGTGCGCATCGTGCCGAGACCCGCGGGCGTGACGCGCTTGCCCGCGAGAGCGCCGGCGACGGCGAGCGCGAACAGGATCGGGGCATAGCGCGCGAAGATCATGTCAAAGCCCCCGAGCAGGTCGGCGAAGGTGATGCCGTGCGAGCCGAGGCTGCCGGCGTTCGGCTGGATGAAGCCTGTGTAGCCGGCGAACGCGGAGCCGTTGTTGTTCGCCTGGGAGAGGTAGGCGTAGAAGCTCTCAGAGAAGGCTTGCGGCGTATGTATCCCCAGCTTGGCGGAGGTCGCCACTTCGGAGATCGATGCACGCCCGGATTTGCTCGCGGTGGCCAGCGCCGTGCAGAACAGCGCGGCGAGCGGCGTGATCAGGATGCCCAGCCCGGCGAGCTTTATCTCCCTGGCCTCGAGCTTCTTGCCGAGCCACTCCGGCGTTCTTCCCACCATCAGCCCGCCGATGAACACCGCCAACAGGACATACAGGAGGATCGAGTAGAGACCCGTGCCGACGCCGCCGAAGATCACCTCTGAGGCGGACAGGTTGGCAAAGGGCACAGCTCCGCCGATGCCCGTGAACGACTCGAGCGCGCTGTTGACGGCGCCGCAGGAGGTGACGGTCGTCACGACGTCGAACAGCGCCGAGCCGGCGATCCCGAAGCGCTGCTCCTT
>Ga0182024_10000421_pt1 | contig 109301 bp, 86 predicted proteins | sample P32metaG_FD_120480 | JGI IMG/M metagenome (GOLD analysis project Ga0182024, IMG submission 120480) | Permafrost microbial communities from Stordalen Mire, Sweden - P3-2 metaG (Illumina Assembly) | ecosystem: Environmental > Terrestrial > Soil > Wetlands > Permafrost | place: Sweden: Stordalen... | reverse complement strand
GGAGCCGAGACCGTTCTGGCGGAGCAGCCGGCGAAGTGTCTCCCGGCCGAGCGAAATACCTTCGATCTCGCCAAGCTTCTCACAGAGATGATGATCGTTAAAACCAACATAGCGGGTGCGGGCGAGATGCAGGATACGGTCCCGCATACGTGCAGGAAGGCGGCGCGGGCTAGGCCGACCGCGACTGGCGTGTGCCAGAGCCGCCTCCCCGTCTTCGCGCATTCGTTTCCTCAAGCGCTTAATCTGGCGCACGCTCAAGCATAGGAGTTCGGCGGCTCTGACACACACCGCCTCTCCCTTCAAGGAAGCAGAAATTACCGCCACTCGTTGCAACTCTTTCTGGCTCACGGCGAATGTCTCCCTGTTCATGGGGTGACATTTTCACCGGGCTGTTAAGGGGTGACAGAATTATTGGGCCAAGACATACAGCTCCGGACCACTTTACAGCTTTGCTATGCGCGTCGTAATCTGAATATCACCATGTGGAATATTGAAGAGCGATTTTCTCCCAACGCGATAGAGGGACTAGCGGCGCTGGGATTTGCGGTGGGCAGTACCCGCGGGGTTGTGCGCGTTGAAAAATATGGGGCTGGAGCCGAATTTCGCCAGGACCCCGACGGCAAATACCGGCTTACGATCCCTCCCACGATTATGCTGAACGGGAAGTTCACGCGGTTGTGGGACGCTGGTTATCAGAAATTTTTGCTCACCGACGATGGACTAAAGTTTCCCGCGCTGGCGAAACATCTCGAAGGTCTGCGCAAATTCAACGAAGAGTTGCGCACTGCCCTGGGCGTGCCAACGTTCTATAACGAAGCCATCGGCTCGGTCAGCCAGGTCAGCGTGTATGATCGCGTAAAAGGCCGGCAGGGCGATGTTCCAGACGAGACCGTGGGAGCTCACGGGCCGAACATCGGGCATTAATCCACGGCTCTCGCGTTAATTTCCCCATATTTTATCGATCGAAAAATCGAACGTCTTACGAAGCCCTTCCGTCAGGATGCGTCCTCAAGTTGTCGGCGAAACTGTTCTAGGTTAACTCTATGCTTTGCTGCCTTTTTGCGCCCAATATAAATTACAGGAATGTCGCAGCCGAAGCGTTCTATCAGCGTGACATCACCCTCAATGTCAATCTCGCGAAGCGTCGCGCGGAATTCTCGCAATAGTGGAGCAATGGCGGTCTTGGCTTCGTCGCACAGGTGGCAATCCTTCCGGCTATATATGGTTACTTCTGGACCATAGTGGGATGCCGTCGATGCCGCGGCGGCGCGTTTTGGTGATGCGTCGTTCATCAGCAGTAGCCTTCGCAGTGCATAAACGCATCATACCCGTTGTGCCTCGGCAACTGCGAACTAGCTAGCAGATAAGCAGGCATAATAGTCGCCAGAGGATAGAGTCTATGGGTCGTGTCGTGGCGTTGATGGATGATATTTTTTTCCAGATGAAAGTGGCGGAGACCGCCAAGCATCTGGGGATTGAATTCAAGGTGGCCGCCAATACAGATGCGTTGCTGGGCTTGTTAGAGCCGCGCCCGCAATTGGTAATCGTTGATCTCAACGCGCGCAATCAACCCATCGACGCCATCGTAAGATTGCGCGCAGCATCGAAAGACATTCGCGTAGTGGCATTTCTTTCTCACGTGCAAAGAGAATTAGCCGAGCAGGCGAGAAATGCAGGGTGTGACGAGGTCATGCCCAGGTCGAGCTTCACACAGAATCTCGCCGAAATATTGAGTCCCGCGAAGGCTTGAAATGAAATTTCTGAGTGCACCTTTCTCGGAGCCGTCGTTGTTCGGTTTCGGCGCATTCATCTTGCTGATGGCCGTTTTAGCGACGCACGCGCGGGCACAGGAATCCTCTTCCCGGCCTGGCGATGCGCCCACAAATCGAGAGAATTTGCCTAGCGTGCCTACGGCCAAAGGCGCCGGCGGTACTGCAACGCAACCTGTTGCGGCAAACGGCCCAGCCACGGCGCTTCGCGATGTTTTGCAAGCCGCCTGTTCCCAAGACGCGCAAGAGTTTTCGCGATATCTGACCGCGCGCAGCAAAGAATCATTCGCACGGCTTGCACCGGCAGCGCGCGTGGCCTTGATGAAACGCTTTGTGCTGTTGAACGTGCCGGGCCAGGCCACCGCCACCGCGAATCCCGCTGGCCGTCCGATAGTCCGCTGCGAAACGCCGGACGTGACCACCGAAATGTCCATCGGCGGAACAGACTCGCGCGATAATCTGGCGTTCTTGCCCATGGAGTTGCGCGATGTTACCGATTCGACTGGAGCAAACGTGCGCCAGATCAGCATGGGCTTGGTGCGCGAAGATGGCCAGTGGCGCTTGTTGTCCATTGGCGTTCTGCTCCTGGATCTTCCTTCCTTGGAAATCGAATGGGATGCACAAGAAGCAGAAGCGAATGAGATCACTGCGCTCGGAAATCTTAGAAGACTAGCCGACGCCGTGGAGACTTATCGGGGAACATATTTTCGTTTGCCAGAATCGCTGGCCAAGCTAGGTCCCCCCCCCGATTCTTCCGCGAAGAAAACGCAGTCGAAAAACCTCGGCGCAACTCGTGAGCATGCCGGGTTGGTAGACGAGCAGCTCGCCAGCGGCGACAAAGATGGGTACGAGTTTCGCATCATCATCGCGAGCGCTGACACGCTGGGCGCTCCAGCTAAATATCAACTGTCGGCAATCCCATCCTCCTATGGCCGAACCGGCAGGCGGTCCTTCTTCCGCGATGCCGACGGCGGATGGCACGCCGCGGACCACGGTGGCGCCGTGGGCAGCGCCTCCGACCCTGTTGTGCAGTAAATCCAAATCTTCATTATTTTCGTCCAATCCCGGACGACGCCAGCCAGCAATCAACCCGCATTTTGTTATGAATTTCGCGGCTTTCGCTTTCGATTCGCCTTGCGCGCCCTCGCAGTGCCGTCTAACCTAGGTTGCTATCCGTCGGCAGGCACATATCTAATCGTGAGGAGTCACCATGGCGTCTTCGGTCTGGAAGGGCTATCTGTCGTTCGGGCTGCTTTCGATTCCTATTCGCCTCTTCACCGCCGCGCGCGGTGAACGCATCAGCCTCAATCAGCTCCACGAAGTATGCCACACGCGCATAAAGATGCCGCTGTTCTGCCCCACTTGTGATCGCAAAGTGGAGCGCTCGGAAATCGTCAAGGGCTACGAGTACGAGAAAGATCAATACGTGCTGTTTAGCGATGAAGATCTCGACAAAATTGAGCCGGACTCGGCGCGCGCGATGGAAATTCTCGAATTCGTGAAAGTGGATGAAATCGATCCGCTGTATTACGACGCCTCGTATTACTTGACGCCGGAAGACGAAGGCAAGAAGGCCTACTCGCTTTTGTTGAAGGCCATGGAAGAGTCGGGGTATGCCGCCATCGCCAAAGTAACCATGCACCAGCGTGAGCACATCGTGGTGATCCGCGCACGCGAGCAGGGCATGACGCTGCACACCATGTTTTATCAGAGCGAAATACGCGAGGTTGCGGAATTTACCCACCAGGACAAAGTGGAACCCAAGGAACAGGAAAAGAAGCTGGCCATGCAATTAATCGAAAGCCTGGCAGCTACTTTCGAGCCGGAAAAATATCGTGACGAGTATACCGAAAGCATGCGCTCGCTGATTGCCGCCAAACAAAAGGGCCAGGAAGTCACCGCCACAACCCACACCGTTCGCGCGCCAGTCATCGATCTGATGGATGCATTGCGCAAGAGCATCAATGCCAAACCGGCCGCCAGCGCTAGCAAGAAGCCTCCGGTGCGTTCCATCTCTTCGGCTTCTTCGGGGTCACAAGCAACGCAATCAAGTCGCAAGTCCAGCAAAAAGGCGGTAGGCTAGTTTTTATTTGATGGCAACGACCGATCGATTCTCGCGCCTTGAATTTCAACGCATGCTCGATGTGACCGAGAAGCAGTTAAATTACTGGGAAAAATTGCGTCTGGTAGCGCCGCGAAAAAGTGGCGTCGAGAAATCTTACGACTTCCGCGACCTGATCACTCTCCGCACAGCCAAGCAACTCATTGAAAAAGGGGTTCCAGCGCAGCGTCTGCAACGCTCCATCGTGGCCTTGCAACAAAAGCTTGCCGAGGTCCAGTCTCCCCTAACCGAATTGCGAATTCGTTCAAATGGCCGGGACGTTATCGTGGAGCGCGCGGGCGTGCAGCTCGAACCGATATCCGGACAGATCATGCTCAATTTTGAGACTCGCGAGTTAACCGAAAAAGTTCGCATGATGCCACGGCGCAGCGCGAATGATTGGGTGGCCCTCGGCGTAGAACGCGAAGAACGAAGTTCATCAAAGGCGGGACCGCGTTTCGCCGCGGAAGCTTATCATTCCGCTCTGGAGACCGACCAGAACAACGTGGATGCGCTGAACAATTTGGGCACGCTTTCTTACGAAGAGGGCAACCTCGAAGATGCAATAGCGCTTTTCCGGCACGCCGCGAAGCTACATCCCGACCACATGTTGTCACACTTCAATCTTGGGAGCGCGCTCGAAGAAACCGGGCACGACGAGCAGGCCCGCCGGCATTTGCGGCGCGCCGTACAGCTTGATCCGGAACATGCCGACGCGCAGTACAACCTGGCCTTTGTATGCGACAAACTCGGCGCGTATGTTGAAGCTCGCCGTCACTGGCAAAGGTATTTGGAGCTGGATCCTGACAGCTCCTGGTCCGCATACGCACGCCAGCGGCTAGCCTGCCAAAAATAAACGGCATTCGCGGCGTTAAGAATTTATCGCTCTAGTGATTTGACCGGCCGTTGACTCGGCGTACTGGTCAGCGGACCGGGGCGGTTGCTACTCCAACGGTTTTATCCGCGCCACCGTAGTAAAAGAGCCAGCGTTTGCCGTCGCGCACCGCACCTTCCACGAACACCACATTCGGAACTTGCCCGATTTTTTCCCACTCCATCTCTGGGCCGAATACGGGCTGATCAGAGCGCGCAAGAACTTTGGTCGGATCTTTCTTGTCAAACAACGCCCAGCCGGTTGAATAAACCAGATTGTCGGCCGCGCCGTTGTAAATTAAAAATATGCCTTCCCGCGCAATAACTGGCGGCGGCCCTGGCTCCACAACTTGTGAATCGAACGAGCCGGGACGGCTGGCCAAGACGGGATGGTCCAATGCTTCCGTCCAGTGCAACAGATCTTCAGAGAAAGCTACGCCCATCTGGCTGTCTTTACCTTTGGCGTCGGCCAGATAATACATCCAATACTTGCCGTTGATTTTTTCTGGCACCATCGCGCCAGACTTGGTCCACTTCACATTCCATTTGCCCTTGTACGCGGGGACGATGATGCCGTGGCGCTCCCAATGAATCAGATCCTTGCTCGTTGCCAGACAAAGCTGTGCATCTTTTTTGTCGGCGGCCGCACCGTCGACGTTGTTGTATCCCGTATAGGTCAAATAATAGATATCGCCAAATTTTTGCAACCTGGGGTCTTCCACCCCGCCGCCCTTTTCATACGGAGCTTCTGCTGTAAGCACCGGAGTTGGCCGCCGGTTGAAATGAATGCCATCTTCGCTGGTGGCGTATCCCAACGAAGAAGTGCCTTGATGATCTTGCGCGCGATAAAGCATCACGAACTGGCCATCTTTTTTTACCACCGAGGGATTAAACGTTCCGGCCGATTCGAATCCGTTTCCTTGTGGCAAAAGGATGGGCTCGGTGGAAAGATGAGTCCATTTTCCAAATGGCGGCGCGAAGGCGGCAGCTGCTACGATTGCAAGCAAAATTAACGTTACCCCAATAGCAATCGATGTTCGTAGCGAATGGCCTCTTAAAAAATTAAGTTTCACCATTTGGCAGAATTCCTTTCCTTACCATTGATCGGAAATTTCGGAACCTCGTAGCTACGCAAAAAAAGCCAACTCCTGTATCAGCGTTCAGCTTGCAACTGCAGGAACGATCGTCCCTGAATCTGTAAACCCGCACCCACGGGCTTGCCGTTCGCAGTCAGGCGTGCGGTCCGCTCCCGCGCCGCCGGGATGGTGATGACCGCGGAACGACTGGCAGGCGTGGGATTGAACAAAATGAAGTTCAATTTTTGCGGCGGGAAACCCTTGGCATCAGTGATGTCCAGCAGGTCCAGATTCACGAGCATCAGTTCGCGGTCATCCACTTTTCCTAATGCTTCAAACATCAGGTACATCCACAGCGATTCGCCGGCGCCGTAAATCTCCTTGCCTACATTGCCGGTTTGCCCGCCAAGCTCGAGAGTGCCCAGATTTTCAAATGGAATAAAAGGCGTGGCTTTTCCGCCGGCGCCTGAACAATTCTGGAAAAAATAAAAATTGTTGCGGCGCTGCTGATCCATGAACCGCAGCAGTCCATCGAACACGATGCCGCGCTTCATAATGCCGGTCCAGGGGAGGATGGCTTCGACATTTTCTTTGAACGCGGGATAAAGAATGGAAGCCGCGGCTTGCACCATTCCGCGTATTTCGTGCGATTTTTGGCTGGGATCAGAAAACCAATAAAACATGCGCAGCTGCTCATAAAGCAGGTAGTTGCATTCCGCCTGCATGTCGAGTTCGGCGGCTGCCAGCGCGCCGTAGGCAAGTTCCTGTGGCTCGTGAAAGAGTCTGTCCGCAGGCACGGTGTACAAAACGCGAACCCCGCCACGCGCCTCTTCCAGATAATGCGCGTCACCGGTCAATCTGTGCGCCAGAATCGCGGCCCACGCATATAAACCGCCGACGGCGTAGTTTGTGCCGGCTCCTTCCGCGCGAAGAGTCGTGACCTGGTAATAAATGGGAAAGAGATAGTTGTATTGCTGAGCCATTTTCTGCGCAGTGCCCAAGGCCTCGAGAAAATGATCGGTAACCTCTTTCATTCCTGATAGCGAACCGATCATCGGATACTTGATGAGCCCGTTCTCGAACGGGTACCAGGAGTCGGCTCTCTCATCTGGCGAGCGTTTGAAATCATTGCTGATGCTGTGAGTGCTGGGATTATAAAAACCGGGGAGATCGCTCAGAAGATATTTGCATTCCAGTTCGAAACTTGGAGAAGGATGCAGCCTCAGGTAAAGCAGCGACGGCCAAAGCACATCCGCAAGAGTCATCAATTCAAAATTGTCGCCAGCTTGTTTCCAGATTTGCGAGCTTTCTTTGACGTATGCGCGCAATCCGCGATGGCCGGCGGCTTCGGCCACGGTGGCGTCCTGATTCTGCAAATCACGAACGGTGCCGGCGGCGAACTCCGCCCAGCTAGTGGCGCAGGGCGGCCAGGAAAGCCTTTCTTCAAAAAGCGGAAGAAGCGCTTCCATCCAGCGACTGACGGCTTCCTGCTCAGTGATAAGGCGCGTAAGCGGCCGCTGCAGCAACCAGTAGCTAAAACTGATCTCGCCGGCGGGGAGAATATTTCCGGTGGCTTGATCGGCCAGCAGTCCAATGCCCTGCCGCTGGGTTCCGTCTTTCTCGAAGCGAGAAATGCTGGAGCAGCGGTAGACCAGGAAACGCGGTAAATTTTCAGCAGACATCCACCGCATGTCGTCCATATCAAAAAACAGCATGGTCTCGACGCCAAGATTCTGATCGAGGAGATACACAGCAGGAAGATCGTTGCCTCCGGTCCCCAGGGAATTGCGCGTAGGCTGGCTGAGCAGCACGCGTCTCCAGCTGCCGGATTGCCCCTCCATCAAAGTCGAATTTGAACTGAGCCACGTGATTATTTGGGGCTCGACTCCACTTTTCTGCTGCAGTTTAAGTGGAGCAGGTAGCCTTAGCGTGGTACGAAGGTGAATCCAGGGGAACGGCTGTTCGGCGGGTAAAGGACGGACCTCAGCACTCCAATCGTATTTCAGAATTTTTCCATCCGCGCCTTCAGCTTCAGCGCTTCCTTCGCATCGAATATTCGATCCGTCGCGCTTTACACGTTGAGTGACCAAGGGAAACGACGCACCAGTAATAAACGGCACATCGGCTAGTGTGGCGGGCTTCCATTCGGAACCAACACGAAGAAAATTCTGGAATGAGAGCGGCGAGCCAATAGGCGCGACGCGCAGCTGTTGACCACCAGCGTCAATATTTAAGGGTGCAGAATCGTCTGTAGATTGAAAGTGTGCTCCGTCGGTGGCGGTTGCAACGAAAGCAATTCGCTCGTGAAGAGCGGCGCAAGCCGGTGCTGCGCTTGCAGCACTGGCCAGCAGAGTCTTGACAAAAAATCGCCGATTGAGAGCGCTCATGTGGGCAAACCTGGAGCGGGAGTAATGCGAAGGTGCAGCTCCGGAGCTGCACCCTCACCTGTATTAATAAGCGATCTTCAAAGCAAACTGAATAGTTCGTGGAGCACTGGCATTAGTAATGGCGCCGAACCCGCAGGCAAAAAAGACACCAGGACCGCTGCATCCCGGCGCGCCAAGCGGAATAAATGGGCTGTTCAACTGGGGACTTCCAGAAACCGCTTGATAAATGTGGCGGTTAAAGATATTGAAAAATTCCGCGCGGAAGTCGACAACAGCCCTCTCACCGAAGAGTCTGGTTTTCTTCCCTAGCGTGAAATCTTCATTGCGATTTCCAAAACCCCGAGCGGCGGATAACGACCGCGGTTCATCACCGAAAGTGAAAGGTGCTGGTTGCGCGAACGCAGCGGGGTTCCAGAACGGCGTGGTCATGGGGTTGAAGTTGGACTTGTTGGTCTCAGACACGCCGGGAACAATATTCACGCGCGCAGCTCCGGTGAAATGGCATCCGGCAAACAAAACGTCGCCTGCTGTGCCATTGCATGGGCCGTATACTTCCGTGGGCTGCCCTGAGGTATAGGTCAAGATCGTTGCCGCATACCAGCCGCCCAGCACGCGGTCTGAAACGCCGCCTTGATTCACCCAGCGCTTTCCGCGTCCCACTGGCAATTCATAGAAAAAGCTGGCGACCAGGGTTTGCGGCGTATCCAGTTCGCTGACCGCTTTTTCCGCCGAACGATCGTACGAGTTTTGACCAATGAATTCATTGGTGCCAACGAAACCCGAAACACCGGGCCCCGCTGAGTCAGCATCCGTGAGATTCTTCGAAACGGTGTAGGAAACCAGGAAACTTAGACCTGAGGATAAGCGCTTGTTCGCTTGCAGCTGCATCGCGTGGTAAGTGGAGTTGCCAGTGCGATCGGGAGTGAAAGAATTATCTTCCTGGTTGAAGTCACCGTACTGCGGGAACGGTCGCAGGGCCTGGTTGATCTGTCCCGTGAAGCCCGGGTACGGCAGCGTGACACCGGCAGCTATGGCTGCGGGGCACGTTCCCGTCGTGAGGCAGGTAACATTCATCGTCAAGTCGTTACCCAGCGAAAGATAAGAGGGATTCACCTGGTTCGGAATAATGTTCAACGCCGGGAGATGAGTTCCTTTAGACCCGACGTAAGCGATGCTCACCATGAGGTTCGAGGTGATTTGGCGCTGGATATCCAGATTCCAGGTCTGTATGTCAGCAGGGCGCCCAGTGTTAGCTGGAACGAGAATCACTCCGTTGCTGCCATTTTGCCCGTCCGGAGTAAAAGGCCCAGACAACGGAAAAATGCGCGTCACCCCGTTATCAATCTGGATCGGGCCACCGTTCGTTGGACTAATGGTCTGCTTGTTAAAAAATCCCAAGCCGTCCTGATCGGCATACGATCCTTCTTTAAGGGGTTCGTAGAAAATGCCGTAGCCGCCGCGAATCACAGTCTTGTCATTGATGCTGTAAGCGAAGCCCACGCGCGGACCGAACGCCTTGGTATAAAGATCCTGCGGACGCGTCTGTCCGTTGCGTCCGGTTCCGGTTCCAAAATAAGTGTAGGCTCCTAGGATTCCGCCCGCGCCAGGATTTGGAAGAGTGGGATCAACAGCGGAAAATCGGTCAAAAGCTTCGGAAGCCGGCAAGTCAATGTCATAACGCAGGCCATAATTTAAAGTCAGCCGGGGCCGAATTTTGAAGGTGTCCTGAGCATAGAGCGAATAATCTTTATAACGCACGCCGCTGAAGTCTCCGTAATTCAGCGTCGAGGTATTTACCAGGCCGAAGAGTGCGCTAGCCACCGGATTCCCGCCCACGCCATTCAAACTGGTCTCCTGGGAATTGAAATCGAACTCACCAGAAGATTGCGTGAGGCGGCGCACATTGAACTGCAGGAACCGCATCTCACCGCCAAACTTCATATTGTGCTTGCCTTTGACCCAGCTCACGGATTCGTTCAGTTGGAACACATTGTCAGCGAACTGCGAATCGCCGCAGTTATTCAGCAAATTCTCATACGGAGTCCCGGTGAACTTGACGCACGGGAAAGTGGTTTCTTGCACGCCTGTGAGTCCGATCTTCTGAGGATAGTTGTCGCCAATACCGTTGGAGAGTTCCCCACGGTAACGCCGGCTGAATCCAAAGAGGATTTGGTTTACCAGGGACGGAGTGATGATGTAATTGTCGCTGATGCGCGCATAGCGGGTATTCTGCGGGGTCACGGATCCAAAAATCGGACCGAGATTCGAAGTGCCTCCGGTGTTGGTGTTGTCGTAGTCAAAACCGCCGGAAATTCTGTGTTTTTCAGAAATAATTTGATCGATCTTGATATCAAAGATATTCGCCGTCGTACTGTTAATGCTGGTATCGACAACATTGTTAGTCAAAGCGCCGTTCGTTGCAGGCAGCAACGCAAAAATATTGCTGACCACCTTGCTGGGCGTGAAATTTGGATCATTGGTCAGTATGTCGCCAGGAATGGGTAGGTGCGTAGTAGGGTCGTAAAGCTGGGTTGCCGGAAGCAGCGCGGAAAAATCGCCTTTACGGAACGCCTCATTGGGTACGCTTTGCAGGGAAGTGCCGCCTGTTCGAAAGCGAAACCCCTCGTAGTCGAAAAAGAAAAACGTTTTGTCCTTGCCATTATAGAGGTGCGGAATCCGGACGGGGCCGCCAAAGGTAGCTCCGAAATCATTTTGCGTGTTTACGGATTTTCCGACGTCAGCGGTATTGTTCGTCCAGCTGTTCGCGTCCAAGGCGCGGTTACGGAAAAAATCATAAACTGAAAAATGCAAATCGTTGGTGCCGGACTTCATCGTAAGGCTTACGATTCCGTCCCCAGATTCTCCATACTCGGGCGAGAAGTTACTTTGCAGCACCTTAAATTCCTGAACTCCCTCTGTCGAAACTCCTTTATTCCACTGCGTATTCGGTGACACCAGCGAGATGGAAACTCCATCAACGAGGATGTCGGTGCCGCCTTCCTGCCCTCCGTTGACCTTGAAATCGTCCGTCGAGTTATCGCCCGGATTGTTCCCCACTTTTCCTATGAAGCCTGGAACAAGCGTAATAAACTGCACCGGGTTTCGCACCGTGCCGCTAACCTCAAGCGGCAAATTCTCCACCAAGGTTTGCTGCACGGTCGCGCCGATATCGGAAGTAGCCGTTTCGAGTTGGCTGGCGTCCGCCGAAACCGTGACGTTTTCCGAGACTCCTCCGAGTTGCATTTGAATATCGAGAGCAACCGTACTGCCGGTCTGTACCGTTACGCCCTCGCGCACGTAACTTTTCATGTTGGGGCCATCAACGGTGACCGAGTATCGGCCGGGGGGCATGTTAGCGAGGGAATAGAGGCCCGCATCACTCGTCACAGTGGCAACGGAAAGCCCAGTGTTCAGATTGCGACCGGTTACGTTCGCGCCGCCCACGGGTGCGCCGCTCGGGTCAGTTACTGTTCCCTGAATGCTGCCGTTTGTAGTTTGAGCTCGAAGGCCTGCCGCCGAAAAGAGCAACAAAAACGCGAGAGTGCACACTAATATCTTCAATGGATTCCCCTTGGCTGGTTCTGTCGTGATTTGACTCTGGTTAACGCGGACGCAGAAGTCGCGGAGTTAAATGACCCAGAACCGAGCACCCCAAAATATGCCTGCCGCGCCTAGTGGTTTTATACTAGACGTTGTTGCATGCATACTCGGCCTGTCGTGCAATAAAGGCAAGGGTCTCACACGTGAATTCATTGTGATTCACAAACCATAGGAGCCGTTAACCGGACAATCGGGCTGAAACTAAACCGCTTAACTCCGAGCTGAATAAAATCTCTAACAAATACAAATGAGCCATTCTGATGCGTTACATCACGATTTCGAACTAATCCCTGAAGTGATTTTCTAGCAATTATCAGGATCCATGCTTGCCGTTCGCACTCCTGCCATCTCCAGCGCCTGCAGCACAAACGAATTCCATGCGAAAACTCGGTGGTATCCAAAGTAAGGATTAGCCGCCTCTGTAGTGATATATTCCTGGCTGGTTGGGAATTCCGGTGCGATGTTCAACTCAGCCCACAAGCGATTTGCGATGGCCTCTTTCGCCGGGCTCCATCCATGAAGCATGCCGGTAACGTACCCGCAAATCTCGATACGCATCCAGGAGCCCCCGTTGTAATAGATTCCATCCGCGCCATGGTTCGCATACGTGGCGGCGAACGAATCGCTAATCATGGGGTGCCATTTTTCGTCGAAATAACTCCACTTCTTGCCATATTCATCGGGTTTATCGGGCCCGCGAAGTCCAATAAGAATTGGACGCACGGTGCCTTTGGCTTGAGGGAACGGACATTCGGCGCGCGGCATCATCACTGGTATGCGATCGAGATGATTGACTACCATCTCGTCGGTAAGAAGTTTGCGGTTGAACAGCCACAGAGAGAGATACTCGGGGAAAATTTCGGCAAAACCGATGGCATCGTCAATGCTTCGTGCCGGGCGAAGAAACTTCTTCGCCGGATCGTAATAACTGCGGTAGAGCTCTTCCGCTCGGGCAAGCCGTGATTCCTGAATCGTTTCGCTCACACCCGCAATCTGAAGCTCTTTGATGACGCGCAGGGTAACCGCCAAAATCCCCTGGTTTTCGCAAATTACCGAAGTGCCTTCTGGATACCGAATGACGTCCAGTTGGCCCATGACAAACTGCGCCCAACAAAGCCCGTCGGAATGGGGATCGTATGTTTTGAGGCAATATTCCGCGGCTCTACGCACTTTTGCCGTCGGCAACTTAGTGCCGAAGCGCCTCTTATTCAGCAAAGCCCACATTAACCACAGTGGAGTGGAGTCATTGGATTTGCGCTCTACATTGGCCAGGTTTGGTTCCACCAATGTGTTAATTGCGCCATCCTCGCCCTGATTTTCCGCCCATGTATTGAACACGCCCTCATTGAGTTCGCGGTTGTGAATGCCATTCAGCGCAAAAAAACTATCGCGCATATACATCTCTCCGGCAGCCGAATACCAAATGCTGGGCGCCAGGATCGGTCGAAAACTCTCAGGACTGGCAATCCAGGACAGCATCATCAAGTCGGCGTAAACGACCTTCTCTGTATCTCCTCCCTTGAGGCCCAGACCGTCAGCGAGATTGATCTGGCTCGCCAGGCGATGACCTCGAATGGTGTCCTGAACTTTGTCATCCGCAAAAATAAAAACCGTTTTCTCGCTGGCCTGCCCCATTTCCAGCCGGTGATAAGGTTGACTGCGAGTGGCCAGGCGTTCAATCCGCAAGCCCTGGATTTCGATTCTCACGGAACTTTCGGACGCATCCAGGGTTTTGCCTTGCTCCGAAGGCGCAACCGAAATGAACACCGCGCAGCGGTTCCCTCGCAATCCCGGAAAGAAGACTGTGGATTTAAAATCGTTCCAGGTGTCCGGTGACGGAGGAAGTGCGTCGTTGTACAACGTGATGTCGGTAATCTTGCGCAATTGCTCGTCGATGTTCCAAATTTCGATCGCTACCGGCACTGGCGAGCGATACTTCACGTTCATGGAGTAGAGTCCCGGGCTTTCCGCCATAAACGGAATGAGAGCTCCATTCTCGGAGTTCTTGGTGGACAAGGCCGTCACGCCGCCGCCTGCTTCCAAAGCCACATCGCCGTGTTTTTTCCAGGAAGAAATGTCGGGCACCGTGATCGTCTGGCCGTTCTCATCTCCAGAAAGCTGTTCCAATAGTTCTCCAAACGTTTGCTGAACAAAAAATGCACCCTGAGCGCGCTGTTCGCGGCCCGCGGCGGAGTACAGATTGACGTCAGGGATGCGCGCGGGCGCAGGTTTGACCGGCCGGCCGTCTCGTCTCACGATTCGCGTCCATTGATTGCGGAATCCGGAATCCGTCAGCAGGCCGACGCATAATCCATTCCTGGTACGAAAACCGGCAGCCGGAAAATATTCACGTGAGGATTCTCCCTGCCAGTCCAGCTGATCAAAGCTCCAGAACTTGACTGGCTCCTCAACAGCCTCCAATCGGTTACTCAATTGATAGTGCAGCATAAACATGTCGGACTGCTGTAGCCGGATTCTCTTTCGGACCACGTGGGGAGTCACCACGGCGTAATCCACCTGCACATACACCGTGGTATTTAAATTCTCGAGCTTACATTCGCCCCGCAGTGTGACCTGTGTCGCGTTGCCGGTCCATGAGGTGGCCTTCCAGGACGCCACCCGATGCTCCACGCTGTGTTCTTCGTTCTGAAAACGTGCGGAGAATTCACCACCATTGTCATGCTGCGCAATCGCCCGGCCTTCGTAGAGAACGGCGACAGAAAATCCTTTTTTGGCATCGCCGATGACAACAAGCGAAACTCCAGCGACGTCGCTTGAAGCGGCCCTGCCACCTGCGGTGGCAAATCCAGACGCGGAGGTGAAACCTAGGGCTAAGCCGCCCTTTAGCGACTTCTGTAGGAAACGGCGTCGCGAAAACCTTTTGTCGGGCATGATACGTGACCTTCTTGCACGAGTTCCGGCGGTAAGTGTCGAGGCTTTTTCTCTTTTAAAGATAGGCGATAGTATGCGCCGCGACGAAGGGCCTCACACGTGAAAGCGTTGTGAATCACCGAAATCGAGGCCGGGCGAAAACCGGTTGAGTACTTGAAAAGTACTGTAGAACAAAGGGTTAGATGCTTGACTTGGGAGGAGCGTGTGTTAGTATTCATGCATTCAATTCCTTAATTGAATGCATCGACCACAGCATGGCTTCCGCGCAAACTTCCGTCTCGCCGCCGTTACCGACCGACAACCTTCTTAACGACGAGCGTTGGCAGCTGGTACAACGAATCATTTCTAGCCCGCCATTTCAAAAGGGCACCCGTTTACGGGATTTGCTGCAGTACGTCACGGAGCAGACCATTCGCGGTCATGCCCACGAATTAACTGAGCAACACATCGGCAATGCATTGTTCCACAAACCGTCCCATTACAGTCCCCTTGAAGATAGCTCCGTCCGGGTGCACGCCAGACAGTTACGGCTTAAGCTGCACGAATACTTCAACGAAGACGGGCGCAACGAATCGCTGATACTTGAGATACCCAAGGGTGCTTACGCGCCTTGTTTTAGAACCGTTCCGAAAACACCACCGACAGCGCCGATCGAGGTAGCGCCCAAAGTTGTTCCAGCGGCGTCCTGGCCAGGACGGGAGATGGTGCCGTGGGCCATCTGCGGCGCACTGGCAGTTTTGTGCGTGATGCTGGCGTACCGCACCGCGACGAGCGGTGGGTTGGCAAGCACGGCGGTGGCTGCCGCTGCAGAGCCGTGGCCCTTTTCTCAATTGTTCGACGCCCGTCACCAGACCATTATTGTGGTGGCTGACAGTAATTACGGTATGTCGCGCATTCTGGCGAGCCAATCAGGCTCGCTCGATCAATATCTCCGCCGCGACTTTCAACGCAGCGCGAGCACCAGCAAAGGCGGGCCGGCCGATTCGCGGCTAAGCGATTACATTTCGAATTCTACGTTAACTTCCTTCGCGGACGTTGCCGATGTTGTTTCGCTCTACAAGATGGCCGGACCATTGCAATCGCAAGTCTCCGTTCGCTATCCACGAGATTTGCGCATGCGCGATCTCGATCATAACAACTACATCTTTATCGGAAGCCCTGCTTCCAATCCCTGGGTGGCGTTGCTGCAGGACAAGCTGAATTTCCGCGAGAGCGAATCCGTCGTCGGTAAGAGCGTCAAAGTATTCGTCAACAAAAACCCTTTGCCTGGAGAACAGCCCGAATACGAAGGTCTGCGATGGACTGGAACGCAAGGGGAGGACTACGCGACGATTTCGTTGCTTCCCAATGCCACCCACGACGGCAGCGTTTTGGCGTTGCAAGGACTTCAGCAAGAAGGCACCGAAGCGGCAGGGCGTTTTCTTGCCGACGAAGAAAATCGACGCCAATTGATGAGCGCTTTGGGAATTTCTGGTCCACAAGGCACTTTGCAAAATATCTGGTTTGAAGCCCTGATCCGATCCCGCACAGTTTCCGGAGCGCCAAATTCCACGACGCTTGTTGCCGTCCGCCGCATTCAGTAGCGTTTTAGCACCAATTTCCTCGCATTGCGCCGAATGGAGTGCGGGCTTTCCATTCACAGAAATTGCGCCGTTTCACGGGTGCGTTACGGAAGTACAATGAACAAATTCTCGATTGGACTTGAGTTCGGTCATGCATCATCGATTACTTTCCGTCACTAGGTTGGCGCTTCGACTACTCGAGGGAGCACTCGCGTTCGCGACTTTGGTCGCTTTGAACCTCACTGCACAAACCGTTCCACAACAGCCCGCTTCGGAGTCCGAGATTCAATCGCACTTTGCGGCCGCCCAGCAAGCCCAGCGCAGGAAGGATTACGCGACCGCCGAGAAGGAATACCAAAGTGTAATTGGTCTCGCGCCGGAATTCGCGGAAGTGCACATGAATCTGGGCTTGGTTTACCAGCTTCAGAATCGTTATCCCGAAGCTATGACAGAATTCCGCCGCGCTCTCAAATTAAAACCGTCGCTTACTGGCGCGAATTTTTTCTTGGGAGTTGATTACTGCAAAATCGGCGAAGGCGCCAAAGCCTTTCCATATTTGAAAGCAGCACTGAAAGCCTCGCCAAACCAGCCGGAAATATGGCTGTGGCTGGCCAATGCGCACGAAATATCCGGCGACGTTGATGCCGAAGTGGCGACGATACGGCAAGCGCTGTCCTTGCAACCCAAGGACGTGGATTTGCTCTACCTGCTTGGGCACGCTTATGAACGGTTAGGTAAACAAGAGGTAGCACGTATGGAAAAAATAGCCCCGGAGTCTTTTCGAAAGGAGCAATTCCTTGCGGAAAGCTACGCGGCCAGCAATGAATGGCCCTCCGCGGTAATTCATTTCCAGAATGCCCTGGCGGCTGCGCTACAACAGCCTGGGCTCCACGTGGAGCTTGGCGAAGTGTTGTTGCACGCTGGAAAATTAAGTTTGGCTGCGCGGGAATTTGCTGACGAACTGCAGCTCAATCCGCAAAGTCTGCGCGCGCTGGTGCGGCGCGGAGAAATTGAATTGATTCAAGGGAATATTGACGCCGCATTGACGGATTGGACCCAGGCCATCGCTGTTGATGAGATGCAGGTAGAGCGGATCCTCGGTTTACGCGAAACCGGATTGGGTGATTCATCCAGCGAGCAGCTTCCCGCTGCCCTGATTACCAAAATAGAGCCTCTGTCGACCGAGCTGCAAAATAAAAATATTCCCGCCGCACGTTTGGCTATTGCATTCATCGCGGCGCAAAGTGGTAATCCTTCGCAAGTGGCTGCTGGCGACGAAAGGCTGGCAACTTCGCAAACGCAGGAACAAGCCGGCCAGCGCTGTTCGGAAGCCGCTATGAATCGCTTGCTGCAGCAAGACCGTTTCTCACAGATTGCTTTATGCGCAAACGCCGGGTTGACGTCGTGGACCTCTGCAGAAATACGAATGCAAGTTGTGAATGCGTTGTTGCAAGCGGGCGATTATGAGGTGGCGCTTCGCACACTCGACGGGCTGCCGGCGCCAGAGAGCAAATCGTTAGAGACCTTCTACTGGCGGGCGCGCTGTTACGAAAAATTGGCCACCGCCGCATACCTGAAACTTTACCAGGCAGATCCGAACTCCTATCGCTGGCATCAACTGATGGGCGACATTGAGGCCGCCAAAGGAGATGACGGAAAGGCGATAGAAGAATATCGCGCCGCAATTTTGTTGAAGCCTTCCTCGCCCAACTTGCACTACAGCTTGGGTCATCTGCTTTGGAAGGACCTGAAAGTCCCGGAAGCGCGCATCGAGCTCGAGGCCGAACTGGCGTCCAATCCGCATCACGCTGGAGCGCTGACTGATCTCGGAAATTCCTACCTCCTGGAGCACCAGCCCGAAAAGGCTTTGCCTTACCTGACTAATGCGCTCGCTGCGGATTCCGGGAATCCCGATATACATCGGGACTTGGGAACGGCGTATTCCGAACTTGGCGATTACAAAAAGGCTGAAGAAGAATTGAAAATTGCGGTGGCAACCGATCACGACGGCTCAGTGCATTACAAACTCGCTAGAGCCTATCAGGCGTTAGGACAGAAAGAGAACGCCAGCCGTGAATTTGCATTGTCGAGCTCGCTAAATCGCGAGTCACACAGCAAGTTGGAAAAGCAAACGGAACGACTGGCGGTGATTACAAATTCAACCCAGGATCCCTAGACGCCGCCAAAATTAAATGAAGCGACTTTCCCACCTTTTGTTTCGGCTCTTCCTTGGCCATCTCGCGATTTTAATTTTCGTTTGTAATGCAGACGCCCTATTTGCCAATTTTCTTGGTGACCCCGTACCTGTACAACTGGCTCAGGAAGATTCCTTCCAAAGAGGCCTCGCGGCACTTCAAGAAAATCATATGGAAGAGGCTCTCGCGGAACTTACCGAAGCGAAACGCGAACACCCTGACGATGCACGCATCCGTAATTTTCTTGGAATTGTTTTGGTGCGTCTTGAAAAAAACGCCGCCGCTGCCACTGAATATCGCGAGGCCATTCGTCTTAATCCACAAATGGAAGACGCGTATCGAAATCTAGGGTTTCTGGAGTGGAATGAGCATCACCTCGAAGCCGCACGCGAAGCCCTGAACCGGGCCGTGGAACTTTCTCCAAACGATTCGTTTGCTCATTACTATCTCGGGCGCGTCCTGCTCGATGAACAGCTTTACGCTCCGGCTATTCGGGAGATTGAATCATCCAAGGTGCCGCTGCCATCCGATACGAGTTTCTCGATTCAATTGGCGACCGCGCATATTGCCGTAGGCAATAAAGACCAGGGGCGCCAACTTCTTGAGCAGCTCGCCACAATCCCTCTGGACGAGAAGCTATCCATTCATGTGGCCGCGCTTTTCCTGGCTATTCGAGGAAATGACAAGGCGATCGAAATCATCCAGCGATTGAGCAAAGGCCCTTTGACTCCTGAGAATCTCTGGAGACAATTCGACTTGGCCCTCGTTTATCTGCTCGCCGGAAATTACGGCCAAGCGATTGCCCAATCTGATTTTTATCAACAATCTCTGAAGCTCGGCGATGCAAGTGCCCATGAATCTGCCGAAGCATGGGCCATCTTAGGCATTGCTGCTGCGCACTTGAAACAAAATGATCGCTCGCTGGATGCTTTTCGCAAGGCTGCAGCCCTTGCTCCCGGCAACGAAGAGCATTGGCTAAATCTGACTCGGGAATTAATGGAGTTGAGCCGCTACCCGGACGCAATTTCCGCAGTCCAAGATGGACTCGCCGCCAATCCAAAATCTTACGCGTTACACCTGCGACTGGGAGCAGCTCAGCTGGCTGCGGGACATTACGCCGAAGCGGAAAAAGTTTTTCGTGACCTGGTGTCTGCCGGCGATCCCTTGCCCACGGGTTACGTTGGATTAGCACAAGTGCTATTACGAACGGGCCGCGCAGAGGAAGCGTCTGCGGAGCTTGCTGTCGCACAGCAAAAGTTGGGGCCAAATTTCCTGATTAGCTATTTTAGTGGCTTGGCGTTCGAACGCGCCGGAAAACCACAGGAAGCCATCACATCGTTCCAGGATGCGCTGAAGCTGGATCCAAATAGCTCGGAAGCCCATCTGAATTTGGGTAGAACGGAAATGAGCGCAGGCCACCTCGACGCCGCGATCAACGAGCTTCGCGAAGCGCTGCGACTTAGCCCAAATAATGACCAAGCCAGGCGACTGCTGAGTCAGGCTTACACGCGGGCGGGCGATAAAAAACAAGCAGCCGCCTTCGCAGCTACTTCAACCGACGCCACTGAACATGTTGACGCCGATCTGCTTGGCGACTTTTTTGTTCCCCAATGGCAAATGCCCCCTGAGGTTACAAAGTAGTGGCCGACAGGATCGTTGCTGCGCTTTTTTAGAAATGAAAAAACAATCGCGAAAGGGGTAGTGGATCAATTTCCGGCAACCGCGTCAATCTGCATGGCGCGGACAAAATGATTCGCTTTGCAGAAGCAGCCTTCCGCGCAGAGACTCTCGGCGTGGCGAAATCGCCGGAAGGTAAAATACTTCACGCCACCATAAAAGTCGGCCCTGCCACGTTTGAAATCGATGAAGCTGAGGGGCAGTTCCAGCCGATGCCAAGCTACTTGCACGTGTACGTGCCAGACACAGACGCTTATTACGCAGAAGCCATCCGCGCTGGGGCGACTATGGTTGAAGCTGCAACGACTAAGCCTTACGGCGAGCGTTCAGCAACAATTAAGGACCCGTTCGACAACACCTGGTTTTTGGCCACGTATCCCGGGGGCGCTGCGGTTTAACATTCCTCGGCTTCGCGCGTCAGAAGGCCGCGGGCCGCGTCTTTTGTTCTTCAGATTACAGCCTAGAAGGTCAGGTGCAGCGCCATCTGAATAATGCGCGCGCTGCCGATCGTGTTTTGAATGAAACCCGATCCGGTAGGACCTTGCCCCGAACCAATCGTGCCAGAGTTGGCAACAGCCGGGATAGTTCCGAACCAATTGCAAGAGAACGTGCCCGGAGCAGTTTGCGGGTTTGGACCGAAGCACGGATTCAAGCTGATGTTGTTGTTCGGAGCGTCAAAACTCGGGTGGTTGAAGATATTGAAGAATTGTGCGTCATAACGCAATGTGAAGCGTTCACTGAGCTTGAAAGCTTTGAAAATGCTGAAATCAAAGCGCGTTTGAAACGGCCCTCGGAACAAATTGCGCCCCGCATTCGAGAAGCCCGTTTCCGAAAAATCGCAAGCAGCCGTGGGATTATTGGGCTCATCGGTCGTCGGTCCGCAGGGCGGCACACCATTCGTTCCCGGTGCGTTCACGAGAATTCCGAACGCTCCCGCGTTGAGCACCGGGTTGCCGGGGTTTACGCCTGTGGTGCCCTGCAGTTGCACCGCCTTTGCGGTCGAGCCCGGAGTGCCCAGCAACGGATTCGTGATGAAATCATCGCCCGCTCCGAAATATTGGCTGGCCACCGTTCCCGAAAAGTCGTACACGCTGTAAGGCAGGCCGCTTTGCAAGACGGTGATGCCATTCACACCCCATCCGTTGACGAGAAATTTCAGAAATCCCGTGGACTTGGTGATGTCGGGAATTTGATACAGATAGCTGATGGTGAATACGTGCGTGCGATCGAATGCAGAGTTGCCGTACGCGCTCCTGGGCTGCAGAGGATTGTTGCCATTGAAAAATAGCCCCTCGGAGATGCCGCTGCCTTCGTCCAAAGTATGCGACCAGGTGTATGAAGCATTTACCATCAAGCCGTGGCTCAGTCGCTTCTTCGCGCTGACTTGCAGTGCGTTATAACTGGAGATTCCCTCGGCTTCCCAGAAATCGGAGTTAGGGTTATACCCGACATACGGAACGCGGAGGGCGGTGTTGCCATCTGCTCCGGTGAACTGTCCGATTGTCGTTGCCACTTGCTCAGTCTGGAGAATTCCAGATCCTCCATCCGCATCCGAAGCCTGATAGCCATACGAATAAATCTGACCATTTATTGGGTGCGTGGGAGTCGCGATTCCTGGTTGATTGAAAGGAATGGGCAGGAGTTGATGTACACCATGATTTCCTACGTATCCGACATCAAGGAGCAGCGTCGGCGTTGGCTGCCATTGCACATCGAGGGTCCAATTTACCGAATACGGCAAAGTATTCTTGGGATCATAACCGCCAAAAAGAAATGCTAGCAGCGGCGTTCCGGAAGGCGAGCACGTTGGGGTAACAGGTTCTGCGCAGCCGCTGAGTCCAGATTGATTGTGAACGAGGGCGGCCACCCCCGACAAATTGCTCGGCGGCGCCGGCGGTGCTGCCGTTCCAAATGGGTTATTGCTCAGGCACTGCACGCCAGCGCAGGAGGTATTAAGCGGCACCACAAAAGGTTGCTCAGTGGTGACGCCCAGCGGGCCACTTATGCCCAGACCAGCGCTGGGTGAAAATTCCGTGAAAAACTCGCCACGGTCAGCGTACAGCCCGAAGCCCGATCGAATGACCAGATTCTTTACGATCCCAGGAGTCCAAGCGATACCAATGCGCGGCTCCAGGATCCACTGGCGCCCAGTTAAAGTGGAATCATTCGTACAAAAAGAAGACTTGGTGCCGCAAAACTGTTTGTTATTGCCTGCCACCACCAGTCCAATGTTGTTAATCGTATCGGTGGCCAGATCGTAGGAATAATTCTGCGGGTAGAAGTTTGAAAGCAGGCCGTGCTCTTCGGTGAGAGGGCCGTCCCAATCCCAACGCAGGCCGGCGGTGATGGTCAAATTGGATTTGACCTTGAAATGGTCTTGAACGAACAGTCCGGTTTGGTTGGCTCGATAATATCGATTGGTTTCCCCATTCAAAAGCAAACCGCCGCCGGCTCTACCCCCCATGTTTCCGGTCAGGAAATCTGGGAACGTGGCAAAAGTGAAGTCGGCTATTTGATTCTCACGGTTGATCACATTGAGTTGGCCGTAGTCCCAGTTGAAACCGAAGGATACGGTGTGTCGACCGTGGGTCCAGTTATAATTTGTGCCAGCTTCAAAGTGATTCTGAAACACTCCGGCATTCGCAAAATTGTTGGAAGGGCCAAGGCGCAGCGAGTTGCCAGTCCCAGCTCCCGCGTCGGTAATCGTAAATCCTGGAAATTGTTCGCTGCCCAGAAGATTAATGCCGAGGCCCGTGGCACTCCGGCCCGTGGTTGTCGCATTTGCGATCTGGCGGATAAAGCCGATTCGCTGCTCCCAGGTGGCATTGGGAGTCAGCACCGTGGTGTTATCGAGCGAGAAAACCTGGCTGCCGGCTTGCAGCCTTTGCGGAAAACCAGGTACATCACTGGTCGCAAACGGGCTGCTGCTGGGGTCGTTCTGGAAATAATATTTTCCGGCTAGGTGGTCTTTGGTGCTGAACAAATAATCGACATTGAAGTTAACCTGGTCTGCGTTAAAGGTGCTCGGCGGCCCAGACTCGATGGCGTTGCCCCCTAAGGTAGCGATCTGAGCCGTATTGGTAATATTTTGTGAGGGAACTACGAACTGACCGCTAGGGGTTTTGGCCTGGAATAAAGCAAGAGCAGCGTTGTCGACATTGCCTACCGGGACGCCAGCCAGCGCTGCTAGAGTGGCTGCACTCCGATCATTGGTGAGCCCGGTCGGCACATTGACGACTTGTGTCGATCCGTTGGTGGCGTCTGTGACTCGCTGACCTTGGTAAGAACCGAAAAAGAAAAGCTTATCGTGCAGGATTGGGCCGCCGAACGTGCCGCCAAAAGTGTTGCGATGGAGGGGTGGCCGGGGAATTTCGGCAGCGTTGAGGAAAAACTGGTTGGCGTTCCATCCGGATGTCTGGTGATACTCATATGCTTGGCCGTGAAATTTATTAGCGCCCGACATAGTGGCAACGGCGATGTGCGCACCGCTATTGGCGCCTTGCGAGGCGTCATACATCGAGGTGTTCACGTGAATCTCCTCGATGGTCTCCGGAGGAGGCGCAGGCATGCCCTGCCCAATGGCATCAAAGATGGAGGTATTGGTTTGCACGACGCCGCCCGCTTTGAATTGTTCGTTGGTGTTGAGCACGAAGCGACTTTCACCAATCGCGCTGGAAGATAACCCGTTGAACAGATTGTTTGCGTCCACGGAATTAAAACTGAAGCTGTTGCTGGTATCGCGCTGACCATTGGCAAAAATATTTTGATTGCCCAGGCCTGCGTTAACTCCGGATCCGCCGAGCGGATCCGCATTGACGCCCGGCGCCAGGATGGCCAGTTGCGTGAAGGAGCCGGTACCCAGTGGGATGCTCTCAACCAGTTCGCTGTCGAGTGTATAGCCGTTGGTGGCGTCGGTCTCGTTCAGCAGCGGAGTTCCATTCACCATTACCGTGGCTGTCGCTTGCCCGGGTCGCAAGACGCCGTTTACGGTGGCGGTGCGATTACCCTGCACAACCACCTGTGAGTGAACCTCGGTTTCGAATCCGTCGCGAGAAAAACTAACTTCGTAGGTGCCAATGGCCAGGTCCGCCACTTGGTAAGACCCCTCATTCTTGGTAAACAGCGTGCGCTCGTCGTTGGTCGCCAAGTTGCGCACCTTCACGGTGGCGTTCGACACCGCTCCGCCGGAGCTGTCCATGACGGTGCCGTTAATGGAACCGAGAGATTGTTGCGCGTAGCAAGGTACAACTAAGAAGAAAAAACCACAGAGAAGGACGGCTAGCGACCGCAACGTCGACATTTCTCACACCCCTTTTCCCAAAGTTTAGCGGGTTTTATAACACAAGTTGCACAAGTCGGTCGTCAATTGATGGGAAGGCTGTGGATTTCGAGGCGACTCAACCGACACGAAACTTTATAACGCTGCGGTGTGAACAGAAATGCACGGGAAAGTTACGGTTCTGTAAAATGGGGGCTCAGCACGGTTTCGGAAATGTTTTCCACCGCATTCAAATAATTCATTTTACAGCCGTTGGTTTACGAACCTCTGCTAACGCGGCAAATTAACTCGCGCATGCCTAAGTAATAGATCTCTTGAATCCCGCCTCTACAGGGATGCTTCGATTTGCAAATCCTGGATCATGTTTTCCAGTTGGGCGTTGGCTTTATCGCGTTTGGCTTCGGTGGCCTGAATATTTTTTCGGAGCGCCTCTAACTCGTTCTCCTGTTCATCAAGTTGTTTGGTGTAGCGTTGCACTAACGCCTTCTCCTCCGCGGTTCCTCGCAGCGCCTTCATGTTTTCGCGCAAGCGGCCCTGGTCTTCCACGATGCGATCGATGTCCTTCTGGCGGCTTTCCATGTCTTCTTCCAATTTGGCTACTTCAGCCTTTTGCGAGGTAATCTTGGCAAGAGCTTGCGCCATTTCGCGGGTGATCGTGCCCTTATTCACAAATAGACTGATCTGATTTTCGTCCAGATTCGACAACTGATAGGAAGTGGCCAGCGTTCTGACCTCTTCGATCGGCATGGAGGCGGTGCCCTGAGGTGGAACCTCGACGCGGAACCGGTATACGCCTGGTGCTTTTTCGTCGGGTTCCTTGGCGCCTTTCGCCAATCGCCATTCCGGACGAGCGGGATGTTCGATGACCAATGTCTGCGCCGTCTCACCCTGATTGCGCGCTGTATACAGCGTACGCTCGTGCAATTCGCTCATCTGCGTGAACACGCCGTGCGAGATCTTCACTTGCGACACGTGCTGTGGTTGATCACTTTTCACCGCTTCGATTAGCAACCCGAGATCGGTCGCGTAGGAAATAAGCCTGCGTTCACCAGGCTTGATGGGATCCGTAAGTCCTTCGCCGGCGAATACTTCTTTTTCCAATACGCTGAAACTCCCGCCATCCAAAGTGAGCGGACTGGTATTTTTCAACCACAGTCCACGCAAAGGCCGGCCGGACCCGGACGTTCCGCTCCAAAGTGATATTTTCTCTGCCTCAATTTCGGTCTGGACGATGGGAACGAGGCCGGACTGATTTTTTTTCAGCGTCACGCGATCTTTCAATTTGTATTCGAACAAATCACCTAAATCCTGTCCGTTGGCGGCCGCTTGGCCCATTGCTCGAGCTTCTTCGAGGCTGGCGGACGGAGGTGCGGCTATCGGACCTGCGCTAAAAGCTCCCCCAGCTGCCCCGCCTACGCCAGCGCCAAAACCGGTTGAAGTATAAACATGCGGGCGGTTGGCTACGCCGCTTAGTCTGTTTACTCCAAGTGTTGATGCCATAGTACTTACGGCCAAGGAGTTGGCGGTAACTTCCACGGTCTCGGCGCTGGCTCCGATTTGCAATTGCGAATTCAAATGATTTTCACCCGGGGTCAGGTTGAGTCCGGCAATTAGATTTTTGCGGAATCCAGGATGCTCTATTTCGACTCGATACGTTCCCGGAGTTATCCCTGAGAATGTGTATTGCCCGTCGCTCTCCGTGTTTGTTCTGGCAATCACGGCGTTGTTTTCATCCATCAAACGTACGTCAGTCCCAGCGATCGCGGCACCCGACGGATCCGTCACCATTCCATTCAGCTGCCCATTTCCGCCTGTGAGCATCGCAGCATGCGTCTGGGGAGAAAGTTGCACGCTTTCGGGCAGAGCCACGACCGGACGGCGTCCGTAAAACGGTTCCGACAGCTGCTGGATAAAAGAGTGCGGCGCCCCGGCCACCAAAGAAAGTTCCACGCCGTCCCAATCTTCGCCCACGGTATTGTCCACAATCGCCCAGCCTTGCAATAAGGGCTTCTTGTCCGCTTTTGATGGCAAGACAATGCGGTAAGTGGTCTTCCAGATCGGCACTTCACTGATGTAGCTCACGTATAGTGAGCGCTCGCCCGTTCCGGTCGTTGAAATTTCCATGCGACGGACATCCTGGTCCCGAGAAGAAGCCAAGAGACTCAGATAACGGCCCACTTCAATCTGTAAGTCCTTTTCCGCGATTTTCACGCTCGTTGACGAGTTGAGATCCACGCTGCGAACCTCGCCGATATCGGTTATCAGCGAAATTTCATCCGTTTCGACCGTCCATCCGGGACTCGCCCCGGTGCGGGTTTTGCGCTCAACGCTTAACAGCCGCCCGGTCAATTGAGGTCCGGTTCCGCTACGAACTTCCAATCGCGCTCCGCGGAGTGATCCAAGAAATTCCGCGATGGTCGGACGTTCACCCAGCGACAACCGCAGGGTCGCCAACCTTCGCGCCAGTGGCGCTTCCGAGTTGTATTCCACACCGGTAATACGGCCTCCCGAAAGGTCCAGCACAGTCAACGACTTCAGCACGTCATTTAATTGCGCGCTGGTAAAGTCTATGTGTACGCCCTGGCTGCCGCGGACATCCCCGAGATGCTCGAAGTAGCCAACTCCATTCTTGTAAAGCACAACGCGCCGGATCGGGAGCTTCGCCGCCGAAATATTCGTGTCCGTCCGTGATTCAGTCGCAGCATCATGGTTTTTTGCATCTGCGGCGCTGGATGTCTCTTGGGCGCGAATTGAAAAGGAAAAGAGGAGATGAAGATACAGTAACGGCAGAACCTTCCTCATGGACACCTCCGCCGAGAAGAAATAACACATTTGTGGGCGCGCAACTCGCCTTTTTCCCTTTATAGATCACCTACTTGTAAAAATTACTTTCAGAGCATAAATCGGCGAACCTTGCTATAGCGCGGAGACCATGCGTGCTATGGCGTCGTCAAATGTGGATTTGCCATCGAGGTACGGTTGCCAGAATTCTGTGAGCAGCTTTAGATAACCATCCCAGCCCCGTGCGTAAATGCCTTCCCGAATGGCGTAAGGAGTGTAACTCGTGGTGGAAACCCTGCCGGAGTTGTCGGTGGTGGTGGCCGAAATGACCGGGCGGATAACCTCTCCCGTGGTGTAAAAAATCAGCGCGTGCCACAGATCGCGTGGAATCCCTTTTTCGCGCTGGCGGCACTCGCGGATGATCGCTTGTTGCACCGGTTCGGCAATGCCGTGTGAGGCTTCGTGGAAAAGCACCTCCAGGGCTTCGGCGTCTTGATTGCGCGGATCAGTGCTGGAAATTGTAACGCGCAGAGGATCGAGCGTGGTGTAAGCGCCGGATCGATTGGCGTAGGCGCACACGTCGACGCGGATTTTATCTTTGGGCCATTTGGTCTGATAAATATCCGCGAGACGTTGTGAGAGGCCCAGTCCCTGTTCGCGCACCAGCGGTGCGACACGCATCACCCAGCGGCGATTGGCCAGATCGTGGCCAGGCCATTGATGCGCCCGGTAGACTGGCGCGGCGCCTTCCAATACGTGAGTGAGATTCGCGGGCAACCCAGCGTTGCAGGTTTCCTTCTTTTTTCCAGACAATTCATCGCAGCCGTCGAAATCGCCGAGCTGATTTTTTATCAGGATCAACTCGGTGCTGAACAACAAATCCTTGTCGATATAGTTTGCGGCGTAATAACTCAAGGCTTCGTTCCAGGCGCGCTGCTCCGCGGGCGTTAGAGGGGGCCTAGCTCCCGGCGACGTTTTGAGAGTGGGTCTGTTTTTGCCGGCCGTCTTATTGTCGGCAGCCGTCGATGTGTCCTGCGAAGCCACGAATTTCGCTTCCTGATAAAGGGTGTGATGTAGATTGACCCAAAACCCGCTATGGAATTCAAAGACCGGCAGCGGACCGTAAGTGGAACCTTCATTGATTTGAGCAGGGGCGCGCGGCACCCACAGTGTGGTACTCGCGAAGAATAAGAATAATGAAACGATGAATGGCCGGGGCATGCGATTCGAAAGATAGTAGCGTTAACTCTGCGCGCGCACAATGCGCTGTAGGCGCTCCTCGAATCTGTTTAGCAACACCCTGTTACAGATTGTGAGACTCTCGATATTCGCGTACCACTGCGGCCACGTCGCGTTGCTCCCCATCAACCAGGTAGTTCAAATGGCGCATATCTGCTCCTGTCACTTTGCCGCCTAACTCCGCCAATGTGCCGCGAAGTTGCGGATATTTTTCGAGCGTGGCTCTCCGGACGATGGGCACCGCGTCATACGGAGGAAAATAATGGCGGTCGTCTTCCAGAATCACTAAATGCAGCGAGTCGATGACCCCGTCAGTGGAGTTGCCGGCCACAATATCGACTTTTCGATCCTGCAAAGCGCGGTAAATCAGGCCGAGATCCATCACGCTGGGTGGCTGCGCAAAGTGCAATCCGTACCGCTCACTCCATCCACGAAAACCGTCGGACCGCTCCAGAAATTCAAAGCCTACGCCCACACGCCACTTTGCAGCTGCCGAAATCAGGTCCGACATGCGCTGAAGATGAAGCCGCTGAGCATCCTCGCCACGGATCACCATCGCGAAGGTGTTTTCAAAGCCCAACGGCTCGGTGACTTCAAAATTAAATTGCTGGCCGTATTGCTCCTTTACACGCTGGTACACCGCGGAAGAATCGCCTGTTGGACTTTCGTTAAGAACCGCATTCAGTGCCGTGCCGGTGTACTCGACGTACAGGTCCACTTGCCCCGCCTGCATAGCCTTATGGACCAGCAGGGTGCCGCCAAGATTCGTTTTGCGGTCCACGTGAATGCCCGTGTGGGCTTCAATGTGCTGCGCGAGCAGCTCGGCAAGAACAACTTGTTCCGTGAAAAATTTGGAGCCGATTACGATTTGCGGTCGTGGCGCACGACAGGCAGCCAAGAACGCTACGACGAGGATCAGCGGATAGAGCCGGCGCATCAGCGCATTAATTTCTCATGTGATGTAGTAAAGAGGAAGGAGGAACTATTCTGACCGGTTTTGCGCCGCAAAATATTATTGAACGCGCAGGCGGCGCTCGATTAACGCTAGCAAAAGGTCTGCGAGGATCGCTAACAGAGCTGCTGGGATGGCGCCCGCCAGAATCACCCCATCGCTTACCATGGCCACTCCTCGAAAGATAAACGTGCCTAAACCGCCTGCCCCGATGGCCGCGGCGATGGTAGCTACCCCAATGGTGATGACCGTCGCTGTCCGGATGCCTGCCAGAATAATCCCTAAAGCCAGCGGCAAGCGCACACCAGTCAAAATTTGCGTGTTAGTCATGCCCATTGCCTCAGCAGCTTCCAGCACGGCGGGGTCAATGCTGGTCAGCCCCACGTACGTGTTGCGGAGAATGGGCAGCAACGCGTAGAGCACCAGCGCGACAATCGCCGTGCGCGGGCCGATGCCGCCGATAAATGGAATGGGAATTAAGAATCCGAACAGCGCTAAGCTGGGAATGGTCTGAAAAACGCTCGCCAGTCCGAGAGAAAAAGTACGCAGGGCAGGACGCTGCACGATGAACATCCCTAGCGGCACTGCAATCACGATGGCAATCGACATCGCGATCAAAACCAGCGCGACGTGATCAAGCGTGGCGCTCCAAATTTCCGAGCGGTGCGTCACCATGAACGTCCAGGGTGTCACGCCGGCTCTCCTGCAACGGTCTGTAGCGTATCGCTGAACGCTTTCACCTCCGCATGTTCAATGCGCAAAAAATCCTGCGGCTTCGCGCTGGCCACAATCCTGCCGTTTTGCAGCAACACGATCCGCGACGCCAGCAGAAGCGCTTCACGCAGATCGTGCGTGACGAACACAATGGTTTTGCCCAGACGACACGCTAATTCAGAAAATTCGTGCTGCAACTCGGAGCGCGTGACAGGATCGAGTGCGCCAAAGGGCTCGTCCATGAGCAGGATGGAGGGGTCGGCACCAAGAGCTCGAGCGACGCCGACTCGTTGACGCTGCCCCCCGGAGAGCTGCGCAGGACGCCGCTGGGCAAACTCTTTTGGTTCGAGACCGACGATTCTCAGCAATTCATCGGTGCGCTTGGCGATACGCGCGGAATCCCATTTGTCCAATTTGGGAACCAACCCAACGTTTTCCGCCACGGTGAAATGCGGGAACAAGCCCGCCTCTTGAATGACGTAACCGATGTGTCGGCGCAGCCGAATGGCATCCCATTCCATGGTGGATTTGCCTTTCACCACGACCTGTCCGGCCGAAGGGATTAGCATTCGATTAATCAACCGCAGCAGGGTTGTCTTTCCACTCCCGCTGCGACCCAGTAAGACCAACGTTTCCCCAGAGTTAACGGACATTGATAGTTCCGCGATCAGTGGCGCGGACCTACCCTTAACGCTGTATGTCACGCCCCGAAACTCGATGATAGGGTCAGCGATTGCAGAAGAGATGGGAGCCTCGTCCCGGGGCCTATTGACTGGCCGTATCGGGGGCCTATCATAGTGCATCTAACTCCCCGCGCCGCAAGTGAATCGCACTTTAAGGCGTCCAATGACCATTTCGATCAAAAACAGGGAACGCGAATCATGGGCACAATAACCAGCGCGGCTCGGCTGCGTCATGATCTGTCGACGCGATTGAATGATGCTCGAGCACGTACAGATGAACTATTTGCGATTGTGCGAAACGAGTCTATGTACGAGCGCCCGATCTCCGAACGGCATCGCATTATTTTTTACGTCGGACATCTGGAAGCGTTTGACTGGAACCTCCTCGCCGAAAGAGCATTTGGCCTGAGGCCATTTCAGCGGACCTTCGACCAATTATTTTCTTTTGGCATCGATCCCGTCGGCGGAGGATTGCCGACCGATACGCCTTCCGATTGGCCGCAAGGTGATGAGATTACTTGCTACGTCGCAGCAATTAGGGAGAAGTTGGATGAAGCAATAAGCGAGGCCCTGAGCAAACCCGACAAAGGCCACCCTCAACTGAAAACCATGCTCGAAGTCGCCATCGAGCACCGCTTAATGCACGCCGAAACGCTTGCGTACATGTTGCACCGCTTGCCCAGCGAGAAAAAAATTGGCGATCGCATTACCAGAAAGCCGGCAAAGGCACGCATTAAACCTGACCTCACGGAAATCCCCGCTGGCCAGGCGACGTTGGGCCTGGCGAAGGAAACCGGCGACGAATTCGGATGGGACAACGAGTTCGAAGCCCACGAGGTGGAGGTTCCGGCATTCTCCATCGAGAAGTGCAATGTAACCAACGGCGATTATCTGCGATTCATTCAGGCGGGCGGCTACAAAAACCGTTCATTGTGGGATGACGAATCCTGGAACTGGAAAACCTCCAACAACGTGGAGCATCCCGCCTTCTGGAGGCGTGACGGTAATTTGTGGCTATACCGCGGGATGTTTGGCGAAGTGCGCCTGCCCCGGGATTGGCCGGTTTACTTGAGCCACGCTGAAGCTACTGCGTATGCGAATTGGCTGGGCCGAAAATTGCCGACCGAAGCCCAGTTTCATCGCGCGGCTTACGGAAGCCCCAAGACTCCCGGCACGACAAGATTCTATCCTTGGGGCAATGAAGCGCCTACCGAGCGCCACGGCAATTTTGATTTTCATGCCTGGGAGCCGTCACCTGTCGGTACGCATCCGGCGGGCGCAAGCGCTTTTGAGGTGCAGGACCTGGTTGGCAACGGCTGGGAATGGACGCGCACGGAGTTCGCGCCTTTCCCGGGATTCAAAGCCAGGTCTTTTTACCCAGGATATTCGGCGAATTTTTTTGACGGCGAGCATTATGTGATGAAAGGCGGCTCGCCGCGAACTGCCGCGTGCATGTTGCGGCCCTCATTTCGAAACTGGTTTCAGCGGCACTACCCGTACGTATACGTGACTTTCCGTTGCGTGGAAGACTAAGCCAGAAGGAATGCGTCCTTATGCTGACTCAAACCCTTTCAACTCGACACGTATCGGAATTCGCTGCCGAAGTTCGCGCCGGATTAACCAAGAGCGGACAGCGAGAGCTACCGTCGAAGTATTTGTACGACGAAGTGGGCTCAGCGCTGTTTGAGGCGATTTGCGTCTTGCCCGAATACGGCCTTACCCGAGCCGATGCGCGACTGCTGCAAAATCATGCATGCGAGATCGTGAATCGTTTGCCTTCGCCGTTACAGGTGGCGGAGCTGGGTAGCGGCACCGGAAAGAAAACCCGATGGGTTCTTGAGGCGCTGTCGAAGCGCCAGAAAACCTATTATTACCCAATCGAGATTTCACCCTCTGCGTTAGCTGCCTGTGAAAAGGAAATGGGACAGATCGACCTGGTAAGCGTTGTGGGATACGAACGGCCGTATCTGGAAGGGCTTCGCGCCGTGGCAGATCGGCGCAAGGATGGGGATCACCTGCTGGTTCTCTTCCTGGGCAGCACCATAGGAAATTTCGATCGTGATGCCGGACGCAACTTTTTGCGGGATATGCGCGAAATTTTACTTCCCGGCGATGCCTTGCTGCTGGGCACCGACCTGGAAAAAGATATCAAAACGCAGATTCTCGCATATGACGATCCGGCCGGAGTAACCGCCGCTTTCAACTTAAACATCCTGGGACGTATCAATCGCGAGCTTGGCGCGAATTTCGATCTTGCCTCCTTCCGTCACGAGGCGCGGTGGAACGCCGTCGAACGTCGCATCGAGATGCATCTGTGTTCCTTGCGCAAGGAAGCCGTGGAGATACCAGCCGCCAGTTTGCGCGTGATACTGAATCAAGGGGAAACCATCTGGACAGAGAGCTCCCACAAATACAAAGCTGAAGAGGTTTTGGAAATGGCCGCGGAGACCGGCTTCCGCTGCGAAGGCCAGTGGATCGACGCGGAATGGCCCTTCGCACAGAATTTACTGGTAGCCATTTAAGCGGGGCCAAAAAAAAGGCACGCGATGAGCGTGCCGAATCTTTCAGTTAACTTCGTCTTGTTACTTGGCAGTGAAGAAATCGGCGTTAACGGGAGTGTAGCTCTGCCACTTCTCCGGCAGGTCCTCGAGAGCAAAAATGGCAGTTACTGGGCAAACCGGAACGCATGCGCCGCAATCGATGCACTCCACGGGATTAATATAAAGTTGTGGGACGCCTTCAAAACCCGGTTCATCTTTGCGCGGGTGAATGCAATCCACCGGGCAAACGTCCACGCACGCGGTATCCTTGGTGCCGGTGCAGGGTTCGGCGATTACGTAAGCCATTCAAAATCTCCTTTGAAGCAAAACACAGGCGAGCAGCGCGGGCGTCTAATTAATAGGAATTCGTAACTGTGACGACGCTTCGGCGAAGACGCATACTCATTGTACGTTAACGTGATTCAGATTCTCAACTTTCGCTGCAGCATATTTCGAGAGACGGATGAAAACACCATGATCAAAAGAATTGCTGGCGTAGCATTACTATTCTGCTTGAGCGGCGCGGCTCTCTCCATCGCTGTGGCCCAACCCCAGGCCTCGAAGCAGCAAACGGTCCGAGATCCGAAACTCATTGACGCCCAGGGTTATCAACAGTTGGTCGAGCAGTATCGCGGCAAACCATTGCTGGTAACTTTTTGGGCCACCTGGTGCGAGCCCTGCCGGGATGAATACCCAATGCTCAATGAGCTAGCCAAACAATATGCTCAACAAGGTTTGCACGTGGTCGGCGTGAACCTCGATGATGATGGCGACTTGATCTTGATGCGCCGCTTCATTGCCCGATACAAACCTGTATTTCCTAATTATCGAAAGAAGAAGGGTGGCGAGGCCGATTTTACCCAGGCGGTATTGCCCGGCTGGAATGGCGCGATCCCCGCCTCCGTTTTTTATGCCAAGGATGGACGCCAGATCGGACATTTGGTGGGCGAAAATAATCGCGATACGTATGAGGCGGCTATACGCATGGTGATCAGTTCTGGTGACGGCGGCAGCGTTACCTCGCGTTGAGCGCTGGAAACGGCGGCCGATACACTCTGTCTTCTACTTTTATTAAGCGTCAGCAGGTAAAATTCGCGTCCGGAGACGAACATGTTGGATATGAAGGGCAACAAGATCACTTTTTTTGGGCACAGTACGTTTTCTCTCACCACCCCAAGCGGTGAGGTCGCGCTGCTCGATTCCTGGGTGACTACCAACCCGAAATGTCCCTCCGAATTTAAAAAATTGAAAAAGCTCGACGCCATATTTTTAACCCATGCCCATAGCGATCATTTTGGAGATTTATTGACACTGGCCAAAGAACACAAACCTGCCATCTTGGCGATTTTTGAAACCGCACATTGGATTGGCGAACAGGGTTTTAGCAAGCAGGTCAAGCCCATGGGCAAAGGCGGTACAGTACGCGTCGGAGATTTCGAGGTGACGATGTCCCATGCGTTCCATTCCAACTCTATTGAGGAAAAGGGCAAGCTCATCTACGGCGGAGAGCCGGCCTCATTCATCGTCAGAATGCCAGGCGGGTTAACTTTATTTCATGCTGGAGACACGACAGTTTTTGGCGATATGAAGTTGATTGGCGAACTCTATAAGCCCGACATTGCGTGCTTGCCGATTGGAGATAATTTCACGATGGGCCCGCGAGAAGCCGCGCATGCCATCCGTTTATTAGGAGTGAAGCACGCAATTCCCATGCATTATGGAACTTTCCCGGTTCTTACCGGAACGCCTGAGCACTTGCGCGCGGAGAGTAAAGACATCCCGGGACTGGAAATTCATGCCTTGAAACCAGGAGAGAGTTTGTGAAGCTTCCGGAAAATTTTCGCAGCGGATTCATGAATGAAGAGGTTGAAGACTATCTTTACGAATTGCTGCCCAAGCGTGACGAGGTTCTTAACGAAATGGAGGAATACGCCGCGCAGCACAAAGTTCCAATTATCGGTCCGGCGGTGGCTCGCATGCTCGCATTGCTGGTACAAATCTCCGGAGCAAAACGAATCTTCGAGCTAGGCTCGGCCATCGGATATTCCACGATTTGGCTGGCGCGCGCGGCCGGCTCGCAAGCCGAAATTACTTATACCGACGGCGATCCGGAAAATGCCAAGCGCGCTAAAGCGTATTTCGAGCGCGCCGGCGTCGCGCAACAAATTCGCGTCGAAACTGGCGACGCATTGACGCTGCTAAAAAAGACTCCCGGCGAGTTTGATTTAATTTTCAACGACATCTATAAACGTGAGTATCCCGATGCGGCGAAGCAGGCCTTGCCGAGGGTGCGTCGCGGCGGCTTATTCATCACCGACAACACCTTGTGGTCCGGTAAAGCTGCGCGAAAAGCGGAAGCGGGGGATGCTGACACTCTGGGCGTACAGGAATTGAACCGCCTGGTGTTTGAGTCGACAGATCTGTTTAGTGTCTTAATCCCATTACGTGACGGTGTTACTGTTTGCCGTAAGCTATAGAACAAATGTGACTTAAAGCGTCCCTGCCAAAATTTCTTTTCAGTTCCCCACCTAGTACTCCGTTAGAGCCGCAGATCTAACCGTCGGGAAACTTCGGTCTCACGACCAGGTACTACCAAAAATGTACCCGTTAGGCCAGTGCGCGCACCTGTCCTAACGGGCACACTCGATTCAGTTGCAGGGCACAGCCTTCTAGCCCCGCGGCACCCGAGGTGGTAACCGTGATCTTCGCAGCCCTTCTCTTGTTGAGCCCTCTCCCGTTGCTTGGGAATGTCGACCTTCCGGTTTCAAATCCCACCGCGATTGTGGCGGAAATTCCAAACGTCGCTTCAACTCTAACGGAGCCGAAAGAATCGACAGCACCGGCGACCTCTACTGCAGTCGCCGTTTCGGAAGTCTCCGCTTCTTCCATGCCACAGCCAAAAGCAAACAGCGACGCTGATCCATCCTTGGCTGCACCTGCAGTCCCGGAACCCAGCCCGTTCCCATTCCAGCCGGTGAAGCAAGCGGCCCGTCACCGCTACACCAATCGCAATGAAAAGATAACCTGGTACAGCCTGATGATCGCGGGACATGCCGGAGCGGTGCTTGACGCGTGGTCTACGCGCCGCGCCTTGTCTGGAAATTACGGACGAGAGGCCGATCCGTTGATGCGGCCGTTTGCTCATTCAGGAACAATCTATCTGGCGACACAAGTAACCCCGCTGCTGATGGATTTCATCGGTCGCCGCGCGATGATGAGCGAGCGTCCTTGGGTTCGCAGGCTGTGGTGGGCGCCGCAAAGCGTCAGTGCCAGCCTGTCGTTCCGCGCGGGAGTCCACAATATTGGCGTAGTCAACTAAATTTCAAGATGCGCCGCTTTTGCGACGCACGACAATCTCCCCTTAGAGGCGTAGTCATCAGCTCCTCGCAGGTCTTTCCTGCGAGGAGCAGTTTTGTTGCACGGTTTGTCTGCGTGTTACTTCATCCCTCTCGCCGCGTCGGCTTTACTTTAATCGTCGAGCACTACAAATCCACGCACAGCGATTTCACGGCTGAGGTATAATGCGCTCGCAACTTTCGGCGCGAATCAATTTCACGACTTCGAAACCATCAAAGAGATATGCCTTCCAACGATTCGAAGAATATCCCCTTGAATTCCACCGTGCCGATTGGATGGGCTGACACCTCCAACGCCGACGAATCCTCTTCCAAGCGCGATCTAAGCCCCCTTCCGCAATCGCCGCGCTTTATCGTTGTGGAAGGGCCTTTGCGCGTCGGCAAAACCACGCTGGCAAAAATTCTTGCCGAAAAACTGCATGCCCGCCGCATTTACGATTGTGACGACAATCCCTTTCTTTCCGATTTTTATAAAGAAAAGCCCGGCTCGGCTCTTCGCACTCAAATGTATTTCCTGATGGAACGCCAGAGACGTATTCGCGAAGCGCTGGCGGCGGGCGTCCCAGCCCCGATTCTTTCGGATTTTCTGCTGGAAAAAGATCGCATTTTTGCCAATCTGAATCTCGATGACGAAGAACTAAAGCTTTACGATCGCTACTATGAAGTGCTCACCGCCGGTATTCCCGCTCCGGATCTGGTTATCTATCTCCAAGCCAAGCCAGAAGTGTTGCGCACGCGTATTGAGAAAAAGGCCTCGCGCGAGGAAAGCGAGATTTCTCCCGAATATATCGAAGAGGTTGCGCGCGCCTACGAACATTTCTTCTTTCACTACGCCGCATCCGATCTGCTGGTAATCAATACTTCAGAGATCGATTTCGTGGAGCGTTCCGAAGATTTACAGCAATTGCTGCGCCGCCTCCAGGACCCCGTCAAAGGCACGCAGTATTTCTTGCCGCTTGGCGCCTCTGAATAGTTCCTCGCTTCACGAACGCAAACTTTTTAATTCACGTAGCTGCGTCCCTGCCACATACTATCCCCCGCAGGATTTTGCTTAAGACCAAACCGCAACGCGAAACAACGGAGGCTCCATGGAACTATGGTCGAGGCGCAAATTTTTCCTCACCTCAGTGGCGGGTAGCGCGGTAGCCAGCGCCAACAAACTTTTTGGCCGTGACCTGGACCCAGGAAACACCGCCACCCCATCGCCGCGTGATGCCCAGAACGCCACTCAAGGCAAGCGCCCGCTGATTATTTCCAGCGCGAACGGGGTCCACGCTCTCGACCGCGGAATGGATATTCTTAAAAAAGGCGGCGACACCCTGGATGCCGTCGTCGCCGCTGTAACCGTCGTGGAAGATGATCCCAACGATGATTCCGTGGGCTACGGCGGCCTTCCCAACGAGGAAGGCGAAGTAGAGTTGGACGCTAGCTGCATGCACGGCCCAACAGGACGCGCAGGCTCCGTAGCCGGCGTGCGCCGTATAAAAAATGTTTCGCGCCTGGCGAAAACCGTAATGGAGCGCACCAATCACGTAATGATCGTCGGTGAAGGAGCGCACCGTTTCGCGGTCGACCAGGGCTTCGAAGATATGAATCTTCTCACCGAACGTTCCCGGGTTGCGTGGCTGGCGTGGAAAGCTTCCACATCGTTCAACTGGCGCCCAGGAATCGACAGCCCCGAATACGTGCAGAAAGCCTCGATCGATGGTTATAACCAGCAAATCGCCGCTATTTTCGATACCCCTGAAAAACGCGCATGGCTGCCTCATATTCAAAACGTGGTCGCGCATCCACCTACGGGCACGATTCCTTGCATGGCGGTGGACGCCAAAGGAGACATCTCCGCGACCACCACAACCTCGGGCCTGGCGTGGAAAATTCCCGGCCGCGTCGGAGATTCACCGATCATCGGCGCAGGATGTTTCGTGGACAACGAAGTCGGTGCCGCGGGCTCAACGGGAAAAGGCGAGGAGAACATCAAAATCTCCGGCGGCCACACGATTGTGGAAATGATGCGCCGCGGCAAATCGCCCTCGGACGCATGTCTCGAAGCCATGAGCCGCGTGGCGCACAACTACAAAAATGACAAGAAAAAGCTCGCCACCTTTCATATATTTTTCTATGCCATAAACAAAGATGGCATGCACGGAGCCGCTTCGCTGTGGCGCTCCGCATACGAGAAAGGCAAACATGCCACTTACGCGGTGCATGACGGGACGCCGGCGCGGTTGGTGGAAACGCTACCTTTTCTCGACGAGTTTCCTCCAGGCCAGCAATCCTGAGCATAAAATTATTCTGACGACCCTTAACTAGCGCTAGCGAAATTCATCCTCATGGATCAAGTAAATATTTTAATTATCGGCGGCGGGGTGGTCGGCTGTGCCATCGCCGCTGAGCTTTCCAAACAATGGCAGGATGTTTTTGTCGTGGAGCGTTTTCCCCGCGTGGGGATGGCCACCAGCACCCGCAATAGCGGCGTAATCCATTCGGGAATTTATTATTCGCCGGGCTCGCTCAAGGCGCGACATTGCCTGCAAGGTAATCCACTCACATTTGCTTTCTGCGAAGGGCACAACGTTCCACATCGACGCACTGGCAAGCTGGTGGTAGCCACCGAAGCTCGCGAAGAAGCCGCCTTAGAAGCGTTATACAAGCGAGGCCAGGAAAACGGCGTCGAAGCCTTGCGATTGATCGGTCCGGCCGAAATTCGTGAACGCGAACCGCACATCGCCGGAGTTACCGCCTTGGATGTTCCCAGCACCGGGATCGTTTCGGCGGAAGAATTGGTGCGTACCTATGCGCGCGTTGCAGTGGAACAAGGGGCACACATCGTCACACGAGCGCAAGTAATCTCGCTGGAACCAACAGCAAAGGCGGTACGCGTCGGCATTCGTGTCGGCGAAGATTTAAGCGCGCCGACAAAAACTTCGCAGAGGCAAGTTGCCCCCGAGGATGCAAGTAGGCTCACGGGGCAAGATAAAAATGAATCGCAGGAAACCATCGAAGCACGCTGCGTGATAAACGCCGCCGGATTATACGCCGATAGTGTGGCCGCGCTGATCGGTAACCATTCCTGGAAGATTTATCCCGTGCGCGGCGAATACTGCGAGGTGCGCGGCCCGCGCCGCTCGCTGATTAACGGCCTGGTCTATCCTCTGCCTCACGCCGACGGGCTCAGCCTCGGAATGCATTTCACAAAAACAATTTGGGACACGGTATTGATCGGCCCGACGGCGCGATACGTGAAAGATAAAGATGATTACGAGCGAGACCGCTTGACCGTAGCCGATTTTGCGGAAGGAGCCAGAAAATTAGTGCCAGAAATTACCGAGGATGACTTGCAGCTCGCGTACTCCGGCTTACGGCCCAAGCTCGTGCCGCCTGATCAACATGGCATGGCCGACTTTGTAATCGAGCGCGACCCCAGAGTGCCACAGATGATTCATCTTGTCGGGATGGAGTCGCCGGGCCTGACCGCCGCGCCTTCCTTGGCGCGCCAGGTGGCTGGAACGGTGGGCGAGATTCTCGCGTAGTTGCGAGCTGCCAGCGATGTTCTTAGGCGACCACTACACGCACAAACTTTTTCTTGCCGGCGCGCAGTAGAAAATCCCTCGCTTTACTTAGGTCCACTTCTTTCCGTGGATCATCGATTCTCTGGCCATCGATTTCCACGGCGCCCTGTTTGACCAAGCGTTCCGCTTCGCTAACAGAACTTGCCAGCCCCAGAGTCGTCAAGAAAACCTTGATCGTTTGCGGTGCGCCCGCCGCTACATTTTTAACTGGCGCCTCCTGTGGTGCCTGGCGATCGCGAAAAACGCGCTGAAACATTTCTGCGGCTTTGCGCGCAGCGGCCTCCCCGTGAAAGCCACTCACCACTTCCTGCGCCAGTAACATCTTCGCATCCATGGGATGCGTGCTTCCACCGGAGACGTCGCTCTTGAGTTTGGCGATTTCTTCGGGCGTGCGGTCCGTCACCAGCTCGTAGTAAGTCCACATCAGCTCATCCGGAATGGACATCACCTTCCCGAACATTTGGTCAGGCAATTCGGTGATGCCCACATAGTTTCCGAGGCTCTTCGACATTTTCCGCGAGCCGTCGAGACCCACCAGAATCGGCATGGTGAAGGCCACTTGCGATTCCTGCCCGTACTCGCGCTGAATTTCGCGCCCCATCAGCAGATTGAATTTTTGCTCGGTCGCGCCAAGTTCCACGTCCGATTCGAGCACTACGGAGTCATAGGCAACCACCAGCGGGTAAAGCAACTCATGCATGGAGATGGGCTGCTGATTTGTAAGCCGAGTGTGAAAATCCTCGTGCTCTAGCATGCGAGCAACGCGGTATTTCGCGCACAGTCGCACAATGTCGTAACTGGACAATTTATCGAGCCATTCGCTGTTATAGCGAATTTCGGTTTTGTCGCGGTCGAGAATCTTGAATACCTGCTCCAGATACGTTTCCGCATTGGCATTCACTTGTTCGCGAGTAAGCGGAGGCCGCGTTTCGGACTGCCCGGTAGGATCACCGACCATGGCAGTGAAATCACCTATAAGAAAAACTGCGGTGTGGCCCATTTCCTGAAAATGTTTCAATTTTCGGATCACCACGGTGTGGCCCAGATGAATATCTGGCGCGGTGGGGTCGACGCCCAGCTTTACGCGCAGCGGTTTACCGGTTTTAGCGGATTTTTCAAGCTTGGTCTGCAGCTCAGCTTCGCGAATAATTTCCGCGCTGCCCTTTTTTAGATAAGCGAGTTGTTCCGCAACAGGTTTGAATGATGTAGTGGTCATCGATTCTCGTGGCCGCTCACCTATGAATAAGCTGGGCCGCCAATTGAATTACCCGCCGGCCTTCAATTTTGAAACGCCCATCCAGGACAATTTTTACCGCTTCGGAATAGATGCGATGTTCTTCACGCAAAATTTTTCCCGATAGTGTATCCGGGGTGTCGGTATCCAGTACCGGCACAACCGCTTGAAGAACAATTGGCCCGGCATCCAGATTTTCATCCACAAAATGCACCGTGCAGCCCGCAAATTTCACGCCATATTCGAGCGCCTGGCGCTGAGATTCCAACCCCGGGAAAGAAGGCAGTAATGAAGGATGAATATTCAAGATGCGCTGCGGAAAACATTGTACGAAGTACGGCGACAACAACCGCATATAACCCGCCAGGCACACCAGATCAACCCGGTGCTCGCGCAACACGGAAACCACCTCACGGTCGTACGCTTCACGTTCAAGCCCGCGCGAAGGGAGGACCTTCGTAGTGATCCCTCGCACTTTGGCGCGCTCAATTCCCTGCGTGTCTTCTCGATTGGCAATTACGATGGCGATGTACGCATCTGGAATTCGGCCCACCGCAACACTATCCGCGAGAGCTTCAAAATTCGAGCCGCGTCCGCTCAGCAACACCCCTATACGTTTTTTCATGAACGGAAAACGTTAGCACAATCATTCACGTCGGTAAAATCAGTTGAATCGCGCTGTAAAATAATTCGGTAGAAAGAATAGCGCCCTGCGATTTACAAGCCAAGAGCGCCAGAATAAGCCACGCGAGCTTTGCCCGAATCGCTGCGTTCGATGCGCCCGATGCGGAAAAACTTCTCACGGCGCTTCTTTAGATCACCTTCCACAAGCTTCACCTGCTCAGGGGGCACCACCAGAATCATGCCCACGCCCATGTTGAAGGAATGCAGAAGTTCGTCACCGTCTATTTTCCCAATCTTGGCCAGATACTTAAAGATCGGCGGCACCGGCCAGGACGCTAGATCGATCTGCGCCTTAACGCCACTGGGCAGTACCCGAGGAAGGTTCCCAGGAATACCGCCGCCGGTAATATGCGCGAGCGCCGATACACCACCTCGAGCAACAATATTTTTTAACGCCGGCGCATAGCACAAATGCGGTTTCAGTAATTCCGCGCCAATTTTGTTCCCCACTTCCGCAACGTAAGTATCCGGCCTGAGTTTCGCCACTTCGAATACCAATTTGCGCGCCAGAGAATATCCATTGGTGTGCAGACCCGATGACGGCAACGCAATCAAGGCATCGCCAGGCTTCACGGCTTTTCCGTTGAGCATGTTCTTGCGCTCAACAACGCCTACGATGAAGCCCGCCACATCATATTCACCGGCGGGATAAAATCCCGGCATCTCCGCGGTTTCGCCTCCGATTAATGCGCAGCCAGCCTTGCGGCACGCGCGACTCATGCCGTCGACAAGTTGTTCCACAACCGTCGGCTCGAGCTTGCCCATCGCCAGGTAATCGAGAAAAAAAAGCGGCTCCGCACCTTGCACCAGAATGTCGTTGATACAGTGATTTACAAGATCGCCGCCAACGGTCGAATGCACACCCATGGCCATGGCGATTTTCAATTTGGTGCCCACCCCGTCAGCGCTCGAAACCAGGATGGGCTCTTTCCATTTTTTCGTGTCGAGGGCAAAAAGGCCGCCGAATCCGCCGATGCCGCCGAGAACGCCTGGCGTAAATGTGCGACTGGCATGGTGGCGAATCCGTTGCTTCGCGTCGTCTGCCACCGCGATGTCGACTCCCGCATCTGCGTATTTCATGAAACCCTTGTCTGCAATTCGAATATCAAAAGTTTGATTTGAACTTTGATACAAAAACCTAAGAACCCACTAACGAATCCCGGTAATGGGTTTTGACGCGATTACGGCTGCGGAGGACGCGGCGGAAATCTTGCTAGGAAGAATTCCCGCAATCAAAATATGTGGAACAGTCTTCGCCAGCGCACGCTGCCCGGATGCAGGATGGCGTTGGCATAGGCAAAAAAGCGCTCCCGAATCTGCCCCGGCTCCCAGGCATCCGATGGCGCATCCAGAGACATATAAATCATCACTGGCGTCCCGATAATATCCTTGCGCGGCACACAGCCCCAGAAGCGACTGTCATACGAGTTGCCGCGGTTGTCGCCCATCACAAAATAACAATTGTCGGAGACTTTATAAGGCGTGTGCAGCTCATAGGGCTCGCTGGCTCCCACGGCATACGGCTCGGTCAGCCTTTGGCCGTTAACAAATACGGCTCCATCGTGAATATCGACACTATCGCCCGGCAGCCCAATCACCCGCTTCACATAATCCGGTGTATCCGGCGCAAACGGCGGCTTAAAAATAATTACCTGCTGGCGTTTCGGATTGCGCCACAGGGGTAAATGCCAGCTCGTGAACGGAACTCCGGCATCATAGCCGATGCGGCTCATGATCAGGTGGTCGCCGATCAGCAAAGTATTTTCCATGGAGCCAGATGGAATCACGCGCGCCTGTCCGATCGTTCCATTAATTAGCAAGAACGCCAAGCCCACCCAAAACCACGCGATTATCTCGCGTTGAATTTTTGTCCCTACCGGTACATGCGTCACTTCTTGTTTCTTATCAGCCTTCACTTTCCACCACCACAGGCCTTTCTATTGCGAGTTCATCAGCGGAATTTCCGTTCAGGTCACCGACCACGCCGTTGCCGGCGCCGGCCCTACCGGCGCGAACCTCCAACTGCACGAGATCCGTCGGGTAAACCCCCGTATAACAGGAGGTACAAAACTTTCTTTCATTGTCGTCGACGGCCTGACGCAAGCCTGCCAGTGAGATGTAACCGAGCGAATCGGCGCCGAGAAATTTGCGAATCTGTTCCGGTGAATTGGCAGATGCGATCAATTCCTCGCGCGTCGGCGTGTCCACGCCGTAATAGCAAGGCGAAATCGTGGGAGGACAACTGATGCGCACGTGCACTTCCTTGGCGCCGGCCTCGCGCACCATTCGCACGATCTTGCGGCTGGTGGTGCCGCGAACAATCGAATCGTCAACCAACACGACGCGTTTGCCTTCGATCAATCCTCGTACAGGATTGAGTTTCAGCTTCACGCCAAAATTGCGGATGGCCTGCGAGGGTTCGATGAAAGTGCGCCCGATGTAGTGGTTGCGAATCAACCCCATGCGAAAAGGAATTTTTGACTCTAGCGCGTAACCCACAGCAGCAGGAACGCCGGAGTCCGGCACCGGCACGACGATATCAGCGTCGGCAGGATGTTCCTGAGCGAGCAGGCGTCCCAGAGCTTCGCGGCTCTCATTCACTGAGCGGCCGAATATAATACTGTCCGGGCGCGAAAAATATACGTGTTCGAATACGCAGTGTTGTTGCTGCTTGGGCGGCGCAAAACGAATGGACTCGATCCCGGATTTGGAGATGCGCACCATTTCACCAGGCTCGACTTCGCGAACGTATTGCGCGTTGAGTAGGTCAAACGCGCAAGTTTCGGAAGCCACCATCCAGGCTTCGGCGGCAGTTTCCGTAGCCGGTAATCTGCCAAGCACTAACGGGCGAAATCCACGGGGGTCACGCACCGCATAGAGCTCGTCAGTCGTAAGCAACAGCAACGAATACGCGCCTTCGACCTGGTTGAGCGCATCGCCAATCGCGCCGGATAAATTGCGCGCCGGCGATCGAGCGATCAGATGAACGATCACTTCCGTGTCGCTGTTGGTCTGAAAAATGGAACCGCGATGCTCGAGCTTGCGCCGCCATTCTGCGGCATTGGTAAGGTTACCGTTGTGGCCCAGCGCCACTTTGCCCTTGTTGCAATCGATCATGATGGGCTGCGCGTTGAGCAACGCTTTGTCGCCGGCGGTTGAGTATCGAGCGTGGCCGATCGCGGCAGTGCCTGGAAGCTTTGCCAGCACCGCGGGCTGAAAAATTTCTTCCACTTCGCCCATCGCGCGATGAAGATGCAATTCATGGCCGTCGCTGGAAACTATGCCGGCGGATTCCTGACCGCGATGCTGCAAGGCATACAAACCGAGATACGTCAGATTGGCGGCTTCAGGATGGCCAAAGACGCCGAATACTCCGCATTCGTCGTGGAAATGATCATCGGCGTAAGCAAGCTTAGGATTCATTTTTTGAGTGCGCGCTCCAGCGAATGGGCCCAGATGTCCCGAAGTGTTTCAACAGACTCTTCGATTATGGCACTTCCATTGAGTTCGATGCTGAAAATGCCATCAGCGGTAACTTCGCCGATTTGTACAGCATTGACCCCGTAGTTTCGCGCCGTTTGCAGCACAGTATCAAGCGCAGCCGGTGAAACGGAAACTACCGCGCGTGCCCCACGCTCTCCAAATATGGCGGATTCAGCGGGAGTGCGGTCTTCTATTGTGAGACGTGCGCCGAGCGTACCTCCGGATTTCCGCGCGGGCCCTGATGCATGCGCCGAAGCGAAACACGATTCGGCCGCAGTGATGGCCAGACCTCCGTCGCTAATGTCGTGAGCAGACTGCACTGAGCGAGCCGCGGCCAGCGCAACCAGGCAATGTTGCAGGCGTTTCTCCGCGGAAAGATCGATGGCCGGCGGCTGGCCCGCGACGATACCGCCAATCGTCTTGGAATATTCGGATGAGGAAAATTCACGCACTAAATTCGAATTTGCACCGTTCGAGCTGATGGCAGTGGGCGTGGGAGCCGCTGCGCCGTCCAGCAAAATTATAATGTCACCGTCGTTACGGAAAGCCATCTTCAGCACATTCGTCGCGTCTTCAATCACTCCCAAAATCCCAATCACCGGGGTGGGATAAATTGAGCTGCCCAGAGTCTCATTGTAGAAACTTACGTTTCCGCCGGTAATCGGAGTTTCAAGTTCGTTGCAGGCGGCCGCCAGTCCATCGATCACTTCGCTGAATTGCCACATCACTTCTGGCTTTTCAGGACTGCCAAAATTCAAGCAATTCGTAGCCGCGATGGGTTTCGCGCCAGAACACGCCACGTTGCGCGCTGCCTCGGCCACCGCGTGCATCGCGCCCAATCGCGGGTTTAACTGGCACCAGCGGCCATTCCCGTCGGTAGCCAGCGCCAATGCGCGTTTCGTTCCTTTAATGCGCACTACAGCCGCATCGCCCGCACCCGGCACTGCCAGTGTATTGGTACGCACCATGGTGTCGTATTGCTCGGTGATCCAACGCTTGGAAGAAATTGCTGGCGATGCGAGCAGTTGCCTGAAATTGTTCGTAAGATCTTTCTTTTCCGAGGCAAATACAAACCAGTCTGCCGCAGATTCTTCCTTCCGCGAAGGCTGCGCTATCGGGCGCTGATACACTGGCCCTTCTTCCGCCAGCGGATGCGCCGGAATTTCCGCAACGACTACCCCATGATCTTTGACGCGCAACAGCCCGCCATCCGCAACTTCTCCCACCACCACCGCATCGAGTCCCCACTTTTTGAAAACTTGCAAGACTTCAGGTTCGCGGCCCTTCTCAGCCACCAGCAGCATGCGCTCCTGCGATTCGCTCAGCATGATTTCGTAAGGAGTCATGCCGCTTTCGCGTTGCGGCACACGGGCAAGATCAATCTCAATGCCGGTGCCTCCTCGAGAAGCCATTTCTGTGGTGGAACACGTCAAGCCCGCAGCGCCCATGTCCTGTATCGCAACTACTGCGCCAGTGGTCATGGCTTCCAGGCAAGCTTCGAGCAACAGCTTCTCGACAAAAGGATCGCCTACCTGAACGTTCGGCCGCTTTTGTTGCGACTCTTCCGTGAACTCCGCTGAAGCCAGCAGCGATGCGCCGTGAATTCCATCCCTGCCGGTTTTTGCGCCGACGTAAATCACCGGATTGCCAGTGCCGCGCGCCTTGGCAAAAAACAGATCTTCCTTTTTGGCGATGCCCATCGCCAGCGCATTCACCAGAGGGTTCTGCGAGTAGCACGGTTCGAAACAGACCTCTCCGCCAATCGTCGGCACACCAAAAGAATTTCCGTAATTGGCAATTCCTCGAATCACGCCATCGAGAATGCGCCGATTTTTCGAAATTACTTCGGACGAGACCAAAGCCGCCGATTTTTCTACAGTGATGGGGCCAAAGCGCAAAGAATCAAGCACCGCGATGGGACGAGCGCCCATGGTAAAAATATCGCGCAAAATCCCGCCCACACCGGTGGTGGCGCCCTGAAATGGCTCAACGAAACTAGGATGATTGTGCGATTCGATTTTGAACGCGGCAACTAATCCGTCGCCGATATCCACGACCCCCGCATTTTCGCCCGGTCCCTGAACGACAAGTTTTCCGCGCACCGGCAGGCGCTTCAGATGTATCTTGCTGGATTTGTAAGAGCAGTGTTCGCTCCACATCACGCTGAAAATGCCCAACTCCGTTATGTTGGGATCACGTCCGAGGATTTGCTGCACAAGAGCATATTCCGGACCCGATAGGCCGTGCTCCGCGACGATTTCCGCCGTAACTTTAATTTCCGCGCTTGCCGTCGCCAATTTTCCTACCTTGAAACCACGGGGAGAATTCGATCAAATCTGAAAATCGCAAAACCAATTTTCCAAGCCAATCCTAGGCGCTCGCCTTCGCGGAAGTCGCCAAAGATTCGACCATCGAACGGAAAATCACCAGTCCATCTGCGGAATCTAGAGCCGCTTCTACAGCTCGTTCAGGGTGCGGCATCAAGCCCGTAACGTTGCGCTCGCGATTGCAAATACCAGCAATGTTTTCCATGGACCCGTTGGGATTGCCACCGGCGTCATCCTTCCCGTGCGCGCTGGTATAGCGAAAAACAATTTGCCGGTTTTTCTGTAGTTCCGCGAGGGTTTGCGGGTCGGCAGTGTAATTTCCATCGTTATGCGCGATCGGAATTTTAAGAATTTGTCCCCGCTCGGCAGTCTGCGTAAACGGCGTGTCAGCATTTTCAACGCGAATGTAAACGTGGCGGCAAATATATCGCAAACCGATATTCCGCATCACCGCGCCCGGAAGAAGGCCTGCTTCCAGCAAAATTTGAAAGCCATTACAAATCCCCAGCACCAAGCCACCGCTCTTTGCAAAAGCATTTACCGACTTCATCACCGGAGAAAACCGTGCAAGCGCACCAGTCCGAAGATAATCGCCATGCGCAAAACCGCCCGGCAAAATCACTGCATCGCAATTCGCCAAATCTTCGGATTGATGCCAGATGAACTCAACTGGCTGGTGAAGAACATTACTGATGGCGTAGAAAGCGTCGTGGTCGCAATTGGATCCAGGAAAGACGACGACTCCAAATTTCATGCGCGGGCAGCTCCGGGTGGCGTTGTGGGAAGTTTTATTTTAACACAGCACCTACATAGCAGCCACGAACCTGCAGGATTCCTCAGCGTCCTCGCTTCTTGGATCTGCCTCGCGCTTTTTTCGCGGTGATTTTCTTCGCACCTGACGCGGACGCCAGTTCGCGGCGTTTTTTCGATGCCCAGCCAATTTTGTTCATCTGACGCCCGCGCGCAATTCCCAACCCATCGGCCGGAACATTTTCCGTGATGGTCGACCCTGCGGCAATATACGCGCCATCTCCCACCCGCACGGGCGCCACCAGAGTCGAATCACTACCGATAAAAGCTCTGTTGCCAATGGTAGTGGGATTCTTAAGGAAGCCGTCGTAATTGCAGGTTATGGTTCCAGCGCCAATGTTTGTCTTGGATCCGATTTTCGCATCGCCGAGATACGTAAGGTGCATCGCTTTGGTGCCTTCCCCGATCGTGCTTTTCTTCACCTCTACGAAATTTCCCACGCGCACGCTGGCTTTCAGGTGATTGCCGCCACGCAACCGCGCAAAGGGTCCGACGATTACGCCATCATCCAGCCGGCTGTCGAAAACCAGGCAATGCGGCTCTACCACCACATCGTCAGCAAGAATCGCGTCACTTAAAATGCTACCGGCGCGGATAACACAGCGCGCGCCAATTTTTGTTTTGCCCAGCAACTGAACGCCAGGCTCAATCACCGTGTCTTCCCCGGCGACCACGTCTGGGTCGATCAAAACCGTTTCCGGCAGTTGGATGGTTACTCCTGCATCCATGAGCGCCAAGCGTTTCCATTCCCGAAATATGCGATCCACTTCAGCGAGATCCGCGCGAGTATTGCACCCTAGAACTTCGCGTGAATCCGCGGCTACTTGCGCGAGCACAACCTCGCCCTTAGCGGCCAAAACCGCGACTGCATCCGTCAAATACAATTCGCGATGCTTGTTGTTGGGCTTAACTTGCGCAAGCGCGGGCCACAGTTTTTCCAACGTGAAGCAATAAATAGCGGAATTAATTTCGTTGATCTCCGCTTGATCGCCGCTCAGTTGCGATTCCTCCACGATGGCCGAGACCGCCGTGTCCGATTTTCGCAGAATTCTTCCGTAACCTCGGGGATCCGCGACCACCGCGGTCAGAACGGTCGTGGCCGCATTGGCCGATCGATGGTTCGCCAGCAATGCTTTCAACGTCTCAGGGCGAACCAAGGGCGCATCGCCGGGAAGCACAATGGCAAATTTAGAATTTCCCAGTGCGCGGCGCGCCACTTGCATTGCGTGGCCGGTCCCATGTTGCGGTTGTTGCAGCACGGTCGTTGCGCCAAGTGGCTCGACGGTTGCCGCGACCACTTCACTTTGATGTCCCACCACCACGATAGTCTTTCTGGCACCCAACGGCGAACACGCCCGAATCACTTGCTCCACCAGCGTTCGCCCGCCGGCGCGGTGCAGCACCTTGGCAAGGCTCGACTTCAGGCGCGTTCCTTTGCCCGCGGCGAGAATGACTATAGCCAGATCATTGTTTTTCATGAGAGTCCAGTTCAGTTTGTGGGAGCTTGCAGAATTACGCAACGCGCCAGGACGGCTTTGGCGGCGAAACACTAATCAGGTTACTAATCGGCAGCAGAAACGGACGGCCCGGCTAATTCCATTTCGCTCACCGAACTCTCGGCAGTCGTAATAGTCCAGAGCGAAGGATCAGCAAGCAGGCGACTCACCAGCTGGGTGTGCAGCGCATGACCGGCTTTGTAGGCCTCGACACGCGCAAGCAGCGGCAAGCCGACAAGCGCTAAATCGCCAATCAGGTCCAAAGCCTTGTGTCGGCTAAACTCATCCGGGAAACGCAACGGACCGTTCATAACACCGCATTCCGTCAGGACGATGGCATTTTCGAGCGATCCTCCGCGGATCAACCCCATGGCTCTCAGTGGTTGAATATCCCGCTCAAAGCAAAAAGTCCTTGCTCGAGCCAGCAGTTGGCGAAAACTCTCGGCATTGACGATGATCTCAAATTGCTGCCGGCCAACCAGCGGATGCGGAAAATCCACGTAACAACATACGCGAAAGTCGTCGGCCGGATAAATTCCGATTCTTCGATCGCCTTCAACCACTTCCAACGGCTTCAAAACCTTCAAAAAGCGCCGGCGACGCCGCAATTTTCGTAAGCCGCTGCGTCCGAGCATCTGCATAAAGGGTTCGGCTGAACCATCCAGTATGGGGATCTCAATGGAATCAATGTCGATAAAAATGTTGTCGATGCCGCAGGAATAGATCGCTGCGAGGAGATGCTCGGTAGTCGAGAGCAACACGCCTTGTTTCATCAAACTCGTGGCGTAACTCACCCGCGCAACGTTGTGACCTTGCGCTTCGATGGGAAAATTATCGAGATCCATGCGTCGAAATACGATCCCGGTTTCCGCAGGTGCAGGAGACAGCGTCAGGTGCCCGTAAACCCCTGTGTGAAGACCAACTCCTTCTGTGCTGGTAGGGGATGCTATTGTGGTTTGGAACATGCCTGTCGATATAGTAGCAGGTTGTTCGCCAATAGAGACCAGCTTTGTGTCTTGTTATGAATAAGTTAGCAGCAAAAATACCGTGAACAAATGACATGGTGTGGTTAAATAGCATCAAAACCCGCTCTTCCCGTGTCTGTTCGTGCTTTTGTTCCTGCTCCCTCGCACTTCCCGCCGCCAAGCTTCCTTTACGCTGCACAGCGCGTCCCACTATAAAGCGGTGTTATACTTTTGACAGTTTCCAGACAGGTGGATCGATGAGTCGAGCGGCGCGTGTTGGGCTGATTTGTGTATCAGTAGCGATATTCTGCTATGCCGGAATTGGGCACGTCCTGGGGCGCACTCCAGACGATAAAGCCTACAAGTCCCTGACCGTATTTGGCGAAGTCCTGCAGAAGATTCAGCAGGATTACGTTGACGAACCTAACATGCACACTGTTACCGCCGGATCGCTGCACGGCCTGCTGGAATCGCTCGACACGCAATCCAGTTATCTGACTCCCCGCGAATACGACGAATACAAAAAGAAAATTCAGAGCACCAGCACGGGAGATAGCGGCATCACCTTGAGCAAGCGCTTTGGTTACGTCATCGTGATTTCGGTGCTGCCCGATAGCGCAGGCGCGAAAGCGGGAATTCACAGCGGCGACATTTTTGAATCCATTGGCGGTTTTACGACGCGCGACATGTCCGTTGGGCAGGCCATGAATTTGCTGACTGGACCGGCTGGCAGCGGAGTGAAAGTCGCGGTGATTCGCCGAGGTAAGGCCACGCCGGAAGAAGTAGATGTGGTGCGCGAGAAACCGGTCGCCATCAAAATCACCAGTCAGAAAGCCGATCCAGACACGCTCGCGTTGCGCCTAACGTCGCTGGATCCCGGACGAGCTGAGGAACTGCGCGGGCGATTGCTGGAAGCCGAAAAACAGGGCATCCACAACATCATTCTGGATTTGCGCGAGTGTGGCCGCGGTCCCGTTTCAGAGGCAATTTCTGTGGCTCGCCTTTTTGTGCCGTCAGGTACCCTGGCGACGCTTCGTGGACAGACCGTTTCCTCACAAACTTTTTCCGCCGAGCCGAAGCAGGTAGCGTGGAAGGGCCGCGTTTCGGTCTTGATTGATGCCACGACGTCGGGTGCTGCCGAGGTCTTGGCGTCCGCGATCGCAGCGAATCACCGCGGAGATGTTGTGGGTGAACGCACCTTCGGTCTTGCTTCAGAACAAAAATTAATCACCCTTGACGACGGCTCGGCGTTAATCCTGACCACTGCGAATTATTACAATCCGGGCGGAAAATCGATTCTTGAAGAAGGCGTTACGCCGACAGAAGTAGTCCATGCCACCGTGGAAGATGATTCCGACGTGGATGACGCGGCGACTGATGCGACGACGCCCAATAAAGATCTTCCTCAAGGACCGCGCCCACTTTCGCCGGAAGATCCCATCTACCGTAAGGCGCTCGAGCTGGTAAAGGCGCCGATGAAGAAAGCCGCCTAGTCTTCGGTGTCGCCAAGTTCTTCCGCCAAGTGTAGTTGTCCAACTCGTTCTGCAATCTCAAAAATCGTTGCTTTCCTTTTTATGTTTGCTGCTTTCGCAGCCGGCTGCAACCGGGGCCGGCAGAAACGGCTGACGGAGGAAGACATCCACCGCATCACCCGGGAGTTTGTGTTCGCGGCGAATTCAGCGGCACCGCGAGGCTCGGAAGTGCATGGAGAAGTGGGCGCATTCGACAAAGTTGCAAATTCCTCTGACCTCGTGGAGATCCATATTTTTACCAAGCGTCACGGGAAGGAGGTCACACCGGCGGTGACGCGTCTGCTTGATGAACTCAATGGCATCGCGGCGGCTCGAGGTTTGACGCCAGAGCAAACGGAAAATGGCGATGCAATTTTTATAAGTTACCGCCACGCCGGCGTAATAACCCATACCGTTCATGTCCACTTTGCCGGAAGCACAGATGTATCGGGCAATTCAAATTCCGCACCGGAAGTAAGTAACAATCACGCCCCGCGGCTGGCGATTATTTTGGACGACTTGGGCAACGATAGCAGTGCGGCCAATGCCGTTTTTGCGATGCCGTATCCTTTGACAATTTCTATCTTGCCGAATCAAACTCATTCCGTTGAAATTGCCCAACAGGCACAGCAGCGTGGTGACCAAGTCATGCTCCATCTTCCGATGCAATCTCTCGCGAAGGAGCATTCGGAGGCGCGGGAACTGCATGCAGGCATGTCCCGCGCGGACGTGGCTCGCCTGGTGTCGGAATTTCTTAACGAAATTCCCGGAGTTATTGGGGTGAACAATCATCAAGGGTCAGCCTCTACCTCGGATAAAAAATTGATGGCTGAATTGATGCCGCTGTTGAAGGAACACAAACTTTTTTATGTCGATAGCCGCACCACCTCCGCAACCGTCGCTTATGACACCGCGCAACGCTTTGGAGTGCGTGCGGCTTTCCGCAACGTGCCTTTCCTGGACGACGTGGACGATGTGTCGGCCGTCCGCAAACAGATTGAGATCGCTATTGCTGGAGCTGCCAGGAAAAAAGATGCCATTGCCATCGGACATGCCCATCCTTCGACGCTGGAAGCTCTGAAAGAAACTCTGCCAGAAGCAAAAACTCAAGGAGTGAAATTGGTATTTGCTTCGGAATTGGTACGGTAAACGTTAGCCGTGGCCTGCTGCGGGCTTTTACTCGCCGGATACAGCCGATGAATCACGTAAAATAGAATAAATAACAGCACGAAATCGAAAAGACTGGCTTCAGGACCGACGCTGCCTCCGGTAAGCCACGCCGGGCCGTGAAGGGTGGCGTCCGAAAGATGACCAGGCAAAACCGTGCCGCTGTCTGGAACGGAATAGAAGAAAGTTTCGCCAAAGTCGAACGCCGCGTGCATCCCAACCGCCAACCACAACGTGCTGGTCCGCCTTACCGTAAAGCACCAGAGTAATCCCACAACAAAAACGCTCGCCACACCGAGGCGGTTCTCGCCACTGTTTTGCAAATGCACGCTTGCAAATAACAGCGAGAGCAAAATGGCAGCAGGCCAGAACCCTACTCCGGAACTTAGCGTGAACAAGCTGTAGCCGCGAAACAAAAACTCCTCGAACAATCCTACAAATATCAGACACAGGAGCCACAAAATGGCCCAATGAACCACTTGCATTCCGTGCAATGCCAATGGGCCAAATGAATATCCTCCGAACGCGTAAATTAGTCCGATAAGCGCGCTGATTTCCAGAAAACCGAGCAGAAATCCTTGCCAGAAAAGTTTCCCGAATGCCTGCTGAACCGGTAGCCCGAAGCAACCCACCGGGCGATGCTCGAGGAAGGACATCACGACAGCCGCGCCAAATGCAGAAATAAATCCAATCATCTCCGAATACAAAAGAGCCTCAAAGGAAAATTTACCCGGCGTAGGTCGATAGAGCTGCATCAACAACATTTTCAGACCCAGGAAAAATACGGCCATGATCACGACGTACAACAACAACCGCCAGCCTGCACGCAGGCCTTCCGCATTAAAAATTATTTTGCTTAATCCGTGGGAGGAATTGTTAGAAGCGTCGCGGAATGACTGGGTGGTTGGCGTTTCTATTGGGTTTTCTTGCTCCATGCCTAATCACCGAATCATTTCGTGAGTCTCCGTCAGTACATTCAGACGGGTCAAAGCTATTTCCGGTAAGCACTCGCTCGATAGCGCTGCGTTATCAAGAAAGAACAAATCGTGCATGCTTAACTGGCTGCGCATACGCGCATCAAAAACTCGAAATTTAGCGCCGGCTTTAGCCCCAGTCAATATTATTTCACATACTTCGGAGACTCGCCTTTGGACCAGGGGTCGTAAGTGTGCGCGAATACCAAGCGCTCCGCCAAAGGGGGGTGGCTGTAAAGCCAGAAAGTAATGAACGCCGGAGGGTTGGGATCAGAGAGATCTAGTTCGCCCATTACTTGAAACCCGTGCGCGGCTACTTCTTCGGAATTGGGTACGATGCCGTGAATTACCTCCAGCCCGTAAACATCGGCGGCATGTTCCTGCATGCGGCTAAAGCCGTTGGCGATTGGTGAAGAAATAAATGACAGAATCTCCAGCCACAGCAAAAGAACAGCGATCGCGGCCAAGTCTTCAGATCCTCGTATTTTCCACTCGCTGCCCCAGCGATGCAGAGACCAATGCAGCGCCCGAAACATCACATACAGCGCCAACAGTAACGACACAGCAAAAAACAAAAATCCAATGGCGACGTGACCAAGCACGTAGTGTCCTAGTTCGTGGCCGAGTATAAACAGCGCTTCGTCGGTCGAAGTTTTCTGAATGGTCGTGTCCCAGATAACCACGCGCTTCGATGCCCCGATGCCGGTGACGTACGCGTTGATCTGATTGGTTTTCTCGCTGGCCCTCATTAGAAACATGCGATCTCGGGGAATCGGGACGCCCGCTCGTCGCGTGAGCGTTTCGATGGAGGTCACCAACTGCGGGTGCTCTTTCGTCAGCGGCTCAAAGTGATTGAACAGCGGATCGATGAACCACGGACTGATGAAAAAAAAGAACAGTAAAATCGGGAGCGCCGCCAGCCAAAAATAAAACCACCAGCGCCCGGGACTTTTTCGCATTGCGAAACTCAAAACAAGAACCAGCAAAACGGCCAACCCAACGCTCAGGGCTTCTTCTTTAGACCAATCCAGGATCCACGAACCCCAGTGTTGAATGGATTGTTGGTAGCGCAGCGAAAGCGCATGCCAATAAATTCGCACCGGCAATTCAAATAAATCGGTAAGCAATATCAGTATTGGCACAAAAACCAAACACTGAATCCATCTCGTGTTACTGAGAGCTTCCGCAATGTCGCGGAATTTGGCGGCAATACCCAGACGCAGGATCAGCAGCAGTACGACAACGGAAAAAAAATAGGAAATGAAATACAAACTGTAGCCGGCCCGGGAATACGAAACGGCTTTTTCGTAGCGCTCCTTGGAAAGCCGGTATTGATCCGTTTCCGTCTGTGTGGGCGCGCGCGTTTGTTGATTGTTCGCCGAAGAATCCGGATTTGATTGCAAAGTTTTGACGGCTGCCCTGGAAAGATTAACGCCGTCCAGACTTTCAGCGCGAAGGTAAGGCGCCACAAAACAAAACGACAGGGCCATAAACGACAGGGCCATAAAACCCAAGAACCGTTGAACGAAAACATTCAGTTTCGCTGCCCTCATCTACGGTTGTGCTCCGGCGGTTGATAAGTGAGCGGTCTTCAACGAATAATTACGCACCGCACCGGTAGTGGCGAGTCCGATGTGAATGATGGAAGTCCAACGCTCCAGTTTGTGGTGCCCCACACGATGAAAAAGATATGACGCGCCAATGGAAAGGCCCGTTGCGGCGGCTTCGATGGCGGCGAAGCCGGCGTGATTGTCCACGGCATCGTTGGTCAGCAATATTTCCTGGCGGCCGCGCCGGCGCATGTTCAGGGTGGAGAAATAGTCCAAAGTACGGGCCGCTCCAACGCCGGCGAATAACCAATCATTTTCCTTATCCCAGAAATGATGTTCAGTGGGCAGAATGGTAACTTTTGAGGACTGCAAGTGCCCGGTTTGCTCGGCAGTATCGTCACCAGGCGTTCGCGGTGGTTCTTGAGAGTACAGCGGTCTTGCGATGCATGCGAATGTCAAAAATGTTATGAATCCTATGGACCGTTTCAACCGGATCTCCGCATTGTTACAACTTTCCAAGTATCTCCAATTCTTTCACTGAACGCCTGTAGATTCAGTGGATACAGCCTGGTGCGAACGGCGTATGAAAAGCCCATTGGGAGCCAGACTTTCCGTCCTCCTGGGAGCCCCAGATTTGGTCGTCGTTACCTATCCGCACGGTAAGGGGCAAGCCAACTGGCGGCGGGTCAGGGTTAGCGTTATCTTGGAGCTTCGGGTATTTGCATTGGCACGAGGTGATGAAATGTCAGGCCGAGTCTTCGCTCCGTTCCCCAGCAAGCTAATAATGGTTCTTCCCGCGGCACTGTTTGCGGCCATGACTTTGAGCCCTGCTGCTTCGCCGAAAGGGCAATCGCAGGATCAGCAATCATCCGCCTCGCAAACCCAATCCATCGCGGACGCCGCGCGGAAATCGCGCGAGGCGGCGAAAAACGCCACTAAACCATCCAAAGTCATCACCGACGACGATCTTGATAAGGGCAACATAAAACCTGGCGCGCAAGGAGTGACGATGGACGCTCCAGCGCAATTGGAAACTCAGCCGCCTTCGGCTGAGGCTGTGGCGGAGGCAGCCGCCACACCTTCCGCGGCTCCTGATCCTGCAACGGTTGCGGCTGCATCGGACGATCCAGCGATCGCAAAACTAAAAGAGTCGATCGCCAACTCAGAAAAAGATGCCGAACTGGCACGGCGAGACCTGGCGTTGCAACAAGATACGTTTTTTTCAAATCCGGATTACGAACACGACACCGCCGGCAAAGCCAAACTCGATGCGCTGCAGCAACAACTCAATGATAAACAGCAAGAGATAGACCGCATGAAGACGCGCTTGGCGGCCATGGAAGAGTTGCAGAAGAAAAAGAAGGCACCCTCCAAGCCAGCGACTACGCCCGCACCCGCGGATCAAAGCTCGAATCCCGGCTCAGCTCCGCCGAGCTCGCCAAAACCTTAAACATCCTAAACATTTGAAGAACAAACCTAGTTTTCCACAATTGAAACGCTACCACCATATCTAGTGGTCGATTCTTGTTGACACCGAACAGCCTCAAGCGCACAATCCCGACATTCAAAAAATATTTTCTACTTTAATTCCGTCAGACAACTGTTCGTAATTGAAACGCGATGCAGGGGCTCAAGAGCTACGCAGTTCCGGGGGCAATGATGCAATATCTGCCGGGATTCACCGTTCAGTGCATCAACCAGTTGTGCGAAGCGCGCGGTCATTGGTTGCGCGCGGACGCCACGGCGGCTACCTCGCACGAAGGGCGCTGCCCGTGCTGCGGTGATTCTCTGCGAAATGTCCCACCACCCCTGGCACCCAGATTTCGGATGCGTCCTCGAGCATTGACTTCGCATCGCCCGCCGATGCGGCGACGGTGATCGCGTAGCGATCGCGCATTTCCTAACCTTCCTAGCCTTTTAAAACCTCATATTTAAAGTGTCAGCACTTCTCCTTAGACAAATTCAACCGCAAGACCCAGGTTCATAACTCAAATGCGAACCTGGGGCACCCTGATCGCTAACAGTCTATTTTGTTGGGCATCCTCGGTTCGCACGCCCTTGCCATCGGCTAACAGTGTTAGGAATGCTCTCGGTCTATTTTGTCGACCATCCTCCCGGTCTATACCCGTTGCAGCCCCTACCCCCTTGTTTTGCAAAAAAGAGTCCATAAGTTGGTGAAAACAAAGGGTCGCGTCTGAAAAAAGCGCACAAGAGTCCACAAGAGGCTGAAAATAAACGGGTAAGCCGGAAATGTAAAGAGAAGTCGAGGCGAGGCTTGGTTGTTGCAGTTGTGAGAGTGCCTAGTAATGGGGTAGCGACCATTTCCTATTTTACCATTTCGTCAAAGTAGCTACAAGATTATCTTGGGATGGCGGCGAGGTTCGCGGTATGGGTCGCTAAGGGCTTGCTAGGATTTGGAGATTTGGAGGTTAGTCTTCGACCAGGCCTTTTTCGGCCATTTGTTCGTCGGTGAGCCACAGATCGGGGATATTGGCGGAGCCCAGGCGGTGAACATCCTGGAGGGCGCCGCGGACTTCTTTTAGTTCGAGGTTCACTCCGAGCTTCTCCAGCAGTTCGATGAGCAAGCGAGGACCTTCGGCCAGGATGGGTTTGGGACTTGAGCCGATGCGATCGAGCCTACGGTAGGTGAGCACGTAAATTGCGGCCGAACCGATGCCGTGGCGCACGATGTTGAGAAAGGCGCGTGTGGCAGGCGACAAGGCCAACTGCGCAGGATCGTGCACGGTGTAGGCTGGTGACAGGTCCTGATCAAAATCGGATTCGGGGACGGGGACGGGAGTTGAGCGCGGCGCCGGTGACGGTTGTGTGGGAGCAGAGGCTGAGGTCTGCTCCCATCCCACAGGGGGAATGCTCATTCTTCGGGGACCCCGTTAGGCCCGATTACTTTCGGGCTTTAAAGTTGTTACCTAGCTACAGCCGCTGGTGCTGCCACAGTTTTCGCATTTGTAACAGGCACCATTGGGAACCATCAGCATGCCGCACTCGGAACACGTCGGTGCGCCTTCGTGAGCATTACTGGGCTTCGACGAGGCGTTAGAGGCAGGCAGCGATGGCATTGAAGCCAAAGCCCGAGCGACTACCGAAGAAGTACCTGCAACCGCACCACCGGTCCCAGTTTCCGCAATGGCAGCGCCATTGAGCTTCAGATAATCGGCGGAGATAAAGCGGCCACCCAACCAGCGCGCGATGTAGTCGAGCACGCTGGAGACGAAGCGAATCTTGGGATTAGCGGTGATGCCCGATGGTTCGAAGCGGGTGTTCAGCAGCTTGTCCACATAGACTTTCAGCGGCACACCGTATTGCAAGCCGATGGAAACGGTTAGCGCCAAGCCATCCATCACGCCGGAAAGCGTGGAACCTTCCTTGGACATCTTGATGAAGATTTCGCCAGGGCGCCCGTCATCGTACATGCCAACAGTGATGTAACCTTCGTGGCCGCCAACGCTGAATTTATGAGTAACGGAGGCACGCTCAGCTGGCATTTTTTCGCGTTGCGCACGAGCGAACAGTTCCTGTTGCATGGCTTCTCCGGCAGCCGGAGCTTCGGGCTTCTTTTCGTCTTTCTTTTGGCCTGCAGCGGACAAGGGCTGGGAGCGTTTCGAATTGTCGCGATAAATGGCTACGGCTTTGAGTCCCAACTTCCAAGACTCGATGTAAGCGTCCATCACGTCTTCGACGGTGGATTCCTCGGGCATATTGATGGTTTTCGAAATGGCGCCGGAGAGGAAGGGCTGGGCAGCAGCCATCATCTTTACGTGGCCGGTCCAAGTGATGGAGCGGCCCCCGCCAGCGGGAGCAAGAGAGCAATCGAAAACGGGGAGATGCTCGGGTTTCAGGTAAGGAGCGCCTTCGATTTTGCCGTTTTGATCGATATGCGAAACGATCTCGCTCATTTGTTCCGGGGTGTAGCCGAGGCGCATCAAGGCTTCGGGGACGGTGTTGTTGACGATCTTGATCAAGCCGCCGCCAACGAGCTTCTTGTATTTTACGAGCGCGAGATCCGGTTCGATGCCGGTGGTGTCGCAATCCATCATGAAACCAATGGTGCCGGTGGGAGCCAGCACGGTGACTTGGGCGTTCTTGAAGCCAAATTTCTCACCGTGCGAGAGCGCGGTATCCCAGGATTCCTGGGCGGCTGCGAAGAGCTCGGGCTGCACGTGATCGCGTTTGATTCCGCGCATAGCGTCGCGGTGCATGCGAATGACATCCAGCATAGGTTCGCGATTAACGGGGTAGCCCGGAAAAGCACCCATAGCTTCGGCCACGCGGGAAGATTGTGCGTATGCTTCCCCAGACATTAGCGCGGTGATGGTGCCGGCGACATCGCGGCCCTCATCGGAGTCATAGGGCAGGGCCATGGACATGAGCAGGGCGCCGAGATTGGCGTAGCCCAGGCCGAGCGGACGGAAATTGTGAGAATTTTCGGCGATTTGCGGCGTCGGATAACTGGCGTTGTCGACCAGAATTTCCTGCGCGGTGATGGTCACATCGACGGCATGTTTGAACTCCGGAACGTCAAACTGGCCGCCGGAATTGACGAACTTCATTAAATTGAGTGAGGCAAGATTGCAGGCGGTATCGTCCAAAAACATATATTCGCTGCAAGGATTGGAGGCGTTGATTCGCGCAGTGTTCTTGGAGGTGTGCCAGCGATTTACGGTGGTGTCGTACTGCATGCCGGGATCGCCGCAGTGCCAGGTGGAATCGGCAATCTTGAATAACAGATCGCGAGCGCGTAGCTTTTCGGCGGGCTGGCCGTCGATGACATTCTTGGTCCACCAATCTTTATCTTCGGCGGCGGCACGCATGAAATCATCAGTAACGCGTACAGAGTGATTGGCGTTCTGGAAAAAAATGGAACTGTAGGCGTCGCCATCGATAGCCGAGTCGTAGCCCTGCTCGATGAGCACGTGGGCTTTGCGCTCTTCCTTGCGCTTGCATTCGATGAACTCAACGATGTCGGGATGATCGATATTTAGGATCACCATCTTGGCGGCGCGACGAGTCTTACCGCCGCTCTTGATGACGCCGGCGAAGGCATCGAAGCCCTTCATGAAACTTACCGGGCCGGAGGCGATTCCACCGCCGGAAAGGGTTTCCTTGCTGCCGCGCAGGCTGGAGAAGTTAGTTCCGGTTCCAGAGCCCCACTTGAAGAGCATGCCTTCGGTACGGGTGAGGCCCATGATGGATTCCATGGTGTCCTTAACGGAGTTAATGAAACACGCTGAGCACTGGGGCTTTTCCTGCACACCGACGTTGAACCACACCGGCGAGTTGAAAGCCATTTTCTGTTCCACGAGCAGATGGGTGAGTTCATCGCGAAAGGCATCGCGCGACGAAGCATCAGCGAAGTAGCCGCCCTCTTCACCCCAACGCACGATGGTGTTGACCACCCGGGCGATGAGTTGGCGCACGGAACCTTCGCGCTCCGGCGAGCCGGGCTTGCCGTGAAAATATTTACTGGTGACGATATTGGTGGCGGTCTGCGACCAGCTCTTGGGAACCTCGACACCTTCCTGGCGGAAAATGGTCATGCCTTTTTCGTTGCCGATCAGCGCAGTGCGCTTTTCCCATTCGACCAAGTCGAAGGGCGACTTCTGGCCATCCGTGAAATAGCGCTCAAAAAATAGACCGGTGCCGCGTCCAGCGGGATTCTTTCCCGCTTCCATTTCAGTTTCGAGTGACCTGCCATTTAATGCGGATTTCACAGTGGCCATTATTCCCCCATGCTTAAGATTCCCTGTTCGGGGACGCTCGAATTTTGGTGCTCTACTATTTGAAGCATCCAGCAGCGGGTGGTACGAGTCTGGTTAAAGTGACGGGTATCAGCTAAACACGACGCAAAAGGCAAATGCTCTGCCCTCCGGCTGATTAAATGGCACCAGCCATCGTGCAGGTACCGCTCCCTAATGCGACGCGGAGCTGGGATTTAGCGCTCGGTTTTTAGCTGTGAACCCGGCTTGGTTTCGTCCAACTCCGAACGGGCCTTGACGCTTTTGGATAAGGCTCGTTTTGGGAAGTGCACGTCCCCCGAATCTGGATTCGCAGTATCGACCCACGCGAAATAACTGTCAAGAGCTTAATGCATGTAAATCGAAAAAAGTCACAAAATGTACTATTGATTGTGACTAAACTGTCTATAAGTAGTGGTGCCATTTCGGAACCACCGAGAGCCTCAAACACTTAAAAAACAAAAGCTTAGAAGTGGACTTGCACCAAATGTGGGCGTAAGGTTTTTCCATCCTTCTGCTCCTGCGCGGCATCAAAATAGGAATGGTGCGCGTTCGCTTATTTCCCCTCGTGTCGCTGTATTTCTGCCTAATTACACAGATCCACGCCCAAGATACTTCGCAAGCGATTACGCCGGCGGTGATGTCGTCCGCGTATGGCGAAAAATTAAAAATTCGCGGTGTGCCGAACCCGGGAAAAATCAACGATGGACTTTACCGCGGGGCGCAGCCTGATGAGCAAGGACTTGAAGAGTTAAAAAAAATGGGGATCACCACGATCGTCGATTTGCGCGCGGAAGATCGCGGCAAATCAGAGTGGGAACGACAACAAGCCGCAAAATTGAGCATGCGATTTGTGCACATTCCCATCGCGGGGTTCGCCGCGCCCACCAACGAAGAGGTGGCGCAATTCCTTTCACTATTTTCCGATCCGCAGCAGAAAATCTTTGTGCATTGCCTGCTGGGCGAAGACCGCACCGGAGTGTTCGTGGCTACCTACCGGATGAGCGTACAAAAATGGCCGGTGACACAAGCGATGCGAGAGATGAATAGCTTCGGTTTCAATGGCTTTTGGCATCCGGCGATGAAGGCGTTTGTGCGCGATTTTCCGGCACGGCTTACCTCCGCGCCGGCGTTTGCTTCTTTGCAGAACAGCAAATCCGCTGCTCCAAACGTGTCGGGCGCAAAATCCAACTAGCAATCGCGCTAGACTCTCCTCAAACGCTGTTCAAATACCAACGTAAAGCCCGGATTAAAAAGCGCGCTTTGGGCATTTCTTCGTATTTTTGCGTGATTGTGATGAGGACGCTAAGACTCCTCTAATCATATGGATGGTAGTACGGCGGTACTCTTACGCCCGACGTGTCTCCGCGATGTAATGTCTAGCGGACCCGACTGTGACGAGAACTCCTTCCACTGTGATTAGACCGGCCGCTGCAGCACTCAGGAAAGTACCCATGAAGGTCGGCCGTTACGAAATTCTAGAAATAATTGGCAGTGGCGCAAACGGCAGTGTAGTGCGCGCGCATGACCCGATGATCGGGCGTCTGGTAGCCATCAAGCTGCTGCCCCCCGAATTGGCAAAAGGAGAGGCGCGAAACCGATTTTTGCAAGAAGCGCGGGTGGTGGGACAGTTGTCGCACCCCTCGATCATTACGCTGCATGACATGGGCATCGAAGAGTCCACCTCAACGCCGTACCTGGTGATGGAGTTTTTAAACGGCCAATCGCTGGAGCGCATTTTAGAAAAGGGCGCGGTACCCACGATGCGCGCGTGCGCCTGGGTAGCGGAAGTAGCCTGCGGGTTAGCGGCGGCACATCGTAAAGGCGTGATTCACGGGGACGTCAAATCCGCGAATATTTTAATCACGGAAGATGGCCGCGTGAAATTAATGGATTTCGGCATGGCCCGGGTCGCGGCGCGCGAACAAGCCAGCATGCCGCTTACGGGCACGCCGGCATACTGGTGCCCGGAACAAATCATGGGCAAGCCCCAGGATGGGCGATCGGATTTATTTTCGCTGGGCATCGTTTTATATGAGCTGCTGACCAGGCAGCGACCATTTGACGCGGAATCACTGCAGGGGATTTGCAATCGAATACTGTCCCATGAGCCGTTGGCCGTGTCGAATCTCAATCCATCGCTTTCCACCACACTTAATGGAGTGGTGGCGCGGTGCCTATCGAAAGATCCAAACACCCGGTATGCATTGGGAGAGGACTTGGCCAACGATATATATCCTTTCGCGAGACGTAAGGTTACCGGACAAGGGGTCGGCCAGCTGATTAAGACGCAATCCCAAACCTTCGGAGCGCGAACTGGAAAATATCCGCGCTCGGCGTAGGAATATGTCGGCGAAATCGCCCTAAGGTGTTTCCTGTAGCCCGCAGGGACAGGGTACGCGAGTTTTACACGCTGGGACCATTGGGTGATTCCCACGGGAGGATCATTCACCGAAAATGTTTATGTAGCAAAGGCGGAATGCTCGCTCGCTGTAAGTGAAAACTTATGACTACTCCGCAGGGACGATACGAATTTATTGAAACGCTGGGAACTGGGGCCACCAGCCGCGTGGATAAAGCTCGTGACACGCTGATTGGCCGCGTTGTCGCGCTGAAGACCTTCCTACACGGATTCGGTTCCGGAGACGTTCAGAAGCAATTCCTTCGTGAAGCGCAGATCATCGGACGCCTGGCACATCCCTACATCGTTGGACTTTACGACGTGGGAACGAATGCTGAAGGTGTTCCTTACTTCGTAATGGAATATGTGGACGGAAAGACGCTGGAGAAGGTTCTCGATGACGGGCCGCTACCGCTGGAAAAGGCGGCGTTGTGGGCTACTGACCTTGCGGCCGCAATTGCGCGCGCACATCGCGCGAAAGTCATTCATGGCGATATCAAGCCGGCTAACATCCTGATCACCAAAGAAGGACAGGTTAAGCTAGGCGATTTCGGCATCGCGAGATTCGCGACACAAGTGTCCAATTCCGGGGTACTGATGGGCACGCCAGCTTATTTGTCTCCTGAACAGATTCAGGGAAATGCGCAGGACACCCGCTCGGATCTTTTTTCGCTGGGGATCATTTTGTATCAGATGACCACTGGCGTGCAGCCGTTTAGTGGCAGCTCGGTGAGCGCGGTATGCGCACAGATTGTGGCTATTACGCCGCCACCTCCGTCCCACCACAACTCCAGTTTGCCTGCAGCGTTTGACCGCATCGTGATGCGTTGCCTGGCCAAGGATCCCGCGGACCGCTACGCGACGGCGGAAGCGCTAGGCGCTTCGCTATATCCCTTCGCGCATGCCCAGGAATTGGCGCCGGCCGCGCCCGAAAAGCCCTCCGCGGTTGCCGAGTTTGTTGCGCGTGCCGAAAAGTGGACGAGAACCGCAGGGAAGGCATTGAAGGCCGAAGCACAGGAACAATCGCGACGAGTGAGTTCATTGGTAATGGCCATCTGGACTTCCGATTCCGCGTGGTGGAATCGTCCGATGCAACGCAAAGATTTGTGGGCGGCGGGGACTGCCGCGGTGTTGCTGATCGGGCTGGTGCCCATGGCTCGCGCATTACGAAATCGCGGGCATGTTCAGCCGGTGGTATCGGCGGCGATAGTCAGCGATGCAAACCCTTCGCTTGCTGCGTCCAATACGAATTCTCAAGCGCCGATTACGTCGAATGCTTCGATGATCAACATCAGCTCGTCCTCGGTGGGCGATCCTGCCGTGGCGGGTGCTGATACGGGCGCCAAGTCGGCGGTGAACTTCAAGGACGACAAAGACAAAACGACGGTAACGGCTAGTCAGGGACTCGAACGCCGTGGAACGATCACGAAGGGGCGACAATTGAGCCGACAGGCGACGAAGACGGCCGCAGCGTTGCCGGACAGCCTGCCCGTTTATGGACCAAGCATGCTGACGACTATTGAGCCGGTGGTGGAAAGCGCGCCAGCGAAGCCCGTGGTGGCAGAGACGACATTGCGTATCAATATCGTATCGGAAGTGACCGAGCAGACTACTTTGGCGGTCTTCTCCGGCGATGAGTTACTGCTGACCACGCCATTGAAGCCTGAGCATATTGGCGACACGTTGCGCTTCAATTGCCCAATTGTGGCGGGCGAACACGCACTGCGGGTGGTGCTGTATCGCGCGGACAAGACGGTGTTCATGCATAAGGAAAATAAATCCGATCTGCATGCCGATGGCGCTAATACGATGGAAGTGCATGTGAACCGCAAGTCGAAGATGCTAGTGAAACACGAGACTTCGCTGGAAGTGGTGTGGCCGAGCCGGACTACTTCATCGTCTGCGGAAGCGACGCAGGGATTCAAGCCGGCTGGCGCTTTGGCGCTGCGTTGATTTTATAGTTCGCGTCACAAACCCAAAACAAAATTCCCTATGTTGTAAACCCACAGCGCGGAGATGACATGAGCCTAGCAGCCCATTTTCACCGCATGGATACAACGCGTCCGCACCTTTGGTGGATTAGCTGTGAATTGTGTCATGGAACGGGTATCGCGCAGGTTCAATGGAATAAGGCGGTATGGTGTTCGGAGTGCGATCGCCAGGGCAAGATTCGCATTGTGGTTTATCGACCGGATTCCTTCAAAATTGCACAGCGGCGACTCGGGGCCGCCATTTGCGTTGCAGCTGCGGCGCTCGGCTGCTACTTAATTTTTTTCCGTTAACATGATTTATCGCGCAAGCAGCAAACGTAAACAGCGGCAAGGCGCGCTTCAGCGCTTCAATAAAATTATTCGTAGCGCAGGGCTTCGACGGGGTCCAGTTTGGAGGCTTTCATGGCTGGCCAGACTCCAAAAAAGAGGCCAACACTCACGCTGACGACCAGGCCCGCGACAGCAGCCCACACGGGGACGCTGCCGTGCCATTCCAGGGTCAAGCGAATCAGCAATACCAAGCCGTTGACTAAAATGAGCGCGATGATTCCGCCTGCGCCCGTGAGGGTCATGGCCTCCAGCAAAAATTGCCAGGTTATGTCCTTGCTCTTGGCGCCTATGGCTTTGCGGATGCCGATTTCGCGGGTGCGTTCGGTGACGCTGACGAGCATGATATTCATTACGCCCACCCCGCCGATGAGCAGACCAACGGAACTCAGCACTACGGCGGCCAGCGCTACCATGCCCACGATGCTGTGAAATTCCTGTACTTCCTGTTGGGCGGTGCGAATAACAAAATTATCTTTGGCATTGTAAGCCACGTTGCGGCGCCGGCGTAAAAGTTCGGTGGCCTGATCGACGGATTGATCCAACATGTTGGGATAGGCCTGAAAACGAATATTGTTTTCATAGGCGCCGGGATAGATTTTGTGGAAGGTGCTGTAGGGGATCAAGACGCGGCGATCTTCATCGCCCATTCCGAAACCACCCTTGGGTTTTTCAACTACACCGATCACCAGGAAGTCCGACCCATCGATCAGTACGTCTTTACCAACGGGGGACCCTTCCGGGAAGAGCACAGGCGCTACGTTTTCGCCAAGCATGACCACTTTTTCGCGGTGGAGATCGTCACCTTCGCTTATAAATCTTCCAGCCAGCGTGGCGGCGTTGGCGTACACCTGACCAAAGTTCGGCTGAACGCCGCGAAAATCAATGGCGGTGACTTCGCCAGCCTTGGTGCGCACGGTGTGGTTCTGCTCCCACCAGGTTAAAAATACGGTGACGTTCTTTATCGCCGGACAGCCTTCTTTCAAAGCTTCCGCGTCTTCCAGGGTGAGGGGTTTGCGCAGGCGTTCTTCGAGCGGCCTGGTGTTGCCGTGGGGGCCCTGATCCCAACGGGAAACGAAAGCAGTGTCGGCGCCAAACTGTTTGATGTTTTCCTGGATGGTATCGTCGAAGCCGGTGATGAGGGCGGCAACCAGCATGATGACGCTGACACCGAGGACTACGCCAAAGACCGTGAGAGCGCTGCGCATCTTGTGAGCGCGCAGCGTATCCATGGCCTGTTTCAGATTTTCACCGTGGGAGTGGGCCATGTTTAATACCTCAGCCGTCCGCGCGAAGCGCTTCGATAGGATCGAGTTTCGCGGCGCGCATTGCAGGATAAATTCCAAAGAAAAGGCCGACGGCAGTGGAAACGCTCAGCGAAATAATCACCGCACTGAGCGGGGTTTTTACCGGAATGGGTGTTACGGCACGAACCAAGGCCACGATCCCGTAGGCTAAGGTAAGTCCCATAATTCCGCCCGCGGCGGCAAGCACGGCCGATTCGGTCATGAACTGTAAGACGATGTGTTTTTTTCTAGCACCCAGGGAGCGGCGCAATCCGATCTCGCGAGTGCGTTCGGTCACGCTGGCCAACATGATGTTCATGATCACGATTCCGCCAACCACCAAGAAAACGGCAGTGAGCGCGACGGCAACGGCGAACAAGTTGCCGGTGATCTGGTTCCACAGAGCCATGATGGAAGCGGAACCAAAAACGGCAAAATTGTCAGGGGCGTCATACGGAAGATGACGCCAGGCGCGCATGAGCATGCGAGCTTCATCTTCGGAAGCTTGCATGACTTCAGAGTTCTGGGCCTGGACAAAGATGGTCAACCAGTCGTTCTGCTTATGCCAGTCCTTGTAGTAGGTGCTGAAGGGAATGAGGATGTAATTGTCTTGCGATTGGCCGAAAGCACTGCCGATTTCCGTGGCCACACCGACAACTTCGTAAGTATTTGTGCCGGCGCGAATGGTCTTACCGATGGGATCAACGGTGGGGAAAAATTTCTTCAACACGTCGGTGCCAATGAAGCATACGGGTGAGTGATGCAGATCGTCGCCTTCGGTCAAGAATCGCCCGGCGGCAAGATTCATGTTACGAATCTCAGCATAATTGGGAGTGACACCAGTGAGATCGGTGTTTTCCAACAGGATATTTCCGGAACGCACGTCCATCGTACGGTCATCGGTAGCGGCGACATTAGCCGCGGTCTTCATATTTTCGCGCAGGCGTTGATACTCTTCGAGAGTGACCAAGGGGCGCTTCTGGGCCTTTATCCAGGCATCCTGACTCGTGATGATGCCGAAGCGGTCCACCAGATAAACGTTGGCGCCGAGATTGGCCACGCGGTCGGCGACGTAGAAGTTCAGGCCCGCGACCACGCTCATGACTGCCACCAGGGTTGCTACCGCAAGGATTACGCCCAGGAGAGTCAGAAAACTGCGCAGCTTGTGGGCACGCAAGGCGTCCAGCGCCAGGCGAAACGTCTCCATGACGGTAACAGCGGCGGCGGCAATGCGGCCGCGGCGCCTGCGAACCTGCCCCGCTACGGCGGGCAATCCGGTTAGACGTTCAATTGGAGCTACACCCAAGAAATGGCCTCCGTCGTTAGTTACTACGTGGAAGGAAGCTGAATCGTTCCCGGAACCCTATCTATTAGACGTGTGAACTGCGGTTTTATTACCTGTCCAGCCTATTTTAGCGCCTTTCGGAAGGTTATAGAGACTCTTTGTGGCGTTGCGTTGATCATTGCAACTTGCGCAAAGGCGCACGGTTTAGCGACGCTGTGGGAGGAAAGACTCGTGCAACAATTGAGCGCAGCAGCGAATCCTATATGTTCGAACTCATCCGCCACATGTACATCGCCGCCTTTTTGCTTGCCAGCGTTCTTTTCGTTCTCCCCGGGTTCAGCGAATTTACCCAAGAACCAGCGGCAGTCCATGCTGCCGGCAGGCCTGACGATCAGGCGCTGTTTGACCGCGTTGTGGAGAACCAGAAAAAGAACGATGCGGCCATGGATCTTTATGAACGGGTGGAACGGGTGGAGATTCATAAAGTAGCCGGAGACAGCCAGTCGACGGATGTGAAGGTCTCCCGGGTCATTCCAGCAGGGACTGGAGCTGCTCATATTCCGGTTGGGCCCGACGGCAAGGTCTTGGACCAGAACGCCTATCGCGCGGAGCTTGAAAAACTCGAGAAGTCGCTGGTATGGGCGGCGGAAACCGGCCGGAACCAACGTGAGGCGTACGATAAAATTGCGAAAAAGAGGAAGGAGCGCGAGGAGCTTATCGGTGCGGCACGAGCGGCGTTTCTGTTCACGTTGATCGGCACTGAGCAACGCAATGGTCATGCGCTGCTGAAATATCGGATGGACCCCAATCCGGCATTTAAACCGACTTCCCGCGCGACATCTATCTACTCGCGTGTTCGTGGAACAGTCTGGGTTGACGAAGTCTCCGGGGAGCTGGCGCGCATTGAGGGAGAGGTAACCGACGATATTTCGCTGGGTCTATTTTTGGCAAAAGTCTACAAAGGAAGCCATTTCATGCAGGAGCGTTACGAAATGGTGCCCGGAGTGTGGCTGCCTTCCTTTTCACAATACGATTTTGATGGGCGCAAATTCCTGTCCAGCTTTTCGCTGCATGAGCGCACCTTTTACTCGAACTACCGGCGAGTGGGCACTCCAAAAGAGGCGTTGGAGTTGGTGCGCGCCGAATTGAAAGAAATGAAACCTGGTGGAGTCGCCAGCCGATAAGACATTTCAACGTTCCTGCTCTAAACTGGACTTGCCCAGCACGGAGGATTCATGGCAACTCGAAAACAGTCGTCCGCCCGTAATTCTGCTGGTCATTCAGACGCGATTCGCATTGTGCCGTTGCACCACCCGCAAGCGCTGCAGGCGTCCGCTCCTCAACTGACCTATCGCAATGGTCCGTTATTATCTGCGGTTGAGGTCTTCACGGTGTTCTGGGGCACCACGTGGAACTCCGCTCCACAAAATACCTTGTTGAACGACATGAACAGCTTCTTCGATTACATTCTGACCAGCGCACTAATCGATCAGTTGGCGGAATACAACGTAGGCAGCTATAAAATCTCTCATGGCAAGCGCACAGGCACGACCGTCATCAGCCCGGCTACGACGAGTTCCGTCAACGACACCGCCATCCAAAAGGAACTCCAAAGCGCCATCGCTTCCAACAGTGCGTTCCCACAACCAGGCGCTAACACGTTGTACTTTGTCTTCATGCCTGAAGGAGTGAAGGTCGTGCAGGGCGGGTCAGCTTCTTGCCAGGCGTTCTGCGGATATCACAACGATATCGACGGTCAGATTTTTTACGCGATCATGCCTTATCCGGGTTGCGCCGGCTGCACTGGTGGTTTGCAACCGTTTGATGCGCTGACTTCCACCAGTTCGCACGAATTATGCGAATCCATTACCGATCCTATTCCGGGTCAGGGCTGGTACGACGACTCCAATGGCGAAATTGGCGACATTTGTGCCTGGAAAACCAAGAAAATGGGGCAGTATACCGTGCAGCTGGAATGGTCGAACAAGGCCAACCAGTGTTTATAAATGATGGGCCTGGGGACAAACAGCGATCGCTTAATGGCCCTGTGGCCGTTCGTTGCTCAACATCAAGTACTAAGGATCAAGTACTAAGAGAACTAGGAGCCTCGCTGAGAGTTAATTCAACGTTGAAGGTAAATTAATTCTTGACTTTGGGTCGCCCAAAGAGCACGCTCTATGACATTTCGGAAGTGCCATTCCGATTCTGTATACCCAAATCCGATCGTCTGCGGAAACCGCACTTCCGCAGCTTGAAAAGGTGCGCTTATGAAATCATATAAATATCTAACTTTAATGGTCTTGCTTGTAATGACGTTGGTGTTGTTTGGAACGGCGTCGTCAACTTATGCGACTCCTATAGACCCAGCGATTATCATGCGTGGCGGAGGTGGTAGTTTTCCAATAGTAGGCACAGTTTTCGAAAACTCGTTTCCGCAACCACCTTCCAATCCTTCCGGCTGTACAGATACCGCAACGCCCGACTGCATTGATTATCAAAACGGGAATCCATTCACTTTTACTGCAATCCATTTGAGTTTTGTTGATGCGTTTGGCCTGACCTACACTTGTGACAACAGCGCAGACTTTTTCTTTACGTCGTGCAGTGTGGCAGGCAACGTAGTCACATTTAACGGAATGGGTGATTATTACGGGGGGATTGGCAGCCAAGAACATTTCGAGCTAGCCATTAGCGGTTTGCCGAGCGGCGACACGACTTCGTTCACCGGGACGGCCGATACCGCTGCCAGCACCACACCCGAACCGGCATCCGCGTTGCTTTTTGTTGTTGCCATTGGGGCCATTGCGCTGTTTTTCAAACGCGCCTGATTTGATCGCAGTCTAGTGGCGTTTAGCCTCGAACTCCTTTAGAAGACCCTGAAAATCGGGCCGCGATTCGAGCGGTCCGAATTCGGGGTCCATCTTTATATCTTCCACCGAATACCCTTTTTGAAACGCGGTCCTCAAGTTAGCAACGGCGTCGGCGGGCCGGTTGGAAAGAGTGTCGATCAAGGCGCTCACATAGATGTAATACACGTTGGCCTCATCGATGGCTCGCGCACGCTTGACAAATTGCGCGGCCTGCACGGTATCCCCTTTTTTACCGTAATAAATGGCGAGATTGGCTAGAGCCGCGGCGTTCCGAGGATTTACTTGCAGTTCTTTGTAGGTAAGCCCGATGGCCTTTTCGTAAGTCGCTATCGCTTTTTCCTTCTGGTTGGACCACCGATAGGCGTCGGCCAGGTTACCGACCATCGTTTCATCGTCGGGATTCATCTCCACGGCCTTCTCGAATTGTTGTACCGCCTCTGGATAACGCTTCAGGAAAAAGTAAGCGGTGCCAAGATTCGAGTAGGTCGCGGCATACGGTTGAAGTTGCAAAGCTTTCTGAAAATCAGGAATGCATTCATTGAATTTGCCTTCCCGGAAATATACGGAACCCTTATTGTCATAACCAGCGGCGTTATCCGGTTCAAGTTGAATGACCTGCTCGAAACTTTGCAGGGCCTTATCGTAGTCACCAAAATTGGTGTACGCCACGCCGAGCGAATTTAGATTCACCCAGTAATAAGGATTGATGGTAATGGCCTTCTGGTAAGCCTTAATAGCGTCATCTTTTCGCCCGGTTGTTTCATAGGTCATCCCTAAGCGGCGGTAGCCCTCATCCGAATTTGGAGCGAGATCAATGGCGCGTTTTAGTTCTGTCAATGCCTGCGCAGACTCTCCTGTGGCGCTATAAACATTCCCTAAAGAAAAATGGACCTCGGGAAGCTTATCGTTCAATCGTTCCGCCTGATGCGCGGCTCCCAACGCCTTTTGCGACCAGAAACTGTCCTTTTTTTCTCGGTACATAAGCATGCTGGCGTCCGCGAGTCCGGTGTACGCCAGAGCGAAAGTGGGGTCCGCCTTAACGGCTTGGTTGAAAAGATCGATGGCCACCTGGATATTTTTTGGATCCTGCTGCCCGCGCATGGATTTGCGGCCTTTTAGATATAAATCATAGGCTTCGATATTTTCCGTGGGATGTTCGGTGCCGTGGGCAAGTTCTTCATTCGTGGGCTTTTCGGCAAGCGCCGCGGCAAGTTCCGTGTAAATCTTGTCCTCAAGAGCCAGTAAATCCTTGGCCTGACCCTCAAAAGTGTTGGTCCACAGTCTCTTAGCATCGGCTACGTCTTCGAGATGAACGATGACAGACATTTTATCGGCGTTGCCCTGGATGGTGCCTTGCACGATAAGATTTACGCCCAGGTTTCGAGCGGTTTGCGCTAACGGTTGTTTATAGCTAACTTTCGCAACGGCCGTGTCGGAAGCGAGGCGAAGGTCTTTCAACTGGAATAGTTTCGCCGAAAGGGATTCATTCAAACCTTCCGCGACGTACCCGAGGGATTGTTCATCGCCCAAAATCCGGAAGGGAAGTACCGCGACGTACTTCCCTTCGCCAAGCGCTGGAATGCCCGAGATATGCGAACTGTTTTTTCCAACGCGAAATCCTGGAATTAAATGACGCACTGGCGGAATCATCAATGCCAGTAATAAAAGGACGACAATCCCGCTGGTGACCCACACCCAGCGCCGGTTAGCGAATTCCGGAATCGGTATTAGAACACTAGAACCGCGACGAGAAATGCCAGACGTTTGAGAAGTAGACAGGTCCGCGAGAATTTCGTAGCCATTTTGATAGCGCTTCGCGGGGTCGGTCTCCAGGCAGCGCATGATGACGCGCATCAACCAAGCCGGAAGTTCGGGATTAAGAAGAGTTGGATTCTTAGGCTTTTCCTGAAGCCGCTGGTACATCACCTGCATGGTCGTATCGCCCTTGAAGGGCACTTCGCCGGTGACCAGTTCGTAGAGAATTAGACCGTAGGCGTACAAATCGGATCGCCCATCGGTCGGCGCTCCTTGTACCTGTTCCGGGGACATGTAGCGTGGCGTACCGAGATACGCACCCGCTTGGGTCATGCCGACGGCGTCTTGGGCAAACGATTTCGCCAAGCCGAAATCGGCGATATAGACTTGGTCGTTGTTGTCCACCAGAATGTTTTGCGGTTTCAAATCGCGGTGGACGACATCTTCAGCGTGCGCTGCGGCCAGAGCGCCTGCGAGCTGCCTTGCGAAGCGGAGGACGCGCTCCAGGGGCAGCCTTGGGTTGTCTCTGATGATCTGGTGGAGATCCTGGCCCTCTATGTAGGCCATGGATATAAATTTCATCCCGTTGACTTCACCCAAGTCGTGGATACGCAGGATGTTCTTGTGGGAGATTTTACTGGCCAAGACCAATTCCTGTTTGAAGCGGCTGAGCGCGGCCTGCTCGCCCATTACGCCATGGCGGACAACCTTGATAGCAACGGTGCGGTTCAGTTCCTTGTCATAGGCCTTATAAACTCGGCCCATACCGCCTTGGCCCAGCAGAGCCTCAATGCGGTAGCGAGGACCAAAATCGCTTCCTAGACGGATTGCGGATGGGTCGACGCTCTGGATAGTTTCCCAGTCGCTGGCGGGCATGACGCTGCTGCATCCCGAGCAAGATGAAGCAAATTCGGGATTTTCTGTTTTACAGTTTGGACAAATTGCCATTTCGAGCAGAACCGGCGTGCGCACGCCTAAAAACTGGGTGAATTATGTAGTATGCGAGGCGGCTCTGCAACTACTCCGGCCAAGGATTTCCCCCTGCCGCTACATCGAGGTAATGTTCAAGCGCGTGAGCCGGACGCCTGCGAACTAAGCTTGCAGTTGCATTTGTGGATAGTTCGTTTCGGCGTTGCGTCCAACTCGTGGCTCAGATCATGTTTACGTTTGGACCGCGTTTGGAACGGCGACTTGGTGCAACGCACCAGGAGCGACCGCGAATGTACACGCAAGTAGTAACGCGAATAATAAAAATGAAGAGAGAACTTATAGAGCTGCGGCCACGGAAACTCCTCGGTGTGACTTGTGTGGTTCGCAGATATAAATTTCAATTTTTATATTATGGCAACTTTCGATTCATTCCGATCAAGAGGTCCTAACTTGAAGACAATTTCGATCTTCGGTTTGCTATGCACCCTCATCCTGACCATGGCAATTTTTTATGCTTGTGGCCGGCCAAAAACTGCGGTCACCCACGATAGCGCCACTTTCGACTCTGACGGAACGGCGCATATCACGCGCGTGCTTCCGGTCCCCTCATCTGTAAGTCCTGAGGCTCAAAAATGGTTGGCATCGTTGACGCAACAGAGCGACTCGCCCGAAACACTCGAGGTGCGACGCAAGAGCCTGGATGAATGGCGTAAACAAGGCTCGGCGGAAGCACGCCGGCTTTACCCGGCAAGCGTTGAAGAAACGAATATCGCGGGCGTTCGCACGGATATCATTACGCCGCTGGACACGCCACAAGCAAACCGCGGCCGCGTACTGATCAATCTTCATGGTGGTGGATTCAATGGCGATTCTGGTTCGCTGATCGAAGGCGTGCCCATTTGCAATCTGGCGAAGATTAAAGTTGTTTCCGTGTACTACCGGCTGGCACCGGAAAATCCATTTCCCGCTGCCGTGGAAGATGTTGTTGCGGTGTACAAGGAACTGTTGAAGAGCTACAAACCCCAGAACATCGGAATCTTCGGCACTTCCGCGGGAGCGACGCTAACTGCGCAGGTGACCGCGCAACTCAAACACTCCGGAATACCGCTCCCTGGTGCGCTGGGGATGTTTTCTACACATCCGGATTATTCGCAGGTGACCGATTCGCAGCAGTTGTTCGGACTAAACGGTCTCCCGGGAGCGACAGGACCGAGCGATCCCAACCGTCCGCCTGATGATCCTTATGTCGGCAACACGAATCGCAAAGATCCGGTGTTATCGCCACTCTTCTCTGATCTAAAGAACTGGCCTCCGAGTCTGCTGGTGACCAGCACTCGCGATCTGCTGTTGAGCGACACGGTGATGTTTCATCTGGCGCTGCTGCGGGAAAGAAACGACGCACAGTTGGTGGTATTTGAAGCGCTGCCGCACGCCTTCTGGTATCACTTCCAATTGCCGGAGACAAAGGAGGCGCTGGAAATAATGGCGCGCTTTTTTGACGACAAGCTGGGGCGCTAAATTCGGGCTGGCCTGCAGCGCTACTGTGCGGTTCTGGCCAGGCCGATGAAGCTGGCGAGAATTCTGAACCGGCGCTTATTTCAGGAGGCCTTTCATACGGCTTCCTAAAACTTGTTGCGCGGTTTTCTCGTTTACAAAACGTCCCAGCATTCCGAGGTCAGCATCGACGATGACGTCACGATCGGTAACTTCCACGGTGCCTTTGATCGGGGTGCTCATAAAGCCCATTTTGGCTGTAAGACCAAAGGTCATCGTCGAACCTTGCCAGCTGCGATGGTCGACCGTTAATTTCACTGGAAGCGCCCCGGCCTCCTTAAACAGGTCGTCGAAGGTACGGTCGACGGATTGAACAGCCTCTTCCTTGGTACGGTTATGGGAGACAGAGATTCGCACAGTAGGTCCTAAACCGCTAGAATTCGGAGTATATCGCGGGTAGTCGCGATACGGCGGCTATCCTTTCGTATGTCTTTTGAACCCCGTCATGCATCAAACTATGCCTTATGGGAACCAGTCCAATGAGACAACTGCCAGACGTTTCGCCGGAACGCCGCGCGCAACTCTTCCCGAAACTCGCGGCTTCGCAAATCGAGCGCATCGCGTCTGTGGGGCATAAGCGCCAGGTAGCCAAAGACGAGATGCTGATCAAGCAGGGTGAGGTGGCCCCATTCTTCGTGGTCATCAGCGGGCGGCTGGACATTATTCAGCCTACGGACCAGGGCGAACTCACTATCGTGCAGCATGGACCGGGAGAATTCACTGGCGAACTGAACATGCTTACCGGCCGTCGGTCGCTGGTCTGCGCACGCATGGGTGAAGCCGGCGAAGTCATTGAACTGGATCCCAAAGGTATGCAGGAAATTGTGCAGACCGATGTGGGCATCAGTCAGGTTTTGATGACTGCTTTCATCATTCGCCGGCTGGAATTAATCGCCAACAATGCCGGTGATGTGGCAGTTATAGGCTCAGCGCACTCTCCGGGAACGTTACGGATTAAAGAGTTTCTTACTCGCAACGGACATCCTTATCACTACCTGGATCTCGACAAAGACGCGGGCGTTCAGGAAATGCTGGACAAGTTTACGGTTCGAGTCGACGAGATCCCGGTGGTCATTTGTCGCGGCAGCGCAGTCCTTCGAAATCCCAGCAATCAGCAAGTAGCCGACTGTTTGGGTTTGAATCCTAAATTGGATGAAAGTCAGATTCTGGATGTCGTCGTCGTGGGCGCGGGCCCCGCGGGCTTGGCGGCCGCGGTGTACGCGGCGTCTGAAGGACTCAATGTGCTGATGGTTGAAACCACGGCGCCGGGCGGACAAGCCGGTTCCAGCTCGAAGATCGAGAATTATCTGGGTTTTCCAACGGGAATTTCCGGGCAGAATCTGGCTGGGCGAGCGTACGCGCAGGCGCAAAAGTTTGGCGCGAAATTAATTATTGCGCGCAGCGCCACCAAGCTTAGCGGAAAGCGCCCTTACAAAATCGAGTTTGATGATGGGCATTCCGTTTCCGGGCGCACCGTGGTGATCGCTACCGGGGCGCAGTACCGCAAGCTGCCGCTCAAAAATCTGGGCGACTTTGAAGGTATGGGAATTTATTTCGGGGCGACTTTTATCGAGGCTCAACTCTGCACCGAGGAAGAGGTCATCGTGGTCGGTGGCGGCAATTCCGCCGGCCAAGCCGCCGTATTTCTTTCAGAAATGTCTAAACACGTGCACATGCTGGTGCGCTCCAATGGCTTGGCCGAGACCATGTCGCGCTATCTCATTCGCCGCATCGAGGACAGCCCCAAAATTACGCTGCATGTCTGCACGGAAATCGTGGCGCTGGAAGGAGAGACTCATCTCGAGCGGGTCCAGTGGCGCGATAAAAACACCGGGGCTGTGGAGACGCATGACATTCGACACATTTTCCTGATGACCGGCGCAACTCCCAACACGCAATGGTTGAATGGTTGCGTCGCGCTTGATGACAAGGGCTTCGTTCGCACCGGTTCCGATTTAAACGAGGAAGATTTGCGCAACTCCGGTTGGCCGCTCGAACGTCATCCCTTCCTGCTGGAAACCAGTTTGCCCGGCGTGCTTGCCGTGGGCGATGTGCGTTCAGGAAATGTGAAGAGGGTAGCCTCCGCGGTTGGTGAAGGCTCCATCTCTATCCACTTGGCCCACAAAGCTCTCGCTGAGTAAGCCGCAGCCTTCAGCGAAGCTCACAGTGAAAATAAATTAACCACGAATACATAAGTTACGTGCGGAGCCACTCAGCGGCCCGCTGAGCGGCACCTATCCGCACATGTGAAATTACAAGATGCCTACTGTGGGACGATCGCGTCCGCGATGGGTTGCAAGCTAAGCGAAACAATTTTCGTGCCGATAACTTCGCCGGATACCACCAGTTCCACGCGACGATTCTGTTGACGGCCTTCTGCTGTTTCGTTCGATGCGATTGGCCGAGACTTGCCAAAGCCCGCCGCAGTCGTTGAAGATTCCGGAACTCCTTGTTGGGTCAGGTAACTGCGCACGCCTTGGGCGCGCTGTTCGGAAAGTTGTTGATTGAACATTTCAGTTCCGACGCTATCGGTGTTGCCTTCCACCGCTAGTCTTAGCGTTGGATACGCGAGAACGATGCCCGAGATTTTGGCCAACTTCTCGCGGGCTAATGGACGAAGCGTAAATTTGCCGGAATCGAACAGCACGTCGGACATATTGACGACCAGCCCACGCGCGGTGTCGCGGGTCTCCAGAATCAAGTTAAATTGGGCCAGCAGACGGGCGCGAAATTCCTCGCGATCGAGCACCGCTTGTTGTAGTTGTGCATTGGAGGATGCAGCATTTGCGCGGTTACGATCGGATTCCGCTTCGGCGGCGCGTTGTTGTTGCTGAGCGTCATTCCGGTCTCTTTCCGCAGTGTTGCGATCTCTTTCGGCATCCGCTTGAGCGCCGGCTGCTTGTTGGAGCTGTGCATCAGAGGAAGCTGCGTTGGCGCGATTACGGTCGGATTCCGCTTCGGCGGCTTGCTGCTGACGTTGCGCGGCGTCGCGATCTCTTTCGGCGCCGGCCTGCGCACCTGCCGCCTGCATGGCGGCGGACTGAGCATCAAGATTGTTGCGGTCTGCTTCGCGGCGACGGCGTTGCGCTTCCGCGGTTTCGGTTTCGGCATCGGCCCGGCGTTGCGATTCCGCATCAGCGCGATCGTTAGCGGAGGCTTCGCGGTTCGCTCCGGCGCTGCGTTCGTGCGCCAGGCGTTCTTCGTCGATATGCTTCACGGAAATTTCGCGCGCGTCTTCAGCTTTTTCCACCACTTCGCGAGAGACCGCAATCAGCGACTTTTTATTTTCGTGCTTTCTGGTAGCCATGGAGTCGGCTTCATCCATCTGACGCACTGCTTTGCGGTAGCTTTCGGTGGCGTATTGTTCGGCGCCTGCGGATTGCGCAATGCGAATGGCGTTGCGGGCTTCAAAGAATTCGAGGGGCAGCCCAGCGTTCAATACCACCGGATCAAACCTATAACCTGTGGGGAGATAGCCACCGCGATCGATCATTTCGTACTTGGCGGTCACATCCTCAGTAGAGCCCCGGGTATCCGGACGAACAACATTTTCCAGCACCACCAGGTTGCTGGGACGGCGCACCGCATAATAAGGTTCCGCGGTCACGATCATGGCAAACGCCTGCAGATCGGTAGTGACATACAACTTGCTGCGGTGATTATCGCCCACCAGCACTTCACCGATATTTACCGGCCGGCCTTCCGGCGAAATCGCCCACAACACGTAAGTCAAATATTCGTGGCCCAAACTGGTGGGCTGGTCCAACCCGGAGAATTCCGCATCGATGGAGAGCGCTCCGCGCTTGCTGGCGACCTTAGCCTGGCCCATCGCGCCATGCATCAAATCCGTGCCCTGAAAATCAATTTTTGTCGAGCCACTGCGGTGTCTATAACTAACCGCCGGTGTTGAGCGGCTCACGACATTGCTGTGGAACTCCGGCATGGGCTTGCCCGAATCTGCTGGTGCCTGCGTCTGGTATTGCGCTCGCGCGAACGGGCAAAGCGCCGCTGCCACGGACAGGATGATAGCTAGTCTCTTCACGGTGGTTCTCCTCTAAAACTGCGAGAACCAGTATGGTGTTTTGGGCGCGTCAATACTGTGCGCAAGTGCACGTTTCCCAAAGCGAGAATGTGCGCAAAAGTGCACCTCGCGAGCTCGCATTCTTCTACATACAGTTCACCTGCGGCTCGAAGTTGGTGTTATTGGGCTGTTAAGAAAAGGTCTTCGTAGCGCGCGCCGGTGTTCATGAGATTTTCCATGGCTTCGACACTTTGGATGCCGCCGCGCGCGCCGATCGCTTTGCAGTTCAACGCCGCCGCGGCACACGCAAACTCCAGTTGCCGCGCGAGAGGCCAGCCCTGGAGAAGTCCGTAAATGAAGCCAGCGTGAAAAATGTCGCCTGCCCCTGTAGTGTCCACGGAGTCCACGCGAAACGCCGCGGCATAATGAAATTGTGAACCGTCCCAGGCAATCACGCCTTCGTGCCCCAACGTCGCGGCGGTAAGGCGACAGCCGTACGTTGTTTGTAGCGCTCGCAACGCGACTCGCAAATTCGCTTCGCCTGTCAGGCGGCCAGGGATGTCTCTGCTGGCAATGAGGTAATCGATGCTGCTCAGCAACTCCTGAACGCCAGGATAAACTTCATCGAGATCGGCGATAACCGGAACGCCCGCGGCCTTAGCCCACGTAGCTGCTTGTATCGCCGCAGCGGTGTCGTGTCCGTCGACATGTAAAGCGCGTGCGTCGACAATCCATTCTTGATTCAGTTCCTCGCGCCGCAGCGTTAAATTATTGTCGCGCTTCCAGAGCACGGTGCGCTCGCCAGTATCGTCGACCAAAATGAACGCTTGCTGGCTCGGACATCCTTTTGCGGTGAATAGATGCGCCTCCACACCGGCCTTCGCAAATTCCGCGCGGTGGATATCTGCGAATCGATCTTCTCCAACTTTCCCGACGTACCGGGTGCGCAATCCCCATTGCTGGCAGGCGATAACCGCGCTGGCGACCTGACCGCCGGGCAAAATATTCGCGGAACGAAACTCAACCTTGGAGCCCAACGCCGGGTAATGGGGCAAAGGAATTAAAGTGTCGATGGCGTTTAGTCCGACTCCAACGAGATCAATCCTGGGTGAGTTGGTCATGAATTAATTGAAGCGCGTCGTTCGCCACAGTGAGATACCACAAACAACCAGGAGGATCACAATGGCCACACTCAACATTAAGGCAATTGGCCCGTTAAAAGGCAAACTTGGCGCATGCGCCAAGGTCGCAAAAAATATAAAGACGCCACTGGCCACGGCAACCACGATCCAGTCCAGGGGACGGCGCACACCCCTGGTTTCTCCCGATACATCTTCACCTTGCATCCGCGCTGCTACAAATTGGCTATCCATACCGTAGCGCGCGCATTCCCGTTGCGTGGCTGCCGCCCATTGCAGTTGCTCCGCGCCAGTCGCCGAAGAAAATGCAATCGCTGCGACGCCCAACATCATCAGCAGCGAACCGCCGATGACTTGCAGGTACGTGTGGGTGCCGCTTCCGTGTAACTCACCGAAAACAAAAATTCCCCACAACAAGCCCCACAGTTGGTTCGAGTTTGATAGTGGGATGCCGCGACTTATTCCCAGGTATTTCGCGGCATACTGTTGAAAGAGATCGCCGACCACCCAAATGAATCCTCCGGCCATCAACCAGAAGAGCACTGCCCGCGCGCTAATCAACTCGTGCCAGAGCGCGGTGAGACCAAGATAACTCACGGTGAGCGTTGTCATCATTCCCAACTCGCCAAAAGTGAAGAAGGTGACGAAGGAAAGAGGATTCATTCCAGAGAGATAGGCCTTGCGATAAGGAATGTACATCGTGCCCCAGAGTGTTCCGGCGCCTAGCGCGGCCCACACGCCACGCATGGAATGACCTGGCGGGGCTTGCGTGGAAGAAGCGATGGCCAGCAGCGTTGCGCCTACGCACATGACCAACGCGCCGCCAAGAACTCCGGTCCAACGGCGCCAGCCTGCTTGACGCAACTCGCGGAAGAAAACAAAGCCCCAAAATATGCCCAGCAGGCTGTTGGAATTCCACAAAGGAAAGGCGATGCTCAACCCGATGTCGCGTATGGCGAAAATCGTCAGGGTATTCGCGACTGCCCACATGCATCCGGCTAGCAAGGCCCAAATAATCAGATGTGGCGAGCGTTGCACGTCCGCGCGAATGGAAGAGGTCCCAACCATCAAGGCGGGCAAGCTCCACCGCGCCAGAAAAACGCCGATCACCATGATCAGCGAAATGACCAGCGGCGAAACTCCTATTGAAACAAGTTTAGTCGGCGCTTCCGCGGTACCTAGCCAAGCCCCAGCCGTAAAGCCGCAAAGCACTCCCAGGGCGTGCAACTTGTTCGCGCGTCGATGGTCTTGTACCGCGCCGTCATAAGCGGTCACTGCGGCAGGTTGCATATTTCTCCGAAATAAAAAATCAGCTAATGGATCTCAGGATCAGCAGACCGCCGATGAGCACCACGAGAGGCACCCAAAAATGAATGTCCGTCAGTATGCTGCTAATTCGTTCTCTGGTGGATGGGGACCTTGCAACTTGCTGCACGTTTTTCTCCTGAAGTTCAGTGTTTGATATAGAAAATTCTTCGCACGGACCCTATGCGCTGGACGCTCAGTTTTGTGCCTTAGAACCGGGATACGATGAACAGGCCACCGCCAATAGCCACGATATCTTCGAGCGTGGCGATCACCAGGTCGGGAACTTTCAGAGCTGTCACTAATCGCGTCCGCGCCTGGTAGCCGCCAAACGTGCCGATAAGCGCACCGACAATACCCAAAATTGCGCCCAGCACGAGTGATTGCATTCCTGCGGCCGCAATCCCCGCACCGCATAATCCAGCGGTCACAATCCTCGCGATCAGGCCGGGGGGCGCCGTGCGACTGGGAGTCGAAGGAAGTTGGTCGGCGATAAGTTCGGCAACCGCCAGCAAAATAAAAATAACCATCGCCGCAGTGGAAGCCATAAACGAGAGAGGGGTGTTGTGTACATTAAGCCAGTTGCGATGAGCGGCCCACGCCAATACCGCAGGGGCAGTGAGGGATCGCAGACCCGCAACGACTCCGAGTAGAAAAGCTAAGAGCCACACTTCAGAAGCACTCATCGACGTCCTCCTTTTTCGCCATAGGAGCCGGCGCCTGGAAATGCGCCCCGGCAGTTGCCAATTCAACTTCAACTAGTTGCTGGAATCCCCGTCAAAAACGATCTTGCCCCCAACGATGGTCTTCAGCACCTTCACGTTACGAATTTTTACAGGATCGATGGATAAAATATCGTCGCTCAACAACACCATGTCAGCCAACTTCCCCGGAGTAATGGATCCTTTTGCTTTCTCCTGAAACTCCGCGTATGCCGACCCCATCGTGTAAGCTTCGATGGCCTCCGCAACAGTCAGCTTTTGCTCTGGAAACCATCCGCCCGGATTTTTGTCGTCCAGAGTTGCCCGCGTTACCGCGGCATAAACTGTCAGCATCGGATTTAAAGGCGCGACATCCCAGTCCGTACCAAACGCCAGATGCACGCCATGATTTAAAAATGTCCGAAACGCGTAGGTGCGGCTGGCGCGGTCATGTCCGATGCGAGGTTCGGCCCAACGGCCGTCGTCAATCGCATGGTATGGCTGAACGGAAGCTATTACGTTTAGCTGGTCAAAGCGGTCGAAATCCTTGGCAGCCATATGTTGCGCGTGTTCGATGCGAAAGCGCCGATCTGCGGGCCCATGCGCTTTGGCAACTTCGGCATAGAGATCAAGAATCATGGAAATTGCCTGGTCGCCAATCGCGTGCGTGCAAATCTGGATGCCCGCGCCATCCGCGGTCATCATGTGATCACGCATCCGGGACAGTGGCTGCATTTCATCCGATAACAAACCATGATTGGCGGGTTGGTCGTTAAACGGTTCAAAAAAATAGGCGGTACGCGAGCCCAAAGAGCCGTCCGCAAATCCCTTCACCGCTCCGATCCTCAGGTACGGACCGCCAAAAGCGTGACGCACACCCAATTTTGCCTGATCGTTTACCAGGCCGATGGGCGGTGCAGCATAAATCCGGGTGGTTAATTGGCCTTGCTGGAGCAATTCCGCATATACGGCAATGTCCGCGAAATCTAAATACATGTCTTGCACACTGGTAACGCCCACGGACGCAGCATGCGCCAAAGCTCGTTTGGCGGCCTTGGTTCTCTGCTCATGGGTCAGTTTCGGGATGGCCTTGTACAGATAACCCATGGCCGCGTCCTTCAGAGCGCCTGTTGGATTCCCTTGCGCGTCGCGTACGACGGTACCGCCCGCAATGTCCGGGGTAGATTTATCGATGCCGGCAAGTTTCATGGCCAAGGAATTCGCCAGCGCCATGTGACCGTCATAACGGCTAACAAATACCGGGGTGTCGGGCGTAACCGCGTCAATGGTTTTGTTGGTCGGCAATACCGCGGGGTTCCATTTCGTTTCGTCCCAATCGCCGCCAAGAATCCACTGGCCCTTGGGAATCGACCGCGCTTTCTCGCCAATGCGCCGCGCAAACTCTTCGGCGCTGGTCGCGTCATTTAACTGCACGTTGTCGAGTTGCGATCCGCCAGTGACGAAGTGGACGTGCGAGTCGTTAAAACCGGGAAGCAATAATTTCCCACCGGCATCAATTATTTTGGTTTGCGGGCCGCCCCATAAATCTACATCGGCGTTCAATCCCACGGCTACGATTCGGTCTCCCAGGATGGCGACCGCTTCCGCGCTGGGCTCGGATTTGTCAACCGTCCATACTTTTGCGTTGGTGATAATTAGGTCAGCGGCGGGTTTCCGTTGCGGCTGTCCCACTGTAGCGACCGCGACAAGCAGCAAAAGAATCGACCGAACCACGAGACCTGAGCGAATTCCCATTGGGAAGCTGGCCCTCCTCAAATGATTTTTTCAATCACTGCAAGCCGCGCGGACTGATGATCGTTGCGGTAACGATCAGTTGGTATGGAAGGCTACACGAAAAGTGGCAAAAAACAGCGAGAGAATTATTTCTGGATCGGCAGGCGCACCAGTTTCAATTCGAGGCGTTGAACGACTACGAGATAGGTTCAGGCTTCAACCAGTTACAGCACAAAGCCCGGCAGAAGGAGACGCCCGGCGGTATATCGCCTTCAGGTTTCTTCGTGGCTTTGCCGCCAAAAAATGTTCCCCCGCCCAGTAGAGCATCAATGGCTACGACGAGATCTCTCCCAGCTTGAGACTTCTGAACGTAACCATGAGCTCCGGCGGCCCGCACATCGCTCGCGATTCTTTCCGATTCGTGCATGGTAAAAATCAGAATGCGGCAATCTCTGGACAGCTTGGCGATTTGGGGCGCGGCTTGGAGTCCACTCATCGTCGGCATGGTTATGTCGAGAATAACTATATCGGGCTTCAGCCTTTGGACCGCTTCAATGGCTTGCTTTCCATTGCTGGCTTCGCCGCAAATTTCCCATTCCGGATGGGCGCGCAACAATACACTGCGAACCCCGTGCCGTATGACTTCGTGATCATCGACGATTAAAATTCTGACGCCCATTTTAGTTCTCGAAATACAGTGAATCAGCTCTTGGTGTTCCAGATCCCACTAACGCCAACTAACGATTGAAGTAAATTTAAGCCGTAATTGCTATTGGCAGGAAAGTGTTGCTCGCACAGTGGTCCCAGTTGTTCCGGAAATTATTTCTAGCCTTCCTCCCAATTGGCGCACACGTTCGGTCATGCCGCGCAAACCAACACCGATGGTGGTTCCACAGGCATCCTGAGCAGACTCAAGCACCGGGGTTGGAATTCCTTTTCCCTGATCGTGGATCTCTATGATCAGTTCGTTGTCCGTTGTGAGCAGCCGTACCTGGGCGGTCGAGCTTCCAGAGTGGCGATGTATGTTCGTTAAGCTTTCCTGAAGAATGCGGAAGATTGCCAGTTCCACGTCGCGATGCACACGGCCGACAGGTTGAGGCATGTCAAAGGTGGTCTGAACGCCGCTGCGTTTCGCGAATCCATCCAGATACCACCCAATGGCCATTTCCAGCCCCATCTCTTCGAGCATCGGGGGATACAACAAGTAAGACATGGTGCGGACTTCGGTGATCGACTGGTCGACTAAACGGAGGCAGTCCGAAAATTGCTGGTCCTCTGGCGATTCTGCGGAACTCTGCTCGGCCTTCAAAACTTCCAAGCCCATCTTTAATACCGCCAGATATTGCCCAACACTGTCGTGCAGCTCTCGACCCAGATGCCTGCGCTCGTCATCCTGCATTCTTAAAAGACGTCCGGACAACTCCCGCAGGGAACGCTCGGAAGCCCGCAACTTCTGTTCGGCGATCCGGCGTTCAGCAATCTCGTTTTCAAGCCTGATTTTTGTTTCTCTCAGCGCGTCGTGCGCCTGTTCCTTTTGTTGCAGCAGCGCGATATTGCGTCGCTGCTCCGCATGACTGTCCAATGCCGAGTAGCTGTCGGAAGGAATCACATCGGAATGTTCTGTACAGATTTTCAGAAATGGTGCGCTGTGGTCGTCGTGCGCAAAACTTTTAATGGGATAGGCGCAGTGCAGAAAGAAGGAGTGCTCTTTCCCGAGTTCGTTCCACAATTGCTCCAAGCGAATCGCGGCGTCATGTTTGCCGTCTTCCCATAGCAGCGCGACCATTTCCCCAAATGCCACCACGCGAGCCCCTGGTTCCACGGCGGCCCTGGCTCGTGCCACGGTGCTGCTAAGAAGCTCCCTAAACCTGGCCTGATCTGGAAATCCTTCCACCATGAATTTCTGCAACGTTTCTGCGGCATCCAGAACAATGAAGCGCCCTTGCCGGATGGATTTGGCGGTTGATAAGCCACGAGCCTGCAGGCGTCGCTCCAGCGCTTCACGATGCGCTGGCGTCGCCAACGCAATGGCGGCATCGCCGGCACCTAAGGCTGTGCCGATGAAACGGGTTAACCCGTCGAGCAGAAAGGAATCATCGGCGTAAAACTGCACGCTGTGACCGGTATGTTTATCGGGAATTTGGCTAACGGGAGGCACAAAAGGAGCTTCCAGACCCGGGACTTTGCAGGTACTCATTTCCACTCTCCGTCGAGCAAAAAAGTGTTCCGATTTTGAAGAAGAAACTACACCTAGTCCGATAACTACCTAGTCTGAAGACGGTTAGTCCGCCCCGTCAATACCAAAAACCTGGTACTTGCTCACCAAGCGCGAATCGGGCATGCAATCTTCCCTTACGACAGCTGATTGCACCCTTTCGTGTCTGTCAGCTCTCTAAGAGAAGGCCTTCCAGTACTGGCCTGCGGTGTTATTATACGTCGCGCTCTGAATGGATGAACGTCTGAAACAGACAAAGGCTCCATGTTGACCGAACCACAACCAGCTCAACAACCGACTCCAAAGTCGGCCTTAAAGAACCCGATCTTATATTCTTCTCTGGCCCTCATGGCCGTGTTGCTGTATGTGCTTTGGATCTTTTTCTCGCGCTGGCAGGAAAATCGCCAAATCCAGCGCCGCGCCTCAGAAGAAAGAACTCAGAAGCAGCTCGATGCCGACCGCCAGACGATCGATCAACTTGGAGGGAAGGAGCTGGCCATCCAAAGTTTCTACGCCAGCGCAGGCGTAATCCACCGCGGCGAAACTTTGCAACTGTGTTATGGGGTAGCCAACGCCAAAACCGTGAAGCTTGAGCCGCAGGACAACCCGGTCTGGCCGTCTTATAATCGCTGCGTGGAAGTGGCGCCCAAAAAAGACACCACCTATACCTTGACGATTCAAGATGCCGCCGGTAACACGCAGACCCAGACGCTGGATATCAAGGTTAAGTAATCCTGTGATTTGGCCGTGCAGGTAACGAGTGCAGCGCGTGGTTTTGCGACCTGCCCCTTGTGGCCGCAATTCCACACCATCTATAATCGGTTACAGCGGGGTTCGGCACTTCCGGACTCCGCCATCTTTTTTTAATTCGCTGCACGGAATAGGTCGCTGACAAAAACATGCAAGATCCGCTGGCCAAGATAAAACAAAAATTGCTGGAGGAAATCGACCATCTCTCACATGAGTTGAACGTCGATTTGCCCAAGGAAATTGCCGTAGCACGTGCGCATGGCGATCTTTCCGAGAACGCTGAATACAAATACGCCAAGGAGCGGCAGGGTTTTGTCAACGCGCGCATCGGTCAATTGAAAAAACGTCTGGGTGATCTGGGCATGCTGAACCTGACCAACATTCCTAAGGACCGCGCCGGCTATGGATCGCGGCTGACTGTTTTGGATATGCAGCGCGACATCAAGATCGAATACAAACTGGTCAGCACCGAAGAAACTGATGCTGAGCACGGCTTGATCTCCACCACCTCACCCATTGGCAAAGCTCTGCTCAATCGCAAGGTTGGGGATGAAATTGAGGTGGCGACGCCCGCCGGGAAAAAAGAGTTCGAAGTCGTCCGCCTGGTAACTATTCACGACGAAGTCTAGGGCCGCCTTTCATCATCATCCAGTTGCGTTCTTCTGGTCATTCCTCCGCGCGTGTTTGAAAATTATGCAAGACACACACCTTGACTCGCCATTTTATTGTATATACAATTAAAGCTTGACAATTGAGTTCGACCGCGGCAAGAACGTCGCCAACATTGCAAAACATGGCGTCGATATGGCTGCCGCAGCTGAATTCGATTTCGAGACTCTGAGACGTGGACTGATACACGCAAGAGCTACGGGGAGATTCGCACCATAGCCATTGGTTTTATCGGCCATCGCCTGCATGTTTTGGTTTTTACCATGCGCGGCCGGAGGTTGCGGGTCATTAGCTTACGCAAAGCAAATCGCAAAGAAAGCGCCGCCTATCATGGCAAAAAATAAAAGACCGCGACATGTCAGCGCGAAAGATTGGGACGCCGTTGATTCACCGGCATTGAGTGATGACATTCTGGCGGCGATGAGACCAGCGCGTGAAACATTTCCTAGACTCGCGAAAGCTTCCGCGAAGCGCAAACGTGGCGAGCGTGGTCCTCAGAAAAAGCCCCGCAAGGTGCTGATCTCACTGCGCGTGGAGGCAGATACGGTCCGAGCCTTTAAAGCGGGGGGACGCGGCTACCAAACGCGCATGGCAGCAGTGTTAAAAAAGCACGCGAAGCGGCATTAAATCCCCAAGGCATACCTACACGTTACACACCTAATTCGTCACTCTAATAAACTGCGTGCGTGGACAAAGCTGCGTCGTTTTGCCATCCTGAATTGACAGATGAAACCAGCATTGATCGTTCATGGCGGCGCGTGGGATATTCCTGACGCTGCAGTTGAGGCCTGCAAATCGGGTTGCGAACGCGCACTGACCGCGGGTTGGCGCATTTTGGAAGCTGGTGGCTCGGCGCTCGACGCCATTGAGGCCGCGGTGGTCATCTTGGAAGACGATCCGGTCTTCGATGCCGGATACGGTTCGCACCTCAATCTCGATGGCAGAGTGGAATGCGACGCCATCGTAATGGATGGCTCAACACTTCGCGCTGGGGCAGTCGCGACTCTGCAACACGTGCGTAACCCGGTGCGCCTGGCGCGCAAAGTTCTCGAGAATTGTCCTCACATGATGCTCGTCGGTGAAGGAGCGGAGCGTTTCGCTCACGAACAGGAAATCAAGTTGTGTGCCAATGAAGAACTTGTCACCGATGCAGAGCGTGAAGCATGGTCAAAATGCAAAGTGGACAAACATGCCTCGGCTTTTCATCGCGGACATGAGCAAGGCACCGTGGGCGCTGTTGCCGTCGATCGCCACGGCCAACTGTTCGCCGCCACATCTACCGGTGGCACGTGCTGCAAGCTATCTGGGCGCGTCGGCGATTCGCCGTTGATCGGCTGCGGTTGTTACGCGGATCAGGAATCTGGTGGTGTTTCCTGCACTGGTTACGGCGAAGCCATCATGAAAATTGTGATGGCCAAGACGGCCGCCGACCTTCTTCGTGACCCGCAGGATGGAAATAAAATCCCCGGAGTTTTGTCCTCGCAGTCCACGATGCGTCCGCAGGCCCAAACACAATCTGCGATGGCCGCCGCCCGCGAGTCAGTCGACCTTCTTGCGCGGCGTACCCATGCTACTGGCGGTCTTATTCTGCTCGATCGCGACGGAAATCCCGGGTGGGCTTTCAATACTCCACGCATGTCGTACGGCTATGTCCAAAGCGGCGGCAGGATCGTAACCGCCGTTTAGCGTCGATTTATTGTGCCGCCGTTTTTTTTGAGCCTCATCGACGGACTATTGTGACCGATGTACCCACAAGCCCTTTCACGCATTCCTGACAACCCATTCATACGCCAGTAGCATTCCTCATTCCTAATAGAGGTGACTCCGCTTTGGCAAGCCCTTTACGATGCGGGAGCCGACGTGGTCATTAACGGACACGATCACGACTACGAACGTTTCACGCCGCAAAATCCTCAGGGTCCGGTCGATGCCTCACGAGGCATGCGTGAATTTGTGGTCGGCACGGGCGGCAAGAATTTGCGCCCTTTCGGTCCGACCAAGGACAACAGTGAGGTGCGTAGCAATGAAGCGTTCGGGGTTCTGAAGCTTACGCTTCTTGCCAATTCTTATGAATGGCTGTTCATCTCCCAACAGGACAGATCGTTCACCGATTCCGGCAGCGGTACATGCCATAAATCGATGTAAGCATGCCGGCCAGATAGCACGCAAAGAAGCTTTACCTTCCATCCCCACGTCCGCGGCGGTGCGGTAACAAGATTGTTCAACCTACTTTGCTAGAATGAAGGAATGACGACCGTACAGCGGGAGCGACTCGAGGCGGACGTTCTCATCGTTGGCGCGGGACCTGCCGGGTTGGCCTGCGCACTACACCTCGCGAACCTTATCAAGAAGCACAATGAAGCCGGTGGCGTCGCGGGAGGTCCTACGCTCTCGACGGAAAATATTTACGTGCTCGAAAAAGGACGCGAAGTAGGTGCGCACCAGCTTTCCGGCGCGATCATGAATCCCAAAGCGCTGGCGCAGTTGGTGCCGGATTATAAAAACTCAGCTCCCCTGGATACGCCGGTCACCGACGACGCGGCATTATTTTTTACGAAGAATTCCTCCATTCGTTTTCCATTGACGCCGCCGCCATTCAAAAACAAGGGTAATTACGTTGTCTCCCTAAACAAAATCGCGAAATGGATGGGTGGGCTGGTGGAAGCCGCGGGGGTAAATCTTTTTACGCAATTTGGCGGGGCTTCGTTGATTTACGAGGGCGACGGGATCGCTGGAGTAATCACGGAAGATAAAGGCGTAGATAAAAACGGCAAGCCTAAAGCCAATTTCATCCCAGGATACGAACTGCGCGCCAAAGTAACGGTGTTGGCTGAGGGAACGCGCGGATCGTTGACCAAACAATTAGTGGAGAAAAAAAATCTCGCGAACATCAATCCGCAGACTTACGGGCTGGGCATTAAGGAATTGTGGGATGTGCAGCCGGGCCGTATTCAACCGGGCTTCGTGGCGCACACGCTGGGTTGGCCAATTTCCACCGACATGTATGGCGGCGGATGGATTTACGGCCTATCCAATAATCGCGTATCCATCGGGCTGGTAGTGGCGCTCGAATACAGCGACCCGCGATTCGATCCCCACGCCGCGTTTCAGGAGTGGAAGACCCATCCGTTCCTTAAAAAAATTCTCGATGGCGGAAAAATGGTGCGCTACGGCGCAAAATCGTTGCCCTACGGAGGCTGGTACGCCATGCCACGAAATTATCTGGATGGCGGGCTGATCATCGGCGATTCGGGCAGCTTCCTTGATTCGCAAAGACTCAAAGGCATCCACCTGGCGATGAAAAGCGGCATGCTCGCAGCGGAGACAATTTTTGAGGCACTGAAAACCGGCGACACTTCTGCGAAAACATTGAGCGCGTTTCCTAAAAAAGTTGAGCAAAGTTACATTAAGAAAGAATTGTGGCAAGTTCGCAATTTCCATCAATCCTTCCAGCATGGTTTGTTGCCTGGATTGTTTCAGACCGGCTTGCAATTTATTTCCGGAGGGCGCGGGCTCATCGATCCCATGCGCACTTATGCCGGCTACCAGGCTTACAAAAAGCTCAATGGATCGACGGGGGGTGCTGCGGAGCGCGAGCCGGAGCGATTTAAAGGCGATGGCAAGTTGACCTTTGACCGCTTGACCGACGTGTATCACTCCGGCACGCGCCACGAAGAGGACCAGCCCTGCCACCTGATCGTTCGCGACTTAAATGTTTGCGCGACAAAATGCGTCGTTGAATATGGCAATCCCTGCCAATACTTTTGTCCCGCAGCGGTTTATGAAATGGCCAAGGATTCGAGCGGCCAACCGAGATTAAAAATCAACGCGGCGAACTGTGTGCACTGCAAGACGTGTGACATTGCGGATCCGTATCAGATCATTGACTGGGTGGTGCCCGAAGGCGGGGGTGGACCAAATTACGAAGGAATGTAGTTCCGTTACTCTCGTGAAAAAAGAAAACGCCGCGAGGGCTTCAGCGGCGTTTTCTGTAAAGCGTAAGGAGTCGAAGTGAGAAATGAATTAGTTAGGTGACAGACCGTAAACGCTGATTTCCGTAGCCGTCCCCACGTATACCTTGCCATTGGCGACCGTAGGCATCGTGAATTTCACCTCTGCCCCAGCGTTGTCAGCCGAGTTGTTGGTGTTGTTCCATAATTCGGTTCCGAGATTGGTCGCATCATGAGCATGTAAGATCGCGCCGGTAACCGGGTCAGGCCGCTCTATGGTCCAGACGATGCCATTAGAACTTCCTTGGGAGGAAATCGAGGGTGTAGCGCCGGGAAATCCGTACGATCCGGCCGATTGGGAACTCGGAGTGGTATTGAAGGTTCCGGATGAATTCAGCGCGAGCGCCTGAAGGGGTCCTTGCAAAGGAGCAATGTACAGAGTGTTCTGCCAAAACGCCGCCGTTGAGTAGATGCCAATCCCTACGGAGAACGATTGCAAGGCGTTACCGTCGCCGCTGCCGCCCAAATTGTCGCGGTTCAACACATACAGTTTTCCCTCTTTGCCGCCCCCGACCAGCAGGTGCGGAACTGCAGCGGACGGTTGATTCACCAGAATGGCCGCTCCGCCCGAGCCGAGGTCTCCGTCGCTGCTGTTCAAGCTTGCTTGGTCGCTGGGAGTAAAGAAACTTGTAACGCTCATGTTGCCGCCGGTGGACAACCGCAAAAAGCTGTCGCCGAATTGGGTGACGCCGTCGAAAAATCCGTTTCCGGTGATCACATACAAATTGTTGTTGGAATCCGCGGCAGGTGCGCCGCCAGACATCCAGATTCCGCCGAAACCTGAACTCGGATCGTCATTAAACACCGAGACCTGATTCAGGTTGGAAGCGCTGTAGCCCACAATCCACCCGTAGTAAGTAGGAACATCGCCATGCGAAGCATAGGCGATGTACACCACCCCATTGACCAGCGCTAAGCCGGCACGCTGGTTCTGGGTGAGGGGATTAAATGTAATTCCTCCCGAGGTAAACGCGATCTCTTGTGGACCATTAAACTTTTCTGACCCGTCAATCAGGCTCAGCGCATGCAGCCGCTGATGGAAATTTGCGCCGTTCTTGGATTTGGAAACCACGTAAATCGTCTTGGTGTTGGGATCGATCACCGGTGTTCCTACGATGCCGATGTCCGGACTAATGTCGTTAACACCCACATCGTTGCTACTAACCCAGGTTTCTCCGCTGGGCAGCAAACTCTGCGACCAATACGTTTGGCACGGCGAGGCGTCGGCATCAAACGCATAAACGGTGTCATGCTGCGTGGCCGCGATCAGAACATTGTGCGTTCCACCGCCGATCGTTACGTTAGCTACCCACAGAGGTTGCGCGTAAGCAGAAGCATCAATAGCGCAGGCAAAACGCTTGCCGAAGGTAGGCGATTTCACGCTGGAAGTGTTCAACGCGTATTCCTGGCTATTTACACCATCCCTGGACATATCGTTGTGATAGGTAAAAACTCCCGCCAGGTCGGTGATGAACACACTCGCGGATGCGGTAGCCGCGGTGTCCGCCACACTTCTTGCGACTACTGTGTGCGTTCCCGCAGCCGATGGTGGAGAGTACACTCCCGTGGCGCTGACGGTTCCCACCGAGGAATTGCCGCCAGGGATGGAGTCAACTTCCCACGTGACGGTTGTCGTTGGATTCCCAGTAACCGTAGCTGTAAACGTTTGAGCCTGACCAATAGTGAGGGCCGCCCGAACGGGGCTAATAGCCACAGAAGTGGTGCCGCCCACTACAGCGGTAATGGTGATTGTGGCCGAGGCCGTTTTTGTGCTGTCCGCCACGGAAGTAGCGGTTGCCGTGACGGCCGCCGGAGTGGGAACTGTAGCCGGAGCCGTGTAAGTAATGGCTGTGCCCGAGGCGCTGGAAGCAGCGGATAAGGTGCCGCAAGCCGCGCCACTGCAGCCCGCGCCGGTAAGCGTCCAACTCACACCTTTATTTTGCGCGTCGTTTTGTACCGTTGCGGTAATGCTTTGCGTCTGGCCTGTTTGGATCGACGCCGCTGTAGGATTTACAGACACCGTGATTGCCGCGGGGGCCGACGCAGGGCTGGTCAGTGTAATGGTCGCAGCAGCCGCCTTGGAGCCATCCGTCACAGAAGTGGCGGTGGCCGTCACAGATGCCGGAGAGGGTAGATTAGCAGGCGCAGTGTAAGTAACAGGAGTGCCTGAAGCGCTGGAAGTAGCGGATAAGGTGCCACAAGCCGCGCCGCTGCAGCCCGCTCCCGTGAGCGTCCAGGTCACGCCTTTATTTTGCGCATCGTTTTGTACCGTCGCGGTAATACTCTGGGTATGACCGGTTTGCACCGAAGCCGCCGTGGGATTCATAGACACCGAGATTGCCGGGGGAGCGGCAGGACTTGTCAGTGTAAGTGTCGCGGCGGCCGACTTGGTGGCATCCGTCACAGAAGTGGCGGTCGCCGTCACAGATGCTGGAGAGGGCAGATTCGCAGGCGCAGTGTAAGTGATGGGAGCACCTGAAGCGCTGGAGGTGGCGGATAAGGTTCCGCAAGCCGCGCCGCTGCAGCCCGCTCCCGTGAGCGTCCAGGTCACGCCTTTATTCTGAGAGTCGTTTTGCAGTGTCGCGGTAAGTGTCTGGGTATGTCCCGCTTGCACGGAAATGGTTGACGGCGATACGGCCACAACAATTGCCGGCGCAGGGGCGCTGATGACCGCTTGCGCGGTAGCCATTTTTGTCGGTTGCGCTTGCGACACGGCCGCGATGGTGACCGCCGCCGGAGAAGGAACCGTCGCCGGGGCAGTGTATAGGCCGGTGGAGTCGATCGTGCCATACGTGGACTCGCCTCCGGTGGTTCCGTTGACTTGCCAGATTACCGCGGGATTGGAGGTGTTAGAGACAGAAGCGGTAAATTTTTTGGTACCCGAAACAGGCACTGAGGTGCTCGCTGGCGTCACGGTTATGCTGATCCCTTGGGCCGTCTGGTTGGGAAGCAGCGAGGAGCCAACGCTTGCACATCCCCAGATTATGAAAGCGGCAACAAGAAATAGTGCGACAGACAGAAAATTTGTCACGCGGACAAAACTGCGCAATGCCATGAGTTGTATTCCTCGTCAAAAAAATTAGTTAGTTAGTACCTCTTGCGAGGACAAATGCGACTAACAACCGCCATCGGGGGACCGCTCCGGAGTTGGACTCGAAGCGAATTTAAAGCCTAATGTGGTTGATCAAAAAAGTAAAGCGACCCGCCGGCTCTAGTTTCAAAGATGCCATCTAATACCCGGAACAATTTGCAAACTAGTTAGATGACAGACCGTAAACGCTGATTTCAGTAGCAGTCCCCACGTACACCTTGCCATTTGCAACCGTAGGCACAGTGAATTTCACCTCTTGCCCGGCGTTGTCAGCCGAGTTGTTGCTGCTATTCCACAATTCGGTCGCTAGATTGGTCGCGTCATAAGCGTGCACGATCGCAGCCGCCACAGGGTCAGGCCGCTCTATGGCCCAGACGATGCCATTAGAAGTGCCCTGGGAGGAAACCGAGGGTGTAGCGCCGGGAAATCCATACGTTCCCGAAGATTGGGAACCCGGAGTGGTAGTGAAGGTGCCGGATGAATTGAGAGCAAACGTCTCAAGGGGTCCTTGCAGAGGCGCAATGTACAGGGTGTTCTGCCAAAACGCGGCCGTTGAGTAGATGCCAACGCCTATGGAGAATGATTGCAAGGCGTTAGTATCCCCGCTGCCGCCCAGATTGTCGCGGTTCAACACGTACAGCTTTCCTTCTTTGCCGCCGCCGACCAGCAGGTTTGGAACTGCAGCGGACGGTTGATTCACCAGGATGGCCGCACCGCCTGCACCAAGGTCCCCGTCGTTGCTGTCCAAGCTTGCCTGGTCGCTGGGCGTAAAGAAACTTACAACGCCCATGCCGGTGCCAGGGGACAATTTCAAAAAGCTGTCGCCGAATTGGGTCGCGCCATCGAAAAATCCGTTTCCGGTGATCACATACAAGTTGTTGCTGGAATCCGCGGCCGGTGCTCCACCGGACATCCAGATTCCGCCATAGCCACTAGACGAATCGTCATTAAACACCGAAACTTGCGCCAGGGTGGAAGCGCTGTAGCCTACAATCCACCCGTAGTAAGTAGGAATATCGCCATGTGAGGCATAGGTGATGTATACCACTCCATTCACCAGCGCCAACCCGGCACGCTGGTTCTGGGTGAGGGGATTAAACGTAATTCCTCCCGAGGTAAACGCGATCTCTTGCGGACCGCTGAATTTTTCCGAGCCATCAATCAAACTCAAGGCGTGCAACCGTTGATGAAAGGTTGCGCCGTTCTTGGATTTGGAAACTACGTAAATCGTCTTGGTGCTGGGATCGATCACCGGCGTTCCTACGATGCCGATGTCCGGAGTGATGTCGTCAATACCCACGTCGTTGCTACTAACCCAGGTTTCGCCGTTGGGCAGCAAGCTCTGCGACCAATACGTCTGGCACGGCGAGGCATCCGCGTCAAAAGCATAGACAGTGTCATGCTCCGTTGCCGCGATCAGAACATTATGCGTTCCACCGCCGATCGTTACGTTAGCTACCCACAGCGGTTGCGCGTACGCCGCAGCATCAATGGCGCAGGCAAAACGCTTGCCGAAGGTAGGCGATTTCACACTGGAAGTGTTCAACGCGTATTCCTGGCTATTCACGCCATCTCGCGACAGATCGTTGTGATAGGTAAAAACTCCCGCCAGGTTGGTGATGAAAACATTTGCCGATGCGGTGGCCGTAGTGTCCGCCACGCTTCTGGCGACTACCGTGTGCGTTCCTGCCGAGGATGGCGGCGAATAAACTCCCGTCGCGCTGACGGTGCCCACCGAGGAATTGCCGCCAGGTATGGAATCCACTTCCCAGGTCACCGTGGTCGTCGGATTTCCAGTAACCGTAGCCGTAAAAGTTTGGGCTTGACCAGTCGTGAGGGCCGCGCGAACAGGGCTAATAGCCACAGAAGCGGTGCCACCTACTACAGCGGTAATAGTGATCGTTACCGGGGCAGTCTTTGTGCTGTCCGTCACAGAAGTAGCAGCCGCTGTAACCGTTGCCGGAGTGGGAACTGTGGCCGGAGCCGTATAAATAATGGCTGCACCGGAGGCGCTGGAAGTGGCGGATAAGGCACCGCAAGTCGCGCCGCTGCAACCCGCGCCTGTTAGCGTCCAACTCACACCTTTATTTTGCGCATCGTTTTGTACTGTCGCGGTAATACTGCTGGTCTGGCCGGTTGGGACCGACACAGCCGTCGCCATAACAGAAATGGTAATGCTTTGCGCAGTGCTGGATGATGATCCGCCGCCACATCCGGCGGTCAAGATCGCAATAGTCAGAAGCGACGAAAGGAATAAACAATTACGACGTCGTAAGAAAGCGAAAGCAGCCATGAATAGGAGTTCCCCTGATCAGGTGACTTGGTTCCCGTTGGGCGGACGGAGAAAAGTCAGGATTTACGGTGCACGAAGACCCCGGGCGGGGAAATCAGGGGCTTCTGAAGGCTAAGAGGTATGATGCAAAAAGTAAAGGCCGCGGTAGAAGCAATGTTCAAGAACCGAAGGGCCACAATTTGCGGAAGAAGTTGCGAACGCGTTCCGTCAGGGAAGCGGTCTTGGTTACCGGCGGAGGAGATGGCGGAGGGGCGGGACCCGGAGGTGAGACTACGGGGGCCTTCACTGGGACGATGTCGCCCTCGACTTTCCCCTGGAAAATGAGCGTGGGCCGCACGCGCACGCGGCGAATCAGCATGATCATCTTGGGATCGATGTCCGGCTGAACTTTGGCCTTGGCGTTGAATATCAACGGCGGCACAAAAACCTGGTAGACCGGCGTCTCCTTAGGTGCGACGGGTTTGGCTGGCTCAGCGGAGGGTACATTTGGTTTGACGTCTTCCACCTTATGGCGACGCACTTCCTCGGCGCTAGCCAGTTGGCTAACTTCCGGCGGAGGTGGCGCCGCTTCCGCGAGCTGCAACTGGCACGCGCAATGTTCGCCGGAGTCGGTGCGCAACGAATCGATCTGCCCATTGGCCAGAAAAACATTTCCGCCCTGAGGGACCATAATATTTTGACCGGTTAACTGCTGCTCAAGGCGCACGGCCCCACGATTGGTGCGAATGCACATCGCGCCGCTGGCCTCGAACCCGACGGTGGTATCTTGCGGGGCATCTCCGATGGCCACAGGCTGAGCCTGAATTTGTGGGGTGTACACGGTCAGTGCGGGCACGCGTTCAATATGCGCGTGAATTGTTCCGGTATCGAGTGCGATAGTTAGCGAGTTGCCGGATTTGAGCACGGAAAAATGAGCCGGTCCGCATATGGCGATCTGCCCGCCTTCCACTAACTTTATGCGCGCACTGCCGGATTTTACGCGCACATTACTGCCGCTGTGCAGCACGGTAGCGATACTGCCGTTGACGTTCTCCACGCTCATCGGGCCGGTGACAGCGATGGCTTCGCCTTCGATGGAGCCGACGGCATCACCCGGCCAAGGATTATCGGGACGCGCCGCAGCCGCCGCAAACATGACGAAGAGCGCAACGCTAGCGGCACTGCAGAGTAGTGCGAAGTTACGCCGCGCATTTTGCTGTTGAAACAAAAACGCCAAATTTCACTCCTCGGGATTGAGCCGTGGGAACTCTCGCGAAAGCCTTCAGCCTATACTATACGACGATGACTAACCCCGAAGCAGAGCAAGGTGCCTCAAATGAATTCGGCAAGGGGCCGTCATCGGCTGCGCAACCCGAAGGCGAGCTGGTAAATTTACATTACGACACCCGGCTGCCGCAGCTTCCCTGGTCACGGCGCGTACAAATTCCTATCATCGCCGGCGCTGTATATAGCGTTATTCGCACGCTGGGGCCGACGCTGCGCTTTGAAGCGTTGGGCGAGCAGCAACCGGAACGGGTTTACGCTGCCGGGCAGCGCTGCATTTTTGCGTTCTGGCACCGCGTCATTATTCCGGTGGCGTGGTGGGCCAGGAATCGCGGCATCGTAGTGATGAACACTACCGCGTTCGACGGCCAGTGGACGCGCAAGGTTATCGAGTGGCTGGGATTCGGCACGGCTCAGGGAAGTTCGACGCGTGGTGGATTGCGCGGGTTGGCCGTGATGGCCAAGAGGCTCGAAGCAGGGGTTGACTGCGGCTTCACTATTGATGGTCCGCGCGGGCCGCGCTACGTAGCCAAGCCTGGGCCGGTAATGCTGGCGCGAAAAAGCGGTTGCCCGATTCTGGTATTTCACATTGGCGTGGATCGCGGCAAAACTTTTACCCAGACCTGGGACCATTTTTTGTTGCCGGCGCCATTCGCGCGCGCGGTGATTTTGTGCGCGCCGCCAATTTACGTGCCGCCGGATGCCGACGCGGATTTAATGCAAGCGAAGCACGCGGAAATGCAGCACGAGTTGGAACGGGTTCGTGACGTAGCCGAGGGCTGGTTTCAGTTCAGCGAAGAGGAACGCCAGCGTTATCGCGCTGAATTCTTAAAGTAGAAATATTTTATTGTACGGGGCGTTCCGCGAGCTTCACCTGTACATCTATTTTTTTGCCACCGCGGTAGAGCGTGACGGGAACGGTATCGCCGGGGCGCTTGCGATTTAGAATTTTTCCTATGTCAAATTGATTGGTGACCGGCTGACCGTCGATGGAAGTGATCACGTCTCCGCCGATGGTGATGCGGCGCATTCCGGCCTGCGCCACTTGATCGCCACCTTTTATACCTGCAGTGGCAGCCGGGCCACCCCGCGTAACCGTTTCCACCAGCAAGCCTTCTTGCACCGGCAGATCGAGTGCTTGTGAGAGGTAGCCGCCAACGGGCAACGTTTCCAACCCGAGGAATGCGCGATGCACGCGGCCATCGGTAATCAAATCGTTGGCAATCGCTTTTGCGGTATTAACCGGGATGGCGAAGCCGATGCCCGCAGTGGTTCCCGACGGAGTATAGATCGCCGAGTTTATGCCGATCACTTCGCCGTGAGAATTGATGAGCGGACCACCGGAATTGCCGCGGTTGATGGCGGCGTCGGTTTGAATAGCTTCATCGATGAAAGTGGTTTCGCTGGTTTGCACCGTGCGGCCCAGCGCGCTAACCACGCCAGTGGTCAAGGTGCTTTGAAATCCGAAGGGATTGCCAATGGCCAGGACTTTTTGCCCCACCTGCAAGTTGTTGGAATCGCCAAGCGGCAAGGTGGCAAGATTTTTCCCGGCGGGATCGATCTTAAGTAACGCAACATCGTTACGTTGATCGGCGCCGATAAATTTGGCCGGGAAGCGCGATTGATCGCCTAAAACAACTTCGATGGTTTGTGCTCCCTGTACCACGTGAAAATTAGTGAGGATGTAACCGCGCTTGTCGATAATAAAGCCGGAGCCCGCGCCTTCCACCGGAACAGGGTCCATGAAAAAATCATATTGAGTGGCCTTGGTGAGCACGTTGGCGACCGCCGGGGAGGTCTGCCGGTAGATGCGCACGTTGATGGATTCATCGTCGGTAAGCGCGGCATCGCGCTGGGAAATGTTGGTGGTCAACGCACCAGGTTTTGCTGGACTGATGGGCACGGCTCCGACGTTTATGGGTTGATGCGCTCCCCAGCGGCCTCCGGCCCAGTAGGCCGCGAGAATGATCACCAAGGCGGCGAGAAAAAGACGAACGGCACTGGAAGATCGCGAGACGGTCATGTGGGTGGTCCTTCTTCGGGTTCTTATAGCTTCAGAACTTGGTCTTTCTTGATGTTAACCCCGGCAACATGAACCGCGCGAAAATATCTTCGAATTCGCCGGCGAAGTATGCTGCTGCCTCCAGGTTTTCGACCGGCCCAAGCAGCAGCTCAAACGGTTGGACGCACTTCGCGAAGTTTGGTGGCGAGCTGCTCGACTTGTTGACGGGTCTCCGCGATGGAGCGTGAGCAGTCAATTCTTTCCGTCGCATGACCTAATTTCTCTTCCACGGGAAGTTGCGAGGCGATTCTGCGGCGCGCTTCCTCTTCCGTGAAACCGCGGGCGATTAAACGCGAAATTTGCTGTTCCGGTTCGCACCATACGACGACAATGCCATCCAGCTTTTTATCCAGCCCAGCCTCCACGATCAGCGCAGCTTCCACGAACGCGACGCTTTGCGACCCGCCGCGCACCAATTTTGCAAACTCGGAAACAACGAACTCCTCCACGCGAGGATGCACGATAGCGTTCAGCTGTTTCAGTTTGATGGGGTCGGCAAAAACGATTTTTGCCAGAGCTGCGCGATTAATGTGGTTGTCGGCGTTCAAAATGGATTTTCCGAATACGCGCACAATTTTGTGATGCGCGGGGTAGCCGGGTTCGATGAGCGTGTGCGCAATGGAATCGGCATCGAGCACGGAGAAACCCATTTCTCGCAACATGGCGCTGACGGTGCTTTTGCCGCTGGCGATACCGCCAGTGATCCCAAGACGAAGCATGAATAATTCTATCGTGCAGTGACGCTGGATTGCGGTTGTTTCGCTGAGGATTCTCCCCGACGCAGGCGTGCAGCTTTTACTGTATTGCTCATGAGCATGGTTATGGTCATGGGTCCGACGCCACCGGGAACGGGAGTAAGCGCGCCGGCGACATTTATGGCGTCAGGATGCACGTCGCCGACGAGCGCGGAATTTTTGACGCGGAATTTTTCGAGGCGCTCGGGCGAGTTGCGGAAAAGGCGCTCGGCTTCGGCGGGATCGTTGACGCGATTGGTGCCTACGTCGATTACTGCTGCGCCGGGCTTTATCCAGTCGGCTGCAACGTAACCGGCTTTGCCCATGGCGGCGACGATGATGTCGGCGCGGCGCACGGTGCCGGGCAGATCGCGCGTTTTGGAATGGCAAATGGTTACGGTGGCGTTGGCATGCATCAGGAGAAGGGACATGGGCTTGCCGACGATGTCGCTGCGCCCGAGGACCACTGCGTTGGCGCCTTCGATGGGGATATTGCCGCGGCGGAGGAGTTCCATGCAGCCCGCGGGAGTGCAGGCGACGAGGCCGGGGCGGCCGCTGACCAGGCGGCCCAGATTCATGGGATGGAAGCCGTCGACGTCTTTCGCGGGATCGACGGATTCGAGGACGAGTTTGGTGTCGATCTGCGGCGGCAGCGGAAGTTGAATGAGGATGCCGTCGACGGCGGGATCGCCGTTCAAGTCGTCGACAAGCTGCAACATTTCGCGGGTGGTTAGGGTGGCGGGCGGAGTGTGCATCCAGCTAGCAATGCCGAGTTGTTCGCAGGCGGCGATTTTGCTTTTCACGTAAAGCTGCGACGCAGGATTTTCACCAACGAGAACGGCAGCTAGGCCGGGACGGATGCCTGCCTCGGTCATGGCGGCGATCTCGCCTTTGAGTTCGGCGAAGATTTGATCGCGGATTTTCAGGCCATCGAGGGTGCGGGCGGTCATGTGCGGAGGACTCCTGTGAGGAACAAGAAAAATCATAGCACATAGGAAATGGAAGGCTGAGCGCACGGGAGATGAAGCAGCTCTAGTACGAGATGGGAATGGATGCGCAAGTGCTTTGTTTGAGAAAAAAATGTCGGCGCGCCGACATTTTCAAAAAATCATTCGAACGACAACTTTACGAAGGCGATAGGAATACGGATGGCGAACATGTTTAGTCGTTGATTTAAGCGTTGAAGTGTGCGGTTTTTTTGGTCATGTTCATAGCGGGGGTCGGCTATGACCACGCTCTGGTTGGTGACGCTGCTTTTAGGCTCGAGTTTGGCCGTAGCGAGCGTAAAGGGAGTAAACGGGAAGTTACTCAACGTGGCCATCATTTTGGGATGCATGGGTTTGGGTTATGGTCTTGGTTATGCACTTGGGTTAGGAAGCGGAAATTTGGGAAGGGTTCCCAACGAGGCCTTACCCCTCTCCATGATGTTCGGAATCGTAGGGGCACTCTTATCCTTATGGCAGAGTAATTCGCGCCCGAAGTGAAGTGCCATGGCCTCCCGACTATTGAGCGTGTCCCAACCCAGGTCTTGAGTCTTTTTAACGGTGTGAACCCGCTTAGGAATAACCGCAGATGCGCGGGCGTAACGTGGTCAAAAAAGAAAGAGCATTTAACTGCCGTCGGGAGCTGCGAGGCTTCGCGCGGCAAAATCGAGAACGGTAACGATCTGTTGGCGGCTCAGGTCAAACCATTCCATGATGTCTTCAATGGTGGCGTCCGCTCCGAGATTTTCAAAGACGGTAGCGACCGGCATGCGCGTTCCGCGGAAGACCCGGGCTCCGCTCACTTTTTCCGGAGAGCTTTGGACGGCGGGGCATTGTGACCAATCCAGCGCAGACATTGAGTTCCCTCCTTGCGCATCGTACACCGTTTCTCGGTATGCCAATACTCGTTCGGCAACCCGCGACGCGCCGCGGAGATTAATCACCGGCTTGCCGCTAGTCCAGTAACGTCGGACGCATCCGGTCAAAGAATTTGATGCTGTGAAGGAAGCACGTACTGATAAGCAGTGAGAACAGTGTGTAGACTGCGCGCTGGTTGTTAACCTTCAAGCTTCCTAAGATTCGGATTTTCGCTTTCAGCGCGAAAGCCGTCATTCAATGATTCATATCGAGAACATTCTTGACCTCAAATGGGGAAACGTAATCAGGCATCCGTTGGGCCAGTTCGGCCAATGAGGGGCGGTCGTTGAAATACAATTCGGAAGTCTCGTGCCCCAATTCCCGCAACGAGTCATCCGTCACTCGCAGCTGCCTGCAGACTTCATCAAAAGTCTTTGCAGTGTACAGTTGGAAAAGCATCACCTCACTCCGAGGGTTGCCTTGGCTCATGACGGCGACCGCTTGTGAGTAGAACGCGCACGCAATCTCGCGTGTAGCATCGTCCCCCAAGACCATGCACGATAATGCATCCCTCTTTAATGCGTCCGGCAATTTAACAACAATTTGATCAAGTTGGCGGGTCAATGATCCTGCCATTTCAACGATACATTCAGCGAGGACCCGGGGAGTTGTCGCTACTTTCAATCCGAAAAGATTCGCGGCCTTCGTAGCCAGATTGTCCGGAAGAAATTTTGCTAGCAGATCGCCGAAGCGATCGGAGGCTCTTTTTTTGAACATCGTAGTTGTTGGAGATGATTACAAAAGGACTTCGATCGTGCGGGAGCGCGAGTCAATATGGCGGATGTCTGTAACTCGTACAGGGTGACCCGGTTCCCGGCCGTCGAGCTATCCGCAACAGCGTCTCAGTTACAGCTTCTTGCCAACGTTGCGTCAAATTAAGATCTGCTTGAGCTTCGTACCAGTCCGATTGTTCCAAAATATCTGCAATCGCTGCATTGCTGAAAGTAATCTTGTTTGTTTTCACGCACGTCGAGACCGTTCGCGTGAGGCAGTGATCAGGCCCTTTTTGCGGATCTCGTCGATAGATACCTCAATTTTTGGGCCTTTTGCGGCGGCGAGCAGCTCTTGTTCCAGATTGGCCATGCGGCGCTCTTTGTCCTTGCGAATCAATTCCCGAATGTATTCGCTCGGGGTGCCCCAATCTCCGGATGCAACTTGACCCTCCACATAGGTCTTTAGAACTTGGGGAAGGGAGATATTCAAAGAGGTCATTGGCATACCTTCATTTTATGACATTTTATGAAGGACTCGTCAAGTGCTGATGAGTACTTCATAAGGTCAGTGAGACGATATTTTAGAGTCAGGAATGGGACGTTGCCAATTCCGCATCAAAAACAAAACGCCCGAGCCATTCGGCCCAGGCGCATCGTTTTTCCAGATAACGGAAGCCTAGTCACTGGCCCCTAGTAAATGTCGTACTGCTCCCAGTGCAGGGTGGCGTCGGACTGGATGATGATGTGTTTGTGCGAGGTTTGCTCCAGTTCGTCCATTAGCAGGGACTCGCGGGTTTTTAGCGCTTTGGCTATTTCGGGGTGGACGCGCAGGGTCAGGTTGGGGCCTTCGTGGCCGGCCATGGCCATTTTGCGGGCTTCCGCCTGGATTTCGTAGCACAGCGTGGGAATGGATTTAACCATGCCGGAGCCGGTGCAATACGGGCAAGGCTGGCAGAGCACGCGCTCGAGAGCCTGCTTGGTGCGCTTGCGGGTGATGCACACCAGGCCAAATTCGTTGAAGGACAAAGCTTTCGAGGGCGCTTTATCTTCTTCGAGGGCTTGCTGCAGCGCGAACAAAACTTTGTCGCGGTTGCGGCGCTCTTCCATGTCGATGAAATCGACCACGATGATGCCGCCCAGATCGCGCAAGCGAATCTGGCGCACGATTTCTTTCACCGCTTCCAGGTTGGTTTTGACGATGGTGTCTTCCAGGCGAGTGGAACCTTTGCCGACGAACTTGCCGGTGTTGACGTCGATGGCTACCAGCGCTTCGGTGTGGTTGATGACGATGTAGCCGCCGGACTTGAGCCACACTTTGGCGCGCAGAGCTTTATCGAGTTCGTGTTGGATGCCGAACTCTTCGAAGATGGGGGTTTCCTTGGTGTACAGCTTGACGCGGCTGACCAGCTTGGGCTGAAAGCGGCTGACGAATTCGACGACCTTGCTGAATTCTTCTTCGCTGTCGATCCAGATGGCGGTGAAATCGTCGCTGACGTAATCGCGCAGGATGCGTTCGACGAGATTCAGATCGCGATGGAGCAGCGAGGGAGCTTTGCGCTGCTCGCTGCGCTCCTTGATTTCGTTCCAGGTGGTGCCCAGGAATTCGATGTCGGCGCGAATTTCTTCGTCGGTGGCGCCGCCGGCCGCGGTGCGCACGATGAAGCCGCCGGGATAGCTGCCACGCGCTTCGCCGACGAGGCGGCGCAGGCGCGAGCGATTATCGGCGCTGGCGATTTTGCGCGAGACGCCGATGTGATCGATGGTGGGCATGTACACGAGAAAACGACCCGGCAGAGCGACGTGACTGGTGATGCGCGCGCCCTTTTTGCCGAGGGGCTCTTTGGCGATCTGAATGACTACATCCTGACCAGCCTTGAGCATTTCAGAAATGAGTTGCGGGCGGCGCGAAGGACCATGATGGCCTCCCTGATGCCCACGATCATGACGCGGACCGCCTGGCCCGCTGGGACGGCGCTCGAAACGCTGACCGGGACGACCACCGCCGCCGCTGCGTTCTGGACGACCACCACGACTGTCGGGGCGACCTCCACGGCTATCCGGACGGCCACCGCGATTATCGCGGCCGCGATCACGTCCGCCGCTGCGGAAAGGGCGCTGGAAACGCTGGCGCGGATTGCCGCCAACGCGCGCGGAATCGCGCGGAAATTCTTCGCGAGGGGCGGATGCGCCAGCTGCGCTCCGCGGAGCGCGCGTTTCTCCCGGCAACAAGATGATGTCGTCCTCGGCGATGTGAGATGTGGAGGTGGAGGAAACGAGATTGTCGACCGAGACATGCCCGGCGTCGGCGCGCTCGGTTTCTTCCTGGCCGTGGGTTCCCTCGTGATGGCCTTCGTGATGTTCGTCGCCCGCAGCTTGCTCTTCTTCGTGAAGTCCAAGTGCGGCATGGTGCTCGGCGCTCTCGTGAGCGGCATCGGCTTCGGCATCGGCACGATTGGCCGCGCGACCTTCTTCGACCTCGGCGGTTTCGTCGTCGGTAAGCTGGGAAACTTCGGCGGAATGTGACTCGTCGGCTTCGGCTTCGTGTTCTGAATCAGTTTCCGCTTCGTGTTCGGCCTGGTTTTCCTCTACTTCTTCGATTTCCTCGACTTCTTCCTCTTCTTCTTCAAAAATCGCGCCTCCGTTGATAGCGGCAGCTTGCACGACTTCCTGTACTTCTTCCTGCTTGGCTTCCACGAGCCCAGTCCCAAGTGCCGCGATCTGATCGTCGTTTAGATCGGCGGCTCCCGAGGCAGGCAATTCCAAGGGCGACGCTTCGTGGCGCGGCGGATTATTTCCGTGCGCGGAAAGCGTGCTGTCATCAGCCACGCCAATGTTTTCGTCCGCGGATACCGGGGCAGCTTCGGATTCAGCGCCCGCATCGGCGAGCAGCCAACGCGGAAGGCCTCCGGTGAAGCGGCGAGGCACTACACCGCCGGCAGCGCCAGCGGATTGCGATGACGAGGGCGTCGCGACACCGGGTCGCGCGTTTTCGGTGGACTCGGAGGTCTTGCTGCTGGATTCTTGTTCGACTACCGGGGCAGCGGAAGCGGCGATGGGTTTGCCGCGATACTTCGCGAGGGATTCACCGGGAAGTAAGATCGGTTCTTCAGCGGCATCAAAATTCGGAGCCGGCGAAGCCTGGCGCGGCGTTTCTGGGCGGCGATTATCAAATCCGCGCTGTCCGGAGCTGCGAGGCTCGAAGCCGCGAGGTTGCGCGCCACGATTCTGACCTTGCGAACGCGAGTCGTTGCCACGCGTGTCGTTACTTTGCGATCCCTGCGGCGAGGCATATTTCGATGGCGGCAAATTGCGAGCGCCTCCGGGTCCGCCAGGGCGTCCTCCGCGGCGGCGTCCACCACGGCGGCCAAAACGGCCACCGCCTCGGTTGCTGCCGGAATCCTGTCCGCGATCATTGCCACGGTCATTGCCGCGATCACTGCCACGGCCGAAATTCTGGCCGGGACCACTGGCGCCGCGCGGCGAATAATTCTGCGAAGATTTATAGTTGGGACCGAAATTCTGCGGCGCCGAAGCATTTGATTCGGGCTGGCGCTCTTCCGGCTCGGACGCATCGTGTTCGTGCGTGTTTCCGGGTTGCTGCTCTTCAAAATGTTCTTGCTGCCCCTCGTGTTCGCTGGCCTGAGCGTTTTGCGAGCCGCGAGGCTCGTCCGAAACTTCGACGATCGAATCGTCTTGTCCATCGGACGCGCCGCTCGACGATGCTTTCGCGAGCGATTCGCCGGGCAACAATTCGACGGGCAACAATTCGACGGAATGCGCTTCCGCTTCGTGTTCAATGGCGGCAGGATGCGATTCGGTTTCTATCGCGGCGGCATGCGGCGTCTCATGCGCGTGGTCGTGATCGTAATCTTCAAGATTTTCGAAAACGTCGCTGACATACAGAAAGGCGTCGCCATCCAGGCCGATGTCCACGAAAGCCGATTGCATTCCGGGAAGGACGCGAGTGACTTTGCCCTTGTAGATGCTGCCGACGAGGGCGAACTCTTTTTCGCGCTCGATATAAATTTCTACTAACTGACCTTCTTCAAGTATCGCGACCCGCCGTTCATGGGAGGCCGCTGATATGACTAACTCTTTT
>Ga0182024_10000420_pt1 | contig 109379 bp, 76 predicted proteins | sample P32metaG_FD_120480 | JGI IMG/M metagenome (GOLD analysis project Ga0182024, IMG submission 120480) | Permafrost microbial communities from Stordalen Mire, Sweden - P3-2 metaG (Illumina Assembly) | ecosystem: Environmental > Terrestrial > Soil > Wetlands > Permafrost | place: Sweden: Stordalen... | reverse complement strand
CAATTGATAACAAACGCTACATCCCCAGCGACATCCAGCTCGGGAGCCGCAGCGCGCAGCGTGTCGTCCTCAAGTTCTCTCGGTGTTATTGCCACAAATACCTCGATCATAAGCGTCAACATCGTAACAAGCGCCCCACCCACAACTTTATTCGTGGTCACAACGCCGGCAGGACTGGTAGGTAGTAACGCAACACCAACAGTACCGGCAGGGCAGGCGCTACAGGCGGGACCAGCAGGGCAGGTAGGACCGGCAGGCCAGGTAGACCCAGCAGGGCAGGCGGGACCAGCAGGACAGGTAGGCCCGGCAGGACAGGCGGGACCAGCAGGCCCGGCAGAACAGGCGGGACCAGCAGGGCAGGTAGGCCCGGCAGGACCAGCGGGACCAGCAGGGCAAGTAGACCCGGCAGGACAGGCGGGACCAGCAGGGCAGGTAGGCCCGGCAGGACAGGCGGGACCAGCAGACCCAGCAGGACAGGCGGGACCAGCAGGACAGGCGGGACCAGCGGACCCAGCAGGACAGGCGGGACCGGCAGGCCCGGCGCAGGACAGACGGGACCAGCAGGCCCGGCGGCGCAAGGCGGGACAGGCGGGCACGCAGTTCTACGCCAACGATAATAACGCCGTTTCGAAATCTCCGCTTCCGGCAAGCAACCGTCAGAACATCGCCTCCCACCTCCTCAACCCGCTGGTGCGGATCGCCTAAGAGCTCGCGCAGGCCCTGAGCAATTTTCCACTTTCGTAAAAGTTGGTTAACTGCATAAAGCCGCCATATTCATGGCTTTTTGCGCCGGCGGGGTTACCGGGCCGGCCTGCCTCACGCACAATCCACTGGACAGACGAAGTGTTTCGTTTTGAGACTGTCGTCTTGTCGTAGGCGGCAGGCGCCCGCGTCGGTTAGAACTTTAGGCTCGCGATATGAGCGCAGAAACTGAGCGCTACCGGACACACTCCCGGGCAGTATTTGCCTATGGCAAGTGGCATCACTTTGGCGACCAATGCGCCCATCGCGTAACCGGTCAAATGCGGGAGACGTTTTCTGTCGTTCTAGTGGCGCCCCAGGACATTAACCAGGAAATTAATAAGAAGCGTGGCGAACTGACTAGCCCCGGCGCACTCATGATTGCGATGTACCGTGAGGAACGGTGCGAAAGTTACGAGAGATGATTGCCTCATTTTGGGATCGTCACCGTTCAATATGGGGCACATTTTGAATAAATTGCTTCATTTCGGGATTGGCGAGGCCTAGGCGGCACGCGCTATGCCCTATGTGAGTGCGCCGGCCCCATACCCCAGGATGCCCCCGTTGGCATGATTTTCGCAGGGTTCCGCCAGCTGGGCCCAGACCTTCCAATATGGAGCGCGCGGCCGACAGGCATAAGGATTGACGCGCCATGAAGCATAGGAACTCGCATTTGCTGATGGGATATTGGAGCGCGCTGCGTAAGGGACGCGACATCCCAGATCAGGCTGATATCGATCCGCGCGCCATCAAGCGCTTCTTGTCCTATACCTTCATTCTGGATTGTGAAAATCCCGCCACCGCCCTCTACCGTCGTGCAGGAACCGCACTGTGCGAGCGCTTCGGTATTGAACTCAAAGGTATCAGTTTCTTGGCGCATTGGGATTCCCAGTCGCGCCTGTCTGTGGTTTCTCTGCTGCGCCAAGCGCTGAAGGCACGCCAGCCGGTGTGCCTATCCTCCATCGCTGCCACCACCACAAACGGCATGGTCGAGTTGGAAACTATCCTCAATCCCGTGTCATTCAATGGCAAGCCAACTCGCTTCTTCGGTATGACGCAGACGTTAAGCGACGCGGCATCTCTTCTAAGTAGCTCTATCGCCTATGAACGGCTGCTCCGCTCGCAATTGATCCAAGAAGGCGAACCCGCTGCCTCTATCTCACTACCCCCGTTCCCGCCCCCATCACCGAGATTTCGAACTCATCCTAGGGCACCTCACCTGCGATTGGTGTTCTAGGACGGCCCCGTTTTCGCGCATGGCTGATTGAACGATCTCCAGCGTCATATCTGAGGGCTGGGCCGACTGGCCTAGCGAACGCGAGCCTGACATATCTCCTTGATGCGGTGTTCGAGATGGCCGGGAAAGGCCTGCCTTCGGGTCCGCTGCAAAATCCCTGACCCATTGGCGCAGCTGCATCGGGTGCATCCCCAGGTCTTACGAGGCCAGCGCCACCTTCACACCCCGCTCCGTGATCAGCTTCAGGCCTCAAGCTTGAACTCTCGTGTGAACTTCCGTCTCTCCATGACCCACCTCCGGTTCCATAAAAACACCTAATCTCGGTGTCTTCAAAACCGGCAGCAGCTCAGATTGAGCACGCTGGCAGCGCATCCTAATAGCAAGTTACCCGGCAAATTGTCCGGACCGGGTTCAACAACGGTCGTAGCGCGGCGATTCAGTTTCTCTCGCACACCGGGATCAGTTCCTACCTCGGGATCGTCGAATGGGTGACCAACCGCTCCAACAAACGTGGAGTCAGGGTGATGAGCTGATTTGGCGGTTGACCCTTGCACCGCAACCTTACGTCAAACTAAAGCAGGCGCGTCTGATATAATCTTTGTTTCGGACTAAACCACGAAATTCAAAGTTACCGCGCGGGTTACTTCGTATATGTGTTGAGGAAATAGATCGCCATTCTGTAAACTGGGCTGCAATGTCCTCGACAGACCCGCGCGAACTGGCCGCATCAATGATCCGCCTCTATGGCAAGGTGAAAGCCCATTCGCTGGCGGATCGTTATGCGTCAGCGTGTACGGCAAACAATGACGCCGCGGGGCATAGCAAGTGGGCCAGCGTTGCGGCGTCGATTGGCGAAATTATCGAGCAAGAGCGGAGATTTGGTTCCTGGAACACAGTCCCGCGCTGAGTTGCGAAAAACGTGCCGCCATACTTGTGCGAAATGTTTTTTGCGTGTCCCGACGGCCTGTAAGCGGAAAGCCGCCAAATGCTACGCAGCAGATGATCTTCCGTTGCGTCACCGGAAACCATAGCTAAATGTCCGCCTGCAGGGGCCAAATGATCGGCCAGCCCAAATTTTCTCAGACCCTGAACATAAGACGAACAAATAGCTGGACTGCCTCCGTGAGCCGAGGCAAACGGTCCGCGCCAAAGGGACGTCACCACTTGGTGCTTATTAAGTGATCAGCACGTCATAGCCGCGAGCGAGACCGCTTTTTTGGTGCATTGATTTGGAGCATCGCGGGAAATGGCTCTCTGGGCTGGCCTATTGCGACAGATCCTTCACAGTCACGAACCAAGTCTTAGCTGCCATTGAAGCGCGAAATTCACGCGCGACGACGCGCTAAGTACACGGGGACGGTATGTCGCGGAAAAATTTACTTTTCGTATAGCGACTGTCACCGGACCGTCAAACAGGCGTGGGAATACCATAACCACAAGACGGGGCAATCCATAGAAGCCACGCGTGACGGATTCGCGAGAAAAGCGATTCCGCCAGCGCATATCCTTTGCCTCGTTGCCATTTATTTGACGGGGATATTCATGTCTGTACGAGACTCCAAAAGCCTGTATTGCGGCACGGCTTCACTGGCGCTTGTTGTCGCCGGGCTTTTCTGGGCGGGCAGCGCAGCAGCCCAGCAGGTGGCCCAGGCCGATCGCACCGGCGATATTGAAACCGTGATTGTGACCGGTACCGCGTTCGATACCGAAGTCGCCCCGGCCAAGGCCTCGCTCGACACCATGGAGCCGCAGACCATCATCAACAAGTCGTATATCCAGGACTCGGTCGCCGACACGGCGGACTACACCACCATCCTCGCCATCGCGCCCTCCATGACCGGCCAGGACATCAACGGCCCGGGGCTTTCCGACGGCAACGTCAAGAACACTTTGCGCGGCCTGCCCGACGGCGATTTCGACCTGACCTATGACGGCGTTCCGTTCGGCGACACCAACGGCCCCACCCATCACTCCGAATCCTATTTCCCCGGCGTCACCATCGGCTCCATCGATGTGGATCGCGGTCCGGGCAATGCTGGTACCCTGGGTGCGGCGACCTTCGGCGGCCAGGTCAACATGTTCTCCGAAGCCATGACATCCGATAGCCGTGTACGCGCGATGGCGGGCATTGGCTCCTGGAACACCCGTTACGCCGACCTGAACTGGCAGAGCGGCGACTTTGACGTGGCGGGCCTCAACAACCGCGCCCTCATCAACCTGAACTATACCGGTTCCTACGGCTATCTGACCGACCAGAACACCGACCGGACGAACTATCTGTTCAAGACCCAGACCGATCTCGCTCCCGGCTGGACCCTGACCGCCTTCGCCAACTACAACCAGCTCGACCAGCACCTGAACGACAACAACGGCGCCACGCCCGGCCAGATCATTGCCTATGGCGAGAATTTCGCGTTGCAGTCCACCAATCCCAAACTGGCCACCTATCAGCTCTACAATCCTGAGCATAAAAAGACCGACATGGATTACCTGCGTTTGCAGGGCAAGATCGGCGATATCAGCATCGACGACACCGGCTATAGCTATGCCTATGTCAACAAAACCATTTCGGCGACCAACATCGAACAGACCACAGCCGACATCAACAGCGGCGTTACAGAGGGCCTGGGCACCGTCGTCAATGGCGTCAAGTTTGCCAACGACGTGCCGGGCTATACCAAACAGAACGCCTATCGCGTCTGGGGCAACATCTTCCGCGCCTCCGACGATTTCAATTTCGGCTGGCTCACCGGCCAGGTCCGCGCCGGCGTGTGGTGGGAAGATGCCGCCACCCAGCGTCAGCGCTTCGATTATGACCTGACCCAGTGCATCGCCAATGGCTGTGATCCCTGGCACAACCAGGCCTATGCGGACGGTTCGCTCTCCCAGCCGACCAAGACGGCGGCGAAGGCCTCATCCGAGCCCGAGCGTGGCGGCTTCGCAGAATATATCGAGCATTCAAGCTGGAGCCAGTATCAGCCTTTTATCGAGGTCGACCTGCATCCGATCGATGATCTGACCATTACGCCAGGCTTCAAATATGTGTGGTGGCAGCACAATGTGAACGGCAATCCCGAGCAGAAGGTAAGTCCGCTGGCGCCGGAGGTCGGTTCCTATATCACCACGCATGATCTGCCGTTTGTCGAAGCCAACTACAAGATCCAGCCCAACTGGAGCGTCTATTTCCAGTACGCCACCGGTATCTATGTTCCCGACATCAGTTCATTTGAACAGAAGACCGGCGTACTCAATGACGCCACCGCGCCCAAGGCCCAGACGACCACCAACTATCAGTTCGGCACCGTCTATTATGCCGACAACTGGACCTTCGACGGCGACCTCTATTACATCGGCATCAACAACAATATCGTCTACCAGTCCTGCACCACCGCGCCCTTCACTGGCCCGATCGGCGAGACCTGCGCGCTCAATACCGGTGTCGCGACCTACAAGGGTCTCGAAGGCGAGGGCACCTATGCCTTTGATGACGAGGATTTTGGCGGCCTGCTCAAGGGCGTGTCGGTCTTTGCCTCCGGTTCGATCAACGACGCCAAGTCCGCTGGCAAATACATCAAGCAGGCGCCGCTGTGGACCCAGGCGACCGGCATCGTCTACAAGATCGGCGCCTTCAAGTTCTCCATGATCGACAAGATTGTCGGCCCGCAATATTCCGACAACACGAATACGGAGTTCTACAAGATCACCACCTATAACAACATGGATATCAAGGGCACCTACACCCTCGACAATTACGATTTCACGGTCGGCATCTACAACGTGCTGAACCAGCGCAACCTGCTGGCGGTGACCATCAACGACTCGGCTCCGATCGGCGGCGCCAATGTCTATGATGTCAATAACCGCGGCAGCAGCCTGGACCAGTACTATTACGCGCCGGCGACCAGCATTCAGTTCTCGGTTACGGCCCGGTTCTAGAACCGGGATGGCCTTTCTCTGATACCGGCCTTCCCGTTCGGCCGGACAAGAGCCGCGTCCCGTGGGCGCGGCTCTTGTGCTATGGAGGGGCATGAACCAGGAAGACATGCACGCGGCGTGCGCCCTGCTGTATCGCCATTGGGCCGAGGGTACCCAGCTGGAGGCGCTGCCGCCCGTCCTGGTGCCCGCCGGCCGGGCCGAGGCCTATCGGGTGCAGGCCATGCTGGAGGGCTATAGCCGGGCGCCCTTGTATGGCTGGAAGATCGCCGCCACCAGCATTGCCGGCCAGCGCCATATCGGCGTGGACGGGCCGCTGGCGGGCCGAATCCTGGCCGAGCGGGTAATCGCCGATGGCGGCGCCTGTCCCCTGGGCAACAACCTGATGAAGGTGGCCGAGCTGGAATTCGCCTTCCGGATGGGGCGTGACCTGCCGCCAAGGGCTGAGCCTTATTCCCGGGAAGACGTCCTGGATGCGGCGGAAAGCCTGCATCCGGCCATCGAGATCCCCGATTCCCGCTTCCGGCAGTTTGAGACCGCAGGCCTGGCCCAGCTTGTCGCGGACAATGCCTGCGCCCATCGCTTTGTGCTCGGCCCGGCGGCAACCGCTGACTGGCGCTGGCTGGACCTGGCTGCTCACACGGGCTGCATGTTGCGCAATGACGTGGTGGCGGAAAACGGCATCGGCAGCAATGTGCTGGGCGATCCGCGCATCGCACTCACCTGGCTGGCCAATGAACTCTCAGCCCATGGCGAAACGCTGAAGGCGGGGCAGGTGGTCACCACCGGTACCTGTGTGAAGCCGGTGCCACTCGCCCTGGGCGACCGCTTTGACGGCGATCTGGGCGTTTTGGGCAGAGTGTCGGTCTCTATCGTCTAGCCGATCCGCGACGTGATCGCCTTGACCTCCAGATAGTTCGACAGCACCGCCTGGCCCATCTCACGGCCCCAGCCGGACTGCTTGTAGCCGCCAAAAGGCAGGGCGGAATCGAACACGTGATAGCAGTTGATCCACACCGAGCCCGCCTTGATGCCGTTGGCGATGCGATGCGCCTTGGCGATGTCGCGCGTCCACACACCGCCCGCCAGGCCATAGATGGTGTCATTGGCCGCCGCGAGCAGGCTGTCGTCAACGTCCTTGAACGGCATCGCGACCACCACGGGCCCGAAGATTTCCTCGCGCACCACTTTCATGCCGGGCTTGGTGTCCACCAGCACCGTCGGCTTGACGAAATAGCCCTTGCCCTCCAGCGCGCAGCCGCCGGTGAGCGCGCGCGCACCTTCCTCCAGGCCCGCTTTCAGATAGCCTTTCACTCGGCCATGCTGGACTTCCGACACCATGGGCCCCATTTCGGTTTCGGGGTCCATGCCGATGCCCAGCTTGATCTTCTCGGCATTGGCGGCGATGCCCGCCACCACCTTGTCGAACACTTTTTCCTGGATGAAGAGACGCGAGCCGGCATTGCAGCACTGGCCGTGGTTGAAGAAGATGCCGGCGGTGGCGCCCGCGATCGCCGCGTCGATGTCGGCATCGTCCAGGATGATGTTGGGCGACTTGCCGCCCAGTTCCAGGCTGACCTTGCGCAGGTCCTTCGCCGCCGCCTGCACGATCAACCGGCCCACATCAGTCGAGCCGGTGAAGGCGACCTTGTTCACGTCCGGATGCGAGGCCAGCGCCGCGCCAGCGGTCTCGCCAAAGCCGGGCACGATATTGACCACGCCATCGGGCAGGCCGGCTTCCTGCAGTATTTCGCCCAGACGCAGGCCTGACAGCGGCGTTTCCTCGGCCACTTTCAGCACCACGGTGCAGCCGGTGGCCAGCGCCGGCGCCAGCTTCCACGCCGCCATCAGCAGCGGGAAATTCCAGGGAATGATCTGGCCCACCACCCCGATCGGCTCGGGCCGCGTGTAGGAAAGATATTCGCCCGGCGAGACCAGGTGCGACAGCGCGATATGCTTGCCTTCGATCTTGGTGGCCCAGCCGGACATGTAATGGAACATGTCGGCGGACAGCGGCACGTCGGCGACGCGCGCCACACTGAACGGCTTGCCATTGTCCAGGCTTTCCAGCTGCGCCAGTTCGTCCAGATGTTCCAGGATCAAGTCGCCGATCTTGTGAATGATACGGCCGCGCGCCGATGGCGACATGCGGCTCCAGGGGCCTTCAAAAGCGCGCCTGGCGGCTTTGACCGCGGCATCGATGTCGGCGGCGTCGCCTTCGGCCACCGATGCGATCCGCATTTCGGTGGCGGGATCGAAGACGTCAAAGAATTTTCCGGATTTGGCCTCGACCCATTTGCCGTCGATCAGCATGGGGCGCGGTTTGCCCAGCCAGTTCTTCAGCGCGGCCGGCACGCGATCGAGTGTGGAGCTGGTGGTATGGATGTTCATCTTGGTCTCCCTGATTTTCCCGCGGCTTTGCGCGGGCGTGCCGGCCCAAACGCTAGCAGAAATGGGGCGTTCTGGCTTTGGCGCTGTAAGCGCCCGAAACGCTTGGAGAATCCGGGTTCCCTGGGCTAACCTCGTTTGACGGGGGGCAACAATGACAAGAATTTTTCTCGCCGGCATTTTCCACGAAACCCACAGCTTCACCGATGACCGCACCGGCATCGATGGCTTCATGATCCATCGTGGCCAGGCGCTGCTGGACCGGATCGGTGACGGTTCGCAGGTCGATGGTTTTCTCACCACCGCCAAACGCAAAGGCTGGGAGGTCATTCCCGCCGCGACCTATGTGTGCGGCGCCTCCGGCATGGTGGAGCATGCCGTGTTCGAAGCCTTCTGGGACGAGACCATGCCTGTTCTGGTTCAGGCCATCGCCGATGGGCTGGACGGCATCTTTCTGTCCTTGCATGGCGCCATGGTCACCACCGAACTGGAAGATCCCGATGGTGAATTGCTCTCGCGTATCCGTGCGCTTCCCGGCGCGCAAAACCTCCCCATCTTCGGCGTGTACGATCTTCACGCCACCCTGACACAGGCGATGGGAGACTTGTCGGACGGCCTGGTCTGTTACCGCGAATGTCCCCATGACGACACCTATGAAAGCGCGGTACGCGCCACCGAGCTTCTGGCCCGCTGCCTGAAAACCGGTGTGCGGCCCAGGCAGCATGTGCTGGTGACGCCCATCGTCTGGCCGCCGACCGGCACGGGCACGCGCGATGGTCCGATGCAGGCGCTGGAAGAGGCCGCCCGCCGCATGGAGCATGAGGTGCCGGGTGTGCTGGCGGTGAATGTGGTGGGCGGCTATTCCTTTGCCGATGTACGCGATGCGGGTCTGGCCTTTGGCATTATCACCGAAGGCGACGATTCATCCGCCAAGGCTGCCTTGCAGGCGCTGGCCGACATCGCCTGGCAGCAGCGTGCGGGCGGCATTCCGCACGAACATGATCTCGATGACGTGCTGCGCGACTTCAAGCCAAACCCTAAGGGCCCGGTGCTGCTGGTGGAACCGGCCGACAATATCGGCGGCGGGGGGCCCGGCGACTGCACCGATGTGATGCGTGCACTGCTCAAGCATGATGTGGCCGGCGCGGCCGTGGTGATCGCCGACCCCAAAGCGGTCAGGGCGCTGGAACGCGTGCCGGTGGGCGGCCATGCCACCATCGCCATTGGCGGCAGGGGCAGCCGGCTGGACCTCGGCCCCGTGACCTTGGAGATCGAACTGGTCTCACGCAGCGACGGCCGCTTTGAACTGGAAGACCTCAAAAGCCAGATCGTTGTCTTGGGCCGGAAGATCGACATGGGCACGAGCGTGGTGGTGCGCCATCGCGGCCTGACCGTACTGCTCACCAGCAAAAGGCTGGCGCCGATGGATCTGGGCCAGTGGCGCAGCCAGGGGATCGATCCGCAGAAGCTCAGCGTCATCGGCATCAAGGCCGCTGTCGGCCATCGCCGCGCCTATGACCCTATCGCGTCGGCCAGCTTCACGGTCAGGACGCGCGGGCCGTGTACCTCGGACCTGAGACAGCTTCCGTACAAACATATCCGCCGGCCCGTCTATCCGCTGGATTTCACCGACAGTTAGGGTTGGCGGTTAGGGCTGGGACAAGGCCGGTTGCACAGAGTAGATTGCCGCCAACAATAAAGAGTGGGGAGATCGCCATGATCCATCGCCTTCACATGCTTGCGATACTTGTAGGCCTGATGCTGGGCGGGCTGACCGCATCGGCACAAACGCCGCCTCCACCCTCCGGCATGCCGGCATTGCCCAAGCTGACCGGTGTGCGGGTCTATGTGCTGGATTGCGGCACCATCATCTCCAACCGGCCCGAGGGGTTTGGCGTCACCCGCGACGATGTCTTCAACCCCAATTTCTCCGATCCCTGTTTTCTGGTGATGCATCCCAAGGGGATTCTGCTGTTCGACACCGGTCTGCCGGACAGCCATGTCGGGCGGCCCATCTATGAAAACATGATGGCCTATGAAGGCATCCTGAAATTCACCACCCTGAAGGGCGAGCTTGCCAATATCGGCGTCACCGCGCCGATGATCACCTATCTGGCCATCTCCCATTCTCATTGGGACCATGTCGGCAATGCCAATGACTATGCCGGTTCGACCTGGCTGGCGCGCAAGGCCGAATATGATTTCATGTTCCGGCCCGATGCCAATCAGGTGGCACTGAATAATTATGACAAGCTGGCGCACGGCAACATCAAGTTCATCGACGGCGACTATGACGTATTCGGCGATGGCAGTGTCGTGCTTCTGTATACGCCGGGTCATTCGCCGGGGCATCAGTCACTTTATTTGAAGCTTGCGCATACCGGCGGGGTGGTGATTTCGGGCGACCTTTATCATTACACTGCCGAGCGCAAGCTGGGTCACATGCCGCCGCGCGAACAGACCACGGAAACGCCGGCCTCGCGCAAAAAGGTCGAGGACTTCCTTGTGCGTACCCATTCGCAATTGTGGATCGGCCACGCCATCGACTGGTACCAGAACGCGGTCAAAGCGCCCGGTTGGTACGACTAGGCAGCCAGGGCCACCAGCCGGACGTCATGTTGTTGGCTGATGCAGCCGAGGACATGAAGCATCCGGCAAGCCTAGGTATTCGGCTGTTAACATCCTCCCAACGGCAGGATTCAACCCACTAGGTAAAACTCCTTATTCCAGTACTGCCTCCGGTTAACCCGCCAGTGAAGGTCGCGGCGTCATCGTGTCTGCGATATTGGGAGCAGACCATGGACGGTGCGCAGAACATTTCCGTGGCGCCTGCGCTGCAGGATGCGGACTGCGGCCAAGATATCGCCCAGAACACACAGCTTGTGCCGCCGAGAGACCCCGTACTGACAGGCGCAATCGCGAAGCGGCCGGCGATCCCCTCCGGGCCGCTTCGCATGCTTCTCGCCGATCGTATCGATCGGCAGTTTCCGCTGATCCGGTCCGCATGAAATATCCCGACCGGATCATGGTGGCGCTCGACGTCGCGGTCTTTGCCGAGCTCTCGGCCGCGCTGCCGTATGGCAAGATGCAGGAGCTTGTCGGACTGTTTGTCTGCGAGACCGATTTCTACATGACCGAGATCGCGGCGCGGCGCGCCGAAGGCGATCTGGACAGCGTGGCGCGGCTCGCGCGCAACATCGTCTCGATTGCGAGCAATCTGGGGGCTGCGCGCGCCAGCAGTCTGGCGCGGCAGCTCGAACGCGCCTGCCGCAGCCGGGACAAGGCGGGCAGTTACCGGTTGATCAGCGAGATGAGCCAGGCCTGCCAGGACGGGGGCGAGGAGATGCGCGTTTGGCTCGCACAGGACACAGCCCTGCTTCACACCGTCTAGCCGATTGTCTCAGGCGTGGCCGTTGGAGCCCTGTTCGGCCGCCAGCACCACCCGCACCAGATCTGAAAGACTGGAGGCGTCCATCTTGCCCATGATGTGGGCGCGGTGGATTTCGACCGTGCGCGGCGAGATACCCAGCTCATAGGCCACCACCTTGTTGGAGCGGCCCTGCACCAGTTTGTCCAGAACGCCGCGCTCGCGCGGCGTCAGCGATGCCAGGAGGGTTTTCGCAGCTTCGGCTTCGGCCTTGCGGCTGCGCGCCTTGGAGCCGATTTCCAGCGCGCGGCGCACGCTGGCCAGCATTTTTTCGTCGTCAAAGGGCTTTTCCAGAAAATCAATCGCGCCGGCTTTCATCGCGCGCACGGCAAGGGGCACGTCGCCATGGCCGGTCATGATGATGACAGGCAGGTCGATGTGGCGCCGGGTGACTTCTTCCTGCAATTCGAGCCCGCTCATGTCGGGCATGCGGATGTCCGCGATCAGGCAGCCCTGCTTGGGCGCATCGTCGGCGAGGAATTGTTTTGCGGATGTGAAGTTGCGCACCTTGAAACCCGCAACTTCCAGAAGCAACCGCATGGAATCGCGAATATCGGCGTCGTCGTCCACGACAAATACGTGTTCGTCGCTCATGCCGTAACCCGGAGAGGTACGCAACGTCCCCGAGTGCATTGGCCCAAGGATACGCAACACATAAGAACAAGCACCACGAGAATTCACATCGTATAACGAAGTATACTGAGAATCCAGCAGATAGAGAATTGGCGTATACGAATGCAAACCATTACGCGTCGCGCAAACCTGTCTGGCGCATCGTTCTTAACCAGCGGCCGCGCTGCTCCGGCGTGATAGAAGCGATGCTTCCGATAAAGTCCTGATGTTGACGGCGGAACCCCGGCAGCGTCAGTCCTCTTGCCAATCCCTTTACATCGATTTCGCATTGCAGCATTGCGCGATACAAGAAGGCAGGCATGTCCATGGTGATTACCAGATGCACGGGCTGCTCGCTTACGCCGTCGCCGTCGCGCTGATTTGAGGCAAGATAATCCTCGAAAAGATCGCGCAACTGCGCCGGCGGTTGATCCAGCCACAGCGGATAGACAACGATGAGTTGTGTCGCCCAGCGCATGTCTTCAAGCGCTGCGTTCCGCGCTTCAACATTGATGAGCAAGCCGATTGTCAGCCGCCTGACGATCCGGCCGGCTCGATGCGCGCCTTCTTCATAGGCATCGCATAAAGCCGAGCAGAAACGCTCCGGGGCCGGGTCGGGATGGCCGTTAACCACCAGGATGCGGCGTTCCTGCGCCTGCCGCCCTGCCCAGAGCGGCTTGATCTTCTCAAGCAGCTGCATGGGCGGCACCAGGGTTGAGCGCGCTGAACTGCTCTAGGTCGGTGAGGTCGGTAAAGGTCACCACCGTGGCGCCGTTGGGCAGGCGGGAAAGCGACAAGGAAATGATGCGTCCGTCGGCGCGGCGTGTCTTGCCCCCCTCCCCGAAGCTTTCCGGGGTGGCGGAATTGACCCCGCAGGAGACGATGCCCCAGATGCCGTCGCGGCCGATGCGAGCGGTGCAGACATTGGCGATCTCCGCGAAATGCGGCTGACCGCCCAGTTCGTCCTCCGACAGTTTCCACATCCTGGCGAACAGCGCATTGTGCAGCACCAGCCGGCCATCGGTTCCGAAGATGGCAATGCCTTCATCCAGCGTATCCAGCGTGGCCTTCTGCACCTGGGTGAGCAGGTTCAGCGAGGATTCAAGCCGCAGGCGCTCGGTGATGTCCTGGAACAGGACGAACACGCCGCCCGCCAGATGTGGCTGGGTCACGATGCGGATGCTCTTGCCGTTGGGCAGGTGCCAGAACTCCTCGCCCCTGTGCTCGGCCGAACCAAAGGCGACGAGCTGTGCCGCTTTCCATTCCGGAAAGCTGCGCTGTTCCGGCAGCCGGCGGCGGTCGCGCAACCGGTCCAGGATGTCGCTGTAGGAGGGATGGGTTTCCAGCCAGGTCTTGGGCAGTTCCCACATGTCGGAATAGGCGTTGTTGAAGCCGGCCAGCTTGCGGTCGGCATCGAAGGTCGCCACCGCAAAGGGAATGTTCTCGATCATGTCTTCCTGGGCGTCGCTGACCAGCTGCAGCTTGGACTCCATGCGGACAAAATCGGTTACATCGGTGGCAAAGCCTGCGACGCAGGTGTCACTCATGGGCGCTAGACCCATGGAGTAGACGCGGGATTCGCCTTTCACGATCACGGAGGCGCGGCATTCCACGGCCTTGCGGCTTTCCAGCGCCTTGATGGCCAGGTCGCGTTCGGACCATTCCAGCGCGGCGTTGGCGGTGACGGCATCTTCCAGACTGGCAAAGCCCATGATGGACAGGAAGGTGCGGTTGGCCCAGGCGATGGCGTGGCCGGCACCGCGCATCCATACCGGAATCGGCAGAGCGTCGAGCAGTTCGCGATAACGCTCCTGATTGTCGGGCGTGACTTCGCGGTCGATATAGAGCACGGCCCGTCCGGCCATCGGCATGCCGCGGAGTGTCAGATTGCCTTCATCGGTGCTGACGGTGAGCGCGAAAGGGGCGCCTTCCTCCGCCAGTCCGTCGATGGCGCGGATGGCCTTGCCGGCTTGGGAGCTGTCCATGCAGGTTTCATAAAGCGCGCGGCCTTCGCCGAAATATTGCCGCTCCTGGTCGCCGCCTCTCAGCACGATCACGCCCTGGGCGGCGCCGGTGAGAAGGGCTTCGCGGAAGCTTTGCGCAACCTCGGCCGTGGCGCGGTCCATCTCGGACGTTTGGCGCAGGGTGCGCAGGCGCACATGCATCCAGCAGCCCCAGATGACGCAGAAGGTCCCGACCAGTGCGGTGGAAAGCGTAAAGGCGGCCACGGTGCAGTCACCATTGACGAGGTTGCGATGGGCGGCCTGGGCAAGCGCCGGGATCGGGATCTGCATCACCGGCATCAGCGGCGAGGCGACTTTCTGGATAAGGGGAACAAGCCAGCTCATATCAGCCCTCCGCGGCCAGCGCGCGCAGCGCCGCCATGTCCCGAAGGACGATCTGGTTGGTGTTGGGGATCAGCACAATGCCTTCGCCGCGCAGCGCGGTGATGGTGCGGCTGATGGTTTCGATGGTGAGCCCCAGGTGATCGGCGATGTCCTGGCGGCTCATCGGCAGATCGAGGCGGTCGCCGCAGACCAGGTCAGTGCGATCGGCGAGACGCAACAGGAAGGAGGCGACACGCTCACGCGCCTTCTGGCAGCCCAGCACGAACAAATGCTGCTGTGCGGTGAGAAGATTGGCCGACAGATGGCAAAGCAGCTGGGTGCGCACCGCGGGGCTCTCTTCCGCCAGCCGGTCGAAGCAGACGCGGGGGAAGGCCACAAGGGTCACTTCGGTGACGGCTTCGGCGGACGCCGGCAGGTCGGGGCTTTCGACAAAGCCCATCAGGTCGCCGGGCAGAAGAAAGTCGACGATATAGCGGCGGCCGTCGGGCATGTAGCGGCACAGGCGCACGGTACCGCTGACGATGCGATAGACCTGATCGGCGGGATCGTCCTGGTTGAAGATGGTTTCGTTGCGGGTGAAGTGCAGGCGCGCACCATATTCCTGAATGCGCAGCAGATAGTCGGTTAAGGTTACCGGAGCAGACGTTTCGTCCTGCTGCGACGGTGTGAAGAAGCGCTTGTAGGCCGCGGACGATATCGGCGCGCTGCGAGCTGTGCTGAGTGCGATCGGCATGATGTGACCCCCAAAGAGCGCGAGCACGTCATGTGTTCGCATGGCGTTAATCATTATTGCTTTCGCAGCGAATCAGTAGTTCGGAAATCCGCGTACGTAGTTTCCCCTGCGCGCCAGTTCGGATTTCTCCTTATTGCTTCTAAAAGCACTGAAAACAGCGGTGATTCGGCATAGGGAATTACCCGTAGCGACCGTCTGCACACGGCATATCGGGCGTTTTATTTGACAATTCGCAATGCGTTCATCGAGCGGATATCGCACCCATGATCCCGCACGCAGAAGGCGTGTGTTCAAAAATGGGACAACAGAATGTTGCCGCGTATGCCTTGTTTTCCGCGTGATCGCCGTCCAGCGGTGAAAAATGTCACGCGCGCCACGGAGCACAGTCCCTGTCATACGGCTGTCACGCGTGCGCGCAGGGGGCTGAAAGCCTCCATCAAGACGGCCTGGCGCCGCACCAGCACCGGCAGCAATCACATTAGCGCGCATGGCGTGTGGCGCGATCATGCGCGCCGCGCGCGGGCGCGCGTCAACCGGACCGGCGAAACGCGCTGGCATCGCGTGCCGGCTGTAGCGCGCGCCGTCCATTTCCTTGCGAGAGGGAGCAGCAAATGATCAGCAAACGGAATTGGGAACGGCTGGGTGACGTATTGGCCGTCGTTATGGCCATTCTGCTGGCCAGCGTTATCGTCGCCCTGGCCGAGACCCCGGACGATCCGCCCACGGCCCCGGCCGCGCCCAAGCCGGTGAAGATCGAGCTGAACCAGCCCAAGGTGCTGCATCTGGTTCCGATCCCGGGCCCCATTGCCCAGGATGGCGGCGCCAATGACGCGTTCAGAAGGCTTGCCGCAGAGCAGCGCTGCCTGGCCGATGTGATCTATTTCGAGGCCCGCGGCGAGAGCGAGGAAGGCCAGCGCGCGGTGGCGGAAGTCATCCTGCATCGGCTGGCCGAGGGCAGCCACGGCCACACCATCTGCAATGTGGTCTATGAAGGCGTGGGTCAGACCTTCTGCCAGTTCACCTTCGCCTGCGACGGATCGCTTCAGCAGCCCAGGGTTTTCGAGCCGTGGCGCGCGGCCCAGGTGCTGGCGGCGCGGCTGATGACGGGCGAAGTCCCCGCCGACGGCACCGAAGGCGCCACCTATTATCACACGGTGTCGGTGCATCCGACCTGGGCGCCCAAAAAGCTGCGTCTGACGCAGATCGGCAATCACATTTTCTATCGCGACCGGGCGGTGCAGATCAGCGCCGTCTTTCGCGGATCCGTGCAATAGGAGAAAGCAATGAAGATCCTTTTGATCGAAGACGAATACGTCACCAGCCATGGCATCGAACTGATCCTGCGCGGGGAGGACATTTATGTGGATACGGCCGCGTGCGGCGAGGAGGGCATCGATTTCGCCCGTCACTTCGACTATGACGCCGTCATCCTGGACCTCAATCTGCCGGACATGAGCGGCTTTGAAGTCCTGCGGCTCCTGCGCCGCGCCCAGATCGATACGCCGGTGATCGTATTGTCGGGATCGGCCACGGTGGACAGCAAGGTCAAGGCGCTCAACACCGGCGCCGACGACTATATGACCAAGCCTTTCAGCAATGAGGAACTGGTGGGCCGGCTGCGCGCGCTGGTGCGCCGCTCCAAGGGTTATTCGGATTCACGCATCTCGTTCGGGCCGATGACGCTCGATCTGGTCGCCAAGACGGTCGAGAATGAGGGGCGCCGGGTCAAGCTCAGCGGCAAGGAATACCAGATCCTGGAGCTGCTATCGCTGCGCCGCGGGGTTGCGGTCAGCAAAGAGACCCTGATCAACCACATCTATAGCGACGGCGAAGGCCCCGACAGCCCGACCATCGGCCTGTTCATGTGCCGTTTGCGCAAGAAGCTGGCGGCTGCATCGGGGGGCACGCACTACATAGAGACCGTGCGTGACCAGGGTTATCTGATGCCCAGAGCAGCTTAGAGGGCGGCCTAGGACTGGCCGCAGAATATCTGTGCCAGCCACTGCTCCAGCGCTTCGGCGGCAAGAGGCTTGCGCAGCACTGCGGCGACGCCGACCTTTGCGGCGGTTTCGACCAGCTGCTTGCCATTGCCGGAGACCATGATGGCCGGGGTTTGAACCCCTTCGGCCCGAAGCTGCTTGATCAGGTCCAGGCCGGTCATGCCGGAAAGGTTGTAGTCCAGCACGATGCAGCCCGCCGTGGCGGCGTCGCCGGACGCGATGACGTCTTCGCCGCTGGCGAATTCGCGCACCGCATAGCCAGACGCTTCCAACAGGGTGCGGGTCGAGGCGCGGACTTCGTCATCGTCTTCGACAATAAAAACCAGGTGCTTTTGGGCGTCGCTCACGCATTCCTCCGCGCGGGCCCCGCGCGTTTGCGACGCTAGGTGGGCGAGTTCCCTGCCGATATACGTATTTCTGCGTAACGGGTGCCGCAACGTCCCCAAAGAGGCCGGGTCCGGCGGTTTTGCGCCCGGCCCGGCTGTGGACGAATTGCTTTTACGGTTAAGCCCTCGCATCATGGCGCATGGCGTCAGTGCGTAGCTTGGACCGCTAAGAATAAAACGGGGCTGGAGACGGCACGTGCGAGGCGAAGACGTTGAAGCCGCCCAGGATGCGCTCGATTTCAGCGCCCGCGACCAATCTGTGCTGCTGGCCGCGCTGCTGGCGACGGCCGTGGACGGCATTATCGCCATCGATCCCAAAGGCCGTGTTCTGCTCTACAACCAGGCCTGCGAGCGCCTGTTCGGCTACCCTGCCAGCGAGGTGGTTGGCCGGAATGTCAAAATGCTGATGCCGGAGCCCTACCGGCAGGAGCACGATGGCTATCTCGGCAACTATGATCGCACCGGCGAGCGGCGCATCATCGGCATCGGCCGCGAAGTGGTGGGCCGGCGCAAGGATGGTTCGACATTCCCGATGTATCTGTCGGTGGGCGAGGGCGGGCTGACCGGCCAGCGTTTTTTTGTGGGCATCATCCATGACCTCTCGGCGCTCAGATGGGAAACCGAACAGCGCGAGGGTGCCGACCGCCTGCTGGCCCAGATCGTCCAGTCCTCGGAAGACGCCATTCTGAGCGTGGCGCTGGATGGCACCATCACCAGCTGGAACGCCGCCGCGGAGCGCATTTACGGCTTCAGCGCTTCGGAGGCCATAGGCAAGCATATATCCATGCTTCAGCCTGCTAAACGCGCTGGGGAAGAAGACCGGCTCATGGCGCAGCTTCGCAACGGCGGCACTATCGAGCATTTCGAGACGGTGCGCCTGCACAAGGAGGGCCATGAAGTGCTGGTCTCCCTGTCGATTGCGCCGGTTCATGATGCCAATGGCGCTGTCATCGGCGCCTCCAAGACCGCCCGGGACGTGACGGAAAGAAAACGGGGCGAGGAGCGCGTCCTGGCCATGCAGAATGAACTGGCCCATGTCGGACGGCTCAGCGCCATGGGCCAGATGAGTGCCGCGATCGCCCATGAACTGAACCAGCCGCTGACGGCCGTGGCCAACTATGCCAAGGCTGCCCAGCGGCTGTTACAGAGCGGCAATCTCGAGCCGCGCCAGATTCAGAGCGCGCGCGAGGCGATGGAAAAGGCGGTGACCCAGACCCTGCGCGCCGGCACCATCATCCGCTATCTGCGCGATTTCGTGGAGAAACGCGAAAGCCGCAAAATCCCCGAGGACGTGAATGAGATCATCCGCGAGGCAGTGTCGCTGGGCATGGTCGGGCACAGCCATAGCAACGTCAAACTGACCCTGACGCTGCATCCGGCCCTTCCCAGCGTGGCCGTCGACAAGGTGCAGATCCAGCAGGTGCTGCTCAATCTCGTGCGCAACGCGATGGAAGCGATGGCCGAGGTCGAGAAACGGGAGCTGACGATATCCTCCGACACCGCGCACGACGGTTTGCGCATCACGGTCCAGGACAGTGGGCCGGGCCTGGCTCCGCAGGTGGCTGCCCGGCTTTTTCAACCCTTTGTCACCACCAAACCCGATGGCATGGGTATCGGGCTGAAAATTTGCCAGTCCATCATCGAAGGGCATGGCGGCACGATCGTGGCACAGCCGGGCAATCCGGGCGCCATCTTTGCGATCCACCTGCCGCTCGCCTGACGCAAGGGAGATGGCATGACCGGTTCGTCACTGGTGTACATCGTGGACGACGATGAAGCGGTGCGCGATTCCATGCGCCTGCTTGTGGAAAGCAGTGGCTTTTCCACACGCGACTTTGCCAGCGCCGATCTGTTCCTCAAGGCCGATAGCGCGGACCTGGGCTGCCTGTTGCTGGATCTGCACATGCCGGGGACGTCAGGTATCGAACTCCTGCGCCTGCTGAGGTCACGCGGCATGGCTCGGCCGGTCTTTGTGATCAGCGGACGGCGCGATCCCGCCCAGGACGCCGAAGTTCTGGCGGCAGGCGCTTGCGCGTTGCTTTCCAAGCCGTTCGACGATCAGCAATTGCTGGATCTGGTCGCACAGGCGATCTCTGCCTGAGCGCTTTGTTAAGTATAAATACGAGCTATTTTTCGCGGGTTTCCTGGGCAAAACTCCCAGCCTGTTAAGAGGCGCCACACGCGCGCCCCTCGCACGACAGGCAGGGTGTTGTCATGGGATATGCCCAGCGACTGGAACGGGACGCCGATGTCGGCGTGAAGGAAGCGTTCAAGGTCCTGCATCAGGGCCTGTCCTGTCTTGCCGGCCAGATCACTGCCACCGATAGCCACAGCGCCAATATCGCCGCCCAGCTCACCACCAACTGGGAACAGCTGGCGCGCCGTTTGAGTGAGATTCGGCTCGACGTCGATGAATCCCACCGTGTGCTGGACGCGCGTGTGTCGGCTGCCGAGAAGGTTTGCGACTATAGCGGCAGCGCGCTCGATCACGCGCTGGAGAAGATCGAGGTTTTCGCCCGCCAGCGCGCCGTCGATCAGGCGGAAAGCCAGCGCCAGAATAGCCGGTATGAACAGGCGCTGGAGCGGTTGAGCGACGCCTTCCTGCGGATAGAGAAACGGCTTCCGGATTCAAATCTGTACCATCGCCTGGAGGCGGTGGAACAGGCTGTGGCCGAACGCAAGCCGGCCGACAATTCTGCAGCACCCTTACTGTCGGCGCTGCAGGCCCTGTCGCACCGGCTGGAGGCACTGGAAAAGGATCACGGCGATCTTTTGTCGGAACTGCGCGCCCGCGTGCTCGAACCCGCGCCGCGGATGCGCGAGCCGCTGGTGGTGGAACAGCCGCCGCTGATCGAGCCGCCGGTGCTGGAGCAGGCCGCAAGCGACATGGCCGATGTGCCCGATTTCGAAGACATTTTCGCGCAAAGCCCGCCGCAGCCAGTGAATTTTCTGGCACGCGCGCGCATGGCGGCCCGCGTTGACCCCGAAACACCCAACAAGCCGCGCCATTTCTTCCCGGCCGCCGTCGCTCTGGTTGCGCTGCTGGCGCTGGCCGCCGGCCTTGTCCTGCACCGGCGCGCAGACCATGTCGCTGCCGCAAAGCCTGCGCCATCGAGCCCGACCTACTCGGTGCCCCCGCCGCCCGATGCCGACGACACCCAGTTTGTGGTCGCACCGCAGCCTGGTGGCAGCGGTGAAAATGATTTCGCCACCCAGCGTTCAGAGCCCGGCAGCCAGGATGTGGCCGCCCGCGCGCCGCTCAAGCAGCGCGACGTGCGCAATGCGCCCGTCAATGCAGTGCCGGATAGTTCCAAACCGGCCGCGCAGCCGGCTCCCGCATCGGCGCCAGCGGTTGACCGGGTGCAGCAGTTAGCGGGTCAGGGCAACGCCATCGCGCTGACCATCCTGGGCCTGCGCGCCGTCGATGGTACCAATGGCGCGCCGGTCAATCTGCCCGATGCCGTCAAATATCTGACTCAGGCGGCCGAAAAGGGCCAGGCGGTGGCGCAATACCGGTTGGGCACGCTGTATGAGCGCGGCCAAGGCGTGGCGGCTGACCCCGCCAAGGCATCACACTGGTACGAACTCTCCGCAGCCCAGGGCAATCGCAAGGCGATGCACAATCTGGCGGTGTTCTATACGTCGAAGAAGGACATGGCGAATGCGGCGCGCTGGTTTGCCAAGGCGGCGGCGCTGGGTCTGTCGGATTCCGAATTCAATCTGGCGGTTCTGTATGAGCGCGGCGATGGCGTGCCGCAGAGCCTGGTCGATGCCTTCAAATGGTATTCCATCGCCGCCACGGCGGGCGATGTCGAATCCAAGGCGCGGGTGGGCGTGCTGCTGACCCAGTTGAATGATGCCGACAAGGCTATCGCCAACAAGGCGATTGAGGCCTTTCATCCCATGCCGTTCGACCATGGCGCCAATGTGCCGCCGGAGGCCGACCAACTGCCTTCAGGCTGACAGGCGCAGCTTGCTTTCGTCTCCGGTGAAGCTGGCCATGGCGGCGGCGACACCGCCGGCCTTGTGCGGTACACCCGAAAGCGTCAGTCCCATCTCGGTGGCGCACAGGGCCGCTATCAGGGTCAGCTCATTGCAGTCGCCCAGATGGCCGATGCGGAACACCTTGCCTGCGACCTTGCCCAGGCCCGCGCCGTAGGAGATGTTGAAATGCTCCAGCGCGATCTTGCGGAACTGGTCGGCGTCATGGCCGGCCGGCATCACCACCCCGGTCAGGATGGGTGAATAGACGTTCGGATCCTGGCACAGGATCTCCAGACCCCAGCCGCGCACGGCGGCGCGGCAGGCCGCCCCCAGGCGCTGGTGGCGCGCAAACACATTCTCCAGGCCTTCTTCATTCAGCATGGCGAGTGCTTCGCGCAGGCCGAACAATAAGGTGCTGGCGGGCGTGTAGGGGAAGAAGCCCTTGGCGTTGAAGCTGAGCATCTCCTGCCAGTCCCAATAGGAACGCGGCAGCTTGTTGGTCTTGGCCGCGGCCAGTGCCTTCTCGGACACCGCGGTGAAGGACAGGCCGGGCGGCAGCATTAAGCCCTTTTGTGAACCCGACACGGTGACGTCGGCGCCCCAAGCGTCGTGACGCACCGGCGCAGAGCCCAGCGAGGAGATGGTATCGACCATCAGCAGGGCTGGGTGTTTCGCCGCGTCCATCGCCTTGCGCACGGCGGCGATGTCGGACAGGCAGCCGGTGGAGGTTTCGTTGTGGACCACCATCACCGCCCTGATGGTGTGCGATTTGTCTTCGGTCAGTTTGGCTTCGATGGCTGCGGCATCCACGCCATGGCGCCAGTCGCCCGGCAGGAAGTCGACGTTGATGCCCCAGCGCGCGGCCAGCGCCCGCCACAGGGTGGCGAACTGGCCGGTCTCGGCCATCAGCACTTTGTCTCCGGGCGACAGCGTATTGACGATTGCCGCTTCCCAGGCGCCGGTGCCTGATGCGGGATAGATGATCACCGGCTGGGTGGTGCCGAAGATGGGGCGGATGTCGGCCAGCAGCTGCTGGCCCAGCTTCTGGAATTGGGGACCGCGATGGTCGATCACCTGGCGGTCGATGGCGCGCTGGACGCGCTCGGGCACCGGACTGGGACCGGGGATCTGCAGAAAATGCTGGCCTTGCGCCATGGCTGTTCCTCCGCGAAACGGGTGTTATATCGGGCATTGCTTTTAGCCCGGAACAGGCAAAAAGTCCGAAGAAATAACCAGGCAGATTGCGCGCTTTCCATGGTCCAAGTTATGCAGCCCGGGCTGGAACGCCGTCTCAAGGCCCATGTGGCGGGGGATGTGCTGTTCGATCCATTTTCGCGGGGGCGCTATGCCACAGACGCATCCCACTATCAGATGATGCCGGCCGGGGTGGTTGTGCCCCGCAGCATGGATGGGGCGATCGCGGCGCTTCAAATTGCGCGGGAGGAAGGCGTGCCGGTGACGGCGCGTGGCGGCGGCACCAGCCAGTGCGGCCAGACCGTCAATTCGGGACTGATCATCGATGGTTCCAAAACGCTCAACCGCATCCTGTCGCTGGATGTGGAGGGCCGGAAGGTCACAGTCGAGCCCGGCATTGTGCTGGACGACCTGAACCGGCAGCTGAAAAAGCACGGGCTGTGGTTCCCGGTCGATGTGTCGACCGCGTCGCGCGCCACCATCGGCGGCATGACCGCGAACAACAGCTGCGGCGGCCGTTCCATCCGCTATGGCACCATGCGGGCCAATGTGCTGGCGATCGACGCGGTGCTGGCCGATGGCGCCAAGGTGCATCTGGGCGAGGTGTCGCCCGACCTGTCGGATGTCGGTGTGGCGGAGCGGTCATTGGCCGAAAAGCTGCTGGCCATTGGCGCGCGGGAAGCGGGCGAAGTGGAAACGCACTTTCCGAAAGTGCATCGCCGGGTGGGCGGCTATAACATTGATGCGCTGAACCCGCGCAACAACCGCATCAACCTGGCGCATGTGCTGGTGGGGTCGGAAGGCACCTTGGCCTATTCCACCGCCATCGCCTTGCAGCTGTCGCCGGTCATGGGCAAGCGGGCGCTGGGGGTCTGTCATTTCGGCTCCTTCCATGGCGCGATGGATGCGGCCCAGCATCTGGTGACCTTGAAGCCCATCGCGGTGGAGCTGGTGGACGACACCATGCTGGGGCTGGCGGCGGAAATTCCGATGTTCCATGCCACTCTGGACGCGATGCTGAAGGGCAAGCCGCAAGCCATACTGCTGGTGGAATTCGACAGCGGTGAGGAAGAGAACGCGCGGCGCATGACCCAGCTGCTCCAGATGATGGGCGATCTGGGTTTCGACTTCAGCCACGAAGGCGCCAAATGGGGCGGGGTTGTGGAGGTTTATGATCCGGCCTTGCAGAACGCCATCACCGAGCTGCGCAAGTCCGGCCTCAACATCATGATGTCGATGAAGGACCAGAGAAAGCCGATCTCCTTTGTCGAGGATTGCGCCGTACCGCTGGAGCATCTGGCGGAATATACCGCGCGTCTGACTGACTGTTTTGAGCGTCACGGCACCCGCGGCACCTGGTATGCCCATGCCAGCGAAGGCTGCCTGCATGTGCGGCCCGTGCTGAATTTGCGCCTCGAGAAGGACGTCAAGGCGATGCGCGCCATCGCCGAAGAAGCCTTTGAGATGGTGCGCCAGTACAAGGGCTCGCACTCCGGCGAGCATGGGGATGGGCTTGTGCGCAGCGAATTTCATCAGGAAATGTTCGGGCCGCGCCTGGTCAAGGCCTTCGAGGATGTGAAGGATGTGTTCGATCCAAAGGGATTGATGAATCCCGGCAAGATCGTGCGCGCGCCCAAGTTCGATGAGCGCGACCTGTTCCGCTATGCGCCGGACTATAAAGTGCGCGATTTCACCCCGGCGCTGGACTGGTCTGACTATCCCGGCGCTATCGGCGGTTTCCAGGGCGCAGCCGAGCAATGCAACAACAATGGCGCCTGCCGCAAATCTGAGGGCGGCGCGATGTGTCCGTCCTATCGCGCCACCCGCGACGAGCAGCATGTCACTCGCGGCCGCGCCAATTCCCTGCGGCTGGCGCTGTCGGGGCAGCTGGGCGAGGGCGCGTTCACCAGCGACGAGATGCTGGAGACCATGAAGCTGTGTGTTTCCTGCAAGGCCTGCAAGCGCGAATGCCCCACCGGCGTGGACATGGCGCGGATGAAGATCGAGGTGCTGGCGGCGCGGATGAAGGAACGCGGGCTGTCATTGCGCGACCGGCTGATTGCCGGGATGCCGCACTATGCACCATTGGCGGCGAAATTTGCGCCGCTGCTGAACCTGCGCAACAAATCGCGCCTGCTGCGGCGTCTGTCGGAAACACTGGCCGGGTTCAGCGCCGAACGCGATCTGCCGCTGTGGCGGCGCGACCGCTTCGACCATGCCGGCGAAAGCTTTGGCCCGGAAGCCGGCCGCGAAGTGGTGCTGTGGGCTGACAGTTTCAATGCCGCCTTTGAGCGGGAAATCCTGGACGACGCGCTCAAGATCCTGACGGCAGCGGGCTATCGCGTCCATGTCGCCAAGCCGGCGGACGGTTCGTCGCGGCCGCTTTGTTGCGGGCGCACCCATCTGGCGGTGGGCGACGTGAACGCCGCAAAAGCCGAGATGTCGCGCACCCTGGCCGCGCTGGAGCCCTTCTTCGCCCGTGGCGTGCCGCTGGTGGGGCTGGAGCCAAGTTGCCTGTTCTCCTTCCGTGATGAGGCGCAGGCGATGCTCCCGGGCGCCGACAGCAAGCGCGCCGCCGCCCATGCGCTGTTGTTCGAGGAATTCATCGTCCGCGAAGCCAAGGCCGGGCGCTTCAAGCCCATCTTCAAATCTGCGGCACAAAAGGCGCTGCTGCATGGCCATTGCCACCAGAAGGCGTTCGGCGCCATGGGCGCGGTGGAAGCAGCACTGGGCCTGATCCCGGATCTCAAATTGGAAAAGATCGAGTCCAGCTGCTGCGGCATGGCCGGCGCCTTCGGCTATCAGGCCGAAACCGCAGAGGTCTCACGCGCGATGGGTGAACTGTCGCTGTTGCCGGCCGCGCGCGCTGCCGATGCCGATACCGTACTGGTGGCCGACGGCACTTCCTGCCGGCACCAGATCGAAAGTGGTGCCAGCCGCAAGGCAATTCACGTCGCCAGCCTCATGGCGGCGCATCTCTAACGATGTGAGGCGTTAAAGCTGTCCAGGCCTTTTGAGCCCGGGCAAAGCTCTTTTTCCGACAGCCGGTTGAGCGGCGCCGCCACGGTGTTGAGATTGGCGTGCATGTCCTTGGGCGCGGAGTCCATATAGATCAACCCCGTCACCAGTTCGCCTTCGGCAGCGCGGCTTTGCAGGTAATTCATCGCACCGATCTTGTCGAAGGGATCATAGTCGGCCGCCAGCTTGGCCAGCTTCAAGGTCGAGCCGTCATGCAGCGCCACTTCCTCGGTGGTGCCCGGCGCATATTCCACTTTGATCGCCTCGCGCGGCTCCATGATGTCCAGCCGGTTGACCGCTTCATTGTGGGCGCGCACGAAATCATAGGCCTTGGTCGAGCCGGCGTGGTTGTTGAAGGCGACGCAGGGGCTGACGATATCGATGAAGGCGGGACCGGGATGGCTCATCGCCGCCATGATCAAAGGCACCATCTGCGGCTTGTCGCCGGAGAAGCTGCGGCCCACGAAGGTCGCGCCCACCATCAGCGCCATGCTGACCAGGTCGAGCGGCGAATCGGCGTTGAACCCGCCGGCCTTGCTCTTGGAGCCCTTGTCGGCAGTGGCGGAAAACTGGCCCTTGGTCAGGCCGTACACGCCGTTGTTCTCGGTGATGTAGACCATGTTGACGCCGCGGCGCACGCAATGGACGAATTGGCCAAGCCCGATAGACGCGGAATCGCCGTCGCCCGAGACGCCCAGATAAAGCAGGTCGCGATTGGCGAGATTGGCGCCGGTCAGCACCGACGGCATGCGGCCATGCACCGAATTGAAGCCATGGCTCTGGCCCAGGAGATAGTCCGGCGTCTTGGAGGAACAGCCGATGCCCGACAGCTTGGCGACGCGGTGCGGCTCGATATTGAGCTCGAAACAGGCCTGGATGATGGCGAAGGAAATCGAGTCATGGCCGCAGCCGGCGCACAGGGTTGAGATCGAACCTTCATAATCGCGGTGGGTGAAGCCCAGCCGGTTCACGGCAATGCCGGGATGGCGCAGCTTGGGCTTGGCGATATAGGTCATTCCGCGGCTTCCTTGGATGAGAGCGACAGGCGTTCGGCTATTGCCCCGATAATGAACCGCGCGGTGATGGGCGTGCCGTCGAAATGCAGCACCGAGACGAAGCGGGCCGGATCGATGCCGCATTCATTGACCAGGAGGCTGCGCATCTGGGCGTCGCGGTTCTGTTCGACCAGGAAGACCTGGTCGTAGGCGTTGATGAAGTCGGTGACCGCTTCTGGGAACGGAAAGGCCCGAAGGCGCATGGTATCGAGTTCGACGCCATCGGCTTTGAGGGTGGCGAGTGCCTCGCGCACGGCAGGCGCGGTCGAGCCGAAATAGATCACCCCGCATTTGGTGCGGCCTTCGGGTTTGGCGTGGGTGATCACCGGCGCGGGCACCAGCGAACGGGCGGTGTCGAACTTGCGCAGCAGCCGCTGCATATTGTCCTGATAAACCGGGCCTTCTTCGCTGTATTTGGCGAAACGGTCGCGGCTTGAACCGCGGGTGAAATAGGCGCCCTTGGTGGGATGGGTGCCGGGCAGGGTGCGATAGGGGATCGCGTCGCCATCGACGTCGAGATAGCGGCCGAAGGTCTTGCCGGCTTCCAGTTCCTCGGCCGTCATCACCTTGCCGCGGTCATAGACGCGACTGTCGTCCCATTTGAAAGGCTCGCACAGCCAGTCATTCATGCCGATGTCCAGGTCTTCCAGCACAAAGACCGGGGTTTGCAGCCGTTCGGCCAGATCGAAAGACTGGGCGCAGAATTCGAACAGCTCCCTGGGATCTTCCGGCAGCAGCAGCACATGTTTGGTGTCGCCGTGGGAGGCATAGGCGCAGGTCAGAAGATCGGCCTGCTGGGTGCGTGTTGGCATGCCGGTCGAAGGTCCGCCGCGCTGCACGTCGATGATCACCGCCGGGATTTCCGCGAAATAGGCTAACCCTAAGAATTCCTGCATCAGGGAGATGCCGGGGCCGCTAGTTGCAGTGAAGGCGCGCGCGCCATTCCAGCTTGCCCCGATCACGGTGCCGATGGCCGAGATTTCGTCCTCCGACTGCACAATGGCGAACTTGTTCTTGCCCGTTTCCGCGTCCACCCGGTACTTGCGGCAATGCTTGCCGAAGGCTTCCGCGACCGAGGTCGACGGCGTAATCGGATACCAGGCCGCCACCGTGGCGCCGCCATAGACACAGCCCAGGCCCGCCGCGTCATTGCCGCTGACGAAAATGCGCTCGCCCACTTCGTTGGCGCGCTCAATCTTCAGGCTGCAGACGTTTGCCAGATTGTCGCGTGCATGGTCATAGCCCATGCGCAGCGCCTGGTGGTTGGGCGCGATCAGCGCGTCCTTGCCCTTGTATTGTTCGCCGATCAGCTTTTCCAGAACCTCGGCCTCGATGCCCAGAAGCTGGGCCAGTGCGCCGATATAGATGATGTTCTTGAACAGCTGGCGCTGGCGCGGATCATGATAGGTGGCGTTGCAGATCTCCGTCAGCGGCATGCGCAGGATATTGATGTCGTCGCGGAATTTCGACGGCGGCACGGCGCGCGAGGAATCATAGAACAGATAGCCGCCCGCATCGATCGAGGCGACGTCCTTGTCCCAGGTCTGGGGGTTCATCGCCGCCATCAGGTCCACGCCCCCACGCCGGCCAAGCCAGCCATGGCCCGAAACCCGTACTTCATACCAGGTGGGCAGACCCTGGATGTTGGAGGGGAAGATGTTGCGCGACGTAACCGGCACGCCCATGCGCAGGATGGAGCGGGCAAACATCTCATTGGCCGAGGCCGAACCCGAGCCATTGACGTTGGCGAACTTCACCACAAAGTCATTGACGGATTTTATCGCCGGCATGCGTACCCCGTCTTGGGCGCGTTCAGCAGGAATTTCTGCATGTCCCAGGCCCCGGTGGGGCAGCGCTCGGCGCACAGCCCGCAATGCAGGCACAGGTCTTCGTCCTTGACCATGACGCGATTGGTCTTGAGGCCGGTCGCGACATAGAGATCCTGGTCCTGATGCAGCGCCGGCGCCGTCAGCCGGGTGCGCAAGTCGCTTTCTTCGCCATTTTTGGTGAAGGTGATGCAGTCCATCGGGCAGATATCGACACAGGCGTCGCATTCGATGCATTTGGGCGTGTCGAACACGGTCTGCACATCGCAGTTCAGGCAGCGCTCGGCCTCGAGGAACGCCTGCTGGATGTCGAAACCCAGTTCAACCTCCAGCCGCACATCCTTCAGCGTTTTTTCGATGGGCGCGTGCGGCACCTTGAAGCGATGGTCGTTGGAAATATCGTTGTCATAGCTCCATTCGTGGATGCCCATCTTCTGGCTGGACAGGTTCACCATTGGGGGCGGGCGCTTGGCGACATCCTGGCCCTGGCACAGCAGATCAATGGAGATGGCCGCATCATGGCCATGCGCCACCGCCCAGATGATGTTCTTGGGCCCGAACGCCGCATCGCCACCGAAGAACACTTTGGGATTGGTGGATTGCATGGTGGCTGGGCTGACCTTGGGCATGTCCCATTTGTCGAATTCAAGGCCAATGTCGCGCTCGATCCAGGGGAAGGCGTTTTCCTGGCCCACCGCGACCAGCACATCATCGCATTCCATCACCACATCGGGTTCGCCCGACGGCACCAGATTGCGGCGGCCCTTGGCATCGAGTTCCGCTTTCACCTTCTCGAAGCGCACGCCGGTTAGCTTGCCATTGGTGTGCAGGAATTCCTTGGGCACCAGGAAATTGTGGATCGGGATGCCTTCATGCATCGCGTCTTCTTTTTCCCAGGGGGACGCTTTCATTTCCCCGAAACCGGAACGCACCACCACATTCACCTGTTCGCCGCCCAGCCGGCGCGAGGTGCGGCAGCAATCCATCGCGGTGTTGCCGCCGCCCAGCACGATCACCCGCTTGCCGATGCTGGTGGTATGGCCAAACGACACCGATGACAGCCAGTCGATGCCGATATGGATATTGCCGCCCGCTTCCTTGCGGCCGGGAATTTCCAGCTCACGGCCGCGCGGCGCGCCGCAGCCGACAAAGATGGCGTCGTAGTGTTCGGCCAGCAGCCTCTTTAGCGAACTGATCTTCTGGCCCAGCCGCAGTTCCGGCTTGAGGTCCAGAATGTAATTCACCTCTTCATCCAGCACAGTTTCCGGCAGGCGGAATTTCGGAATTTGCGTGCGCATCATGCCGCCGGCGTTGGCATCGCCGTCATACAGTACCACCTCGTATCCCAGCGGCAGCAGGTCGCGCGCCACGGTCAGCGAGGCAGGGCCCGCGCCAATCAGCGCCACGCGCTTGCCATTCTTTTGCGCAGGCAGCGCAGGCATGCGCCCCTTCACGTCACCCTTGTTGTCGGCGGCGACGCGCTTGAGGCGGCAGATGGCGACCGGTTCGGCCTTCTTGGTCACTTCCTCGACCCGGCCGCGGCGGCAGGCCGGTTCGCACGGCCGGTCGCAGGTGCGCCCCAGCACGCCGGGAAAGACATTGGAATGCCAGTTGACCATATAGGCGTCGGAATAACGCCCGGCCGCGATCATGCGGATATATTCGGGCACCGGCGTGTGGGCGGGACATGCCCATTGGCAATCCACCACCTTGTGAAAGTAATCGGGATTGCTGATGTCGGTGGCTGTCATGCCACCGGCGGACGGAGTTGCAACCCGCAAAGGGTCGCTAACGGCTGGACTGCTCATAACGCTGACCGATTCCCCAAATGACCTGCCCCGATGCGAGACCAACGGCGATGGATATCCAGCTAATGCGTGTTGGTCCTGTACTCTTTGTTCTTAGCGGCGTGTTTCGGAGATGCCGGCGTTTCCTGTGGCCCACATATTAGCGGGGCCGTCCCTTCGGCAAAAGGGTTCGTTTGCCCGCTGTGCAGCGGCGATTTTGCAACTGCTAACAAGCCCGCCGCAGACATTACAGTTTGTTATTCCGCGGCAATCGGGGTGCGATGCTCGAACGGCGCGGGCAAGGGATAGAGCTTCTGACGCAACTGCGCCGCAACACCGAACAGGACGTCGCGAATCTCCTGCAGCCGCTCTTGTGTCATGTGCTGGGCCTCATCGCTGGCGGACAGGGCCGCCACCGCACGGCCATCGCGATCCAGCACCGGAACCGCGATACAACGCATGTCGGCGTGATTCTCGCGGTCGTCCAGCGCATAGCCCTGCTCGCGCACCCGCTTGAGTTCGGCGCGCAAGCCTTGCACGCTGGTGATGGTGTAGGGCGTCAGTGGCACCAGCGCGCCATCCATGATGACGCTTTCCATCTGTTCGTCGGGCAGCGCCGCCAGCAGGACCTTGCCCAGGCCCGAGCAATAGGCTTCCAGCTGGCCGCCCACCTTGGTGTAGACGGGAAAGGCGCCGGGCGCTGCAACCTTGGCGACATAGGTCACCATGCCCTGCTCTAGCACACCCATATGCATGGTGAGGTTCAGGCGCTGGGCCCATTCCGCCATCAGCGCCTGGCTGGCGTTGCGCAAAAGCTCTTTCACGGTGACATTGCGCGACAGCGACAAAAGCAGCAGCCCGGTGCGATAGCGGCCGCGTGGCCCGCGCACCACCGCGCCAATGTCCTCCAGGGTCTGGATCAGGCGATAGCCGGAAGCTTCCGGCAGATTGGCGCGCCGGCTGAGTTCGCAGCTGGTCACCCATTCCTCGGGATCGTGAAAGGCTTTCAGGATGGCGAAAGCCTTCATCACCGAATGATTTTTGGGTGTCGCCACTGGGTCCGTTTCCCTCTGACGTCGCAGGGGGTCAAAAAGCACCGCCCCCGTTTCCCCTTGCCGCCTTTATCAGCGGTCTGTGCCGCGAGCGGTGCGGGCAAACATTGCCGCCATTGTCAGGATAGCCAAAAAATGACGGTCAGTCATCCCTCATTAGATGAGAGACGGTACGGCCGATCCAAAATCTTGACGGTTCCCCTCTGGCATTGTCGAGTGGCCAAAAGGGGCGCGCAGCGCTCATAACAAGAACAATCGTCTCAGGGGCATGGGCAATCCAAGAAATAGGCTTTGGGTCTTTGGCCTGGCGGGCGCGATGCTGTTGGCATCGCCGGTCGTATCGCCCGCTTGGGCCTTCACCGATTCCGAATGGCCGACCTATGGCCACGACTATGGCGACACCCGCTTTTCGCCGCTCAGCCAGATCACCCCGGCCAATGTCGCTACGCTCAAGCCCGCTTGGACCTATCATATGCGCACCCCCGACCGGGATGTGCGCGGCTTTGCCTCGTCCGAAGACACACCGCTGGTGGTGGGCGGGACGATGTTTGTCTCCACGCCCTACGGCCGGGTGGTGGCCCTGGACGCCGAAACGGGCAGGGAGCGCTGGGCCTATGACGTGCCGAATGGCGACCAGCCGGCGGCGCGCGGTGTCTCTTACTGGCCGGGCAAAAAACCGGAGATTGTCTTCGGTACCCGCGCAGGCCTGCTGATTGCGCTGCATGCCGAAAATGGCGCGCCGGTCAAAAGCTTCGGTCAGGATGGCGTGCTGGACCTGCACAGCGATGCCGTGATGCAGGGTTTCCCCAAAGCGGCGCTGGGCATCACCTCGGCGCCGGTGATCTACAAGGATCTGATCATCACCGGCTCGCGCGTGCAGGAGACGCCGCAGCAGGGCGCATCCGGCCAGGTGCGCGCCTTCGATGTGCGCACCGGGCGCGAGGTCTGGCACTTTAACGGCGTGCCGCAGCCGGGCGAGAAATTCCACGACAGCTGGGACGGCGACAGCTGGAAGAACCGCTCCGGCGTCAATGTCTGGGCCGGGCTGACCTTGGATGCCAAACGCGGCATCGCCTATCTGCCCTTCGCCGCGCCCACCTTCGACCAGTCGGGCAATGATCGCAAAGGCCCCTCGCTGTTCTCCAACACGCTGGTGGCGGTGAATGCCGCGACCGGAAAATATCTCTGGCACTTCCAGGCGCTGCATCACGATCTGTGGGACTATGATCTGCCGCTGACCACGCTGGTGGATGTGAAGAGGGATGGCCGCACCATTCCTGCCATTGCGGTGATGAGCAAGGCGAGTCTCTTATTCCTGCTGGATCGGGTCACCGGCAAGCCGATTTATGAGATCAAGGAAACGTCCGTTCCCACCGACACCGACATGATCGGCGAGGCGCCGTCGCCCACCCAGCCCATGTCGGTGACCCCGCCCTTGGGCCGCACATCCTTCGATCTGTCGGAGCTCGCCAATCTGTCGCCGCAACAGAAAGTGGGCTGCGACAAGATCATCAAGTCGATGAACATCCGTGGCGCGAAATTCCTGCAGCCGCAGCGGGTGGACAGTGGCGTGGCGCGCTTTCCCGGTTCCTGGGGCGGTATCGACTGGAGCCATGCCGCCTTTGACCCGAAGTCGGGCATCTATGTGCTCAACATCTCCGACATCGCCTCGCCGCAGGTGATGGTGCGCAAGTCTGACGGCACCTATGACATGCGCGACGGCTATCAATGGTTCTGGGACAAGGTCTCGCACATGCCCTGCCAGGTGCCGCCCTGGGGCGAACTTTATGCCGTGAATGTGAACACAGGCGGCATTCTCTGGCACACGACTCTGGGCGTGACGGATGGCCTGTCCGATCCCAACACCGGGCGGCCCAATGTCGGCGGTCCCATTATCACCGGCAGTGGGTTGATCTTCATCGGCGCCACCGACGACAAGCGCCTGCGCGCCTTCGAAATCAAGACGGGCAGGGAATTGTGGACATTCAGATTGCCCGCCTCGCTGTATGGCACGCCGATGACCTATCGCGGCAGGAACGGCAAACAGTATATCGCCGCGGTGACGACCGGCGGCTTCTGGGGCGAGAACGCTGGCGCCGATGATGTCACTGCCTTCGCGTTGCCCTAGCGCTTTTCGGCAAAGATGACCGTCAGGCAATTGGCGCCATCGCGGCGCTCGTAGCTGACATGCGCGCACAGGCCCAGCACCATGGCGATGCCGGCTTGGCCGATCGGCCGGTCCTCCAGTGGAAGCGCCTCATCCCGCTTGGCTTTCCAGGTGAGCGGATTGAAGGCGGGGGCTTCATCTTCGTAAATCAGCGTGAGTTCAGGTTGCGGCTCAAGGCTCAGACGCACCGGCTTCTCGCATTCCCCGTTATAGCCGTATTTGATGGTGTTGGAGAAAAGCTCCTCGACCACAATCCGCGTCCGTGATACCAAGGATCTGTCGATTTTCCATGTGTTACAGGCCTGTTCGATCGCATCCAGCGCGGCGTGCAGGGCATTTATCCGGGCCGGGCAGTCCAGTTTCAGCTCGGCCGGTCCTGAAGAGATTTTCACTGGGGGATTTTTCATGATGATGACGCCATCACGATTTTTGGGTCTGGCCGTGGCGCTGGCGGTCAGCTGCGCGGCTTTTTCCGCCCAGGCCGAAGACTCCATCGGCCAGGTGAAGACCGCCAAGGGCGAGGTGAAGGTTTTGCGTCATGGCGCGGCCCAGCCGCTGGCCGTCGGTGACCATGTCTTCCAGTCCGACACTGTCAGCACCGCCAAGGGCGCGTCGGTAGGCATCACCTTCGTGGACAACAGCATGATGTCGCTGGGACCGAGCAGCCAGCTCGCGCTGGACCAGTTTCAGTTCGATACTACGACCCATGCCGGGGTTTTCAATACGTCGCTGACCAAAGGAACCCTAGCGGTCAAGTCGGGACAGATCGTGCAGCAGACGCCGGAGGCGATGCGTATCAAGACGCCGGTTGCCCTTCTGGGCGTGCGCGGCACGGAATTCGTGGTGCGGGCTGACGAGAACAGCTGATGCGCCGGTCCCTTTCTCTGCTTGTGCCGCTTGTGGCGGTGCTGCTGGTGGGTTGCGCCACCAAGGAAACGGTAGTGATCCTGCCGGCTGCTGACGGCCATGTTGGCGGGGTGGTGGTGCAGAGCGGCGGCAAGACCGTCGTGCTGGACAAGGCCTATGCCGCGGACAATCCGGGTGATGGTCAGGCGGCCATGGCCAATCCGGACCAGGTCAACAAGGACTTCGCCGATGTGCTGTCAGCGCGTCCGACGCCGCCGGGCGACCACAAGCTGTTCTTCAATAATGACAGCGACGAGATGACCGACGCCTCCAAGGAGGAATTCAGCAACAAGGTCTTTGCCGATGTCGACAGCCGCGCGGCCGCGGAAATCGTCATCATCGGCCACACCGATAACACCGGTGGGCTGGAATATAATGACGGCCTGTCGCGGAATCGGGCCGGAGCCATCAAGAGTCTGCTACTGCAGAGCCAGCGCGACCAGGACAAGCTGGCCCATATGAGCATCAGCACGGCGGGCCGTGGCCAACGCGACGACAAGGACGCGCCCAACACCCATAATCCTGATGAGCGCTACGTCGAGATCATCGTCCAGTAGGCCCGTGCCAGCGCACCGTCAGGATGGTCAGATCGTCTGACGGTTCTGCGCCGGCGACATAGGCGTCCACTGCATCATGCAGCGCCTTGGTCACTGTGCTTGCGCTCGCGCCCTGCGGCAGCGCCGCCAGCACGGTATGCGCCCGCGGCCGGCCCATCACATCGCCGGCCGCGGTCATGGCTTCGGTGATGCCATCGGTAATGATGCAAAGAAGATCGCCGGGCTGGAGCTGAAAGCTTTCCGCCGGATAGCAAAAGTCTTCCATGATCGAGAGCGGCGGGCCGCCTTGCGCCTCGACCGCCTGCGGTTGTTCGCCGGCACGCAGCAGGAAGGGCGCGTCATGGCCGGCGCAGCAGAAGCGCAAGGCGCCGGTCTGCAGATCCAGAATGCCCGCGAACATGGTGATGAACAGCATCTCCGGATTTTCGCGGCTGATCTCGGCATTGGTGCGGTCCATGATGGCGCCAATGTCGCGCTCACCGCTCAGCGCCGTGCTTTTGCACAGCGATTTGCCCAGCGCCATGAACAGGGCGGCCGGCACGCCCTTGCCGCTGACATCGCCCACCGAGAAGAACAGGTGATTGTCATCCGTCTTGAAGAAGTCGAACAGGTCGCCGCCGATCTGGCGCGCCGGGATCATCAGCGCGTCCAGCTCGAAGCGCGGATCGCCCTTCATCGTCGCGGGGTCGGGCAGGATGCCCATCTGGATGCGGCGTGCCGCTTCCAGTTCGCCTTCGGTGCGGGCGGCGGCCAGCTTGCGCTGTTCCAGTTCCTGGCGAAGGCGGCGGCGCTGCATATCGGCCTGGGCGAAGCCGCCGCTCATATAGGCGATAGCGACCAGCGCCTGGCCAATGGCCGGCGTGGCGACATCCAGCAGGACATGGGTGTGACGCCACAGACCAAAGCCCAGGCCGGCGAGCCCCGCAGCCATGACGGCGCCCAGCACGATCTGCCAGCGCGGTTTGAGCAGCGGCAGAAGCAAAATCAAAAGCAGCGCCAACAACAGGGTCAGGCCAAATTCGGCGGCGCGGGTCCAGGCCGGACGCGAGGCGAGACTTCCTTCCAGGACATTTTCCATAAGCTGGGCATGAATCTCCACGCCCGGCATGGAACCTGCCGGGGTCATGCGCTCGTCGACGCGGCCAAGGCCGGTTTCGCCCAGCAGCACGATGGCGCGGTCGAATTTTCCGGCTGGGAAATCGCCCTTCAGAACCTTGTAGGCGGAGACGAAGCGACTGGGGTCATGGGGTGAGAAGTTCACCCATACGCTGGCGTCAGCCTCGGCCGGAATGTCGAGCCCGCCCAGCGAGACCGTTGTCACCTGGCCGTTCGTGAAATGCAGGTCGACATGCTGGGCGGGTGGATTGCGGATCGCCATGCGCAGCGTTTCCAGCCCCAGGCCCGGCGCCAGACGGCCGGAGATCAGCGACACCAGCGGCATGCGGCGGAAGGTGCCGTCCGCATCGGCGGTCACCGAGGCGACGCCATGGCCCAAGGCCGCGTCATCCAGCAGGGGGATGCTGCGCAGACTTTTCTCAAAGCTGGGCAGCAGCGCCGCCAGATTGTCCGGTGGCTGGCCGATCTGGCGGAAGGGCACCAGCCTGCCGCTGTCGGTGGCGCCGTCCGCGGTCGGAATGCCGATGCCGATCGCGATGGGACCATCCGACAGGGCCTTGGCCATGGCCGCATCATGACGGGGCAGGGCCGCAATCTCAGCGGCCAGGGCACCCGAAAGGCTGCCCGCATGTTTCAGCCACTGCTCTGGCGATTGCTGGTCCGGCTCCGGCCACAACAGATCGATGCCCAGGGCTGCGGGACCGGCGGCGGTAATGGCGGAGACCAGCCTGGCCTGAATCTGGCGGGGCCACGGCCACTGCCCGATCTGGCGCAGGCTGGCGTCGTCGATCGCCACGATCACCACCGCATCGGTGTGGCGGTCGCGGCCCATCAGGCGCTGATAGGAATCAAACAGGCCGAGCCGGGCGGCGCTGAACAGGGCCGGCGCGAAAACCTGCAGCAGCAGGAAGACAGCCAGCATCGCGCCGGCGGCACGCCGTCCCCAGCCGCCCAGGACAAGGCGCGCCATCCGGCTCATGTCAGGTTTCAGATCTCAAGGACAAGCCCATCATAGGCGATCACGACATCCAGTTTCTTGTCGGCGCGGGTGATTTCCTCGAAACGCAGGGTCTCGTTGAAGATGCCTTCCAGCCGCTGGTCGTCATAGACAGGCTCGTGATGGAACAGGCAGAGCTTCTTGGCGCCGCCCATCTGGCACAGTTCCACGCCCATGATGTTGCTGGAATGGCCCCAGTCCTCCTTCACCGACACGGTGTCGGCCAGCGAATACATGGCGTCGAAGATCACCAGATCGGCACGATCGAAGAATTTCGCCACCCGCTCCATCTCGGCGCGGTCCTGCGCCTTGTGCTCGGAGTCCGTGGTATAGATGACGGCCTTGCCGTCTTTCTCGATCCGGTAGCCGTAGGAGTCATTGCCATGCAGCTGCATGGTGCCGGTGACCTTGGCGCCGGCAATGTCATAGGTCTTGCCGACCTCAAGCTTGACGAATTCGATGGCCGCCGACAGCGCCTCGAACTCGACCGGAAAACAGGGGCCATGATTCTGGCCGCGGATGGCCTGCTCCACCTTGTCGTGACAGCTGTAGAGGATGATGCGGTTGCCCGGGATGTAGCAGGGCACGAAGAAGGGAAAACCCATGATGTGATCCCAATGCACATGGGAGATCAGCACATGATAGGTCTGGGGCTGCTTGGGTCCATGCTTGATGATGGCGCTGAGCGAAAATTCGCGCACCCCCGAACCCAGGTCGCACAAAAGATAGTCCGGGCCGCCGGTGTCCACCTGCACGCAGGAGGTGTTGCCGCCGAAGGTGCCGTGTTCGAAGAAACCCAGGTCGCTGTCGCAGAAGGCTTCCGCCTTTTCCGGCGTGTCCAGATTCTTGGCCGAACCCTTGACCAGGGCATTGACCAGCTTCTTGCGCACGCCCTTGGCGCTCAGTGGCGCGGGCAGGGAGCCACGCGTGCCCCAGAAGGTGACTTTCATGCTTTCCCCTCAGGCATTCTTCCCCCTAGCCCGCGTCGAACTGGGTCAGTGCATCGGGCGCCAGTTTGGCGACCGCCTCGCGTGTGGTCTGGAAAATGGGAATCACCTGGTTGAGGCGGGCGATGGTGAAGATCTCCGCCAGCATGGGCTGGAGTGCCGCGACCCCGAAATCCTTGTTCTCGCCCTTGGAGGCCTTGAGCGTGATCATCAGCGAGCGCAGGCCCGCGCTGCTGATATAATCGACCTTCGACAGATCCAGGATCAGGGCGGCTTTGCTTTCGCCCAGCGCCACCGACAGCGCGGCGGTAAAGTCATCGGCGTTGGACAGGTCTATGCGCCCCGACGCCGTGGCCAGCATGACGCCGCCCACGCCTTTTTCGTTCAGATTCATTGCCCACCGCCCCAGCCGAAAAAGCTGTTTAACAGGCGTTAGCCTAAGCTGGGCGGGCCAGCCCCGGCAAGGGACCGGCAGGGGTGCCAGGCCGGTCCAACAGATTGGAAAAATTCAATTCTTTGCCCAGCCCGGGTCGGGAGTGAAATGGCCGGTGGTGCGCAGCTGGTCCAGTACCGCCTTGGAACGGCGGTAGTAATCACCCTCCTGCTGCGGCGTCACATTGTTGTGATCGGACCCCGGCATGGGCACGGCCTCCTTGGAGCCCTGGATTTGGTTGAAGGCGGAAAACACGCCAACGGGCGGTGACGTGGTGTCAATGAAGCCCAGTGCCACCAGGCTTTCGGCCTTGATCGCGGGGGCGAAATTGACCGCATCGAAATAGCGGGCCGTCTCCACGATTTTGGGATCGTCTATCGGCCAGTTGGGATAGCCGCGTTTGGAGCCATGCAGATCGCCGCTGAAATCGGAGCCCGCCGGCACACACACGATCATGGCGGTGACGCGGCCGGGATTGAGGCCGGCGGTGACAAAACTCTGTTGTCCGCCCATGGACGTGCCCATGATCACGATGGTCTTGCCGTCCCAGTCGGGCCGGCTCTGGATGTAATCCAGCGCGCGGGTGTCGCGCAGGTACATGTTCAGAAAGTATGACGTCTCGCGATCATCGTCGCCGAGGCGCGCATAGTCCTTCGGCGCGGTCGCCTGATCCGGCGGCATGTCATGGGAATCGACATCGAACGCCAGCCAGCCCTCGGCCGCGCGGTCGGTCACCGTGCTTTTCTGCAAGGGATACACGCCGGCATATTGATAGAACACGATGGCCGGATGCTTGCCGCCGTCTTTGGGAGCGGCGAGATAGCCATGCACTTGCGAATTCAGGCTATCGAGGGTGACGGTGGAAAGCTCGACGCCTGCCTGATCGGTTGGCGTGGCTTCGAGCTTCGCGTTGATCGGCACCTGTTTCAGCGCGGCCAGTTTGCCAGCCCAGAAACTGTCAAAGTCGGCGGGCCTGGCAACCGGGAATCTGATGTCTTGTGGCGCCACGGCGGCGCCTACCGTCATCTTGTCCAGCTCCGCTGATGTGGTCGCACCCGTCGGCGGTGGCGCGCCAATGAAAGACAGCCGCGCATAGACCATGCCGGGATGATCGAGCCTGGTCTCGATTCTACCTTCGCCTGAGGCCACATCCAGCACGCCGGACTTCAGCAGCTTGAAATTGTTCTCGCGGATCTCATAGCTGTATCTGGTGTAGGCCGTGCCCAGCGACGCGCGCACTGTCCAGCCCACGCGTTCACCCACCTTGTAGATGTTGCTGGCATGGAACGGCTCCAGTACCAGATTGACATTGGGCAGGGTCTGGGCGCTCGCAGGCGAAGCCAGCAGCAGCAGGGCGAAAAGGATTTTCTTCATGCCGTCCTCATGGGGGTGGCGCTTAGCCGATATTCTTGTCCACCCACTGGATGAAATACTTCATGTTGGGCGCATCGGTATGGCCGCCATCATGCTGACGCCAGGCCAGCTGTCCATCCAGCAAGCCGGCATTCACGCCTGGCATTCTCGCTGTATTGTAATCCTGGTACGGACCAATGCCCTTGGCGCCCAATAGCTCCCACACCGGCTGCGCCGCCACCGTGGCCATGAAGCTGCCCTGATGGTCCAGCCAATGGGCATCGCCTTTTTCCGGAACGCCGTAGGAAATGAAGGTCAGGCGCGGCGCGCACAATGCAATCAGCTCATGGGCGTCGACCGGAATATCACCCGGTGTCAGCGGCCCGCCATATTTCAGGAAGTTGCCCGCCATCCAGTGATAGCCGCCGGCGCCGGTGAGATTTTCCACCGCTTCGCCATAGTTGCGCCGATGCGGCTTGGCGCCGCCTTCGCCGGATGAGCCCACCAGCACCATGGCAAAGCGCGTATCGTACGCCATGGTGACCAGCGCCGCCTTGCCGTAACGCGACACGCCTTCGATACCGATGTGATGCGCATCTACGCCGGAAAGGGTTGAGAGATAGTCAAAGCCCCGGCTGGCGCCCCAGGCCCAGGCGCGCAAGGCGCCCCAGTCCTGCGGCTTGCGCGGCTGGCCCCTGTTGGAAAGACCGATGACGCCGCGGGTGAGGCCCGCGCCATTGTCGGCCTGGATGCTGGTGGGGTCGATGCGGGCGAAACCCCAGCCCGCCGCCGCCAGCTCCCATTCGTTCGGCGGATCGCCATCGGCATTCAGTGTGGGAAACACGAACATGGGCGGCCGCGGGAAGGGCATCCAGGCGGGATGGTCGTCGATCACGGACTTGAGCGACGGATCCTGTTTGACCATCGCCGCTTTCGCCGCCGCGTTCAGCCGGTCCAGTTCTTCGTCGGAAGGTTGCGAGGGCGCCGGCGGTTCGGCTCGGGTGAACATCATCAGCACCGGCACGGGGCCTTTGGCGGTGTCGGGCGTCACCAGGGTCATGCGGATGTTCACGGCGATAGCGGGATAGGCGCGGTTGTCGGCATGACCTTCGATCTCGCGCACTGTCACGGGTACGCGGCCCAGCATTTCGTGGTCGGTGAACAAGACCTTCCAGCCGATCTTGGGCGCATTGGCGGGAACCTGCCCCAGCACTTCGCGGGAAAAATCCTCCAGTATCTCGGCGCGGCGCTGCTGCCACTGCGCCGGGGTGGTGACCCTCTCGCCGTTCTTCAAGGTCAATACATCCGGCCAGGTGGGATCGGGATTGGCTTTGCTCTCATCATAATTGGCCGGATTGGGTCCGTTCAGTTCGCCGCTATGGCCGGGCCGCAGCGTCTTGATGCCCAACTGGTCCATCATGTTCTGATGGTCCTGCTGGGTTGTCATGGTCACGGGCGGCGCGGCGAAGGCGCTGCCGCTCAACAACAGACCCAGAACCAGAAGCAAGGGCTTTTTCATTTTGTCCTCACCGGAACAGCGATAGGGGAATGGCGGCGGCCATCGCGCGATAACCCGCGGGCGACAGATGCAGACCGTCGCCGGAATCGTAAGCAAGCGCCAGATGATCGGGCCGCGCGGGGTCTTTCACCGCCGCATCAAAGTCGATCACCGCATCGAAATGGCTGCGGATCCAGGCATTCACTGCAATGCGGTCGGCCTCGGTAATCGGCTTGGGATGATACGGCCCGCAATCCATGAAGGGCGTGATGGTCGCGCCATAGACCTTTATGCCGGCGGCATGGGCGCTTTCGATCATCTGGCTGTAGGCCGTCGTGAGCTGAGCGACCAGGACCCGATGCGCGGCCTCGGGCTTGCTGCCGTCAGGATCGAAGGTGCCAATATCGTTGATCGCCTCGAACACGATCAGCCAGTGTGCACCAGGCTCAGCCAGCACATCGCGGTCAAAGCGGCTCATGGCATTGGGGCCCAGTCCATCCAGCAGCACATGGCCACCGCCGATGCCGTGGTTGAGCACGCCGATCTTCAGCCCGGCGCCGGCCAGCCGCTGCGCCAGCGCGTCGGTCCAGCGGTCATTGCCGTTGGTGGTTGAACCGCGGCCATCGGTGATCGAATCGCCCAGCGCCACCACAGCGCCCGCGCCACCCAGGACATCGATGCCGGCGATATTGAACCAGTGGTCGAATTTTTGTGCGCCCGGCAGGGTCGTGTCGGCGACATGATCGCCGTGCAGCAGATAGGAGGTGGTCCGCGAACCGGGATGGCTGGTCTGCTGGGCGGGCCCGGTTTCGAAATGCAGGGTGATGGCCAGATCGGCACCCACAAGCTGGACGGGATCGGAGACATATTCCGCGCCTGCCGGGATAGTGACGTCAGCCGCGCCGGAAAAATGCAGCACCATATCGCTGGCCGGTTCGATCGTATCGCTGCCATTGGCGATCGCCCGGGCGATGTGGGCGGCGGCGATGTGCAGGGGCGTGGTGCCAAAGGCGTTGGACAGCCGCACCCTCAGGCTTTGGCCCTGGATGGAAAGATGCACGCTCTGGCGCAGGGTGGCGTCGTCCAGTGCATGGGCAGGGAGCGCGTTGCGGTCTTCGGGGATCTGCTGCGAGGTCGCCCAGCTGCCGGTCCAGCGGCTGTCGGCTTGCGCCGGCACCACCAGCAACAGCCCCGCCGCCAGAACAGCAAACACCCGCATTATTTCCATCCCGGATTTTTGAGGGACGGTAGCGTTATCAGCCGCGCGCGGTAAAGGGTGGGTCAGGCCGTGAAGCGAAAGATGGTGGTGGACTGAAAGCTTGCGCCCGGCTCCAGCCGGGTTGAGGGAAAGCCCGGCTGGTTGGGACTGTCGGGAAAATGCTGGGTCTCCAGCGCCAGGCCATCGCGCTTGCCGATCTCGGCGCCATCGCTGTTGAATTGGTTCGGTTTCACATTGTTGGTGGAATAGACCTGGATACCGGGCTCGGTGGTCAGGACTTCCAGCATCAGACCATTGTCAGGGTCCCGCATCCGCACCGCCCAGTCCAGCGCCGCCGGCGCGCTTTTGTTCAGCACAAAATTGTGGTCCAGCCCGCGCGCCAGCGCCATTTGTGGATCATCCGAATCCACCCGCGTGCCGATCGCCGTGGGCGCGCGGAAGTCGAAGGGCGTGTTTGCGGTGGGCGCGATCTGGCCGGTCGGAATCTGCTGGCTGTCCGTCGGCGTCATGGCGTTGGCGTTCAGCTGCAGGGTTTGCGGCAACACCGAACCGGAGCCCGCCAGATTGAAATAGATGTGGTTGGTGAGATTGATCACCGTGGCGACGTGGGCGCGCGCGAAATAGTCCAGACGCAGCGCGTCGGCCGTCACGCTGTAGGTCACCTCAGTGGTGACCGCACCCGGGAAATCCTGATCGCCATCGGGACTGGCCAGCCGAAGACTCAAGGACGTGGGGCTTTGATCGATCACATCCCACACCCGCACCCCCCAGGACTGGCCGCGCCCGCCATGCAATGTGACGCCATTGGCGTCAGGCGACAGGGGATAATGTTTGCCTTCGATGGTGACGCCATTCTTCAGGCGGTTGGCATAGCGGCCGATCAGGCAATTCCACCAGCCGCTGGCTTCATAGGCGGCCACGTCCTTGAGGCCCAGCACGACATTGCGGCGCCGTCCATCTCGCCCCGCCACGGTGATGGCGGTGATCGTGCCGCCCATGTCCAGGATGGTGGCGGAAAGCGCAGAGCCGCTGCCCAAAGTGAAGGCATGAACCGCAGCGCCGTCTTTTTTGTTGCCAGCCAGCGTCCGCGTCATGCCGATCGTCCCGCAAAAACAAGCAAAAACCGATAGGATCGGTGCTGCGCCAAGTCAATCATGATGCCTTGACGCCATATGTCCATTTGTCCCGGCTTTTGCTAGGACAGATTTGGAAAAGAGGGGAATTTGGCCAGAAAAAGCACCCGGCGCAGCGGCAGCGTTGTCACCATCCATGATGTGGCGCGCCATGCCGGCGTCTCGCCCATGACGGTGTCGCGCGTCATCAATTCCGAAACCAATGTACGTGACGAAACCCGCGCCAAGGTCGCGGCCTCGGTCAAGGCGCTGCGCTATTCGCCCAACCTTGCGGCCCGCAGTCTCGCCAGCGCCGACACCGTGCATATCGGCATTCTCTACGCCAATTCCACCGCCGCCTATCTGAGCGAGCTTCTGCTGGGCAGCCTGGAGCAGTCCAGCCTTTCGGGCTGCCAGCTGGTGCTGGAGCAGTGCGAGGATCTGGAAAGCGAGCGCAAGGCGGTACAGCGGCTGATCGCCGGCGGCGTGGATGGCGTCGTCCTGCCCGCGCCTCTGTGCGATTCCGAGGACGCGCTGAAGACGGTGGCCCAGGCCGGCATTCCCGCCGTGCTGGTGACATCGGGGCGGCCGGCGCCCGGCTTTCCCGCCGTTTCCATCAACGATTTCGAGGCGGCGCGCGAGATGACGCGCCACCTTCTGGGGCTCGGCCATCGCCGCATCGCCTACATCAACGGCCATCCCGGCCATACCGCGTCGGGCCAGCGCTTCCGCGGCTACATGGAAGGCATGACGGAGGCCGGTCTGGCGGTGGGCGCCGATCAGGTGGCGCAGGGCTTCTTTACCTATCGTTCGGGCCTGGAGGCGGCGGAGCGGCTTCTGACCAACGGTTTCAACCCCACTGCGGTTTTTGCCTGCAATGACGACATGGCCGCAGCCACCATGGCGGTCGCCCACCGCAAGGGGCTGGACGTGCCCGGCGACATAGCCATTGCCGGTTTCGACGATACCCCGCTGGCCACCATGATCTGGCCGGAGCTGACCACGGTGCGACGTCCCATTTCCGATATGGCCCGGGAGGCCGTCCGTCTGCTGATCGAACAGGTGCGTGCCAAGCGCAACGGTGCCCCACAGCCGGTAATAAAGCACACGATGCTCGACTTCACCTTGGTCAAGCGCGAATCCACGGGCGCCGGCCCTGCGGCGAAACGCAAATCCAAAGCGTGATGCGCCGCGGCCCTGCCTCGTGTTAAAACAGGCGCCGGGGGGAGTAGCCGTTGGCCAAGAAGAGCGGACGCCGCAGCGGCAGTGTTGTCACCATCCATGACGTGGCGCGCCATGCCGGCGTTTCGCCCATGACGGTGTCGCGCGTCATCAATGCCGAAAGCAATGTGCGCGAGGAAACCCGCGCCCGGGTGACAGCTTCGGTGGCGGCGCTGCGCTATTCGCCCAACCAGGCGGCGCGCAGTCTGGCCAGCGCGGATGCCACCCATATCGGCATTCTCTATTCCAATCCCAGCGCCGCCTATCTCAGCGAATTCCTGCTGGGCAGTTTGGAGCAGTCCTCTCTCTCGGGCTGCCAGCTGGTGATCGAGCAGTGCGATGGGGTTGAGAGCGAACGCGCAGCCATCCTGCGCCTGGTCAAGGGCGGGGTGAATGGCGTGATCCTGCCCGCGCCCTTGTGCGATTCACAGGAATCGCTGAGAGGCGTGGAAGAGGCCGGGCTGCCGGCCGTGCTGGTGGCGTCGGGACGTCCCGCCACCGGTCTTAGCGCGGTTTCGATCAATGATTTCGAGGCTTCCCGCGCCATGACCCGCCATCTTCTGGGGCTTGGCCATCGCCGCATCGGCTTCATCAACGGCCATCCCAACCAGACCGCCAGCGGCCAGCGCTTTCGTGGCTATATCGAGGGCATGACGGAAGCCGGCCTGTCGGTGGGCACCGACCAGGTGGCGCAGGGCTATTTCACCTATCGCTCGGGCCTTGAGGCGGCGCAAAAGCTGCTGGACACGTTCAAGCCCACCGCCATTTTCGCCAGCAATGACGATATGGCTGCCGCCACCATGGCGGTAGCTCATCGCAAGGGGCTGGACGTGCCCGGCGATCTTTCGGTGGCCGGGTTCGACGATACGCCGCTGGCCACGACGGTATGGCCCGAGCTCACCACGGTGCGCCAGCCGATCGCGGACATGGCGCGCGAGGCCGTCAGGCTTCTGGTCGAACAGATCAGGGGACGCCGGGGGCGCGCGGTGCCGCAGGTGGTTCACAGGCTGGTGAAATTCACGCTGCTGAAGCGTGATTCCACGACGGAATTGAAGGCGATTGGGACCGACAAGTCCGTGACCCGTCCCAGGGGCAAGTCTTGACAGCGCTGTCATGCTGCTATTGGTAGCGCAACCAAAGGTTTCGGGACGGCCCTCAAGGCTTCTTGCATGACAAATATCCCTCCCGGCGTGGCGCCAGCCAATGATGCGACCGCACAGTCCGCGGTCTATCCCAGCCTCGCCGGCAAGCGGGTGGTGATCACCGGTGGCGGCTCGGGCATCGGTGCGGCACTGGTGGAAGCCTTTGCGCGCCAGGGCGCGGAAACGATTTTTGTCGACATACTGGAGCGGGAGAGCAGCGATCTGGTTTCGCGGCTGGCCGACGCGCCATTCAAGACCAGGTTCCATCGGCTGGATCTGACCGATCTCTCCGCCATGGAGGTTTTCTTCAAGTCGCTGGGCGGCATCGATGTGCTGATCAACAATGCCGGCAATGACGACCGCCATGAATTGAAGGACATCACGCCTGCCTATTGGGATGAGCGCATGGCCGTGAACCTGCGGCACATGCTGTTTGCCACCAAGGCTGTGGCGCCCGGCATGAAGGCGCGCGGTGGTGGCGCGATCATCAATTTCGGCTCCATCGCCTGGCATCTGGGCCTGCCGGGTCTGGTGCTGTACGAAACCGCCAAGGCGGGCATCGAAGGCCTGACGCGGGCGCTGGCGCGCGAGCTTGGCCCCGACAATATCCGCGTCACCGCGGTGGTGCCCGGCAATGTGAAGACCCCGAGGCAGATGAAGTGGTACACGCCGGAAGGCGAGGCCGAGATCGTGGACCAGCAATGCCTGAAGGCGCGCATCACGCCCGCCCATGTCTCCTCGCTGGTGCTGTTCCTGGCCTCCGACGACGGGCGCATGTGCACAGGCCATGAATACTGGATCGACGCCGGCTGGGGCTGAGGCCTGATTCCCGCGCGACCGCCCTGTGAAGCTTTGGGCAAATGCCCGCAATGGCTTAATCGCATTCGCTTGGGCGCCCAGTGATGGCCTGTTCCGCTTGACGCAGAACGCCGCGACGGCCGCGATTTTTTCGCACTGCAACCAGACTCGATCGGCCGGCGTGGCAGTTTCGCCACGGCCACAAATTTGTGATGCGCTACCGGTAGCGGTCCCATAACCACTATTGACGGGGTTCCGCATCAAGGATATTTGTTCAGTCAATGTGACCGCTAACATAAGCGGCACCTCCGGCTCAGGCCGGGATCAAAAAATGCCGCGAGGCAAAAGGGAGGGAAACACGATGCACAAGACAGCTGGATTCCGTTCTGGTCGCACCAAGGTCATGTTGATGGGCGGCAGCATGGTCGCCGCCATGATGCTGATCGCACCTTCTATCGCCCAGGCACAGCAGACCGCCGCCAATGTCGAGGAGGTAACGGTGACCGGCTATGCCGCGTCGCTGGAAAAAGCCACCGACGCCAAGCGCAACTCCAACAATTTCACCGACACGGTGTTCGCCGAAGACATCGGCAAGTTTCCCGACACCGATGTCGCGGAATCGCTGAACCGCATTCCCGGTGTCACCATCAGCCGCGAAATCGACGGCGAAGGCGTCAACGTCTCGATCCGCGGCCTTGGCGCGGACTTCACCAAGGTCACGCTGAACGGCGCCTCGATCGAAGTGGCCTCCACCGGCTCCACCGACCAGGGCGACACCTTCCGCGCCATCGACCTGAACCTGTTCCCGACCGAACTGTTCACTCAGCTGTCGGTGAGCAAGTCGCCCACCGCCGACCTGATCGAAGGCGGCGCCGCCGGTAACGTCAACATGCGCAGCGTGCGCCCGTTCGACAATGGAGGCCTGCATTTCACCTACAATCTGCAGGGCTCCCAATACAGCCAGGCGCCATCGATGGGTGAGCGCGGCACCCTGATCCTGAGCGACACCATCGGCAACTTCGGCGCCCTGATCGGCCTGTCGGGCGTACACAACAATGTCATGACCACCGGTTGGGAAGACGGCAATGCCGGCTGGGGTACGCCCAGCGCGCTCTCCGCCGCCCAGTGCCCGGCCGCCAACTGCCACACCCTGGGTTCCAGCTTCTGGAGCATCCCCACCACGGTGCCCAACAATATCACCACCGGCGGCTTGGTGCCGGGCTCGGCGATCACGTCCACCACCCTGACCTCGCTCAATCCCGGCCTGACGCCGCAGCAGATTTCCAACCTGCTGCTGCCGCGGCTGGGCCGCACCATGTATGAACGCGGCAGCCGCGATCGCTATAACGGTGTCGCCAGCTTCGAATGGCGTCCCAGCGAGGACTTGCATTTCTATGTGGACATGATGGGCGGCCGCATCTTCAACGATTTGGACCGCAGCGACCTGGACTGGGGCGTGCGCGCCGGCGCCGGCAGCCAGGCCCTGATTCCGGAAAATGTCGTGCTCGACCCGGGCTCGGAAGCCGTCCTGGGCGGTGTGGGCGGCGTGGTGCAGTCAGGTACCTTCGCCAACTCCCAGCTCTTCCTCGAAGCGCGGCCCTATCACGAAAAGGGCGACTTCTTCAGCATCAATCCCGGCGGCAGCTGGCAGATCAACGAGCTGATGCATGTCGACTTCCAGGTCAATGCCAGTCGCAGCCACTACTTCCGCGACTCCCCGACCTATCTGTTCGTGACCTGCCCCAGTTCTGGCAATGCGGCCGGCGTGCCGGGCTGCACGCCGCCGGCGGGTGGTGTGACCGTCAATTTCAGCAATCCGGCGGGCGCGGCCTTCCCGATCATCACCTCGAACATCGACACCAACAATCCGGCCAACTTCCAGTGGAGCAACGGCCGCGTGAACCTGCAGGACGAAAAGCGCTATACCTTCACCAATGGCGCCCACATCGACGGCACCTGGGGCGGCGACCGTATCGCGCTCAAGGCCGGCATGGCCTTTGACGACACCTATCGCAGCATCACCGCGATCGATGACTCCCAGCAGTGGCAGAACGCGATCTGCGGCGACAATCCCAGCCAGTTCCTGCCGCCGGCGAATACCCAGCCGACCTGCGTGGGCCTGAATGTCGCCACGACAACGAACACCACCGGTGCCACGGCAACGGCGCTGAATACCGCGACCACGCCGGGCACGACATCCTTCCCGGTCTATCCGGGGTATGGCACGGGCTATTCGGCCGGCTTCCCTGCTCTTACCTATGGCGGATCGCTGGTACCGCAGTCCGCCCTGGCCCAGTATCTGGTGCCGGGGCCGACGGGCTTCATCACCGCCAATTATGCGGCGCTGGCCAAAGCCTCCAACTATGCCGCCTTCGACCAGGCGGCGATCGCCGCGGTCGGCAATTCCCGCGCCGGTGCCACCGAGGGCTATCCCTTCACCACCTCCGCGACCTCGGGCGGCAATTCCGGTGTGATCGAGGAAAAGGATTACGGCTGGTACGGCGAAGTCGTGGGCAAGGAGCCGATCCATGGCCACAATCTGCGCTACAATCTTGGCCTGCGTTTTGTGCAGACCAACCAGTACATCACTTCGCCGGTCACGGTGGTCAATCCGAAAAATGCCACCGGCGGCACGGGCGGTACCGCGCTGACGGATGGCGGTGAGTATCCCAACACGTACCAGTTCGCAACCCAGCGCAAGGAATATGGTTCCTTCCTGCCGTCGGCCGACGCGGTCTACGAGGTTTCGGACGATTTCCAGGTCCGTGCCGCCATCTCGCGCACCATGACCCGCGCCAACCCGAACCAGATGATCGCGGGCGTGAATTTCTCGGATCTGACGGCGTCCAGCGTCACAGTCGGAAATCCGGCGCTGAAGCCCTACTACGCCAACAACATCGACGTCGGCGCGGAATTCTATACCGGCGGCGCGGGCTATATCGGCTTTACCGCCTTCCGCAAGGGCCTGTCGGGCTTCCCGATCCAGCAGAATGTGACCCAGCCCTTCTCCTACCTGGCCCAGTTCGGCATCACCTACAACACGCTGAACTTTACCCAGCAGCAGGCGCTGAACGGCCGTGGCTGCACCTCCGACGCATCTTGCCCCGCCACCGTGACGGTGACGCAGCAGGTCAATGCGGCGGGCATGATCACCATCAACGGCATGGAACTCGATTACGTCCAGCCGCTGGACTTCCTGCTGGATGACTATGGTCTGCACGGCTTCGGCTTCACCGCCAACAGCACCATCCTGGACCAGAAGAGCTCCGGTGCGGCGCCGGCCTTCGCGCAGGGCGTGGCACCCTTCAGCTACAACCTGACGGGCTATTACGACAACAAAGGCGTGTCGCTGCGTCTGTCCTATGTGTGGAACGACAAGACTTATGGCTCGGCGTCGAACGTGCAAAGCCTGTGTCTGCCCAACGCCAACGCACAGGCCGCGGGATGCCCGCAAGGCGCCTATCTGTTCAGCGCGCCCTACGGTCAGGCCGACTTCTCGTCCAGCTACAAGCTGGCGAACCTGCTTGGCGAAGTCCCCACGGATCCGGATGTCACCTTCGACGTCCAGAACCTGTTCCGGTCGAAGCTTCGCACCTACGACCAGTTCACCAATGCGACTCACAGCTACTACAATCAGGGCATCATCATCCTGTTTGGCCTCCGGGGTACCTGGTAAGGCCGAAGCGCGGTTCTTTCCCCTAGACGGTTCTCGCGCGTATCTGGGCGGCGGTCTGCAAGGACCGCCGCCTTTTTTTATCATCCCCATCCGTCACAGCTCGGGTCGGTTTCACCGACACCTCGCTGCGCCGTTCGGCCATCTTGGCCGATGGCCTCACTCCCCTTCTTGTGCTTCGCACGAAGGGGAAGGAAGCTGGCGGATGCTGGATGTCGCGCCGCGGAACGCGCTCGAGCTAGAGGATCCCCGCGCGCAGTTTCGCATTGCTGCGGAAGATGTTCGGAAACAGTGCTGTGTTGTCCAGCGCCTTCGCCTTGTCGCCACCGGCCTTGGCCCATTCCGCTAGCCAGACATTGGCGGGATCGCGCGAGGGTCTTGTCGCCATCAGATCCAGCCAGGCGCGGACCACTTCCGCCATCCGGGTGATCGCCGCGCCGCTGCCGATATTGTCTTCGATCAAGGGAAATAACCGCTGCGGCAGCTTGAGCGAGCCATCTTCGGCGATCTGCGCCAGTCGGTGGTCGATCATGGGATTTTCAAAGCGGGCTTTCACCGTGCGCCAGTAGGAGGCCACCTCCAGCGGTACGAGTGCGGGCGCGATCTCGCGCACCATCATCTCTTCCAGGAACGCCAGCAGTTCCGGATCGGCAATAGCCTCACGCACATAGGTGTGGCCGCGCGGCAGGCCCAGATAGGCCAGCGCCGAATGGGCGGTGTTGAGGACATGCAGTTTCAGCCGCTGATATTGGGCAATGTCAGACACGATCTCTGCACCCACATTGCCCCAGGCGGGCAGCGGCCCAGCAAAACGGTCCTGGATCACCCATTGGGCGAATTCCTCGCGCTGCACGCTGGCCTGATCGTCCATGCCCAATGCGGCGGCGACCCGGTTGCGATGGCTGGCATCGGATGCCGGCACGATGCAGTCCACCAGGGTCAATGGGAAAGTGGTGTTGGCGGCGATCCAGCTGGCGAGGCCAGGATGAACGCGGTCCGCGAATGCCGCGACCGCATTGCCAAGCTTCTCGCCGTTGGATCCAAGATTGTCGCAGGACAGGATGGTCAGCGGGCTGGTGGCGTTCTTGCGCCGCTCCGCCAACGCCAACGCCAGCCAGCCGATGGCGGAACGGGGTGCAAGCGGCGCCGCCAGATCGGCCGCGATCTCGGGGTGTGAGAAATCCAGCTCGCCGCCAGCGTCCAGACAATAGCCTTTTTCCGACAAGGTCAGTGTGACGGCATGGGTTTTGGGTGCGCTGAGCGCAGCCAGAAGCTTTGCGCGGTCGCGTGGCGCGAACAGGGTCTCGCGCAGGACACCCATCACACGATAGTGCGCCCGGGCGCCCAAACTTTCGACGGTATAAAGGCCATCCTGTTCAGCGAGCGCATCGGGCACGCCGGGCCGCTGCAGCGAAGCGCCGATGATCCCCCAGTCGCCGCCCGCGGTGTCGATCGCGTCCTCGGTGAACACAGCCTGGTGGGCGCGATGAAAGGCGCCGATCCCCAGATGCACAATGCCGGATTTCAATGCCGCGGAATCAAAAGACGGGCGGCGCACCGCCGCCGGAAGGCGCGCCAGAGCCGCGATATTCAATGTCACAGCCGGTAGACTTTTTTCGGCAAGTTGTAAGCCAGATCGACAGCGACCTGGGCCGCTTCTTCCTGCGGCAACCGGCCCTGGATCACCAGCTCCGACAGATAGGCGCAGTCGATACGCCGCGCCAGATCGTGGCGCGCCGGAATGGAGAAGAAGGCGCGGGTGTCGTCGTTGAAGCCGGCGGTATTGTAGAAGCCGGCGCTTTCGGTGGTCTGCCGGCGATAGCGCATCATGCCTTCGGGCGAGTCATAAAACCACCAGGCCGGTCCCAGCTTCAGGCAAGGATAGTGGCCGGCGAGCGGCGCCAGCTCGCGCGAATAGGTGGTCTCGTCCAGCGTGAAGAGCAGCAAGGTGAAATCGCCATTGTTGCCGAAGCGGTCGAGCAGGGGCTTGAGCTGCCCCATGAAGGCGCCCGTCATCGGCATGTCGCCGCCGATATTGCGGCCGAAGCGGCGATAGAGAAGGTCGTTATGGTTGCGCCAGCAGCCGGGATGGATCTGCATCACCATACCGTCCTCCACCGACATGCGCGCCATTTCGGTCAGCATCTGGGCGCGGAACAGCTCGCGTTCCTTCGCATCGGCCTTTCCGGCGGTGACCTTGGCGAACAGCGTTTCGGCCTCGGCGGTGGAAAGGTTCGCCGTCTGGGCGGTGGCGTGGCCGTGGTCGGTGGCGGTGGTGCCATGCGTGCGGAAGAAGGTGCGGCGATTTTCGATCGCCCTGAGATAGCCTTTCCAGGTCGCCGTATCCTCGCCCGAAAGCTCGCCGATCTTCCTCAGGCTGGGCGCGAACTGCTCATGGTCGGGATCGGTGACCTCATCGGGCCGAAAGGTGCTGACGACGCGGCCATTCCAGCCTGACGCGGCGATGGCCTGGTGATCCTTCAGCAGGTCGAGCGAATTTTCGGTGGTGGCGATCACTTCGATGCCGAAGCGGCCGAACAGGGCGCGGGGCCTGAATTCCGGCATCTTCAGTTTTGCGTTGATAGTGTCGTAATGGTGATCGGCGGTGTCGGGACCAAACGGCCGGTCCAGGCCGAAGACCTCCAGGAATGTGTGATCCAGCCAGGCGCGGCAGGGCGTGCCACGGAAGATGTAATAGTGTTCCGCAAACCGCTTCCAGATCTTGCGGCGATCCTGTTCCACCACGGCGCCATTGCCGCTGTTTGGCGCAATGCCGATGCTCTCGAACGTGACGCCGGCGCTATAAAGCAGCCGCAAAAGATAATGGTCGGGCCACAGCAGCAACGATACCGCGTCTTCGAACGGCGCGTCATGCGCGAACCATGCCGGATCGGTGTGGCCGTGCGGGCTGATGATAGGCAGTTTTTCGACGCGCGCGAACAGTTCCGCGGCGATTCTGCGCTGGGCCGGGTCGGCGGGAAAGTAGCGATTGGGATCTAGATGCGCGGACATGGGAAACTCAACTCTCGGCGGTGAAGCTCGTGACGGGCGCGTAAGTGGGCACAATCAGGTGCACCACCAGCAGGGCGAACAGATAAGCAAGAGATGCAAAGACAAAGATCGGCGTATAGCTGCCAAGCGTCTGCAGCACATTGGCGGCATACAGGCTCATCAGCATGCCGCCCAGCGCGCCGGACAGTCCGCCCAGCCCGACGACAGAACCCACCGCCCAGCGCGGAAAGATGTCGGAGGGCAGAGCATAGAGATTGGCCGAAAACCCTTGATGCGCCGCGCAGGCCAGGCCGATCACCGCCACCGCGAGCCACAGGTTGGCGGCATACATGGCGCCCGCCACGGGCAGGGCGCACAGCGCGCAGGCCAGCATCGCCAGCTTGCGGGCACGGCTGAGGCTGTATCCGCGCTTGAGCAGCCGCGACGAACGCCAGCCGCCCAGCACCGAGCCAATATCGGCCATCACATAAATGGTCACCAGCGGCGGGCCGAAATGCTTGAGATCCACGCCATAGCGTTTGGAAAAGAAATCCGGCAGCCAGAACAGAAAGGTCCACCACACCGGATCGATCAGGAAGCGGCCCGCCATATAGGCCCAGGTCTGGCGGGTGGCGAGCAGCCTGGACCAGGCGACCGGGCGTTGCGCCTCCTGGGGATCGGATTCGATATAGGCCAGCTCCGCGCCGCTCAGCGAAGTCATCTTGCGTGGGCTGCGGTACCAGATCAGCCACACCGCCAGCCAGACGATGGTGAGCAGGCCGGTCAGAATAAAGGCCATCTGCCAGCCCAGAGCGATGGTGATGATCGGCACGAGGAAGGGGGCAATGATGGCGCCGACATTGGAGCCGGCATTGAAGATGCCGATGGCCAGCGCCCGCTCGCGCTTGGGAAACCATTCTGTCGCCGCCGCCAGGGTGCAGGGAAACAGGCCGGATTCGCCCAGTCCCATCGGGATGCGCACCAAAGTGAAGCCAAGTGTGCTGGTCACCAGCGCATGGGCCATGTGCGCGATGGTCCAGATGGTGACGGCGATGCTGCCGCCCACCTTGGCGCCGAAACGGTCCACCACTCGGCCGAATGCGACATAGCCCAGGCCGTAAGCGGCCTGAAACCAGAACGCCACATTGCCATAGCCGGTCTCGCTCCAGCCGTAGGCCTGCTGCAAGGTGGGCTTGAGCACGCTCAAGACCTGGCGGTCGGTATAATTCAGGGCGACGATGGCAAAGAGCAGGGCGCAGACGAGCCAGCGCACATAGCCCACACGGGAGACATAAGGCTCGGCCACTGTCATCGTGCCATCCATCGCGCTCACCAGTTGGCCATGCTGCCGTCCTCCAGCCGGTTCACCGGCAGGTAGGCACGCTTGTATGGATATTTGGCCGCCAGCTTCTCGTCGATTTCCACGCCATGGCCCGGCGTCTCGCCCGGATGCAGGGCGCCGTCGCGGTAGAAATAGCTGTGCGGGAAGACTTCGTCGGTCTCGGGCGCGTGATGCATCCATTCCTGAATGCCGAAATTGGGGATCGAGACGTCGAAGTGCAGCGCCGCGCCCATGCAGACCGGTGACAGGTCGGTGGGGCCGTGGCAGCCGGTACGCACATTATAGAGATCGGCCAGGGCCGCGATGCGCCGAAGATGGGTGATGCCGCCGGCATGGGTGAGGGTGGCGCGGATATAGTCGATCAGCTGTTCTTCGATCAGCTGTTTGCAGTCCCAGATCGAATTGAACACTTCGCCCACCGCAAGCGGCGTGGTGGTGTGCTGGCGGATCAGCCGGAAATTGGCCTGGTTCTCGGCCACCACCGTGTCTTCCAGCCAGAACAGGCGATAGGGCTCCAGCTCCTTGCCCAGGCGCGCGGCCTCGATCGGGGTGAGGCGGTGATGGGTGTCGTGCAGCAGATGTACATCCCAGCCCAGCACATCGCGCGCCGTCTTGAACAGTTCGGGCACCGAACGCAGATATTTCTCGGTCGACCAGACATGCTCCGATGGCAGGTCCGCGTCGGCGGGTTCGTAGGACTTCTGGGTCTTGGAAACGCCATAGGTGGTGGAAAGGCCCGGCACGCCCGATTGCAGACGCACCGCCTTGAAGCCCTGGTCGATATAGGCTTGCGCTTTCTCCAATGTCTCTTCGATGGTGTTGCCATTGGCATGGCAATAGACCATGGCGCCGTCGCGGCATTTGCCGCCCAGCAGCTGATAGAGCGGCAGGCCAGCGACCTTGGCCTTGATGTCCCACAGCGCCATGTCCACTGCGGCGATGGCCGACATGGTGACGGGTCCACGCCGCCAATAAGCGCCGCGATAGAAGAACTGCCAGGTGTCTTCGATTGTCTGGGCGTCGCGCCCGATCAGACTGGGGATGAGATGGTCGTTGAGATAACTCGCCACCGCCAGCTCGCGGCCGTTCAGGGTGGCGTCGCCGATGCCGGTCACCCCATCGGCGGTCTCGATTTTCAGGGTGACGAAATTGCGCCCGGGGCAGGTGACGATGACGCGCGCGGAAACGATCTTGAGCACTTCAACTCCCCTTGCCACCTTCGCGAACGGCTTGCCGCCATCTTCTGTGGTAACGCTATCAGACTAGGAAATTGCGGTTATTTTGTCAAAGCCGCCCGGGCAATTGAGCATCATTACCATGCTTTACGCAATTGCGAAGGGGTCTGGCAGAAAGCCGCGCTCGCGATAGGAAAACCAGTCGAAGTCGGCGGGCGCGGCGGTGCCGGCCATGTCCTGACAGGCCATGCCGACAAAGGCGCCGGTAAAATTGGGCGTGCCGGGCGTCTGGGCCTCGTCCGAGAGGATGGAGGCATCGAATGTCTGGGGCAGGCGCTGCCAGGAACCGGCCGCCAGCCGATAGGCGAACCATAATCTTTCGTCATCGACTTCGACGCGCAGTCCGACGGGACCGGGAGGAACAGGGATCGGCAGCGTGAAGGCATCGCCCACCGGCGCATCGGGCAGAGCCGACATCACGCAGATATGTTTGCCGTGCGTTTCGTCGTGGCTGACATGCAGGTAATGAAATTTGTTGCCGCCGTAGTAACAAACCAGCCCCGCGGCCTGCTGGAAATGCGCCGGTTCGAAATCCATGATCGTTTCGGCGCTGTAACAATGCGACTGCTGGCGGCGTGCGACCAACCCTTGCGTGAACAGACTGCCGATGCTTTCGCGGCCGAAAATCCGCAAATATCCCTTGCGCGCTGTCAGGCTGAAGACATCGTCGGCACGCGACGTGCGCAGCCACTGGAAATCGATGGCCAGATCGGGCGCGTCAAAGTCGTCGCGTTCCGGTGCCGGCGCAAACGGATGCGGCGCAAGATTGGGCGCCGGCGTTGTGATCTGCGGCAGGCCGGGCCCGCCTTCGATATAGAGCCAACCGTCGCGCCACTGCATTTTCTGGATCGCGGTTTCACGGCCCAAGGTGCAGCGGCCGCGGTTTTTCAGCGGCCGGCCGCAAAGATAGACCATGTAGGTATCGCCGGTTTGCGTCTCCACCAGGTCGGCATGGCCGGCGCGCTGCAAGGGCGCATCGGGCCGGTTGCGGGCGCTGATGATGGTGGTGTCGGGATGAAGCTCGTAGGGCCCCAGCAGATTGCGCGACCGGGCCATGGTCACGGCATGATTCCAGGCGGTGCCGCCCTCCGCCGTCAGCAGATAATAAAAGCCGTCGCGTTTGTAGAGATGCGGCGCCTCGGTCAGGCCCAGCGAGGTCCCAGCGAAGATATTCACTCGCTCGCCGACCAGCGTCTTTTCCTTGAGCGAATATTGTTGGGCGACAATGCCGGCGAAGCGGTTGTTGCCGGGGCGATGGTCCCACAGCATGTTGAGGAACCATTTCTTGCCGTCATCGTCATGGAACAGCGAGGGATCAAAACCGCTGCTATTGATATAGACGGGATCGGACCATTCACCGTCGATGGTCGTGGCGGTCACCAGATAGTTGTGAAAGTCGCGCAAGGAGGCGCCCGCCGCGCCACCCACTGAGGTGCGGCCATAGCGCTTCACATCTGTGTAAATCAGGTAGAATTGCTCGCCATCATGGCTCAGACATGGCGCCCAGATGCCGCAGGAATCGGGATCGCCGCGCATGTCGAGCTGGCTGGCGCGGCGCAGCGGCCGGGTCAGCAGCCGCCAATGTATCAGGTCGCGGGAATGATGGACCTGCACCCCCGGATACCATTCGAAGGTCGAGGTGGCGATGTAATAGTCATCGCCTACGCGCAGGATCGAAGGATCGGGATTGAAGCCCCTGAGAATGGGATTTTGAATATCAGGCATGGGCGGGCTTTCGGATCACGGTCCAGGCAACAATGGCGGCTACAATATCCAGCACCGCCAGCAACATGAAGACAGGTGTGTAGCCGATCTGATCGACCCGTTGTCCGAGCTCATAGGTGAAGATCAGTATCCCGAAATTGGCGCAGGTGCCGGCCATGCCGGCCACGGTGCCGACCTGGTTGCGGGGGAACAGGTCGGTGGCCATGGTGATCATGGTGACCGACAGGGTCTGATGAGCAAAGCCCGCCAGGCTGATCAACGCCACCGCCACCAGTGGGTCCTTCACCACGCCGGTGAAAGCCACGCCGATCATCATGACCGCGCCAAGGGTAAAGGCGCCGCGGCGCGCATCGATCAGGTCCAGGCCGCGCTTCTGCAGGAACAGCACGACACTGGGGCCGAAGATGCAGCCCAGATCGGCCGCCAGGAACGGCATCCAGGCATAGATGGCGATGTGCTTGAGATCGAAATGGCGCACCGTGGTCAGGTACAGCGGCACCCAGAAGGACAGCATTCCCCAGGTCGGGTCGGTGAGGAAACGCGGCAGCGCGATGCCCCAGAAATTGCGCCGTTTGAGAATCGAGACGATTGAGGGCTTTTGATCCTGCGCCTGCAGGAATGTCTCCTGACCTGAAAGGATATAGTCGCGTTCTTCGGCCGTGAGAGACGGATGTTGCCGCACGGGACGATAAAAAAGCAGCCACAATGCCACCCATATCAGGCTGATCGCACCAACAATGACAAAGGACGCCTGCCACGAATAATTCAGGATCGCCCAGGCGACCAAAGGTGGCGCCACCATCGAACCCAATGACGGCCCGATATTGTAAAGACCGCCGGCCATGCCGCGCTCGCGCGCGGGAAACCATTCCGACACCACTTTCAGGCCTCCGGGCGAAAAGGCGCCTTCGGCAAAGCCCAAAAGCCCGCGCAGGCCGGCCAGCATCTGCCAGCTGCCGGCGAGTCCATGCGCCATGCAGATCACCGACCAGAGAAAGGCAAACAGGGCAAAGCCTGACTTCACGCCCAGAATGTCGATGATGTAGCCGACCAGGGGCTGAAACATGATACCGCCCTGGAAGGCACTCGTGATCCAGCCATATTGCTGGGTGGCGATATGCAGGCTGGCGATCACGGTGGGTGCGGCGATGGACAGTGTCTGCCGCGACAGGAAATTGACCAGCGCGCCCAGCATGATCAGGCCGATGGTGAGCCAGCGTAGCCCCAGAAAGCGGCGCATTATTCCTCCCGTTGCCCCGCTTTGGCGGGCTTGTTCTTTTCATACCTCAGCCTGAGCGGCTTTGGCGTCCCTGCCTCGTGTCGCGCTTGAACGCACGACACTGCGGCGTTCGCCGGGGCCGAAGGTCCACTGGACCTTCGGCTGATCCCGGCTCACCCCGTTGACGGGCGGCCCGGAAATGGTAACGCTAACTTTCACGCCCGCAAAGATAAAAGGGCGGCTCATGGAGGGTTCGATGCGCTGGGTCTGGCTGAAAGAGGCGCCCGTCCATTTTTTTGCCGTTGTGTCGCTGCTGGCGCTGCCGGCGCGCGCGGAGGACGGCTATGATCTGTGGCTGCGCTATCGCCCGATGGAGGCCAGCGCCCAGGCGCAATATCGCCCGCTGGCGACCGCGATCGTTTCCCAAGGTGCGTCCCCCAGCCTCGATGCCGCCAAATCCGAGTTGTCGAAGGGCTTGAGCGGTCTTCTGGACAGGCCGGCCGGCGCAAGCGGTATGACGGACGGCGCGATGGTGATCGGCACGCCGGCCTCTTCGCCGCTGATCGCGAGCCTGAAGCTGCCGCTCGCACCTCTTGGTCTGGAAGGCTATCTGATCCGCAGCGCCATGCTGGATGGCCATGCCGTCACGGTGATCGCCGCCAACAGCGATATCGGCGTGCTTTATGGCAGCTTCGCCTTCCTGCGCCTGATCCAGACCCGTCAGCCGGTCGCACATCTGGATATTGCAAGTCGGCCGCGCCTGAAACTCAGACTGCTCAATCACTGGGATAATCTCGATGGCACCATCGAGCGCGGCTACGCGGGCCATTCCATCTTCGATTGGCACAAGATACCCGACTATATGGACCCGCGGTACACGGTGATGGCGCGGGCCGATGCCTCGGTCGGCATCAACGGCATCGCGCTGAACAATGTCTCGTCCGATGTCTGGATGCTGGCGCCGATGTATATCGGCAAAGTTGCGGCACTGGCCGACGTGCTGCGGCCTTACGGCGTGCGCGTTTATCTGTCGATCAAGTTCAGCGCACCGGTGGGGTTAGGTAAGCTCAAGACTGCCGATCCAGCTGACCCTCAGGTACAGGCCTGGTGGAAGAAAGAGGTCGACGGCATCTATCGCCAGATTCCGGATTTCGGCGGCTTTGTCGTCAAGGCCAATTCCGAGGGCGAGCCCGGCCCGCGTGATTACAATCGCACCCAGGCCGACGGCGCCAATGTCATCGCCGATGCGCTGAAACCCCATGGCGGCATGGTGTTCTGGCGCGCCTTTGTCTATAGCGAAAAGGATCCCACCGATCGCGCCAAGCAGGCCTATAATGAATTCAAGCCGCTGGACGGCCAGTTCCGCGACAATGTCTTTGTCCAGACCAAGAACGGCGCCATCGACTTTCAGCCGCGCGAGCCTGCCCATCCCATGTTCGGCGCGATGCCCAAAACCAACCTGGCGCTGGAAGTGCAACTGACCAAGGAATATCTCGGTCAGGCCACCCATCTTGTCTATTTGCCGGTGTTGTTCAAGGAAGTGCTGGACTGGGACACGATGGCGAAAGGCAAGGGCTCGACCGTCGCGCGGGTGATCGACGGTTCGCTCGAAGGCCACACCAATTCGGCCATGGTGGGTGTTGCCAATATCGGCGATGACCGCAACTGGTCCGGCAGCCAGTTCAACCAGGCTGACTGGTACGGGTTCGGCCGCCTGGCTTGGGACATGAACCTGACGTCCGAGCAGATTGCGCGGGAATGGCTGGGCATGACCTTCACCAATGATCCGGCTTTTGTTGACCGGGTGGTGCCGATGATGATCGCCAGCCGCGAAGCGGTGGTGAACTATATGACGCCGCTGGGGCTGCATCACATGATGGCGACCGGCCATCACTATGGACCAGGCCCCTGGGTCGGCGATCTGCCGCGCCCCGAGCAGAACCCGGTTTATTTCCACCGGGCCGATGCCATGGGCGTTGGCTTCGACCGCACGCGCAGTGGCAGCGATGCCACGTCACAATACGCTCCGCCGATCGCCAAGCTGTTCGCCGGGCCTGATGTTCCAGATCGCTATCTCTTGTGGTTCCACCATGTCGCCTGGAACCACAAAATGAAGTCGGGCCGCACCCAGTGGGATGAACTGGTGCTGCATTATGACGACGGCATCGCCAGCGTGCACCAGATGCGGCAGACCTGGGACGCGATGAAGCCTTATGTGGACACCGAACGCTGGTCACAGACAGCCGCATTTCTGGCCATCCAGGAAAAAGAAGCGCAATGGTGGCGTGACGCTTGTCTCGCCTACTTTGAGACATTTTCGCATATGCCCATGCCGGCCGGGCATGTCGCGCCGCCGCATGATCTGGCTTATTACAAAGCCATCTATATTCCCTACGCCCCGGGGCGGAGCGGCTACACCTCCGCACCCTTCCAACACACGCCGAAGGATCCAGACGAGAAGGCTATCGCTACCCAGATACCCTGACGAATTCCTTGCAAATACCGCGGGCGCGGGGGCTTTACGGGCCTTGGCGCACGTCTATTATCCCGCTCCAAATACAGTATACAGCTCCAAAAGCGGGAAGAATTCGCCATGCGTCTCAGGACTTATCTTGTTGCGGGTACGGCTTTGATCCTATCGGCAGCGCTGGGCTTTTCGGCGACCAAGCCCGCGGCACCCAAGGGGCCGCTGACCTCCAAGCTCAACCAGCCCTGGCCCGCGGGTGTGCAAAGAAAGCAGCCCAAATACCCGCCCGTGCTGTCGCCGGCGCAGGAGTTAAAAACCTTTCACATGCCGCCCGGCTATCAGGTGCAGCTGGTGGCGTCCGAGCCGCTGATCAAGGACCCGATCCTGGCGGAATTCGATGGCGAGGGCCGGCTCTGGGTCGTCGAAATGCAGGGCTATGCGGTTGGCCAGAAGATGGTCAACGAGACCGAGCCGGTCGGCGATGTGGTGATCCTGGAAGATACCGACGGCGATGGCGTCTATGACAAGCGCACCGTATTCCAGGACAAGCTGATCCTGCCGCGCGCGCTCAAGATCCTGGATCACAACTGCGCCCTGATCGGCGAGCCGCCGAATCTGGTCAAGTCCTGCGACACCAATGGCGATCTGGTCGCCGACACCAAGGAAGTGATCAAGGACGGCTTCGGCCGCCAGGGCAACATTGAACATGCCGCCAATGGTCTCTACTGGGGCATGGACAACACCATCAACATCTCCGAGCACAATTACAATCTGGTGTTCAAGGGTGACGGCCAGTTCGAGGTTGTGTCCAATCTGGTGCGCGGCCAGTGGGGCATCACCCAGAATGACGGCGGGCTAATCTTCCGCAACTTCAACACCGATCCGCTGTTCGTGGATTATATCGCGCCCAGCTATTTTGTTCGCAATCCCGATGTCACCCGCACCAGCGGCTTGTACGAGAATCTGGTGGATCAGGAAAAGTCGGCGGTGTGGCCGGTGCGGCCCACGCTTGGCGTCAATCGCGGCTATCGTCCCGAAGTGCCGCGCCCCGACGGCTCGGCTTATTATTACCAGGGCGTCTCCTCGCCCATGATCTATCGCGGTGATGCGATCAAGGAGATCTACGGCCAGCCTGTCGTGGTGGACGCTCCCACCAACCTGGTCCATCTGCTCAAGTTGCAGGATGACGGTTCGGGCAATCTGTCCGCGGCGGATTTCTATTCCAAGGGCGAATTCCTGGCCTCGACCGACGAGCATTTCCGGCCCGTGTCACTGACGCCCGGCTGGGACGGCGCTTTCTATATTGTCGACATGTATCGCGGCGTGTCGCAGGACGAACCGATCCAGACCGACTATCTGAAGAACTATATCATGCAGCACCGGCTGTGGAACGGCATCCATATGGGGCGCATCTATCGCGTCGTGCATACCGGCATGAAGGCGGCGCCGGCCAAGCCGCACATGATCGAGGAAAGTGCAGTTGAACTGGTGGCCCATCTCAACGATCCCAATGGCTGGTGGCGTGACACCGCCCAGCAGCTCCTGGTCCAGCGCAACGATAAGTCGGCGGTGCCGGCGCTGCAGCAGCTGGTGGCGCAGGCCACCGATTTCCGCACCCGGGTGCAGGCGGTCTGGACCTTGGCCGGCATGGGTTCGCTGGATGCGGACAGCGTCAAGAAGGCGCTGGAGGATTCCGATCCGTATGTCCGCAATGCGGGCTTGCGCGGCGCCGAGCAATATCTCGCCAAGGGCGATGCCGCGATGTTGGCGGCGGTGATGAAGAAGGCCGACGATACCAACTGGCAGATACGCCGCCAACTGGCCGCGTCGCTGGGGGCGTTGCCACCCAATATGCGGCTGGCACCGGTTGTCGCGGTGATGAAGAAGTATGGCGACGACCACATCACGGTCGATGCCGGTATCAGCAGCCTGAAAGGCCAGGAGGCCGATGCGCTGACCGAGCTCGCGGCCCAGTCCGGCACCCTCGACGCGGCGCAAATGCTGGCAGGCGCCGCCGCCAAAAGCCGTATCGAAGCGCAGGTGCTAAAGCTGGTCGCGCTGACCACCGATGCCAACAAGCCGACCGCGTTGCGTCTCGCCGTTCTTAATGGTGCCACGACCGGTTTTAGCGGCCAGGATATCCGCCCCAGCGGCAACGTGGCCGGCGGAAAAGCTGGCGGCGTGCCGGATCTGTTTGTGCGGCCCAGGCCCGCGATAAAGTTGATGGCACTGTCTGCCGAACCGGTGGCGCTGATTGCGCTTTCCAAGGACAGCAGCGATCTGGGCGCAGCCGCCAAGGCCGTGGTGGATGATCTCAACTGGCCCGGCAAGCCGGTGCCGCCCCCGCCCAAGAACACCCGCACTCCGGAAGAAGAAGTGATGTTCAAGGCGGGGCAGGGCGTCTATGCCACCAACTGTGCCGGTTGCCATCAAGATCAGGGTCAGGGTGCGCCGCATATCGCCGCCGCGCTCGCTGGCTCCAAGATCGCCACGGGGCGGCCCGACATGCCGCTGCGCGTGCTGCTGAACGGCAAGGATGGCAAGATCGGCGAGATGCCGCCGCTCGGCCAGTCGCTGAACGACGAGCAGGTGGCGCAGGTGCTGACCTATGTGCGCGGCAGCTTCGGCAATACGGCCGCGCCCATCCGTCCCGAGCTGGTCAAGGAATTCCGCCTGTCCTACGCCTATCGCAAGAAGCCTTGGACAGACGCGGAGCTGGAAAAGCCCTCGCGCTAGATGAGTGCTGCAATCGTTGTTCAGGGCCTCACCCGCCGCTATGGCGCGGTGATGGCCGTGGACGGCATCAGCTTTGCTGTTGGTGCGGGCGAGATTTTCGGCCTGCTGGGTCCCAACGGCGCGGGCAAGACGACCACGCTGGAGTGCATTCTGGGGCTTGGCCGGCCCGATGCCGGCCGCATCACCGTCTGTGGTGTTTCCGATTCTCGCGACGCCCGCGCCCGGATCGGTGCGGTGCTGCAGGCGACCGGCCTGCAGGACAAGATTACCCCGCGCGAGGCGCTGGATCTGTTCCGCAGTTTTTACCCGAAACCGGTTGCGACTGACGCACTGATCAACCGCTTTGGCCTGCGCGAAAAGCAGCATGCCGCCTACGACACCTTGTCCGGCGGCCAGAAGCAGCGGCTGGCGCTGGCGTTGGCCTTTGTCGGCGATCCACAAGTGTTCGTGCTGGATGAGCCCACCGCCGGCCTTGATCCCCAGATGCGCCGCGAAGTGCAGGACCATATCTGTGCCATGAAAGAGGCAGGCCGCGCGGTTCTCTTGGCCACTCATGACATGGACGAAGCCGAACGATTGTGTGACCGGCTGGCGGTGATCGCGGGCGGGCGTATTGTCGCCACGGGAACGCCTAAAGACCTCATCGCCGGATCGCAAGGCAGCCGGCTTGAAGACGTCATCCTTCAACTGACGGCCCGGTCATGACCGCGCTGCTGCACATCACTGCCCTCAGTCTGAAGCTGAACTTCCGCAACCGGATGGCCATTCTCTATGGCTATCTGTTCCCCCTGATCTTCCTGGTCGCTTTCTGGGCGATCTATCGCAACGATCCGGTGCCGCTGGCGCTGCATGTCGGCCAGTTCCTCACCGTGACGGTGCTGGGCGGCGCTTGCTTCGGTCTGCCCACTACAATCGTGGGCGAACGCGAGCGTGGGGTGTGGCGGCGCTATGTGCTGGCGCCGGTGCCGCGTTCGACATTCGTGATCAGCATTCTGGCGGCGCGCTATGTACTGTTGATCATCGCGGCGCTGCTGCAGCTGGCGCTGGGTCTGGCGTTCGGCATGCCGCTGCCGTTGCATCCGTTCGATCTGTGGCTTGGCTTTTCGCTGGTCGCCTTCGCCTTCATGGCGATGGGCATGGTGATTGCCATGCTGGTGGGAAATGTGCCGGCGGTGCAGGCGCTGGGCCAGTGCATCTTCCTGCCCATGTTGATGATCGGCGGCGTGGCGGTGCAACTGGAAAGCCTGCCGGCCTGGGCGCAGCACATCGCCGCTTTCTTTCCCGGCCGCTATGCCGTCGATGTCTTGCAGGCGTCCGCCATGGGCACCGGTCTCACGCGCCTCGGCTTCGATTTTCTGGCGCTGGGATTGATCGGTCTGGCGGGCAGCATTGCCGCCGCCGGCATGTTCCGCTGGGACAGGAGTTTTGCCCCCAACAAGGCCTGGGTCGCTGTGGCGCTGGGCATCTGGCTGGTGGTGGGTGTGCTCGCCGAACTGCAAGGGCGCATCACGCTGCAGACCGCGCAGGACACACAGGATGTCGGCACCTCCCGCAATTACATGGCATCGAAGTCTGCGCCAGCGCCCGAAACCTCCTGGCGCGATGTCACCGATGCCGATTACGACAAGATAGCCTTCAATCACCTGCCGCCGGATACCGGCATCATCTCACCGGTGTCGCGCGCCGATGAAGTGCCGGATCCTGTCATCGTGCCCGAGCTGGACCGTATCCGTGACGCACTTCCGGCTTGGGCGCCCGGCAATGTAGCGGACCCGGTGCAGCGCACGCGCAATCTTCTGATGCTGGCCGCGGTGCCGGACATCCTGCAGATGGAGCAGGTCGAGCGTTTTGTACCGCGCCTGGTGTTCGCGCGATTACAGGCGGTGATCCCGCCGCGCGACCTGCCCAGGATACTCTACTGGATCGCCATGCATCCCGATGACGGCGATGATGCCGCCATCCATCAGCTGCAGGCGTTCGGCCTGCCCGATGTCACCGGCCCGGGCAAACCGGCGCGCGGCCGCATCATGCTCTATGCTTTCAAGCTGCTGGGCCGGCTGACCGGCCACATTCCGCCGCTTTAGAGAGACGCTGTAATCCCGCCCCGCACGATCGCACCGGGCGCGGGGAAACCGACCACGTCTTCGTAGTGCGCGTTGAATAGGTTATCGACGCCCAGCTGCAGCGCCAGGTTGGGCAATATCCTGTAATGCGCCGCCAGATCGGCGCGCACATGGCTTGGCAAAGTGACATCGCCAGTTGGTACCGAATTATCCACCAGAGAGCCGACATGATTGATGTCGAAGCTCACATCCCAATTCTGTGTTGGGCGCCATAGCAAGGTCGCGCCTGCCAGCCAGCTTGGTACATCGCGCAAGGCGGCCCCGGTCAGCTGGTTGCGGGCATTGGTGTAGGAGAGCCGCGGCGTCGTGGTCAGGCCGCCCAAGGGACTGTCCCAGGTGAGATCGACTGAGGTCTCCAGCCCGCGCACATGCACGGTGGAAAGATTGACCAGCTTGGGTATCGCGCCCGGCTGGAAATCGATCAGGTCGCGGTAATTGGTGGAATAGGCCTCGAATTTGAAGCTGCCCAGATCCCACAGCTTCTGGGTGACGCCGCCCTCGAAGTTCTCCGCTTCTTCCGGTTTCAGATTGGGATCGCCCACAATCGGATTGCCCAAGGCATAGAAACTGGGAAGCTTGTAGGCCTTGCCCCACAAAAGCTGGAAGCGGGTGCCGAGATCAGGCAGGCCATAATCGGCGCGGGCCTGCGGGCTGACATGATCTGTAGACCCCACGCTGTCATAGCGGCCGCTGCCGGATAGTGTGAAGTCGGCGATCTGATAGCGCGCTTCGGCAAAGCCCGACCACAAAGTGCGGTCCAGCGCGAAATGGGTGGGCAGCTTGGCCGGACCGAACTGCAGATAGCCGTCATCGGCGCCATGCTCGGCCTGCATGTCCATGCCAATGGCGGCATCCAGGCCCGCGAAGGGTGTCAGCCGGTTGGTGAAAGTGACTTCGTTGCGGCTGAAGCGGGCGTCATCGCCATTGGCGGGAATGCCGGCGGGTGTCTGGGTGCTGGGCGCGACGCCGGGCGAGGTGTCGGTGGCGCCGCGATCGTAAAAACCGTAATCCAGCGCCGCATTCCACCAGCTGTTGATGTCGCGCCGGGCGCTCGCCCCGAACACGCCTTCCTGGATGTCGCGGTGATCCAGCGTGCGCAATACCGCCAGGCGCGGGCCGCCGCTGGAATCGGGAAACGACGTCGCGATGCTGCCGCCATAACGGCCGCTCAGGCTGATGGTGGTATCGGCGATTTCGGGCAAGGTCAGCGCGCCATCCAGGTTGGTGCCTCTCAGCGTGCTGCCGTCGACCGGCATGCCATCGTCATTATAGGACAGGCCAAGATTGCCGGTGGCGCCCGCAATCGGGCCGCTGACATGTCCGGCGACGCGTGTATAGCCGAAACTGCCGCCCTCCGCGGTCAACGCTGCCTCCGGCGTGTCGCCACCATGGCGGGTGATGATGTTGATCACCCCGCCCACGGCATCAGAGCCATAGATGGCTGAGGCCGGCCCGCGCACGAATTCGACGCGCTCGATGTCATACATGTCCAGGGTCGAGAAATCGTAAGATCCGCCGCGTGTGTTGGTGGGATCATTGGCTTTCACGCCATCCAGCAGCACCAGGGTGAAGTTGGGCTTGGCGCCGCGGGTAAACAGCGACACCACGCTGCCGCGCCCGCCCGACTGCTGGACGAACACGCCTGGCAGGTCGCGCAACAGATCGGTCACGCTGTCGGGGTCGCGCGCCTGGATCGTCGCGGCATCCAGCACGGTGGCATTGCTGCCGGCGTCTTCGCCGATGAGCCGGGTACCCGTGACGATCACGCCTTCAGGGACCGGCTGAGCCTTGGCCGGAAGGGCGGCGAAAATGCTCCCGCAAAGAAGCGCGCGGGCTAAGCCACCTGAAATTTTCTTCATTGTGCAACGGCCAAAAAGCAAGCGGCCGGGAAGCTAGCGGCGCGTCATCCGCAACGCAAACGGCGCGACACAGCCTGCGTCACTGCGCCCGTCATTGAGGAAGCGCGAAGACATAGACCATGTTGCTGCCGCTGGGCTGATCCAGGTCGGGACGCAACTGCACCGGCCCGGTGTTGTAGCCGCCGCCGGCTGCAACCGCGATGTATTGCCGCCCCGCGACGCTGAAGGTCACCGGCGCGCCAAACACCTGGGAACCCAGCCGCGTCTGCCACAGGACTTTGCCGTCGTTCTCGTCCAGGGCGCGCAGGTAACGATCCATGCCACCGTTGAACAGCAACCCGCTGGCGGTGGCCAGCACCGGCGAATAGTTGGACGCCGGCGTTTCCCAGCTCCACAGGGTCTTGCCGGTCTCCACCGAAATCGCGTCCAGCCGCCCGATATTGGTCGAGCCGTCGGCGATCAGCACCTTGCCCAAGGTGTTGTACTGGTCATGCGGCTTGGACGGAATGTTGTCGGCGCGCACCCGGTAATCGGTGCAAAGATTCTGCAGTTCCACATACATCACATTGGTGTCGGGGCTGTAGGCGGCGAACGGCCAGTCGCGCCCGCCGGCATGCGTGGGGCACTGGTGATAGAGTTTGTGGATGTCCGTCATCACCTCGTCAGGGTTCACTGTCACCTTGCCCTTGTTGTCGATGCCGTTGACCAGATTCTGGAACACGGTGGACTTGGCCCAGAGGAAATCGCCCTTGGCCTCGTCAAAGCTCCACATGATCGAGGTCTTGCACGGCACGCCCGTCAGGGTCTTGCGGCTGGCGGACTCCACGCGGCGGCCCACCGCCATCATGCCTTTTGTCTTGGCATCGGGATGCACCGGGGTGGTGATGGCCATCATCTCGAAGGTGCATTCCTGGTCCCAATTGTCCTCGGGTAGCACCTGATGCTTCCAGACGATCTTGCCGGTTTTGGGATCCACGGCGAAGCGGGTGTCGGTGCCCGCCATGGTGGCGCCGATGGCGCCGCGCTGGGCTTCCGACGCCGGGCCGACGCCGCTGGAACCATAGAAGGCCAGGTTCAGGTCGGGGTCATAGGTGATGGGCCCCCACACGCCGGTCATCCAGCGCTGGTCGTAGGGCATGCCGCCCCAGGTTTCGTCACCCGGTTCGCCCTTTTTGGGGATCAGCTCGTTGCGCCACAATTCCTTGCCGGTCTCAGAATCGTTGCCGGTGACAAAGCAGCCAAAGGGCGCTTCCTGGCAGTTGCTGCCGGCGATCACCACGCCATTTACGACAATGGGACCAGACGTGTTGGTGGCATACAGATCGCCGCCGCGATTGATCTCCCATAATTCCTTGCCGCTCCTGGCATCCAGCGCCACCAGGAAGTTGTCCTTGGTGACGGTGTAAATCTTGTCGTTGTAGAGAAAGATGCTGCGCTTGCGCTGGCCCCAGAAATTGTTGCGAAAGGCGCTGAGCGGCGGCAGGTTGCGGCGATATTCCCACAAGAGATCGCCTGACGCGGCATCGATGGCCTGGACCACATCATTGGGGTTGCCCAAAAACATCACGCCCTTGTAGACGATGGGGGTCGCTTCATTGATGCCGGGCTCCATGGCGCGGGCCCAGACCAGCTGCAGGCCCTTCACATTGGTCTTGTCGATCTGCTTGAGGGTGGAAAAGCCCCAACCCTGGTAATTGCCCCGCATCATCAGCCAGTCGGCCGGATCAGGATGGCGCAGGGTCGCGTCGCTCACCGGCTCATAGCTCGCCAGCGGATGCGGCGCGATGGTCGTACCTTTCAATATCTCGGGCGTAGTTGTGGGCGACTGCGCCATCGCGGCGCAGACCGACGCCAATAGTGCGGCCAGAGCCAGCCTGGTGTGAGACATGTGTCTCCTCCCTTATGTCGCGCGGTTGCCGCGCTTGTTGTTGGGAGGAGAATGCCGGGTTTTGCGGCGGAAGGCTACGGTATCAGCCGCCCGGGGGCGTACGAATGACCAGGTTACGGATCTCGGTCATGTCTTCCATGGCGAAGCGCACACCTTCGCGCCCCAGGCCCGAATCCTTGACGCCGCCATAGGGCATATTGTCGACGCGGTAGGACGGCACATCGCCGATCACCACCCCGCCCACATCCAGCCGGTCCCAGGCTTTCATGGCCTTGAAAAGATCGCGGGTAAAGATGCCGGCCTGCAATCCGAACTTGGAGTTGTTGACCTCGCCCAGCACCGCGTCGAAATCACTGAAAGGTGAGAGCGTCGCCACCGGGCCGAAGGCCTCCTCGCAGTTGAGCTTGGTGGATTTGCCCACGCCCTCCAGCAGCGTCGCCTGCAGCATGGCGCCCTCGCGCTTGCCACCGCACAGAAGCTTGGCGCCGCCGGCGACCGCCTCATTGATCCAGTTTTCCAGCCGTTCGGCTTCCTTGGTATCGATCATGGGACCGATAAAGGTTTTCTCGTCACGCGGATCGCCGCACACCAGCGCGCCGGCGCGTTCCACCAGCATTTTCTTCAGACTCTCGTAGATCGACTGATGGATGAAGATGCGCTGCACGCCGATGCAGGACTGGCCCGACTGGTAGAAGGCGCCAAAGGTGATGCGCTCCACCGCATCGTTCAGATCGGCGTCGGCATCCACCACCACCGCGGCATTGCCGCCCAGCTCCAGCACAACCTTCTTCTTGCCGGCCTTGGCCTTCAGCGCCCAGCCCACATCGGGCGAGCCGGTGAAGGACAGAAGCTTCAGCCGGTCGTCGGTGGTGAAGAGGTCGCTGCCATGCCGGGTGGCGGGCAGGATGGAGAAGGCGCCCTTGGGCAGGTTGGTCTCGGCCAATATCTCGCCGATGATGATGGCGCCCAGCGGCGTGCGCGAGGCGGGCTTCATCACAAAGGGGCAGCCCACGGCAAGCGCCGGCGCGATCTTGTGCGCCGCCAGGTTGAGCGGGAAGTTGAAAGGCGACACGAAAGAGCAGGGACCGATCGGCACCCGCTTCCAGATGCCCAAATAGCCCTTGGCGCGGGGCGCGATGTCCAGCGGCTGCACCTCGCCCAGCATGCGCACCGACTCTTCCGCGGCGATGCGGAAGGTGTCGATCAGCCGGCTGACCTCACCTCTGGAGTCCTTGATCGGCTTGCCGGCCTCGATGCAGAGCGCATAGGCCAGTTCCTCGAAGCGTTCCTTGAAGCGGACGACGCAATGGTTGAGCACATCCTGGCGCTCATAGGAGGCCATCCGCGCCATCGGTTCGGCCGCTTCCACCGCCGCAGCGATGCCGGCGTCGATTGCCGCGGCATCCGCCATCGCCACCCGCGTCGCCACCTTGCCGGTGTACTTGTCGATGACTTCCAGATCGGTGTTGGGCGTCCTGGCTTCGTTGGCCAGATAGTAGGGATAACTCTCCTTCAAGCCGGTCATGACTGCCTCACACCGCCGCGCTGAGCTTGCGGATTTCCTTGTTCAGGATCCGGTCATTGTCGGAATAGTCGATGGGGCAATCCACCAGATGCACGCCGGGCGTATCCAGGCAGGATTTCAGCAATTCGGGCAGCTGCTTGGCACTGGTGACGCGATGGCCCTTGGCGCCATAGGCCTCGGCATACTTCACGAAGTCCGGATTGTTGTAGGTCAGGCCCCAGTCCTTGAAGCCCATGTTTGCCTGCTTCCAGCGGATCATGCCGTAGCTGGAATCGTTCAGGATCACGACGGTGATGTTGAGCTTGAGGCGGACCGCGGTCTCCATCTCCTGGCTGTTCATCATGAAGCCGCCATCGCCGCAGATCGCCATCACCTTGCGGTCGGGATAAACCATCGCCGACGCCATGGCCGATGGCAGGCCCGCACCCATTGTCGCCAGCGCATTGTCCAGCAGCACGGTGTTGGGCATATGGGCGCGGTAGTTGCGGGCGAACCAGATTTTGTAGACGCCATTGTCCAGGCAGATGATGCCGTTAGAGGGCATCAGTTGGCGGATCTGATCCACCAGATAGGGCGGATAGATCGGGCAGCGCATGTCGCCTGAGAGGCTGGCAGCGTGGGCGATCTCGGCCTCGCGGGCCTTCATCATTTTCGCGAAATCCCAGGTCGGCTGGGGCATGATGTGTTCCTTGATCTGCCAGATGGCGTTGGCGATGTCGCCCACCACCTCGATCTGCGGGAAATAGACCGGGTCCACTTCCGCCGAGCGGAAGCTGATGTGAATGACCTCGGTGCCGCCGGTACGCATGAAGAAGGGCGGCTTTTCGATCACGTCATGGCCGACATTGACGATCACATCGGCGGCGGCGACGGCGGCATGGACGAAATCGCCCGAAGACAGCGCGGCGCAACCCACGAATTTGGGATTGCGCTCGTCGATCACGCCCTTGCCCAGCTGGGTGGTGACGAAGGGAATGCCGGTCTTTTCCACCAGCTGGGTCAGCATGCGGCTGGTCATGGCGCGGTTGGCGCCGGCGCCGATCACCAGCAGCGGCGACTTGGCGCGCTCGATGCGGGCCACGGCGGCGCGTATGGATTTTTCATCGGGAACGGGGCGGCGGATGAAGCTGGCCTTGAGCGGCGTGGAATCGCTCTGTTCGTCGGCGATGTCTTCGGGAAATTCGATATGCACCGCGCCGGGCTTTTCCTCCTGCGCCAGGCGCACGGCTTCGCGCACGCGCGACGGAATATTGTCGGCCGAGGCGATCTGATGGGTGAACTTGGTCAGCGGACGCATCATGTCCACTATGTCCAGGATCTGGAAGCGGCCCTGCTTGGAGCTTTTGATCGGCTTCTGGCCGGTGATCATAATCATCGGCATCCCGCCCAGCTGGGCATAGGCGCCTGAGGTGACCAGATTGGTGGCGCCCGGTCCCAAGGTCGCCAGGCTCACGCCGACCTTGCCGGTGTGGCGGCCGTAGGTGGCGGCCATGAAGCCCGCGCCCTGTTCGTGGCGGGTCAGGATCAGCTTGATTTTGGTGGAACGCGACAGGCTGTCGAGGAAGTCGAGATTTTCCTCACCCGGAACGCCGAAGACATATTCAACGCCTTCCTCTTCCAGACATTGGATGAACAGATCAGAAGCCTTGGTCATGGAAGTCCTCGTGGAGAAAGAGCGTGGAAAAAAGGCCGGACGGTTCGCGCCCGGCCTGTCCTGGGGTCATCAGACGACGCCGTAGGCCAGCATCGCATCGGCCACTTTCTTGAAGCCGGCGATATTGGCGCCCTTGGTATAGTCGACATACTTGCCTTCGCCGGTCTTGCCATATTCCAGGCAGCTGGCGTGGATGTTGGCCATGATGTCCAGCAGCAGCGCCTGCAACTCGTCTTCCTTCCAGGCGCGGCGGCCGGAATTCTGGCTCATCTCCAGGCCGGACACGGCGACGCCGCCGGCATTGGCGGCTTTGCCGGGGGCATAAAGGATCTTGGCGTCCTTGAAGACCTTCACACCGGCCAGATCGGTCGGCATGTTGGCGCCTTCCGACACCGCGATGCAGCCATTTTTCACCAGCGTCTCGGCATCCTTGCCGTTCAGTTCATTCTGGGTGGCGCAGGGCAGTGCCACGTCGCATTTCACGCCCCAGGGCCGTGCGCCGCCGCCGGTGAAGCTGGCGCTCTTGAACTCCTTCACATAGTCGGAGATGCGGCCGCGGCGCTTGGTCTTGTGGACCTTCACCCAGTCGATCTTTTCCTGGGTGATACCGTCGGGATCATGGATGAAGCCTTCGGAATCCGACAAGGTCAGCACCTTGCCGCCCAGTTGCACGATCTTTTCGGCGGCATGGGTGGCGACATTGCCCGAGCCGGAGATCACCGCGCTCTTGCCTTTGACCTCGTTGCCCTGGTTCTTCAGCATGTTCTGCAGGAAATAGACCGCGCCATAGCCGGTGGCCTCGGTGCGGATCAGGCTGCCGCCGAATTCCAGACCCTTGCCGGTCAACACGCCAGTGAACTCGTTGGTGATGCGCTTGTACTGACCGAACATGTAGCCGATCTCGCGCGCGCCCACGCCGATGTCGCCGGCCGGCACGTCGATGTCGGCGCCGACATGGCGATAAAGCTCGGTCATGAAGGACTGGCAGAAGCGCATCACTTCGTGATCCGACTTGCCCTTGGGGTTGAAGTTGGCGCCGCCCTTGCCGCCGCCCATGGGCAGGCCGGTCAGGCTGTTCTTGAAGGTCTGCTCGAAGGCCAGGAACTTCAGCACGCTTTCGGTGACCGAAGGATGGAAGCGGATGCCGCCCTTATAGGGACCGATGGAGTTGTTGTTCTGCACCCGCCAGCCGCGCTGCACGCGGATGTTGTTCTTGTCGTCTTCCCAGCAGACGCGGAAGCTGATGATCCGGTCAGGCTCGGCGATGCGGCGCAGGATCTGGTATTCGTGATAGGCGGGCTTGCCCTGGATGAAGTCGAAAATGTCCGCGGCAACTTCATGCACCGCCTGGACGAATTCGGGCTGCCCCGGATTGCGCCGCTCGACGCCTTTTACGAAGGCTTCCAAGTCTACATGTTCTGAGCTTGCCATCTTTTTATTCCTTTATCGGTTGGTGGTTGGCTGGCGTTGCGATGCGTACGGACGCCGGCAGCGTCCGGATTGCGCGAGTGTGGAAAAGATTGGTGACGGCAGGTTGCGCGCCAAGCGCACACGACAGCAGATTTCTGTGTCATCGCATGCGTCCTCCGGGCCGGATTTTCAGGCGATGAACGCCAGACCCATTCTGCCGAAGGAGTTCCCCAAAGCCCCAAAAGAGTAAATCCCGCAAGGATGGGAGAGTCAACGAAAGGCCCGGAAAAACCCGCGATCTGCTTGGTTTTTTGGCAGTGACGGAATGTCAAAGGCGACAGCCTCAGGGCGCGCGTCAAATACGCCGCTGTGTGGCAGATCAGGTCCAAATCTCAATTCGTAGGGTGCTCACACCAACAGCACCCGTCTTGCACGGCAGTGTCACCAAACTGTCGGCATGGGTGTGTTCTCTGCGATGGGAAACAACCGGTATCGGTGTCTTCGCAGACATCCCGCCGGTGTTTCTTTCCGTACTGTTGCGAAAAGGCCGGCGCGCGCTCCATGTCGCGCTCTGATTATTTGTCATTCGCCCCATTTGCTTTCAAAGCGGGGGCAAAACTGGTAACAAAACCATGGTTTTTGGCCGTCATCGGCCAGGACGGGGTAGGGGGATTTCGTGGCAGGCTTTCGGCTGGGTCAGTGCGCGCGCGCCTGCGGCTTGTTTGCCCTCCTCTTGCTGCTTTTTGCACCCATCGCACAGGCTGCCGACGCGCCGGGCACCCATGAAGGCGTGGCCACCTGCGGCGGCTCGACCTGTCATGGCCGTCTGGCCCCGACCGGCAAGGATGTGCGCCAGAACGAATTGATCACCTGGCAGGACACGACCTCGGCAGCCGGCGCCCATAGCCAGGCCTGGCAGGTCTTGAACCGCACGCGCGCGCAGAACATCGCCAACCGGCTGGGACTTGGGCCGGCGCAGGATGCGAAAGACTGCCTGGGCTGTCACGGCGAACCGGCCGCGCTGCGCGGCAAGCATTTTCAAACCGCCGATGGCGTGGGCTGTGAAGCCTGCCATGGCGGCTCCGGCGGTTGGCTCACCAGTCACTATGCCGTCAACGTCACCCATGCCGACAATGTGAAAGCGGGGATGACGGCGCTGGAAGATCCGCGCACCCGCGCCGGCGTCTGTCTGGATTGCCACTTTGGCAGCAACAAGCCCGGCCAGTTCGTCACCCACAGGATGATGGCGGCGGGCCATCCGCGCATCTCGTTCGAGCTCGATCTCTACAGCGCCCTGCAGCGGCACTACGACTTCGATGCCGGTTATGTGAAGCGCAAGCCACTGGCCAGCGGCATCAAGTTCTGGGCCGTGGGCCAGGCCATGGCGGTGGAGCGCGCCTTGTCGCTCTATGCCGAAGGCAGCCACGCCAATGAAGGCGCCTTCCCGGAATTCTATTTCTTCGATTGCCAGAGCTGCCACCGCCGCATCTTTGACGACGCCAATGTGCAGCTCAGCGCCGAAGCCAATCCGGCACGGCCGGTTGCGCCCGGCACCCCGCCCTTCGACGATGAAAACATGATCATGCTCTCGGCGGTCGCGCGCGTGGTCGCACCCGCCGAAGGCGAACGCTTCGATGCCGCGGCGCGGGCTTTTCACACCGCCATGGCCGAGAACAAGACCGACGGGCAGGCGGCGGCGTCGCAATTGGCGCAAGCGGCGCACGTACTGGCCAACGGTCTTGCCGCCCATGCCTTCAGCCGCACGGAAACCTTCGCGGCGCTGGACGCCGTACTCGACGGCGCGGCTGCCCGCTACACCGATTATGAAGGTGGCGCCCAGGCTGTGATGGCCGCCGACACGCTGCTCAATTCGCTGGTGGCCCAGGGCCAGGTTTCGCGCGCCGGCGCCGAAGCGCTGCGGCCCGACATCAACAAGCTGTATGCCGAGGTGCGCGACACCAACAACTGGCATCCGGCAGAGTTTCGCGACGCGGTCCGGCAAATGGCCGGCGCGGTGGGGAGATTGAAATGATTGCGCGCATACGTCCGTTTCTGAGCATGGCGCTGAGCGGGCTTCTGGTCCTGGGTGCCTGCAGCAAAAACGATGGCAGTGCCGCCTCCAACACCAGCTCCAGCAACAGCACACCCTCCACCGCGACAGCGTCCACCGGCACGACGAACAATTCTGGCAGTCTTTACGTTGCGCCCGGCTCGCAATCGCTGAGCGTGTCGGACGTGCAAACCGTTATTGCCCAGGCTGTGGCCGAGGCGAATGCACAAGGAAAGCCCGCGGTGATCGCCGTGGTAGACCGGGTCGGCAATGTGCTGGCGGTTTACTCGATGGCGGGCGCACCGGCCACCGCGACCATTCCTTCCGCGCCCAACCCCGCCAACAACACCGATCTTGAAGGCCTGACCGTCCCGGCGGCCGGCGCGGCTATCGCCAAGGCAGTTACTGGCGCTTTTCTGTCCTCGGGCGGCAATGCTTTCACCACCCGCACGGCCAACGAGATTGTGCAGCCGAATTTCCCGCCGGGCGCGGCTTTTGTGAACCAGGCGTCGGGCCCGCTGTTCGGCGTGCAGTTCAGCCAGCTTCCCTGTTCAGATCTTGCTTCGCGCTATAGCACGGCCGGCGGCGCCAGCGCGATGATCGGGCCCAAACGCTCGCCGTTGGGCCTGGCAGCGGATGCGGGCGGTTTCCCGCTTTACAAGAACAGTGTGCTGGTCGGCGGTGTGGGCGTCATGGCCGACGGTGTCTATGGCTTTAATTCCGACATCGCGGTCAATCCCTACGATGTCGATGAAAATATCGCCTTTGCCGCGACCAACGGATATGCCGCGCCCTCCTCCATCACCGCCGACAAGATGAATGTCGGCGGTGTGGCGCTGATCTACAGCAACGCCAGCAGTTCCACCATCAAGTCCAATCCCTCCGCGGCGCCGGCTTTCTCGACCGCTGCCAACCTCGGAAGCCTGACGCCGGTGACCGGTTATTTCGGCGGCACGATCATTGCGGGCGTGACCTATGGCACCGAAACGTCCGGCATCCGACCGGCAACGACGGCGGAATTCAACAATGTGGACGCGTTCGTCCTCAGCAATGGCTCAGGCACCAACCGCTATCAGGTCATCGGCGGCAGTGACGCCGCCGATGTCGGCACCGCGCTGACTGCCGGCGAGGTCAACGATGTGCTGCAGGAAGCCTTCAAGGTGATGAGCGACGCCCGCGCCGCCATCCGCCAGCCGCTCAACAGCCGCGCCCAGGTGACCATATCGGTGGTGGATACCCATGGCAAAATCCTGGGCATGGTGCGCGCGCCCGACGCGCCGATCTTCGGCATCGATGTGTCGCTGCAGAAGGCGCGCACCGCGGCCTTCTTCTCCAACAAGAATGCGGCATCGGATCTGAACAGCGACCCCAGCGCGGATGTGCGCAGTTTCGTGCCGGCCGCGCGCGCGTTCCTCAACAATACGACCGCGCTCACCGGCGCCACCGCCTTTTCGGACCGCGCGATTGGCAATTTGTCCCAGCCCTACTTTCCGGAGGGCATTGAAGGCAATCCCAACGGTCCTTTCTCGCGGCCGATTGCGCAATGGAGCCCGTTCTCCACGGGTCTTCAGTCCGCGCTGGTGTTGACAAATCTGGGCCAGCACCTGGCCTATGTGACCGGCGGCTCGGCGACCGATACGCCCGCCCAATGCACTTTTCTTCCCAACGTCTCCGCCGGTCAGAACCGGCTGCAGAACGGAGAACAGATTTTCCCCGGCGGGTTTCCGATCTACCGCGGCAACACATTGGTCGGCGCCATCGGCGTCTCGGGTGACGGCGTGGACCAGGACGACATGATCTCGTTCCTTGGCGTTTACAACGGCGGCCAGGATGCCGGCACGATCGGCGACGCGCCGGCGGCCATCCGGTCTGACCAGATCAACATTGTGATCAACGGCAATTCGGTGAACCTGCGCTACGTCAATTGTCCTTTCGGACCATTTCTTGACAATTCTGAGCAAACCCCATGCAGCGGCAAATGAAGATTTTTTCTCTCCGCGCGATTCTTCTGACCACGACCCTGTTCGTGGCGGCGCCGGCCTGGGCGCAGGATCAGTCCAAGCCTGATGCGGCAAAGCCGGATGCCAAGCCCGATACGGTCAAGACCGCCGACGCCACGCCCGACAAGAAGACGGAGGCGGCGAAACCCACCGTCATCGATGCATCCCAGGGTTCATCGAAGGATGCTCCCAAGGACAAGTCCAACCCGGTTCGTGTGGCGCAGAAGGACCAGGTGCCCGCGACCCAGGATTCCACCGAAGGCCGATCCATTCCCGGACCCTTGCGCAATTACGAAATGCCGGTGCAGCAGAACAATTCGGGCGCGGTGCAGGCGCCGCCACCCGAGGCCTTTCCCGAGGAGTGGATTCCGGTTCCTGACCGCTGGCGTATCGTGAACGCGCTGGGCATCGGCGGCCAATGGTGGGACCCCTACAACCAGAACGTCATCAAGGGCGACCGGCCGATCCTGGGGACCAATGACTGGTTCCTGGACCTGACCGGCATTTCCGACAGCGTGGCGGAAGTCCGGTCGTTTCCCGTGGGCGTGGGCACGCAGAACACCCAGCGTCCCGGCAGCCTGGACTCATTCGGCAACGCCAACAGCCAGCTCTATACCCAGACTTTCATCGCGGGCGTGGACATCTATGAAGGTTCGACCGCCTTCAAGCCGCCGGATCTCGAATTCAAATTCTCCGCCGCCGCCAATATCAACTACGCGATGGCTTCCGAACGCGGCGTCCTCTTCCTGGATACCGAAAAGCCGACCCACCGGCTGGACGGCATCGTGGCGTTGCAGGAAGCGTTCATGGACTATCACATCCAAAATGTGGATGACCGCTACGATTTCGACTCCATCCGCATCGGCATTCAGCCCTTCAGTTCGGATTTCCGCGGCTTCCTGTTTCAGGACAACCAGCTGGGCGTGCGCCTGTTCGGCGATCGCGACAACAACCGCTATCAATACAATCTGGCCTTCTTTGCCCGGCTGGAGAAAGACACCAATTCCGGCCTGAACGACATCACCCAGATGATCCGCAATGATTATCTGGCGGTGGCGAATTTCTATGCCCAGGACTTCCCGGTGCCCGGCTTCACCTCCCAAGCCACCGTGATCTACAACTGGAACCGCGAAGGCAACGAAGATCATTTTGACGAAAACGGTTTTATCGTCCGTCCCGCGATTCTGGGGAACGATCTGGGGCGCAACTATGACGTTGTCTATCTGGGCTATAACGGCGACGGCCATCTCGGCGACGTCAACCTGACCGTCAGCGGCTATGGCGAGCTGGGCCAGGACCGTAACAACGTCTTCACCGGCAAGCCGGCCGAGATTTCCGGCTATTTCTTTGCCGCCGAACCGTCGATGGATTTCGACTGGATTCGCGTGCGGCTGTCGGGCCTTTATGCCTCGGGCGACAACAATCCCTACGACAATCACGAAGGCGGCTTCGACGCGATCGTCGAGAACCCGCAATTCGCCGGCGCCGACACCAGCTACTGGATCCGGCAGTCGGTTCCCTTTGTCGGGGGTGGCGGCGTCGCGCTGAACGGGCGCAATGGCGTACTCGCCGACCTGCGCTCATCCAAGGATGAGGGTCAATCCAATTTCAACAATCCCGGCACCATCCTTCTGGGCGCTGGCGCGGATTTCGATGTTCTTCCGGAGCTGCGGGTCTCCGCCAACATCAATCACCTCTGGTTTGCCGACACCACGATCGTGGAGGCGCTACGCCAGCAGGCCAATATCTCCCAGGACATTGGCTGGGACACCTCTCTGGCGCTGACGTATCGTCCCTTCCTGACTCAGAATCTCGTGTTCCGGGCATCAGGGGCCGTGCTGTCGCCGGGTGCCGGATTTAACTCCCTTCTGTCCAACAGCACCCATGACGGCCAGTACTATTCGATTCTGCTCAACGCGATCGCGACATTCTAGGACGAGGGTATGGTTGCGGGCTGGCACAAGACGTCGTTTCTGCTGGTGGTGCTGGCACTGCTGGCCGTGGGCGTTACGACGCATCTGCTGGCCGATGATGAAGAAGTCGGCATCGAGCGCACGTATGTAAAGACGCCGGATGCGCCGCGCGGCCAGAGCCAGGAAGACGCCGACGCCAAAAGCGCAGGCTGCATCTCCTGCCACACCAAGTCCGACGCGCCGTCCATGCATGACAATTCCGCGGTGCTGCTGGGCTGTGCGGATTGCCATGGCGGCGATGCCACGGTGAAGGCGCCGGAAGGTCTGGCCGCGACCGATCCGCAGTATGCAACCCTGCGCGATCACGCGCATGTGCTGCCGCGCTATCCGCAGGATTGGGATTATCCCCATTCCGCCAACCCGAAGGAAAGCTATACGCTGTTGAACAAGGAGGCGCCGGAATATGTGCGCTTCGTCAATCCGTCGGACTACCGGGTGGCGCGGCAATCCTGCGGCGCCTGCCATCTGCCGGAAATCCAGGCGGCGGAACGCTCTCTGATGGCGACCGGTGCCATGTTCTTCGAGGGCGCTTCCTACAACAACGGCATCGTGCCGATGAAGGGCGCCTATCAGAATGTCTATGGCCTGGACGGCGTGGGCATCGGCGAGGCCTACACCCCCGATGGCAAACCCGCGAAAGTGCTGTCGCCCGGCTCGCCTCCCGGCACCATCACCGAAGACCAGAAAAAGCGCGGCGCGCTGACCGCCTTGATCCCGCTGCCGACATGGCAGGTGATGCCGCCATCCGACATTTTCCGCGTCTTTGAGCGCGGCGGCCGTACCATCGGCACTGAATTCCCGGAAATCGGCCTGCCGGACTCCAATGGCGAGCTCCAGAAGCTGGAAGAACCGGGCCGTCCGGACCTCAAGCAGTCCAATCGCGGCATGGGCACCGGCCTGCGCGTCGCCATCGCCGTGCTCAACATCCACAAGACGCGGCTGAACGATCCCTTCATGTGGTTCATGGGCACCAACGATCAGCCCGGCGACTACCGCCAGTCAGGCTGCGCTGGCTGCCATGTGATCTATGCCAACAGCCGCGAGCCGCGTGAAAGCCTGATCTATGCGCAGTACGGCCGCGACGGCAAAAGCCAGACGGTGGACCCCACCATTCCCAAGGACGAGTCAGGCCATCCGCTGCATCATGTCTTTACGCGTTCGATCCCGACCTCCCAATGCATGAACTGCCACATGCATCAGCCCAACATGTTCCTGAACACATACCTGGGCTACACCATGTGGGACTATGAAGCCGATGCGCCCTTCATGTGGCCGAAGGAGCAGAAATACCCGACCTCCGCGGAGATGCGCAAAGTGCTCGACCGCAATCCGGAAGGGGCGGCGCCGCGCGGCAACTGGTCGGATGTGGACTTCCTGCGCAATGTCTATGACCTGAACCCCAAGCTGCACGATACCCAGTTCGGCGACTATCACGGCCATGGCTGGAATTTCCGCGCCATCTTCAAGCGCGACCGCGACGGCAACCTGCTGGACAAGGACGGCAAGATCGTCAGCAACGACGATCCGGAGAAGTGGCGCAAGAACGGCGTGGGCAAGTTCGGTCCCATCGGCGAGCAGGCCGGCAAGGCGGTGCACATGATGGACATTCATGCCGAGAAGGGCATGCAGTGTTCCGACTGCCATTTCGCCCAGGACAGCCATGGCAGCGGGTTGATCATGGGCGAAGTCGCCAATGCGGTGGAAATCGGCTGCAAGGATTGCCACGGCAGCGTCAGCGCCTATCCGACGCTCAAGACCTCGGGCCCGGCCGCGCCGCCCGGCGGCACCGATCTGGCCCAGTTGCGCAACCAGGATGGCAGCCGGCGCTTTGAATGGGTCGAGGAAAATGGCCGCCGCCAACTCTATCAGCGCTCGTCGCTGGATTCCTCGCTGCGCTGGAAAGTCATTCTTGTAAAGGACTCGGTGGATCCCACCAGTCCCGACTATGATGAGCGCGCCGCCCGCGCCAAGCTGATGGCGCGCACCACCGCCGACGGCAAGCAGATGCAGTGGGGCCCGGGCGTGGATCCCAAGAATCTCGCCCACAAGGACAGCGAGATGGCCTGCTTTGCCTGCCACACGTCCTGGACCACGTCCTGCGGCGGCTGTCATCTGCCGATCGAGGCCAACTGGAAGACCGACAGCCACAAATATGAAGGCCAGACGGCGCGCAATTACGCCACCTACAATCCGCAGGTCGCGCGCGACGACATGTTCCAGCTGGGCATCCATTCCACCATCAAGGGCAATGAGATCGCGCCCGTCCGATCTAGTTCGGCCCTGGTGTTAAGTTCGACCAATATCAACCGCGACCGCATCTATGTGCAGCAGCCGCCGATCGCGGCCTCGGGCTTCTCCAGCCAGGCCTTTGCGCCGCACTTCCCGCACACGGTGCGCACCACAGAAACCAAGACTTGCAGCGATTGCCACATCTCGGCCGCCAATAACAACAATGCGATCATGGCGCAACTGATGCTGCTGGGCACGAATTTCGTGAATTTCGTCGGGCTCAATGCCTGGACCGGACTTGAGGGTGGCATCGAGGCGGTGCGCGTCACCGAATGGAGCGAGCCGCAGGCGGTGTTCGGTTCCTACCTCCAGAAATACGCCTATCCCGACTATTACAAGGAACATGTCGAGCGCAACAACCGCGAGCTAATCGACTGGCGCCGCGGCGACTTCTTCGGCAAGGGTGACACCAATGTCGAAGACATCTTCAATGTGAAGCATTCCACCGACGGCGCGGTGCGCTGCCTGCAGCTGCGCGGCGAATATCTCTATACCGCCGACGGTGTGGGCGGCTTCCGCGTGTTCGACGCCGCCAGCGTCGCCAACAAGGACATTTCCGAAAAAGTCATCACCGCGCCCTTCTCGCCGCTCGGCCAGCAGATGCATGTGGCGTCCAAGAACGCCACCTGCATGGCATTGCCCACCGATCAGTCGATCGCGCCGCTGCGCAACACACCGGAAATGCGCCAATACAACCAGGAACAGGCCTTCCACCCGATCTATCACTACGCCTTCATCACCGATGCGGAAGAAGGCCTGATCCTGGTGGACATCGATACGCTCACAGACCGCGATCCGCGCAACAACAATCTGAGCCGCGCCCTGACCTGGAATCCCGATGGTGTGCTCAATGGCGCCAGCCACATCACCTTGGCCGGCTACTATGCCTATATCGCCACGCCGCGCGGGCTGGTGGTGGTCAATCTGGATGATCCCTTGAAGCCCAAGGTAGCGGCGCAAGTGGCGCTGCCCGACATGCGGGCCTCGGCGGTGCAGTTCCGCTATTTGTTCGTGACCGACGCGCGCGGTCTTGAGGTGCTGGATATTACCAAGATGGACCAGCCCAAGCTGATCGAAGGCGCGCGCGTGGCCCTGGAAGACGCCCGCCGCGTCTATGTCGCGCGCACCTATGCCTATATTGCTGCCGGCAAGGACGGGTTGGTGATCGCCGACGTCAAGGATCCGGAAAAACCCAGGCTCTACTGGAAGAAGCCGTTCGGAAATGCCGACAGCCAGGACGTGATCGTGGGTTCGACCAATGCCTCGCTGTTCGCCTATGTCGCGGACGGCAAGAACGGCCTGAAAGTGCTGCAACTGACCAGTCCCGAAAGCCAGCCCAATTTCTACGGCTTCTCGCCACCGCCCAAGCCTGAAATCATTGCCTGGGCGAAAACGCCGACGCCGGCGCTGGCGCTGTCCAAGGGGCTCGATCGCGACCGCGCCGTGGATGAGACCGGCAACCAGATCGCCGTCTTCGGGCGGCTGGGCTCGCGGCCCTTCCATCGCGACGAGATGGAAAAGTTCTTCGTCGACTGGAAAGGCCAAGAGTACCGCGTCAGCGACGATGTGATGAAGGCCGACTTCATCGACCGCCCGGGCGGCTCCAAGCCGGTTCAGGCCGATCAGGCGCCGGCGAAGTCGTCTGCGCCGCCGCGCCGCGACATCACCGAACAGCCGCCGCACAAGAAGCTGGCGCGCAACTAGTCCTCAAACAAATTCACTCTGACGCCAATTTTCATTGGGATCTGCACTATTTGAGCTGCGCCCAGACACTTCCGGTATCGAGATACTGCCGCGTGAAGTCTATTTTTCCGTCTGAATTGATATGATAAGTGAAGCATTGGGCGACCCTGTATTTCTGACCCAGGAAACTGATCGGGTCTTTCGGCCATGGCCACTTTTGCTCGTTGCCGAATTTGATCACCTCTTCGCTGACGGTACCGATGTTCCAGTATTCAAAGACGCCCCAGTTTTTGGTGGCAGTGTTGCTTATGACGATGGGCTCTTTCTGATCCGCGCCCGCGGCCTTGAGCCAGGGAAGCACCTGGTCTTTGCCCTTGAGGACTTTGTTGTAGGGCATCAAGCCCCATTCGATATCGTCTGTGATCTGCGCCTCGGCAGTGGCAACATCTCCCGACACAATCGCCCAGATGAAAGTCGAGAAGGGGGTCGCTCTTGATCCCTGTTTCAACGCCTCGGTATCAAGATCGATCGATTTGACGGTGTCGAAATCGAGGTCATCTGCTTTCATAGGTTTTGATTCCGCCTAAAAAGTCGCGCATCGCTCTAGCTAAGACCAAAACGGCTTATGCTTCTAGCAACGCAGCAGTAGCGGATCGGTGGCAAGAAACTCGCCGCCCAACTAGTCCTTGATGAAAGGCACCTGATAGGTGACCGCGGCGGGGAAATTGCCGGCCGGGCAGGAATGCACCGCCAGCGAGCCGTTGTTCCACACCAAGAGCGTGTAGCCCGGCGCGCGCTCGGTCAAAAGCTCGCGGCCATCCGGCACCCGCAAATCGATCGGCCGCAAGTCCAGCGCCAGCTGGACGGAGGTGGCTGACGACACCGACACCAGCTGGTCGGCGAACATGCCGTTATAGGCGCGGTGCATGTGGCCGCAGATCATGGCCTTGATCTGCTTGCGGCCCCTGAGCACGCCGGCCAGGCGTTCCAGCCAGGGCGCGTCTTCCGGTTCATCCATCCAGACAATGCCGCTGGGCACCGGCGGATGGTGCAGGGCCAGAACGGTTGGCGTATTGGGGGCTTCGTCCAGGGTCTTGGCCAGCCAGGCGGCGCGTTTCTCGCAGAAGCCGCCATGGTCCTTGCCTTCCAGCGTGTCGCACATCACCACCCGAAGATCATCGACCATGAAGGCGTATTGGATGAAACCGTTGTCATCGACCGGTGTGCCGGGGAAGGCCTCGCGGAAGGCGGGGCGGGAATCGTGGTTGCCCACGGTGAAATAGGTGGGGATATCGGTCCCGGACAGGATCTGCTTCAGGGCCTCATATTCGCCGGGCTGGCCCCGGTCCACCAGATCGCCCGTCACCAGAATGGCCGCGGGCGGCGGTTTCAGCTGATTGATGGCGCTCAACGCGGTGCGCAGCCGGGCTTCGTTCCGCGCCCTTTCCTTGGGTTGGCTGCCGTCGGTGATATGCAGGTCTGTGATCTGGGCGATGGTAAGCACGTTATCCAGGTCCAAAATTTCACTCTCCCTGCCTAATCCCTTGGAAAACCGCAAGCCCGGTCCTCAGGCCGCAAGGGAGGCAAGGGAGATACGAGAGCTTACTGTATCCGGATCAGGGCGCTGCGTGCGAGTTGCTGATTGCGGGGCGACGCCGCCAGGCCAGTATTGTGGAACCCGTGGCATTCCGCGCAATCGCTGCCGGCCGCGGCCTGGGTTTGCTCCTTGGTTTTGCCATGGCAGGTGCCGCATTCCGCAATCTTGGGCAGCATGACCTCTTCGGCCTTGGTGGAACTCTTGGCCTTGTGACATGTCTCGCAATTGGCGGCGCCATTGGCGTCCTGGTGATGCTCCGGCACGTTGTGGTTGAAATCGCCCCACGGCAGGTAGCGGCTGGTCAGTTTCACCGGGGCGACGCGGTAATTGAGCGAGCGCTTGTCGGCCGGCGGGATGATGACGTGGCAGCCATAGCAGGTGCCACCCGGCTCAAACGCGCCGCGCACATTGGCGGCGACGTAATCCACCGGCTGGCTGGGCGTGAACACGCCATGCAGGCCCGGGCGTCCGAGGAAAGCGTCTGGCCCGCTGGACTGGCGCGGCCCATTGGCGAAATAGGCCCTGAGCGCCGCCACCACCTGGTCGGGATGGCCATGGGGCAATAGCTGTTCCACGCCATTCTTGCGGGTGAAGGCCAGCGAATGGCACTGGCCGCAGTCCCGCTTCATCTCGACCGGCACAAAGCCGCCATCCTCGCTGCGGCGATGGCAGTTGTCGCAGGTCAGCGGCGCGCCATAGCCGGCAGCGTTGCCCAGCTCGACCGCTTGGCGCGCCACCCCGCCGGTGGCGCTCAAATGCACATCATGGCCGAAGATCAGGCCTTCCTTTTCCACCGGCATGGAAGACAGCGCGACTTTCTCCAGCCGTGGCTTGTCGCCATCAAAGCCTGCGGTGATAACGGGACGGAAGTCGGGATGATGGCCCCAGTCCGACACGTCGGGGATTTTGGTGTCGGTGAGCCGCTGGCTCATGCCGGTGTGGCAATCCTTGCAATCGTTGCGCTTGAGTTCGCTCGAGGTCACCGGCGCGGGCGTCTTGCCCGTCTCGGCCTGGCCGATGCCGACATGCTCGGTATGGCAACTGGCGCAGCGGTTGTTGGGATGGGAGAAAGTCGCCGTCACCCAGCTGTTGATGCGTCGCAGCATATTGGGATCGGCAGGGGCTGCCGCCATCAGCCGGTCATGGGGTGCGTGGTCGGCGGCCGGATCGGGCGGGAAGGGGCTGCCCAGATTGCGGGTCTGGGTGACGATATTGGCCCGTGCCATCTTGTTGAGATCGGCCTGATGGCAGGACAGGCAGGCGGTGTCGGTCACGGAAACGAAGGCCTGGCGGTGGCAGGCCTCGCAGTCCTCCTCGAGAAAATGATGCCCAGGCGACAGCGGCCCGCCGGACCATTGCCGGTCCGCGGCCGAGGAGATCATCTGATGCCGGTTGTGATCGATCACGAACAGGCTGATGGGCACGATCAGGCAGGCGAGCAGGATCAATACCGTCATGATCCATGCGACTTGGCGCTGGCTGAACAACGCGTATTTCAGCGAGAAGGAGTGTTTCTGTTCGCTGGCGTGCTCGGTCGCGGCGGTGTTCTCCCGCGCCGTCGCGGTGACCAGGATGTCGCCATTCTCACCCTGTGTCAGCGCCAGGACATGGCTGCCGAACACCAGCACTGGGGATTTGGCCAACTCCAGGCTGGCATTGTGAACAAACTTGTTGTTCGCTTCGAAATTCTCGGCTCCCAGCGCGTCCACGCTGACCTGGTCCGGCCCCGTCTGCTTGACCACCGCATGGCGCAGGCTGACGGCCAGGTCGCTGAGCTGGATGTCGCAATCGCTGCCGCGCCCGATCACCGGCTCGGCCGCGGCCAGCGCCTTTTCGCGCACGATGTCGGGGGCTCCGACACGCTGGGTGATCTGGCGCAGGATAAAGCTCATGGCCTCACCAGAAGAAGAAGACGCTGATGATATGCGCCGCCAGCGCCCCGATCAGGGCGATGGTGGCCGGGATATGAATGAACAGCCACACTTCCAGCAGGCTGCGCAGGCGGATGTAGCGGCGCGCCTTGGTCAGGGTGAGTTCTTTTTCTTCCAGCAGGCTCAGCACCTGGTCCAGCGCCTGGGCCTGCTTGCCGTCGGGCAGGGACTTGCGCGCCGATTTTAGCGCGGTCAGCGCGTGCAGTGTTTCGCAATTGCCATGCGCGTTGGTCAGCCTGCGCCAGAAGCTGCCGCCGATGCGGGTGCGCTGCACCGCGCGCGTGACCAGCGCGGCTTGCGCCTGATCCAGCGGGCGCGCCACTTCCAGCAGGCGCCCGTCCAGATTGTAGATCTTCTCCAGCATCTGTTTCTGGGTGGTTTCGCCGCGGCTGTCCGACAGTTTCTGCGGCAGCCGGGCATAGACGATGATGCCGAAAATGCCAGACAGGATCACCAGCATCATCAGCGCATAGGCCAAGGTGTGAACGTTCCAGCCGAACTGCAGCCCGCTGTGCAGGGTGCCGATCACGATCAGCGACAGGCCCAGATAAACATGGGCCGAGACCCAGGCCTTTAGCGACCAGACATTGTCGGTCATGTAGCGCTTGCGCACCCCCAGCGCCGCCAGCCAGACGATCAGGCCGGCGCCCAGCGTGCCGCTGATATAGCCGAACCAGCTGTCGCCGGTGTGGCGCAGCTGATAGTCACGCAGCACAAGGGTCGCGGCAAAGCCCGCAATCACCACCAAGCTGATCAGGATGGCGACGATCAGCCAGCGGAAATGGGCATGGCGCAGGAAACTCTCATGCGAAGCCGCCGCCCGGGCTCTTTGCTGCTGCGCCACGATCTAACGCCCGCCCCGCTTGACCACGTCCAGGAACTGTTCCGGCGACACGCGGATGGCAGCACCGGTGGGGCAGGCGCGTACACAGGCCGGTCCGCCGGTCTTGCCCAGGCACATGTCGCACTTGATCGCGACCTTGGGCTTCTTGGGATCATAATGTTTCTTGAGCCAGTCCTTGTCGGGCTCGCCCGGGCCGGGCCCCATGCCGAACAACATCCATTGCAGCAGGCCGGGCTTTTTCGGCGGCACCGAATCCATTCGGATCACGCCATAGGGGCAATTGCGCTGGCAATTGCCGCAGCCGATGCAAGCGTCGCTGATGAAGACCTCGCCGTCGGGCCCGCGGCGGATGGCGTTGGGCGGGCAGTCGGCCATGCAATGGGGATGCTCGCAATGCCGGCAGGAGGTCGGCACATGCAGATGGGCATAGGTCTTGCCGGCCTCGCGGTTGAGGCGCGAGAGCCCGTCATGGCTGTCGGCGCAGGCCTTCTCGCAATTGTCGCAGCCGATGCACAGCGTCTCGTCGATCAAGAGCGCGTCGGTGGCTTCGCCGATACCCTGCTTGACCAGGAATTCCGCGACTTCGGAATACATGTCGACGACGCCGCTGAATTTCTTCTTCTTCTCTTCGATGAAGCCGTTGATCTCGCGCCGCACCTTCATGTCGGTTTCGAGCTTGGCTTTCAGCGCCGGTTTGCGCTCCAAGAGGTCGCGGAACAGCCTTCCATCCAGCCGCACGACCTGTGAGCGCACCGTGGCACGCACCGAGGCTGTGCGCGGGCTTTTGTCGACCAGCGCCATTTCGCCGAAATAGGAACCGGCCGGAATGTAGGACAGGAACACCTGCTTGCCACCGAGATTTTTCTCGACCGTCATCGAGCCGGTGCGCACGATGAAGATGTCGTAGATGCCGTCGGCGGCGAGCTGGGCGGCGACGGCTTGCGCCTCGGCCTTCTTGGCGGCGCGTTTCTGTTCTTCGCCCGCCACGCGCGCGGCGGCGGCTTCAGGGGTTTCGTCCTTGCCCGGATTGGGATCGATCGGCTTGTCTCTGGGGAGACGCCCCAGATATTCCTTGCCGGGATCGTCGCCCTCGCGGATCACCGCCTGGCCGGGGCGGATTTCCTCGACCTTTGCGGTGGCCAGGATCTCGGCCAGATCGCCCGATGCGAGCCCTGAGCCGAAGATCTGCAGTAGAGAGCGCTCGGTGGTGATGCGGTTGACGGTCTTCTTGGCGTCCTCATTGGAGCCCATCAGTTTCAGCGCCGCGGTGCGCGGGATTTCCACCACCACGCAGTCCTTGCCGGCGCGGATGGTGGCGCCGCGGCGGCGGCCCGAGATCAGGCCGACTTCGCCGAAGATCGAGCCCTGGCCGATCGGGATGGTGATGGAGTGATCGTCGGGATTGATCTCGACCTTGACCGAACCGGCCGCGATGCCGAACAGCGATGACCCCATGGCGTTGCGCTGGAAGATGACATCATCTTCCTTGAACACCTTGACGTCGCAGTCGAGCAGGAATTCGCGCATCTGCAGCGGGGAAAGACCTTTCAGGATCTCCACATTGGCGCGCAGGAACTCGATCCATTCCTCCACCTCCTTTTTGACTGGCAGGTCCTTGAGGCGGGCTTCCAGCAAGGGTTGGTCGGCGGGCTTGAGCTCGGTGTTGCCCGAAATGAACTCCACCACATCATAGCCCTGGTTCATGCAGTGCTTGATCAGCGGATAGCCGGCCAGCGCGCCGATGGCATAGATGCCGGGCACGACGGTTTCGAATTGGGGCGAAAGCTTGGGGAAGGCATCGCGCGCCTCGCTGGTGAACTGCACGCCGCCTTTCAGTTTGGGGCGGCCCTTTTCATCCAGGTCTGACGGATCGGGTGTGGCGCCCACCGATTCCACAAAGCCGCGCGGCGCCGCCGAGCCCATGCGGGCGATGACGCGATTGCACGGCAGCCTGCTTTCGCCTTCCGGTGTCTCGATGCTGATCCAGCCTTCCTCGATCTTGGAAGGACTGGCCTCGCTCAGGATGGAGATACGACCGGCCTTCTGCGCCTCCATCAGGAGTTCGACATTGGCGGCCTTGGCCTTGGAGAAATCCTTGGAGCGGTTGACCATGGTGACGGTATTGCCCTGGGCGGCGTCTTCGGCCAGACCGCGGGCATTCTCGATGCCGGCATCGCCGCCGCCGATCACGAAGATATGTTCGTCGAAATATTCGCGCGGGTCGTCCAGCTGGTATTGCACATGGGGCAGCTTGGCGCCGTCGCAGCGCACCAGGTTGGGATTGCCCTGCGTGCCGATGGCCAGGATCACGGCTTCGGCCTTGATCGCGTCCCCATTGGTCAGGGTGATGGTGAAATCGCCCTTCTTGCCGGTGACGGTCTTCACTTCCGCCTTGTAGCGGACATTGGCCTTGACCCCCGTGGTCTCCTTGTTCCAGGCATCCAGAATGACCTCGCGCTTGCCCGCGGCGAAGGTGCAGTCCGAGCGCAAGGTGAGGCTGACCGGGGTCGCCATCACATGCTTGCCCTTCTGGTAGCGATAGATGGTGTCCGACAGATGGTCGGTCTTTTCCAGAAGCACGTGGGAAATCCCGCGCGCGGCTGCGCGCGTGGTCGCACTCATCCCCGCCGGCCCAGAGCCGATGATGGCGATCTGAAAGCTGTCCGCCACGCTGTTTTCCCTAGCCACTCGCGAAGCTCGTGGCGTTCGTCGCTTTCGCAGGTCCACCGGACCTGCTCACGCGGCTAACGCGCACCGCTCCTCACCCCAATCCGAGACCCGAAAAGGGCCGGATTATTTAATTATTTCACAGCCCTGCTGGGTACGCTAGGGTTGTGCAAGGGGTATGACGGGCAATCGCAGATAATGGCCGCCGAAATCGGACAATTGGCGCTGGTTCTGGCATTCGTGCTGGCGATTGTGCAGTCGCTCGCCCCGCTCTGGGGCGCCGCCCGGCAGGACCGGGCGCTGATGGGGCTGGGCCGGGCCGCCGCCCTGCTGCAGCTGCTGTTTGTGGCGCTGGCTTTTGGCAGCCTGGCGGCCGGCTTTGTGGGCAAGGATTTTTCCATCGCCCTGGTGGCGGAGCACAGCAACGCCGCGCAACCGACAATTTATCGGTTCGCCGCCACCTGGGGCAGCCATGAAGGCTCCATGCTGCTGTGGGTTCTGATCCTGGCGTTGCAGGGCGGCGCCGTGGCTTTGTTTGGCCTCCGTTTGCGCGAGACCTTGCAGGCCCGGGTGCTGGCGGTGCAGGGCATCATCGGCGCGGCCTTTCTGGGATTTTCGCTGTTCACCTCCAATCCCTTCTTGCGGCTTTTTCCGGCGCCGCCGGATGGTACGGAGCTGAACCCGCTGCTGCAGGATCCCGGCCTGGTCTTCCATCCGCCCATGCTCTACCTCGGCTATGTCGGGTTCTCCTCTGCCTTTTCCTTTGCCATGGCGGGCCTGATCGAAGGCCAGGTCGATGCGGGCTGGGCGCGCTGGATCAGACCGTTTGTGCTGGCGTCATGGATCTGTCTTACCGCCGGCATCACCATGGGCAGCATCTGGGCCTATTACACCTTGGGCTGGGGCGGCTGGTGGTTCTGGGACCCGGTTGAAAACGCATCCTTGATGCCCTGGCTGATGGGGACCGCACTGCTGCATTCCTCCATTGCGCTGGAGCGCCGCGGTGCGCTGATCAGCTGGACCATCCTGCTGGCGATTTTGACCTTCTCGCTCAGCCTGGTCGGCACGTTCCTGGTGCGGTCGGGCGTGCTCACCAGCGTGCATGCCTTCGCCGTCGATCCGCGGCGCGGCATCTATATCCTGGGCATCATTGCGCTCGCGACCGGCTCGGCGCTGGCGATGTTTGCCTGGCGCGCGCCGGCCATGAAAAGCGGGGCGCTGTTTGCACCCCTGTCGCGCGAGGGCGGCATTGCCGTGAACAATCTGTTCCTGCTGGCGGCCACCGCGACGGTGTTCCTGGGCACTTTCTATCCGGTGTTTGTCGAGATCGCGGGCGGCCATTCCATTTCAGTTGGGCGGCCCTATTACGAGCTGACCTTTGTGCCGGTGGTGGTGCCGCTGCTTCTGTTGGTCAGTTTCGGGCCGATGCTGAACTGGAAGCGCAACGACACACGCGAAGTGCTGGCGCGGCTGCGCTGGCCCATCATTCTGGGTGTGGCCGCATTGGTGCTGGGCGTGCTGGCCTTCGGCGTTACCCAGGTGCTGGCGGCGGGCGGCCTGGCGCTGGGCCTGTTCCTGATCGCCGGCGCCATCGCCATTCCGCTGCGTTATTGGAAAATCAGCGCCAGCTTGGGTGGCGATCTTAAACGCTTCCTGCGCGCCACGCCGCTGGCCGTGTGGGGCATGACATCTGCGCATGCCGGTCTGGGCGTCACGGCCATAGGCATCACTGCCGTCACCGCCTGGCAGTCCAACAAGGTGCTGGCCATGAAAGTGGGCCAGACCGTTGATCTGGCAGGCGCGCAATATACCTTGACCTCGCTCGGCGAAGCCGATGGCCCCAACTATCAGGCGGCCCAGGCGCGCTTTACCGTGACCAGCCATTCGGGCAGTCGCGTTCTGGTGTCGGAGCGGCGGCTGTTTCCCGCCAGCCAGACCACCATCACCCAGGCCGGCATCGGCACCGGCTTTCTGGGCAATGTCTATGTCTCCATCGGCGAGCAAAGTGCCGATGGCGGCCTGGTGGTGCGGATATGGGACCATCCGCTGGTGGACTGGATCTGGGCCGGCGGTTTCCTGATGGCGCTGGGAGGGGCTGCTTCGCTCAGCGACCGGCGCTTCAGGGTGGGTGCCGCAAAACCCGTGCTGCGCACGGAAGCCATCAAGGCATCGGCATGAAGCGCTTTCTCTTTCTTCTGCCGGTGGTGCTGTTCGCCGCCGTGATCGGCGCTTTCATGCTGGGTCTGCGGCATGATCCCGCCGCCATCACGTCCGTCCTGATCGACAAGCCGCTGCCGGCTTTCGCCCTGCCGGCGGTGCGCGACAATCAGGGCCTGGCGAGTGCCGACTTCAAGGGCGAGCCGATGCTGCTCAATGTCTTTGCCTCCTGGTGCGTGTCCTGCCGGCTGGAGCACAGCCTGCTTCTGCAATTGAAGCAGCAGGGTGTGGTGATTCACGGGCTGGACTGGAAGGACGAGGCCGCTGATGGCGCGCGCTATCTGGCCGAGAATGGCGATCCCTATATCAGGGCCGGCAATGATGAGACCGGGCGCACTGGCATCGATCTGGGCGTGGCGGGGGTGCCGGAGACCTTTGTGATCGATGGCAAGGGCCGGGTGCGCTACAAATTCATCGGCCCGATCGATGCGGATGATTGGGAAAACACGCTCAAGCCGATGCTGCAGCGTCTCAGGTCGCAGACATGAGAGCCCGGCTGATTTTCGCCTTCCTGCTGCTGGCGACGCCGGCTTTCGCGGTGTTGCCCAGCGAACAGTTGGCCGATCCGGTTTTGGAGGCCCGCGCCCGCGCCATTAGTTCCGAATTGCGCTGCGTGGTTTGCCAGAATCAGACCATCGACGATTCCGACGCCGAGCTGGCGCATGATCTGCGCGTGCTGCTGCGGCAAAGACTGAAAGCCGGCGACACCGACCAGCAGGCGATCGCCTTCCTGGTGAACCGTTATGGCGATTATGTGCTGCTGAAGCCGCCCTTCGAGGCCGAGACCCTGCTGTTGTGGCTGGGGCCGCTTCTGGTGCTGGTGGCGGGCGGGATCGGTGTGGCTTTTTATCTGAAGCGGCGTCAGGGTGCCGCGCCGTCCGCGTTTACGGCGGAGGAACAGGCGCGGCTGGACCGGCTGCTGAAGGAAGATGTCGCATGACGCTCTGGATTATTTTGACGGTGATGATCGCTCTGACCGCGGCCGGGCTGACCGTTCCGCTGGTGCGCCGCTATGAGCAGCGCCCGGGCCGCGCCAGGACATTGGACATTCTCAAGGGCCAGTTGGCCGAAGTCGACACCCAGCAGGCGAGCAACCTGATCGCCCAGCCGGAAGCCGATGCGCTACGTGCCGAGATCAAGCGCCGCATCCTGGCCGAGGATCGCGAAACCCAGGCCGTGGCACGGCCGCTGCCCGCGGGCGCCATGCCCTGGGTGGCGCTGGGTCTGGTGGCCGTGGTCGCAGTTTGCGCCACCGCCCTTTATGCCCTGATGGGCCATCCCGAACTCACCTCCAGCACGGTGGCGTCCGCCAGCGCGCCGGCGCAGGCCGCTGCAGGCCCGGATGCGCAGGCCCAGCATCCGATGGGTGAAGTCTCCACCATGATCGCAGGGCTGGAAGGCCGCCTGCAGCAGAACCCCAATGACGCGCAGGGCTGGCAGATGCTCGGCTGGTCCTATATGCGCACCAACCGCCCCGCCGATGCCGCCAAGGCTTACGGCCATGCGGTGTCACTCGATCCGGGCAATGCGGAATATCTGTCGGCACAGGGCGAGGCGATGGTGCAGTCGGAAGGCAAGGTCTCGGATGATGCCGCCGGTATTTTCCGCCGTGCGCTGAAGGGCGACGCCAATGATCCCCGGGCGCGCTATTTCCTGGCGATCTACCGCGACCAGCAGAGCGATCATAAGGGCGCGATGGAAGATTTCATCACCCTGCTGAAAAGCGCGCCGCCGGATGCGCCCTGGACGTCGCAAGTGCGCAACTATGTCGAAGATCTGGCCAGGGATCAGCACATCGATATCTCCTCGCGCCTGCCGCCGGTGCCCGCAGCGTCTGCCGCGCCCGCGCCGCAAGCGGGCATGCCCGGGCCGACCGGCGATCAGGTAGCCGCGGCCAGTCAGATGTCGGATTCCGATCGCCAGGCCATGATCCATTCCATGGTCGACAAGCTGGCGGGCGAGCTGAAAACCAATCCGCATGACAGCGGCGGCTGGGTGCGGTTGATGCGGGCGCGCATGGTCCTGGGCGAAACCGACAAGGCGGCTGAGGCTTACAAGCAGGCGCGTCAGGCCTTCGCCGGTACGCCGGCGGCGCAGGAAGCATTGCAGGAAGCAGCCAAGTCGCTGGGCGTTCCGGGCGCTTAATTAGTCGTTCGCCGCCGGCGGCATGGCATTGTCGCCGGACAGGAAACGGATATCGCTGACACGGCGCTTTCCGTTCGGGCGCTCCAACTGCACGATCACATCGATCACCCGGCGCACATAAGTCTGGATCTTGTCCCAGCCCAGATCCAGCCCGCTGGTCATGGCCAGAAGCGCGATCTGGTCGATGGCGCCTTCGGGCGTGTCGGCATGCACGGTGGTGAGCGAGCCGGGATGGCCGCTGTTGACAGCGCGCAGGAAGGCGAAAGCTTCCTTGCCACGCAGCTCGCCCAAAAGAATCCGGTCAGGCCGCATGCGCAAGGACGCGCGCAACAGGTCATCGGCATCCACTTGCGCTTCGCCCTGGTCGCCGCGCACCGCGATCAGGCCCACGGCATTGGGATGATCCAGCCGGATCTCCGGCGCATCCTCGATCACCATCAGCCGCTCACGCGTGTCGATCTCGCGCACCAGCGAATTGAGCAAAGTGGTTTTGCCGGTCGAGGTGCCACCGCTGATCACAATGGTCTTCTTGGCCCGTACGGCCTCTTTCAGAAAGCCGGCCTTGTCGCCGGATTTCAGCAGCGCCGCCAGTTCGTCGTCGCGGCTGGTGCGGCGTGCGCCTGCCTGCGCTTCGGCAAAAAGCCCCATCCCGGCCAAATCATCCACCGACAGATCGGCGATCACATGCTTGCGGATGGCAATGGCCATGCCGCCCCGGGTGGCCGGGGGCGCGATGATCTGCACCCGGCCGCCGTCGGGCAGGGTGGCTGACAGCAGCGGCTGTTCGCGATTGACGCCCTGATGGGTGGCGGCGGCAATCTGGCGGGCCAATCGCCCCAAAACCACATCTGTCACTTGCGGTGCTGCAATGCGGGTCAGCATGCCGCCGGTGGTTTCGATCCACACTTCGCCGGGCTGGTTGATCAGAAGGTCGGTGACGTCGTCGCGCGTCAGCCAGGGCGCCAGCGCCGAAAGATAGGTATCGAGATAGACGCCCGCCGTCATTTCGACACGCCGGCAAAATCCAGGTCGCGGGTGACAAAGACCTGCAGGGGTGTTCCTTGCGGCACCTTGATGGTCACCGGAATATCTATCTGCTTCTGCAGCGCGATGCTGGCGACCTGACTGGCCTGCTGCTGCGAGCCGATGATGATGGCGGTGTTACCGTTATTGTCGGAATTGGCGAACCTCTCAAGGCCTGCGCCCATCACCGACAACAGAATGGCGCTGCCGAAACGCTCGAAGAAGTGGGTATCGGTTTCGCCCTCCAGGCCGCCGCGCCCCAGCTGGTCGGTGCCGGGCGAGCCAATGTCGATGGAAACGCCATCCGGCGTGATGATGCGCGCCCACACCACAAAGGCGCGGGTCTGACTCAGCGCCACGCCGCTGCGATACTGGCCGATCAGCTTGGAGCCGCGCGGGATCAGCACCGTGGTGCCGTCGAAGCCGCGCACGTCGCGGCTGACCACGGCGCGCACAAAACCGGGCAGGTCGGAATTGATCGCGGTCTCCAGCACCGCCGGGATCACCGTGCCCTGGGGTGCTGTGTGCGACAGATCATGGATGCGCGAGGCATGCGCCACATCGACATTGGAGCCGGAGATGCGGGCGGAGAAACGCTCATCCGCCGACAGTTTGTCGTCACTGCCTGCGTCCTTTGCCGAACCCGGCGTACCTTGCGCCACGGTGGTTGCCGCGCCCGCGGCGGGCGACTGGCTGAAGTCCACGACCATGGCAGGCGCATGCGGATCGGAGGTGACCTGCGGCGTCACTTGCGGGGTTGGGGCTGTGGCCGCCTGAATGACCATGGGCGGCGTGGGTGCCGTAACAGCTACAGGCTTGGGCAGCACGGGCGCGGGTGGCGCGATGGCGGCAACCTGCGGCGCCGGCGCCTGGCGCGCGGTGCGATGATTGCTCAGCGATACAAAGGTGATCACGCCCAGCACACAGGCGCCTACCACGGCCGCGCCCATGCCCCAGGACGAACCGGGCCTGACCAGGCCGGGATGCGGGCGCGACGCCGCGTCGAATACAGGGCTTCGGGCATAGTCGGGCGGGATGTGGCTCATAGGCAGATCCAGCAGGTTTTGGCGCGGCGCCTGGGGCTTTGCGGGCCAGGCACAGCGACGTGGAAACCGTCGTTATAGACATGGGTCACTTCCGGGCCCTGACGCAGCACAAAGCCGCGCGCCACGACATCGGCCACGACATAGCCGTCGCGCATGTAGGAATTGACAACCACTTCGTTTTTTTCGCCATCGACCGAGAAGATGGCGGGATAGGACTCGCCGTCACGAAATTCGAAATAGGTGGCGTGGCCGTCATCGAAAATGCGCGCCGGCACGATCCTGGACGAGCCGTCATAGCTGTAAGCCGAATTGACCACCTTGGGCATGGGCGGCGGTTCCGGCGCGGCCGGTTTGGCCTCCACCGTTGCCATTGCCACGTCCGGATACTGGAAGCGCAGGGTGTAGACGATGCCCCTGTCGCCGGCCGGCGCATGCGGGCGCACATTCAACTCAAAGGAATAGTGCCGGTAGTTGGTCACCACCGTCATGTTGGTGGTGGGGACTTCGCCCATCGGCTTGACGAACAGAAGATTGGCGGCGCGGTTGGGCGTGATCTGCCAGCCGGTGGCGTCGCCCACCGCGACATTCTCGATATGCTCTTCGGGCGAGAATTCGATGAAGGTCTGATAGCCCATGGTCGCATGCAGCTCCACCACCTGGGTGGGATCGTAATCCACCACAAAGATGCGCGGATCGCCTGAGCCGGGACGCGGCACCAGAGCCGCTTGCGAGGAGGTCGTGGCGAATAGCAACACGGCGGCGAGGGCGGCGGCGAACGGCTTTTTCATGCCCGCCGACCTTCGCGCGTCACCGCAGGGCGACGATAGGAATCCCCGATGCGGGTCGGCGCCGCCGCAGCGGGGCCCGAACCTTCGCGCCGGGCATAGGTGACGCTGGTGGCCGTGGCAGAGGCGCGCTCGCCATGGACGGCGGATGTTTCCTGATGCGCCAGATGTTCGGCGAGGCGCGCGGGGCGCGAAATCAGGTCCAGCGGCAAGGCTGCTTGTGCCGTTTGCAGGACGGCGGCCTGGCCGGTGGCGCGCGGGCCGCGCGTGGCCGGCAAACGGAAGCCGCGCGCGATCATGATCCCGGCCAGCATCAGCCCGAACTGGGCGGCGCAAAACACCAGGACGATGATGGCCGCAGTGATGCCCGTGCGCGCATCCGACAATCCGTTGGCGCCCACATCGGACAAGGCGCCCATCCAGGGATCGACCGCATGCAGCATCAGCACCGTCAGGCTCCAGCCGCTGAGCAGGCCGAACGCCGCGGCAGCCAGCGCCCGTACCCAGCCCACGAACAGCCCGCGGGTCTCAAAAAACAGGAAAGTGGCGATGAACAAAGGCCCGGTCGCGGTCAGAAGGCCGATGGCGATCATCATCACCGAGATCAGACCGGCACTGGCGATGAACAGGCCATTGGCCGCGGTGCTCAGCGCCTCGGATGCGGTGGCGTAATCGGCCTGGGCGTGATCGCTCACCGATTTGGGCGGATGGGCGAACGCATTGGCGGTCTCGCGAAGCTGATCATATGACGCCTGCAGACCGGCGACCGGATCGGCCGCGAGCGCAGGACCGCGCATGGGGGCGGAGATCAGGGCTGCGATTTCAATCGGCGCGCGCTCGGCCAGATCGAACACCAAAGTCTGAAACAGGCTCCAGCTGGTCACCAGCGCCAGCACCGCGCCAATCTTGAGCGCTATCATCGGCCCGTCGGTCAGCCGCGCCCCTTCGCCGAACAGCAGGCGATAGCCGATGACGGCGACATAGATGGTCAAGGCCACCGTCAGCGCGGTCTGGAACGGGGAATTGGCGGCGGCCAGCGCGTCATAACCCAGCCGCGCGAAGTTGCGGGTGTTGCAATCCACCGTGGTGAGCACATCGCGCACCACGCCCAAGTCGGTGACGGTGGAGCAGACGCTCATGCCACGTTCCTTCCGCGGCCGGCCATGAAGGCGTCTAGCCAGGCCTGCGGCTCGTCGCCCAGCCGCTCGCGCAGGGCATCGAGCTGGCGCACGCTGGCTTCGGTGCCGGCCAGCACCCGCAGTTCGCCGGTCAGGCCCGTCAGGTCCAGCCGCGCCACCACACTGTGATCGGCCTGCTTGATCAGAAAGCAGCGCGAGGTATCGGGCAGAGTGCGCACCAGTTCGAACTCATGCTCCGACAGGCCAAAGCCTTCGATGTAATCGGATGCGCGCGCCTTGGGATTGGGGAAGAAGATCTGGGTGGCGGACTGTTCGATGATGGCAGCGCCGACCCGGCTTTCGAGCGCGTCATCGGCATTCTGGGTGCAAAAGCCGACCAGACCGTTGCGTTTGCGGATGGTCTTTTCCCAATCCTTGATCTTGCCGACAAAGACGTCGTCATCCAGCGCCTTCCAGCCTTCGTCCACCACGATGATGGCCGGCGTGCCGTCCAGCCGCTGCTCGATGCGGTGGAACAGATACATCATCGCGGGCGTGCGGGTGGTGGGTGAATTCAGCAGCCGCGTCATGTCGAAGCCCAGGATGCGGGAGCTCACATCCAGCGCATCGTCTTCATTGTCGAACAACCATGCGTGTTCGCCGCCATCGCACCATTGGCCCAGCCGCGCGGCCAGATCGCCGGCGCTGGGGCGGCGCTGGCCCCGGAACAGCTCGCGCAGATAGCGCAGGCGGCGATGGCTGGGATGCTCGGCATAATTGGCGTCGATCGCGTCGGCGATCAGGACGCGGTCTTCCGCCGTCAGTGGCGCGCCATAAGACGACAGCAGCCGCGACAGCCATTCCGCCAGGAAGGCGCGGTTCTCGCCCGTGTCAGGCAAGGCCAGCGGGTTGAAGCCGGTGGGAGTGCCCGGCGAGATCACATCGTAAGCGCCGCCGATGGCGCGGATGAAACCTTCGGCGCCACGGTCCTTGTCGAAATAGGCGATGCGCGGCTGCATGCGCTCGGCCTGGGCCAGCAGAAAGGCCAGCAGCGCGGTCTTGCCCGAGCCGCTGGGCCCGATGATGGTGAAATTGCCCAGGTCGCCGGAATGGAAATTGAAGTGATAGGGGCCGAACGATGTGGTCTCCAGCACCGTGATGGGCGCGCCCCAGTGATTGCCCTGCGCCTGGCCGGTCGGGTGATTGTGGAAGCTGGCCAGGCTGGCGAAATTGGCGGTGGAGATCATCGCCTTGCGCGCGATCAGACCGAAGTTGCCGGGGAACTGCGCCCAGAAGGCGGGCTCCAGATTCATTTCCTCGCGCACCGCGATGGCGCCGGTTTCGGCCAGTGCGGCCTGCACGTCGGCGGTGGCCTGATCCAGCGCTTCCAAGGTGGGCGTGCGCGCCAGAATGGAAAGATGATGCTCGCCGTAAGCCGCGCGTCCCGCCGCGACATCGTCCTTGGCGGCCGCCAGCTCGCCGCGTAGCGAGATGGCGTCGTGGTCGGCGGCGCGCAACCGACGCAGCGCCTGGCCCATGCGCGACAGCGCGGTCTGCTGCTCGACAAAGGCGAAGCTTTCGGTCAGCACCATCTCGAACGGCAGGCGCAGCACGCCGTCCAGCATGCCAGGCAGCGAGTGCAGCGGATAATCCTTGAGCGAGATCATGGCGCCGTAAGCGGCGCGTTCATGACCGGCCGCGCCGAACTCCAGCGCGTCGAAACCGAAAGAGAGGCGGCGATTGGCAAGTGTCTGGCCCATGTCGCCCGACGGCGCCAGCACCCGGCGCGCCACGCCATTGGTCAACAGCGACAGGAATTCGGCGGGTTCGGAGCAAAGCCCGGTCGGACCCTGATACAGCGACAAGGTACGCGGGCCATAGGGCGCAAGCGTCGCCAGGAAGGTTTCGCGGGTGGCGTGCAGCTGGCGCAATTCGCGCTCCAGCAACGCCGCGTCTTCGCCGGGCTTTTTCAAAAGCTTTTCGATGAAGCCCGCGCCGCCCTGCAGCGGCCGGCGCACCAACGTCAGGAAGATGTCGTTCACATACAGCTGGCGCCGCGCCAGCCGGGCGCGCCAGGCATCGTCCAGCCGGCGGCAGAAGGCATTGTCCGGCGCGCTGTCGAATTCGGTGTTCACGCGGCGGCGCACGACATGGTGATAGATCGCCAACCGCGAGCTGGCCGCACCGCGCAGCAAAGTTTCGCGCATCGCCTTGCGATAGTTCAACTCGTCGTCGGACGAGGTCTCGAACGGAAAGCCGCGCAGATGAATGGTCTGCACCAGCAAGCCGTCGCGGGTCTTCAGCGTCACTTCATCCAGATGGCCCAAATAGGGCAGCCGATCCCCCACCGCCGCTTCATTCGGAACGAGCGTGTGCGCGGCGCGGTTGCGGAGAAACTGCATCATCATGGGCGGTACGAGTTCATGCGCCAGAACCAGTGGTTCTTCACCCGGGGGCAATGGCGCAGCTTGACGCCCCAGATGTCGAAGAAGCGCGGATCGCGCAGGCAGCCCAGATAGCCGATCACATGCAGCACCCCTGCCACAGCAAACGACCAGAACGACCGCGTCAGCAGGAACAGCTCAAGTGTCACGATCAGGTTGAACACCGCATAGCCGTAAGTGACGCCACCCATCATCTGGGGTCGCGTGAGCGCACTGAACACCGGATCGGAGTTGAGTCGCGCCATCGTCAGTGCAGGCCCCCCGCCAGCGAGCGGATGCCCGATACAATGGCGACCGCGCCGAAGATGATGAAGCAGCCGATCACCACGGTCAGCCCGCGCCGCCATTCGATGCGGCCGGTCAGCATCATGAAGCCCACCACGGCGACCGCGATCACGGCCGCGGCGGTGGCGACATTGCCCAGCAGTGTTCCTTGAATCCATTCCATCGCCGCCACCAGCGGCGACGAGCCGGCGGGATCCTGGTTTACAACCTGCGCCTGGGCAGAGGTTGTAGCCAACGCGGCCAGCACGGCGCCGGCGAGGAGACGCTTCATGGGTTCACCTTTTGCTCGGCGCTGTCAGACTCTACGCTGTCTGCCAGGCGGTTCATCACGGCGGCCACATAGGCCTGGGTTTGGGGATAGGGCGGCACGCCGTGATAGCGCTCCACCGCTTCGGGTCCGGCGTTATAGGCAGCCAGTGTCTTGATGATGTCGCCGTCGAAGCGATCGAGCATCTCAGCCAGATATTGCGTGCCGCCATCCACATTGGCTGAGAGGTCGAAAGCATTGACCTTCAGGCCGGATGCCGTGGCGGGCATCAGCTGCATAACCCCGCGCGCGCCTTTGGGCGACACTGCCTCCTGCCGCATCCGCGATTCCTGCCAGGCGACGGCTTCGATTAGGGCCTGGCTGAGGGCATGGCGGGTGGCCGCACCCTGGATGGCGGCCGCGACGGGAAGGGGAGCTTGTCCTGTCTGGGTACCCGGATTGAGCGCGCGAGTTCCCTCGGCCGAAGCCACAACCGGACCTTTATATATAGCGGTGCTGCCGTCGGGCCCGATGTCCATCACCTGTCCCAGGGCAGGGGCCAGGGTCCAGCCCCACAGGCCGGTGGCCAAAAATGCCATAAGACATTGTTTATATTTGATAATTTCAGACACGCCCACCCACACCCCGTCTTTTGGGCCAACGATAGTCCAGGCCAAGGGGGTTTTCCACAACCCACCCCGAAAGTTCCCTTGCCGATCAGGCTATTAAACATTGTTCGAAAAATTTTGTGCCGCAGTGGTACAGCCAAGCCCCACCCTCGTAGGGCATAGTGTGTGATACACTGGCGACGGTGTAAGCCGAGACACGAGGGGCACATTTTCGGGTGAGGGCCAAGGCTGAAAAGCCAAGGTCCGGGGTTGGGTTGTTTGGGCAAGGTCTTTACCAATCGGCAGGCCGGCAAACCGCGGGTTCGCGGATGTGCGCTTGCCTCTGTCAGTATTCTCTCCCTGGTTGTGATGAGCGTCGCCGCCAAGGCGCAGCCGAGCGGTGGTTCGGTGGTCGCCGGTTCGGCGCAGATCTCAGCTACAGGCGCCAGCACCCTGATCAACCAGAGCACCTCCAAGGCCATCATCAACTGGCAGTCCTTCTCGGTCGGGCAGGGCGCATCTGTTCAATTCAACCAGCCCAATTCCAGCGCCATCACGCTCAACCGTGTCACCGGAACGAGTGCCTCCACGATTGACGGCGCCATCCGCGCCAATGGCCAGGTATGGCTGCTCAATCCCAATGGTCTTTTGTTCGGCAATGGCGCCACCATCAATGTGGCGGGGCTTTTGGCCACCACCTCCGACATCGCCGACCAGGACTTCCTGGGCGGGCGCTACAATTTCAGCAGCACGGGTGGCAATGGCGCCATCACCAACAGCGGCACCATCACGGCCAGCAATGGTGGTTCTGTCGTTCTGTCATCGCCCAGTGTCGCCAACAAGGGCCTGATTGCGGCCACCGCCGGTCATGTCGTGCTGGGCGGTACCGACACTTTCACGGTGGACTTCAACGGCGACCATCTTCTGTCTTATGCGATCAACCCCACCTCCAGTGGCGGGCAGGTCGCCAATAGCGGCAAGATCGCGGCCGCCGGCGGCACCATCCTGATGACGGCGCGCGCCGCGGCCGGGGTGCAGGATGCGGTGATCAACAATACCGGAATGGTGGAAGCCACCTCGGTGCGCCAGGAGAATGGCGAGATCATCCTGGAAGCCGACAATGGCACGGTTGCTGATTCCGGCACCCTGGATGCATCCGGCAACGGAACAGGCGAGACCGGCGGCACGGTCAAGGTGCTGGGTCAGCAGATCGCGGTCGCCGATGGCGCCAAGATCGACGTCTCCGGCGATGCCGGCGGCGGCACCGCCCTGATCGGCGGCAACCTGCATGGCGCGGGGCCAGAGCCCAACGCCCAGAACACCACCGTCGGCAAGGCCGCCATCAACGCCAATGCCATTACCAAAGGCAATGGCGGCACGGTCGCGGTCTATTCCACGGGTCAAACGCAATTCGCCGGCACCATCACCGCCCAGGGCGGCATCATTAGCGGCAATGGCGGCCTAGTGGAGACGTCGGGGCATTTTCTTGGCATCGATGATGCGGCCTTTATCAGCACCCTGGCGCCGCACGGCACATCTGGCACATGGTTGCTCGATCCGGACAATCTCACCATCGTCACGGGCGAAGGCGGCTCCACGAACGAGACTTTCGGCACTACCGGTCCAGCCACCGTTAATTCAGGCGCCATCGTTTCGGCGCTTAGCACCGGCAGTGTCCAACTGCAGGCCAATGTAGACATCACGGTTAATGGCGCCATCAATGCCACGACCAACAATACGCTGGAGCTGGATGCGGGCCATTCGATCTTTCTGAATGCCGGCATCAGTCTGAATGCCTTGGGCTCGAGCGCCGGCCAAGGCTCCACTCTGATTCTGAGCGCCAATGCGCCCGGCGGCAGTGGCAACGCCACCAGCGCAAGCATCACCGGTACCGGCGCCCTCCTTGCCAACAACATCACCCTGAAGCTGACAGGCACGAGCGCCGGCATCGGCAGTTCCGAGTCGCCGCTGCAACTGGACTATGTCGATAGCAGCACCGACCCGCCCCTGTCGCTGACGGTCGCCAGCGGCAGCAGCGTCTTTCTGACGTCCCAGGCTGACCACACGCAGATTTCCACGGCTGGCGTCACTGTCGGCGCCAACACGTTCTCCCTTGTCGGCACGGCAGGTCCCATCCTGCAGGCCGTCGGCGGCTCGATTACCGCCGGCACAATCAACCTGCAGACAACGGCGGAAGCAGGCGAGGGCGGGATCGGTGGGACCGCGTCCACTGCCGGTACGCCCATCAATGTCGCCGCGCCGTCGGGCACACTCGCGCTAAGCCTCGCTACCAATGGCGACGTCGCCAACATCAATTCCACCAGCCCGGTCGCGCTGGGAACGGTCAATCTCACCACAGCAGGTAATTTTATACTTACGTCCTCTGGAGCGGTCAGCCAGACCGGCGCCGGCGACATCACCGCAAACAGCCTGGCAGTCAGCACCACCGGTTCCGCAAGCACCATCACGCTGAACAATGCCGGCAATCAGATATCGGGCTCTGCATCGTTCAACACCACCGGCACCGGCGCCGATGTTTCTTTCACCAATAGCGCGAGCCAGGTCTTCATCGAATCTTCGAGCGTGGCGGGCAATTTCAGTATCAGCGCGCCCAGTGGGAGTATCCAGCTCGGCAGTGAAGGTTCCCCGAGCCCCATAGCAGCTCGCGGAACTCTTACCCTGACCGCAAGCGGGTCCATCCACCAGGCCGTGAATAGCACCCACGGCTATGTATCCGCTGGCGACCTGACGGCGACCAGTCAGACCGGCAGCATCATCCTGACCAATGAGAACAATCAGATCAGTGGCTTGAACGCCAGCATCGCCGGCGAGGGAAATCTCAGCGTCACCACCAGCGGCGCGCTTACCGTCGACGGCTCCGGCATCAGCCTGGGCAGCGTGGGCGATTCCATGACTGCTGGTGCTTTGGGCGGTGAGATTTCCCTGCGATCCGGTGGGGATATGATCATCGGCGCGCCCGTCCAAACGGTGGGAAATTCGATCAATCTGAACGCCGGCGGCGACATCACCGTCAATGGCTCCATCACGGCTGTCTCACAATACTACTCTAACGTGACCACCCCCCCCACGCTTGTGGAAACGGCGGGTTCCACCATTCTTCTGGACGCGGGCGGCTTGATCACCTTGAACGCTGCCATCACCGCTGCTACAGGTGCTATAGGCGAGGGCACCAGCCCCGGCGCTATCCAGCTAACCGCCAATGACGGCAACAACAACAACAGCAACGGCATTTTCAGCGGCGCCTCGGGCCTGTTGACCGCGGGCTTCATCAGCCTGAGCGTGGATAGCGCGCCGGATGGCGTGAGCGGCCCCATCGGCGCTTCGATGACGCCCATCCAGATCGTCAACGATATCAATGATCCTGTCACGTTGAATCTCAGCACCGCTGGCGGCAACGCCTATGTCCAATCGGCGTCGGCGGTAAACCTGTCCAGCATTGATCTGAATTCCGGTCCAGCCATGGGCAGCCTGACCCTCGGCGCCGCCGGGGCGATCAGCCAGGTGGGCGAAAGTGGCATTCATGTCCAGGACCTGAATCTTACGACGACCGGCTCGAGCGAGGCCGACATTACGATAGGGTGTGGCGAATGCAGCTCTGTCGCGGGCACTGCGCGCTTCAATACCCAGAACGGCAACGTCTCCTTCTCCAATTATGGCGTCATCCTGGGCAGTTCATCGGTCAACGACAGTTCACCGCTCAACGGCAATCTGACCGTCAATGCCGGCGGAGGGCAATTGCTCATTGCCGATTCCTTCAATCCCGGCGGCATGGTGCAGGCGAGCGGCTACATCAGCCTGACCGCCGGTAGGGACATCGTGGAAGGCAGTTCCTATAATGATAATGGTGGATTGGTGGGTGGGGGCGGCATTCCCCTTCAGCCCGGCCCTGGCAACACCCTGTCGGTCCAGAGCAATTCTGGCGTTATTCAGCTCGATGCCCCGAACATCGTCACGGGCCGGCTCATGCTCTCGTCAAATGCTAGTGCTAACAGCTACACTATCAGCTTCACCAACACATCCGGCATCACCATCACCCAGAACGAGGGTATCACGAGCGGAGTCGCAACCCTCGGCTCTATTAATGGCGAAAACACCCCGTCCGCCGTCTCGCTGACATCCCTTAACGGCAATATCGACTTAGAAAACGGTGGCTCCATCATCGCGAACGTACGCGTGATACTCAGTGCGGGCTCGGGCATCAGCGAAGACAGCACGGCAACAATAAGTGGTGCAGGCGAATCGTTCCAGGCCAAGACCAGAGTCGGCGATATCTCCCTGAACTCGCCCCTCAATACGATTATCGGCGCCATCGATGCACAGACACCAGGCAATATCAGCCTGGTCAATTCGGTGGATACCTTGATCGGCACTATCGACAATGGAACCTTCGGACAGGCTGCTTCGTCCGTCACCATCCAGGTGAACAACCAGGTGAACAACCAGGGGAACAATGTCTCCCAGCTGTTTGAGGCCGGCTTCGGCATCACCGCCCACTCGGTCTCGGTCACCACCGCCGGCGGCAGCATCGGCGATCTCGATCAGGGCGTACCACTGACCTACGGCGAACCGCTGGTCTTGAGCGGCGGCTTCGACGGGCATAGCAATCCCGACGCCGGAACGATATCGGTCAACATCAGCACCAATGGCGGGAACGCCTTTATCGGTTCGTATTCACCCCTCGCCGTTGGCGGCACGGGCATCAACCTGAACGGCAGCGGTCACGGCGGTTATCTCGAACTTGCCAGCTTTGGCAGCGTGACCGTCAATTCGCCCATCGTCACGCAAAATAATATCATCGTGATTGATACCGGCGGCTCGATCGGGGTGAACGCGCCGATCACCGCCGCCATGAACGGTGCAGGCCCCGGCGCCATCGTGCTTACCGCCAACGATCCGCTTTTCAATTTGGTCGATGATCTCCATCTCGCCAACAACAGCAACGGCAATGGCATTTTGGGCGGCACTTCCGGCCCGAACTCGGGCCTGTTGACCGCGGGCTATATCGATCTGAGCGCGAGCCAGGGCCAGAACGGGCTCAGCGGCAGCATCGGCCAGGGATCGCCCACCCAGTCCACACAGCCGCTGCAGGTGACCAGCGACACCGGCCAGCCGCTGTCGCTGGCTATCCACACCTATGGCGGCAGTGCCTATATCAATTCGGCGGTGGGTGTTTCCATCGACGACCATACCAATGCCCTGCAGTCTTATGGTGGCGTTCTGGGTGGCGAAGGCGCTGCTATCGGCATCAATACCCAGAGCGGCGGCAGCATAGTTTGCGGCAGCGGCGCATGTTATGGCGAGGTGTTCCTCGCCGCCGCCGGTCCGATCACGCAGAGCGGTGTCGGCGCCCTTGGCACCGATGGCTTTGGCAT